>ERZ1026792.1933-NODE-1933-length-11821-cov-2.509064_pt1 | contig 11821 bp, 4 predicted proteins | sample MGYA00520884_ERZ1026792 | MGnify/ENA primary metagenome ERZ1026792 (study PRJEB33270, sample SAMEA104284473) | anaerobic digester metagenome | biome: Anaerobic digester microbiome; feature: mesophilic sludge digester; material: Anaerobic digester biomass | place... | reverse complement strand
ACCTACGGCTGCCTCGGCCGGCGGCTGTGGAAGGGAACGCAGGTCACCGGTGTCCTGGTGCTCGCGTCGGTCGGGATCACGATCCGCACCGCGCTCGCCGTCGGCAGTGGATCGACGTTCATCTACTTCGCCCAGCCCATCATCGGCACCGTGATCACGGCAGGGGTCTTCCTCGTGTCGATCGCCCTGGGCCGACCGCTCATCGCCAAGCTGGCGCACGACTTCTGGCCGATCACGGCGGAGCAGGCGGAGATCCCCCGGGTGCGCCGGCTGATGATCGGCCTGACCGTGCCGCAACTGGTCAGCCCTGCACCGCTGTTCCGCCGCAGCCTGGTCGCGTCCTTCCTCGCGGTCGAGATGCTGGCGCTCTACCTCACCTACAGTCGCGGCTCCCTGGTCGGCCTGGCCGTGGGGCTGTTAGTGATCGGCGTGCTGCGGTATCGCAAGCTGCTGCCCCTGGCCCTGGTGGCCCTGTTCTTTGCCTGGCGCCGGCGGCGCGACGTCCGCCTGCCCCTCGTCAGCCTGGCTTTTGTCGTCTTTTTCACGGTGATGGTCTCGCTGGCGGCCAAGAAGGGCGACCGCTACCTGCTGCCCGCCTTTCTGCCCGCGGCCATCCTGGCTGCCTGGACGTTGAACGCCGGCCTGGAGGGGCTGTCGGCCCGGCTGCGCGGCTCCCGGTGGCCCGGTTGGCTGCCGTACGCCGGGGCAGCGATCCTCGTGTCTCTCGTATCCCTTAGCTGGCTGCGGCTGGCGCCGCACTATGGCGCCTACTTTAACCCCCTCGTCGGTGGAGGGCCCGCAGCCGAAGGCGCCTTTGCCTTTGGCCAAGGCGAGGGGCTGGAGATGGCCGCCGAGTATCTGAACCGGCAGGAGGCCATCGAGGAATCGCTGGCCGTCACCTTCTATCCGCCCCAGTTCCGCTACTATTTTGACGGCGAAGCCACGTCGTTGCGCCGCGGTGAATGGGACAAGACGTGGCTCTTTGCCGATTACGTCGTGTTTTACATAAGTCAAGTCCAGCGCCAGGAGCCAACGCCCGAGCTGGTCGCGTTTTTCCTGGCCCAGGAGCCCGAGTACGTTGCCCGCCTGGGGGGTGTCCGTTTTGCCCGGGTGTATCGCACGCCGGTGCTCCTTTCGGGCCAGCCCCCGGCCGTAGAAGAGAGCTTCCTGGATCGGCGCCTGGGCGACGAGCTGGGCCTGGCCGGCCTGGCCCTGAGCGACGAGGGCCTCAGGCCGGGCCAGGAGCTGTACGTGACCCTTGCCTGGCAGGCACTGGTGCAGATGGGCCTCGATTACGAGCTCGAGTTCCGGCTGGTGGACGGCGAGGGGCGGGTGCTGTGGGCGCACGCCGGGCAGGCCTTTGACGGCTATTCCCTCACCTCCTGGTGGCGGCCAGGCCGCACCCAGTACCTGCGATACAAGATCGGACTGCCTGCCGGCCTGCCGGCCGGGACGTATCACCTGCTGGCCGGCGCCCGGGATCCGGCGACCGGTCGGGCTCTGCCGCCCCACGGCCCAGGCCTCGACGGCTGGCCCGATCAGCTTCTTGTCCGCACCTTCCAGGCGGAGGGCCAATAACCCCAGAAAAAGAGCGAAGGAGCCGCGGCTCCTTCGCTCGTCGAGTCATTCACCTGCCCGGGGGGGGCATCACGCGGGGATGCTACTCGGGCGGTTGCGGCCTCCATGCCGGGTTCCTCTCGTCCACCGTCCCGTCCGTCACCCGCGCCTGGTTGCTGCCGTCGGCATCCATGACGTACACGTGGAACACCGAAGTATCGCTGCCGGCACGATTGGAGATAAAGGCGATCTCGGCGCCGTCGGACGACCAGCGCGGTTGGTTGTCGAACAGGGGGGCCTTGGTCAGGTTGGTCGAACCGTCCGGGTTAAAGGGATTGACGACTACGATGTCGTAGCTGCCACTATCGATCGGGCGGTAGGCCGAAAAAGCAAGCTTGGTGCCGTCTGGCGACCAGGCCGGAGCGTGGAAGGCGTTCGAATCACTTTCCATGATGGTCGCGATCTCCTTGGTGTTGACGTTCACCCTGTAGACGCCACCTCCCTTGCTGTGGCCCTTGTCGCGGTATTTGACGTAACCAAGCCACTGGTTGTCGGGCGACCAGGTCAGGGCCGCGTCCTCGAAGTAACCCTTGTCGGTCGGGTCTTCGGTGAGGCGCTGCCAGTTGCTGCCGTCGGCGTTCATGACGTACACTTCGGCGAACTCGCGAAGGCCGCAGATAAAGCCGATCTTGGTTCCGTCCGGCGACCAGGCAGGATCGTGGCTCTGGCAGACCCGATCCGTCAGCCGCTGCACGTTGCTGCCGTCGGCGTTCATGGAGTAGACCTCCCAGCGTTCCTCCTGCCGCAGGGAGTAGAAGGCGATCCTGGTGCCGTCGGGCGACCAGACCGGACCGCGATCGTCCTTGGGGTGATTGGTCACATTTACCCTGCCGCTGCCGTCGGCGTTGGCCACCATGATCTCGCCCACGCCATCCTGGAAGTGTACCCATGCGATCTTGGTGCCATCCGGCGAAAACTGGGGCGTAGTATCTCCGCCTGCCATGTTGCTGACGTTCAGCAGGTCGGTGCCGTCCGAGTTGACAGCGTACACCTCGAGGTTGCCGGGATCCTGCCGCTGGAAGGCAACGCGGTAGGGCGTTGCCGGCGGCTCGGGCGGCTCGGTACGGATGATTAGTGGCAAGTAGGCGCGAAACTTGCGCTCGCGCAGCGTGACGCTGGCGGACATGGGCGGCACGTCGTCGTCGGGACTGGTCACCTGCACCTGGTTCGTGTGGACCGAGTTCACAGCGCCTCCGGTAGTTACCCGGTAGCGAAGCTCCAGGCTTTTCCCGGGCCCGACCTCCAGGTTGCTCCAGGTGAGCACATTGCCCTGCACCTGGGGATCCGGTCCCGCCAGCATGGACTGGAAGCGAAAGTCTGTGGGCAGGGTGTCGACGATGGTCGTCAAGGTTGCAGTGGTCGTACCACTGTTGTCGATTCTTACCGTATAGTCCAGCGGATCGCCCACCTTTACCTCGCTGGCGCTGGCCGTTTTGCTGCCCTCGAGGATTGCGCCCAACACGGTTACCTCGACGCTGGCCTCGACGGGGTCTCCGTCCTCGGGGAGGACGGTTACGGTGTTGGAATAGACACCGGGCTGCACGGTGCCTTCCACGGCCACGTAATACACGAGACGGAAGCTCGAGCCTTTGTACACGTCCTCGAGATTCCTCCAGACGAGGGGGCTTTCGCTTGAAGGCTCGCCGCCCTCTTGCCAGCCGGCGTAGGAGAACCCTGCGGGCAACGTGTCGGTGATGGCCTGTAGGGAGATGTCTTCATCTCCCGTGTTGGTGATGGTGAGGGTATATGCAATGTCGCCACCGGGTTCGACGGCAGTGGGTGCCGCGCTCTTGGTGACGGTCAGGGGGAGTTGTTGGGCCGAAGCCGCGAGCGCAACGGACAGGCCGGCCAGCACGAGCAGGAGACCGGCAAGCCCCAGCAGTGCGAGCCGGCCCCCAAACGGACTGGGACCTCTTCGTTCTTGCATCTTTGCATTCCTCTCTTTCCTGGATGGCACTTGCCCCATTGGCAAGGTGCGGGTATAATAGCACAAAGGACACAATTTGCCAAACATCTTCGAGCAAGGGAAGATCGTACAGAGACTGATGATGACCTTCACGCGTCGGGAAGCCCCAGAAGCGCTGCCTGCTTCCGCCAGGCGAGCCGGGCAGGCGCTGCCCCTGGCCTTGCTGGCCCTGCTGGCCGCCTTTCACCTGACCAACAACTGGCTCTGGCGGGCCGCCAACGAGGTCATCTTTGGTGCCGACCGGATGTATCACCTGGTCAGCAGCCTGGCCTACTATGATATCCTGAAGGCAGGCGTCAATCCGGCCAGCCTCTTTGACGCTCTCACCCTGAGCGGCTATTACCCGCCCCTGGTGCACCTGACGGTTACCGTCTCCTACGCGCTGTTCGGCGTCTCGGCCGACGTGGCGGCCATGACAAACAGCATCTACCTCGTGCTCTTTTTGCTGGCCGTCTATGGCATCGGCGAGCGGCTGGCGGGGCCGTGGATTGGGCTGGCGTCCGCCGCCCTGGCCTCTCTGTTCCCCATCGTCTTTGCCATGAGCCGCTATCTCTACATCGACTTTGCCCTCGCGTCCCTGGTGGCCGTCAACGTCTGTCTCCTGCTGCGCAGCGAGGGTTTCCGCCGGCGCGGTTATAGCCTGCTCTACGGCTTGAGCTTTGGGCTGGGCATGCTCGTCAAGTGGACGTTTGTGGTGTTTGCATTGGCACCCCTTCTCGTCGTGCTGGCATCGCCCGGTATGCTGGTTGCCGTCTTCCGCACGCCCGGCCTGCGCCCGGTGTTGGGGAACCCGCGGCGATGGCTGGCAGCCGCCCTGCTGGGATTGGCCGTCACCGCCCTCTGGTTCCTACCCAACGTGCAGGCCGCGGTCAGCCTGCCCCTCGGTTATGGCCTGCCGGCCCTGTCGTGGCTGTCGTGGACAGTTACCATCCGCCTCCTTCTGGCCTCCTTCGCCGGCTCTGCCGGGCTTCCAACCTCTGGCGCCGCCGGCCAGAGGGCGGCCAACCTCCTCGCTTCTCTTGCCCTGGCCGTCAGCGTGGCCGCGGCCTGGTACCTGACCCGCATCGACTTTGTCCAGGACTTCTGGGCCAACGCATACGGCAAGCCGACGGGCCGAGCCTGGGGTTTTTTGCCCTACCTGAGAGACTTGTACAACGAGCATCTCTCGCCGCTGTACGCCGGCCTGCTGCTCCTGGCCCTGGTGGGGCTGGCCTTCTGGCGCTGGCGCAGGACCCGTTCCTGGCGCCGGTTTCTGGCCCTGGGCGTCGACGGTTGGGCCTTGGTCCTGTGGGTCGTGTTTCCCTACGTCGTCTTTTCCACGCGGGTGAGCATCGTCCACTCGCGCTACATCATGCCCATTCTGCCGCCGCTGGCGCTGGCCATCGCCCTGGCCCTTGGTCGCCTGCGTCCGAAATGGCTCCGGGGACTGGTGGTGGGACTCGCTCTGCTGCCCGGTCTCGTACAGTTCGCCGCCCTCTCCTTCGACGCCCTGGCGCCACTGCACGAGCGCCTGCCGCTGGCCGAGGGCCTGTCCATCCAATTGCCGGCCTCGGGCCGTACCGACCGCGGCTTTGCCGTCGTGCCCGACATCCTTCGGACCGTCGACGAGGAGCGCCGCGGCGACACGGCTAGCCTGGGGCTGCTGGTCAACATGCAGCAGATCAACAACCAGCACTTTGCTTATGACGCCTACGGCCGTTACTCGCACCTGCTCAGGAAGGAACTGGCGACCGTCGGCACCGGCCACGGCGTGTACGGCGAGCTGTTTCAGTGCGACTTTGTCCTCGTCGTCGACCCGCCGCCCCACTATCCCCGCCGGCCCGAGGCCGAGGCGACCATCAGGCACCTGCTGACGACACCGGACGACACGTTTCACCGGGCCTTTGACGTCATCAAGACCTATCCCCTGCCCGACGGGCAGCGCCTGCTGCTCTACGCCCGCCGCTACGAAGAGGCCTCCCTGGCCGCCCAGGCGGATTACGAGGCGCTGGCCGGGGCATTGCTGCCCGTCGCGGCGCCGGGCGATGCCGTGGTCGTTTCGCCGCCCGAGGCCATCTATGCCCTGGCGCGTTACGGGGATGGCTCGCTGCCCTTCTACCCCCTGCGTATGGCGGACGGCGCCACTCCCGACGGCGAGGGCGCCGCACTCCTGGACAAATTGGGGCGAGACGCAACCCGCATCTGGGTGGTCGTCGACACCCAGGCAAGCCCGGGCGCGGGGCTGCAGCCCTGGCTCGCGTCGCGCGCGTACCGGGCCAGCGACGCCTGGCACGGGCCGCTCGAGCTCTTGCTCTACGCGCCGGCCGGGCACGGCGCCGGCAGCGTCGACCTAGCGCCCGGCGGAAGGGGCTGGCGGAATGGGATCTCTTTGGAGCAGGCCCTTGCCCTGGAGGGTGAGCTGTCGCCGGGGCAGATCCTGCGCCTGGACCTGGCGTGGCAGGCGGCCGAGCCGATCCCCGAAGCCTACAAGGTCTTTGTCCATCTCCAGGCGGCCGGCGGGCGCCTGGCCGCCCAACGCGACGCCGAACCCCTGGACGGCACGCGGCCGACGACGGGCTGGCATCCGGGGGAGACGATTGCCGACCGGGCCGGCCTGTGGCTGCCCGCGGACCTGGCCCCCGGCGAGTATCGCCTGCTCCTGGGGCTCTATGACGCCGTGACGGGCGAAAGGGTGCCCGTCGGCAGCGGCGAGTCGGACAGCTTCCCGCTGGCCGTGGTGCGCGTGGAGGGCGATGTCGCCCGCATTCTAACCCTTCCCGGGAATTGACACGCGCCGGATTCTCCCTATAATCTTTGAGGGACAACGCTCGATGACGCATACTGTGAAGCATCGTACGCTCTGGCTGGCCCGCCTGGCCCCCTGGTTGCTCATTGGCGGGCTGGTGGTGTTTCACGCCGTCAACAACTGGATCTGGCTCCAGGAAAACGTCACCTGGACCGGATGGGACAAGGCGCGGCACCTGGCCTATAGCCTGTCCTACACGCAGATGCTGAGCTCCCTCAGCCTCGAGACGCTGTTCAAGGTTGCGGTCCACGATCCGGTCCGCGTCCCTCTCTTTCCCGCCTCGGCCTCCATCATGTACCGGCTCTTTGGCTACACGGAAGACGTGGCGACCATGATCAACGTCGTCTACATGGTGATTGCCCTGGCCGCGACCTATGGCATCGGCCTCCGCTGGGGTCGCTCGGCAGGGATGCGTGGGCGGGCGTCTCTCGTGGGGCTGGTTGCCGCCGCCTTGCTGGCCCTCTTTCCCATGTTCTACGCCATGTCGCGCTACTTTTACATCGAGTTTGCCCTGACGGCCATGGTCACCCTGATGGTCTATTTGTTGCTGGCGACCGACGGCTTCCAACGGCGGGGCATGTCGCTCCTCTTTGGGCTCGTCTTGGGCCTGGGGATGCTGACCAAGCGCACGTTTGGCGTCTTTGCAGTTGGCCCCATGCTGGCTGCTCTACTGACCTCTGGGGCGCTGCCCGAGCTGTGGCGGCGTATCCGGCAGCGGCCGCGGATCTATCCCAAGAACGCCCTCCTCGCCCTGGTCGGGGGCCTCGTCCTGGCGGCCATCTGGTTCGTGCCCAACCGCGAGACGGCGCTCACGCTTACCCTCGGCGATCTGCTCTTTTTTGCCTGGTGGCTGCTGGCCGCCCTGGCCATCTATTTTGCCAGCCTGCCTTCCGCCCCCCTGGCCAACGGCCTGGCGGCGCTCTTCCTGGGTGCCGGTGTAGCCTCTACCTGGTATCTGGCGCGCATCGAGTTCCTGCGGCGCGTGGCCGTGTACGGGTACGGCATCGACGATCCCCGCGGGCGTACCCTGAGTCTGGGAGACGTCAACACCTACCTCTATTACATACGCAAGCTGGGTAACGAACATCTTTCCCTCGTCGTCTTGACCCTGCTGGTCGTCGTGTTCTTGCTCGTGGCGGTGGCCGCCCTGCGCCGGCCCGGCCCGGCGCTTCGGTCCATCCGGCAGGCGTCGCCCGAGGCCTGGGTCGTGCTTGCCTGGGCGGGTGGAGCCTATGCCATACTCACCCTGTCCATCTACCAGGAGACCCGGGCCCTCACCCCGGCGCTGCCTGCTGTGGCGCTCCTGGCGAGCGCCGCCCTCTACAAGCTCCCCTGGCGCCGGCTGCGCGCGGTCTTGATGGCGGTGCTTCTTGGCTTTGGCCTGGTGCAGTTCTTTGTCGTGTCCTACGAAGCCGCCTATCGCCTTCTGCCGCCCGTCACCTACCAACTTCCGGCCTGGGGGCGCACCACGTCCGTCGCCCAGGGCGTCTACATTCAATTGCCCGACGAGGGGAGGACGGACAGCGGCTTCTGGATCCATCCCGACATCCTGGATCGCATGGAAGACCGGCGAGGGGAGCTGGGCTACGAGCTGTGCAGCGTCGGCCTGCTTCTCAACTCCAGCGAGGTCAATGCCGGGGCCTTTAACTATCTCATCCTCACCACCTACCCGCAGTTGCGCTTGGAGAGCCTCATCGATCGCTTTGACGAGACCTCGCCCTTTCGCCGGCTCTTTGACCACCAATACGTGGCCCTGAAGCGGGTCAACTCGGACATCGGCGCGGTGCAACAAGAGCTTATCGAGGAGATCCTGGGCGGCTCGCGGCCCCTCTTTGACCAGGCCTTCGAGCTGGATACGACCTACCACCTGCCCGACGACGACACGGTCTATCTCTACCGCGCGCGCTACCCGCTGCCCGCCGGCTATCCCGAGGAATATATCAAGCGGGCAGCCGCAAGCCTGGCAGGCCGGACCCAGGCAGGGGATGCCATCCTGGTCACGCCCCGGGAGATAGTGGCCCCCTTCCTGGCGCGGTACGAGGGACCGGCCGAGGTCTATTTCGCCAGCGAGGAGCGGGCCGAGCTAAAGGCCCTTGCTGCCGGGCACCGGCGCGTCTTCCTCGTTGTCGGCGATGGGTCTGCCGGCCTGGTGCAGGGCGGTGCGGAGAACTGGCTGAACGAAAATGCCTTCCGCGCCAGCCACGAGTGGTCCGACAGCCTGCAATTGATCCTCTATGGCACGGGCGCCGGCGAGATGGCCGCCGCACCCAACGTCCAGGTGCCCGCCACGATTGGCGGCTCGATCCGCTTCCTGGGCTATCACCTGCCGGCCGGCGACTGGCACGCCGGCGACATTGTTCCGTTCAGCCTGTTCTGGCGGGGCACCGAGGGCCTGGGCGAGGACTACTCGGTGTTCGTGCATCTGATGGCTCCCGACGGGCAGCCTCTGGCTCAGAGTGACTCGGCGCCGGGCGGCGGCTCGCTGCCGACGAGCACCTGGAGCCCTCGCGAGACCATCGTCGATCGCCGTGGGCTGCTGCTGCCTGCCGACCTGCCGCCCGGACGCTATCCCTTGCGCCTGGGCCTCTATCTGCCCTCCAGCGGCGAGCGATTGCCTGTGGCGCTGCCGGGCGAAGGCGCGCCTGGCGACAGCCTGCTCCTGGGCGACCTGGTCGTGACGGCGCCGGATGGTTGACCTGCCGCCCGCAGCTCTTCCGCCGATGAGCAGCGAGTAGCCCCGCGGTGAACGGCTGGCACACTGGCAGCGTTTTTACAGTATTCGTGACAAGCCAACCTATTTGCTTTTGGCTTGACAGTTTGGCGGTCCTTTGTTATACTTCTGGCGCCACATCTTGCCAAAAGAGGGTGGCGGGACCGTTCCCGCATCATGCTGAGGAACTGTGATTTTGTTGTTCTGATGGCACACCGACTCGAGGTACAAGCAGAAAGGGGGTGAGGCGCAAAGTCGAAACAACCGGCGGTATCTTGGCAATAGATCCAGACCAAACTTAGGAGGAGAACAATGTTTGGTAAACGAGCGGTAACGACAGTACTTCTGGTTCTGATGATGGTGGCCTCCATCCTGGCGGCCTGCGGGCCGACCCCGGAACCAGCAGCGCCGGCCGCCACGGAGGCTGCTCCCGAGGCGACCACACCCTCGGAGGCCCCTGAGGCAACCACGCCCCCGGAGACAGGCCAACAAGATCTGCTCGACCAGGTCCTCGAAGCTGGCAAGCTCGTCGTCTCCACAGACCCCAACTACGCGCCGCAGAGCTTTATCAACGACGCCGGTGAGTTGGACGGCTTTGACGTCAAGGTGGCCGAAGAAGTCGCCGAGCGCCTGGGTGTCGACATCGAGTTCGTCACGCCCGAGTGGGATCTGATCACTGCGGGCAACTGGGGCGGTCGCTGGGACCTGAGCATCGGTTCCATGACCCCCACCGAGGCCAGGGCTGAGGTCCTGTGGTTCACGGACCCCTACTACTACACGCCCGCGTCCTTTGCCGTCCACAGAGACAATACCGATATTCAGGAGCCTGAGGACCTGGCGGGCAAGACCCTCGGCCTGGGCACGGCCACGACGTATGAAGCCTATCTGGAAGGGACCCTGGCCATCATGGGTGGCCAGATCATGTACGACCCGCCGGCCGGCATCGAGATCCAGCCCTATTCCACCGATGCCGAGTCTATCGAGGATCTGCAACTGGGCGATGGCGTCCGCCTCGACGCCGTGATGTCCGCCCAGCCCACCATCCAGAATGCCATCGACCAGGGCCTGCCCCTGAAGTACGTGGGCACCCCTGCCTTCTACGAGCCGCTGGCATTTGCCCTGGACAAGAGCCGAGCGCCTGCCGACCAAATGCTCGCCCGCCTCAACGAGGTCATTGCCGAGATGCACGCCGACGGCACGCTGGCCGATCTGTCGACGCAGTTCTACGGCATTGATATCACCACGCTGATCACCCCCGAGGAGGGCGAGGCGCCCGCGCCGGTCGGTGGCGGCGGCACGTTCATCTTTGGCCGCGGTGGCGACTCGGTCCAGCTCGACCCGGCCCTTGTCACCGATAGCGAGAGCTTTCGCGTGACCGGCCAGTGCCTGGAGCCCCTCTACCAGTACGAGCCCGGCTCCACCGTGCCCATCCCCGCCCTGGCCACCGAGTGCACGCCCAGCGACGATGCAACCGAATGGACGTGCGCCCTGCGCGAGGGTGTCTCGTTCCACGACGGGACCCCCTTCAACGCCGACGCGGTGGTCTATAACTTTGAGCGCTGGCGCTTTACCGACCACCCCCACCACTACCCCAGCCAGGTGTTCGAGTACTACGAGTACATGTGGGGCGGCTTTGACGATGCCAGCACCATCACCAGCGTCGAAGCGCTGGACGAGTACACGGTCAAGTTCACGCTGAACGCGCCCCTGGCTCCCTTCCTGGCCAACCTGGCCATGGACATATTCGCCATCTCGAGCCCGGCGGCCATCGAGCAGTACGGCGAGGACTATGGCCTGCCATCTTCCGGCTGCGTGGGCACCGGCCCCTTCAAGTTCGTGGAGTGGGTCGAGGGTGACCACATCACCGTCGAGGCCTACGACGACTACTGGGACGGCCGCCCGCAGATCGACGAGATCGTGTGGCGGGTGATCCCCGACGACTCGGCGCGCTTCCTGGCGCTGCAGGCCGGCGACATCCATGGCCTCGAGCAGGCCGTGGTCGAGAACCTCCATCGAGAAGACCTGAACCCGCTGGAGGAGGCCGCGGCCTACCAGCAGCTCATGGAGGACTTCGAGCTCACGCAGGAGCGCTTGGCCGAACGGGTGGGCAAGAGCCGGTCGGCAGTGGCCAACACGCTGCGTCTCTTCCAGCTTCCGCCATCGATCCAGAAGCTGGTGGCCGAGAACAGGTTGAGCGCGGGTCACGCCAGGGCACTGCTCGGCACACCTGACCGTGCCTTTCAGGAGGGCCTCGCCAAGCGGGCGGTGGCCGACGGCCTGTCGGTGCGCGAGGTCGAGGAGGCGGTCGAGGTCGTGATCGAAGTAGACGGCCTCCCAGACGTTGAGCGTCACTGGTCGGGCGGTGTCGACGTGCCCGGGGCGCGAGCGCAGGTGCGTGCCTTTCAAGAAGAGCTCCCGTGAAGTTTATGAAGGCGCGTCTGCCGCCGGTGAGATTATCGATCCCGATCGAGATGAAGGCATTGGCCATCACAGAAAGCGATGCTAGGTCAGGGTCACTGGAGCGGAACACGTTCTCAATGCCATCTCGGAATAGCAGCTCGTAGGCGTATACCTTGCCAGCGGAGTTGAGGATTGGCTGCCTAGCCACATACACGTTCATCAGCTACCTCCTTTAGACCGGCTCGTGCCCTTCGCAGAGCTGCGGCGGCACGGCCGCTATTCGCGCGCCGCCCCTCCCTGTTCGCTGAATTCGCGCGCCCATGACAGCGCCGCGGCATACGCG
>ERZ1026792.1932-NODE-1932-length-11828-cov-3.247329_pt1 | contig 11828 bp, 9 predicted proteins | sample MGYA00520884_ERZ1026792 | MGnify/ENA primary metagenome ERZ1026792 (study PRJEB33270, sample SAMEA104284473) | anaerobic digester metagenome | biome: Anaerobic digester microbiome; feature: mesophilic sludge digester; material: Anaerobic digester biomass | place... | reverse complement strand
GTAGGGAACAACTTACTAATTCACCAGATACGTATTGAAGCCGACAACACACAATAGGATACTTGAGGAATTCATAGCAGGATGTCTGAGGGAGGATATAGGTGACGGTGATCATTCTACACTTGCTTCAATACCGGGAAAAGCCACCGGAAAAGCACGGCTGCTTATAAAACAAAAAGGTATCCTTTCGGGATGTAAGGTTGCAGAAGAGCTGTTCGGGATAATCGATCCCGGACTGAAGTTCGAAGCGTTTATTGACGACGGCAGCAGGATATCTCCCGGTGATATTGCTTTCCATGTATCCGGAAAGGTCCATTCCATACTTAAATCCGAAAGACTCGCCCTCAACATCATGCAGAGAATGAGCGGGATCGCCACAAGCACCGGAATGTATGTTGAGAAACTTGCAGGCCTCGATACCAGGATACTCGATACCAGGAAAACAACTCCCGGAATGCGATTCCTTGAAAAGGAGGCAGTGAGGGCAGGCGGAGGCATGAATCACAGAATGGGTCTCTACGACATGATAATGCTTAAGGATAACCATATCGACTATGCAGGAGGAATTGAGAAAGCTATCCGGAAAACCAATGATTACCTTAAAAAAACCAAAAAGAACCTGCTTATTGAAATCGAGGCCAGAAACCTTGACGATGTAAAAAAAATCCTGGAAACAGGAGGTGTTAACCGGATAATGCTCGACAATTTCAGCCTGGCCGACACCAGGGAAGCAGTAAGGCTCATCGGCAAAAGATACGAAACCGAATCGTCGGGCGGAATCACCCTTGAAACAATCAGGGATTACGCCGAATGCGGGGTTGATTTCATATCAGTCGGAGCTCTTACACATCACATCAATAGCCTCGATATGAGCCTGAAAGCATTTTAATACAACATATCTGTCAGTAAATGAGAAAATGGATCTGCCTTATGCTTGTGCTGCCTGCACTGGCCGGCTGCAAAGAAAAAGTGGTCAGTCACTGGTTCACAGCTGAAAAAGCCATTGCATACTTCAGCAAAATTGAGGAAGCCTGCAACAGGGATGCCGGAAAACTATGGGGAAAAAACCTTTACGGCCCCCTGATGTTCATCGAGCGCACAAGCAGGAAAATAACTGCAAACATGCCCGATAACGAAGGCCTGCTAAAACTCAAGGACGGTGTCTATACCGGCACCTACCCCGCCGAAAACATAATAAACACCACATCAATTATTTACGGAGGTACAACATTCGGCATGGCCCCTCTTCCGGCCGAGGAAGACAATTACAGGATAACAATCAGGGGAATTCACGCCCTCTTTCACAGCTTTCAGAAGGAAAAAGGCATTGATCCCGAGAATTTCAACATCCTTATAATGGATGAAAAAGAAGCCCGACTGTGGATGAAACTGGAATGGAAAGCGCTCAAAAAAGCTATCATGTCCGAGGGCGAGGAACAAACGCTGGCAATAAGGGATGCTCTTATCTTCAGGGGATCGAACAGAGAATCATATCAGCGTTATGCACTGCTTGAAAACAAATTCGAAGCCTACGAGGGCCTGGCAACATTCACATATATGCTGGTGGGATCGGACAATTATAAAGAATTCAAAACCAGACTTCTGGAGTATCTCGACAGGATCTACGGTTTCCAGTCGTACGCGAGGTCCTACGGTGCAATTCACGGGGCCCTTTATGCATGCCTGCTTTACAGGCAGGGATTCGATTTCAAAAGCATATCACCCGATACGACCGACCTCGGGAGACTCGTTAAAATACAGTACCAGATCGAACTTCCCGAAAAATGCCGTGACGTTGCCGGTTCCATAGCCCTTCACTACAACATCAACGAGATATACCGCGAGGAAGACCAGCGTCTGCAAGAAATAAAGGAAAGACTGAACGACAGGGTAAGCAACTTCACCGAAAAGCCTGTCGTGCTTCTCGAACTTGAAAGTCCTTCTTTCGATTTTGAACCTGAAGATGTGAGCTACCTCGATACCCTGGGAACCCTGTATCACGGGCTGCGTGTTTCGGACAACTGGGGAAAACTGACGGTGACCGAGGGCGACTGCCTGGTCTCAAACAACTATAAGTTTATCAGGATAACGGCCAAAGGTCTTAAACAGGACCGCAATCATGCAAGCGGAGAGGGATGGCAGATTATCCTCAATGACGGCTGGGAAGTGGCAAGATCGGAACAAAGCTTCTTTATCAGAAAAAGAATGTATTAAGCCCGGCCTCCCGAAAGGCCCCCCTTGTTCCCTATTGGCCCTGCTCCAGTTCGCGGAGCGACTCTTCAAGCGATTTTATCCTTGACTCGGCATCTGCTTTCTTCTTCCTTTCAACATCGATGACAGCCCTCGGGGCATTCTGAACAAAACGTTCATTGCCCAGTTTCTTCATCACTGTATCCAGGAAACCTTTCTGGTAACTGAGCTCCGTGGCAATCCTTGCTTTTTCAGCCTCAATATCAATCATATCCCCCAGCGGAATGTAATACTCGGTGGTTCCTACCATGAATGAAGCTGAATTGCCGGGTTTTTCCGAAACAAAGCGGACTTCCGAAAGATTGCAGAGCTTTATTATCACATGCATGAAAGCATTATCGAATGAAGAGATTTCCGTCCTTACGAGTAGAATGAGCTGATCCCTTCCAGGAATCTGTTTCTCCTTCCTTACCGAACGAATGGCAGTGACAGTCTCCTTCGCGATGTCAAAACTTGCCAGCATTTCCCTGTCGTACTTTCCTGCCTTTGGCATGGGCGATATCATGATGCTTTCTCCTTCGCCGCGCCGCGAGATCTGCTGCCATATTTCCTCCGTTATGAATGGCATGAAGGGATGGATAATCCTTAGCAGACTGTCGAAAATGGCTACCGTGGCTTTATATGTGATGCTGTCAACAGGTTTCCCGTATTCCGGCTTGATAATCTCGAGGTACCAGGAGGAAAACTCATCCCAGAACAGCTTGTAGGAATTCATCAGGGCTTCCGAAATCCTGAATTTCCTGAAATTGGAATCAATCTCCGCGATGGATTTCTTAAGTACCCCGTTCATCCAAAGGACAGCCGCGGCCGACGATTCGGGCTGACTTAGCGAATCATCAACATTCCAACCCTTTACAAGCCTGAAAGCGTTCCATATCTTGTTGGCGAAATTTCTTCCCTGCTCGGGAAGTGAGTCGTCATACAAAAGATCATTGCCTGCCGGCGAACAAAGCATCATTCCCACCCTCACCCCGTCGGCTCCGTATTTGGCTATCAGGTCAAGAGGCTCAGGTGAATTGCCCAGCGACTTCGACATTTTCCTGCGCTGCTGGTCGCGAACCAGTCCGGTGAGGTAAACATTGCTGAAAGGCTTCATGCCCCGGTATTCATAACCCGCGATGATCATTCTTGCAACCCAGAAGAAAAGGATCTCCGGTGCCGTGATAAGGTCGTTCGTGGGATAATAGTATTTAAGGTCGGGATTATCCGGATTGTTGATTCCGTCAAAGCAGGTTATCGGCCAGAGCCATGATGAGAACCAGGTGTCGAGAACATCCTCGTCCTGCTTCAGATCACTTTCCTGCAATGACCTGTTGCCGCTTTTCTCCCTGGCAAGAATCAGGGCCTTCCCGGGATCCTCGGCGACAACAAACTCATTTTCCGAATAATACCACGCCGGGATACGGTGACCCCACCAGAGCTGGCGGCTGATGCACCAGTCATGGACATTCTCCATCCAGTGACGATACAGATTCCTGAACTTGGCCGGATGAAGCTGCACGTCACCGTTCATAACCGCCTTGAGTGCAGGTTTTGAGATATCCTTCATTTTAAGGAACCATTGAACCGAAAGACGGGGTTCAATTACGGCATTGGTCCTTTCGGAACGGCCTATCTTGTTAGTGTAGTCTATAATCTTTACAAGATCGCCTGTACGCCTGAGCTCTTTCTCAGCAAGCTCCCTTGCTTCAAACCTGTCGGTTCCCACGAAGAGACCGGCATCATTGCTGATGGTGCCGTTGGGATTGAATACATCTATCGAAGGAAGCTTATGCCGGATTCCTATCTCATAATCGTTAATGTCGTGTGCCGGAGTGATCTTAAGGCAGCCCGTACCGAACTCCATATCAACGTAATCATCAAAAATGAAAGGAACCTCACGGTTCACCATCGGTACTATCACCTTCCGGCCGCGCAGCCGGGCGTACCTTTCATCGGCCGGATTTGCACAGACTGCCGTGTCGCCGAGAATGGTCTCCGGACGTGTGGTAGCAACCGTTATATAATCATCTTCACCTGCAATCCTGTACCTTACATAATATAACTTCGACTTTTCTTCAGTGTAATTAACCTCTTCGTCCGATACTGCCGTCATGGCCTGCGGATCCCAGTTGACCATCCTGACACCCCTGTAAATGAGGCCCTTGTTGTAAAGGTCAACAAATACCCTGATCACCGAATCGTACCGCTTTTCGTCCATTGTGAAAAGAGTGCGGTCCCAGTCACACGAAGCTCCCAGTTTCTTCAGCTGTTCCAGTATTATCCCTCCATGCTTATGAGTCCATTCCCATGCAACATCAAGGAAGGCTTCCCTGCCAATATCCTGCTTCTCAATCCCTTCCGACTTCAGCTTCGCTACCACCTTTGCTTCCGTGGCTATCGAGGCATGATCAGTTCCCGGAACCCAGCAGGCATTCCTGCCCTGCATCCTTGCCCTCCTCACAAGCACATCCTGAATGGTGTTGTTAAGCATGTGACCCATGTGCAGAACTCCTGTAACGTTGGGAGGGGGAATTACAATTGTATAGGGCTCTCTGCCATCGGGTACGCTCCTGAAGAATCCGTTCTTCATCCAGTAGTCATACCATTTGCTTTCTGCTTTCCCCGGTTCGTACTTGGACTGAATTTCCATTTTATGATCTTAAATGATTGCTTTTGAATGAAACAGCAAAAATATAAAAAATCATCGGATGAGCTTATACCCTGTAAAAAGTTGGACCATAAAAGATCAGTATATGCGAAATGAAAAGAATTACAGGACCTTAAAACATCCTCTGATTTATGTTATAACAATGTTATAACATAGGTTATAACGTTGTTATAACGTGTTCAAACCGGGATTTCCGCTTCCTGAATGATCCGACAGCTGAAAAGGCATACCTGCCGGGGTATGCAAATAAGATCAAAATCACTTTGTTTGTCAGGATTTTTAATAATTTTGTGTAAGTTGATAAAGAACAATAATTCCTTTTAATATATGCCATATGTTTCCGAAAGAGGAAAGGCAATGCCCGCCTCACCAATAAGAAAGCTTATACCATTTGCAGAGGAAGCCGCGAGGAATGGTGTTAAAGTCTATCCTCTCAACATAGGCCAGCCCGATATTCAGACTCCGGAGCTTGCTCTTGATGCCATACGGAATATCAGACAAAAAGTTATCGCGTACAGCCATTCCGCCGGAAATGAATCATACAGGAGGAAGATCGCGGGATTCTACCACAGTATCGGAATAGAAGTTGACTATACCGACATCCTGATCACAACGGGAGCATCGGAAGCTATAACATTTGCCATGTTTTCATGCCTCGACGCGGGAGACGAAATAATAACATCCGAGCCTTTTTATGCCAATTACAACGGATTTGCAGTCTCGACCGGTGTAAAAATAGTTCCGGTAACGTCAAGCATAAAAAACGACTTTGCCCTGCCACCGGTGGAAGAGATCCGGGAAAAAATCAATCACAGGACCAAAGCCATACTTATATGCAATCCCAATAATCCGACAGGTTATCTTTATTCGAAGGAGGAGCTAAACAAGCTGAGGGACATTGTGAAAAAGCACAATCTTTACCTTTTCAGCGATGAGGCATACAGGGAGTTCTGCTACGACGGCGAGGACCATTTCTCAGCCATGAAGCTCGGGGGAATTGAAGAGAACGTCATTATGATCGACTCTGCATCAAAGAGATACAGCGAATGCGGGCTGCGTATCGGTGCACTGGTAACCCGGAACAGGAATGTGATAGAAACCGCCCTGAGAATAGCCCAGTCGAGGCTCTCCCCTCCCGGTCTCGGACAGATTGCAGGTGAGGCATCGATCGATACGCCGCCTGAATATTTCAGAGGGATAAACAAGGAGTATACCCTGAGGAGAAACTTCATGGTGGACGCCCTGAACAATATGCCGGGAGTTTATTGTCCTAAGCCAAAGGGTGCTTTTTATGTAATGGCAAAACTTCCTGTTGACGATTCCGACAGTTTTGCCCGATGGATACTTGAAAAGTTTGAATATAAAAAGCAAACTGTGCTGCTGGCTCCCGGATCAGGATTCTATGTAACACCCGGTATGGGAAAAAATGAAGTCAGGATTGCCTATGTCCTGAATACTGACGATCTTAAAAACGCGATGGAAACACTTGCAGAAGCCCTGAAAGCATATCCCGGCAGGGTGTAAGGGAGGATGAAAATGGCACTGAATACAATCAACTGCATAGCAATCGACAACGATCCCGCCACTCTCAAAGTGATCAGGGAATACTGCTCCAGAATACAGTTCCTGAATCTTACAGGAGTCTTCTCCAATCCTTTTGAGGCATCTCACGACATTAACAACAACCAGCCCGAACTGATCTTCATAGATGTGATGACGCCCCAGATCACAGGACCTGAATTCATCAAGACGCTTTATAACCCTCCGCTGGTGATATTTATGTCAACTTCGCCGGAACAGGCTATTGAAGGATTCGAGTGCGATGCTGTCGATTACCTGCTGAAACCGGTCTCTTTTGAAAGATTCTCAAGGGCCGTCAACAAGGCTTTCATGCTGATGAAAATGAAGAATCCGGCCGAACTGTCCCAGCCTGAATCCCTTTCGCTGCCCGGAAGCTTCCTCCTCGTAAAGGTGGAGTACACGACAATACGTGTGGACCTGAATGAGATCCTTTTTATTGAAGGGCTGAAGGACTATGTCAAAATACATGCGGAAGGAAGACTGATTCTTACCAAGACCACCATGAAGAATATTATGGACAAGCTGCCTGCAGATTTATTCTTCAGGGTGCATAAATCATATATCATATCGCTCGACAAGATAGATATGATAGAAAACAGCCGCATTGTTATTGGAAATCAGCGAATACCCATCGGGGAGTCGTACCGCCCCGTTTTTTTCGAACTTCTTAACAGGAATATGATTTAGAGGTACTGCCGCTTTCTGAACCACAGATCGCGGAGTGAGAGATCGATGCTGAGGGTGACGAAGTTCTCCCTGAAGAGATCCCTTTTAATTGATCCGTTCTGACCGAACTCAAGAGTAGTATTTACAACACTTACCACACCCTTGAGAGGTATCCCGATACCCATCGAAACCGCGCGGTAATCAATCGGAACACCCTTGATCACCATGTACGATTCACGGTATTCCCCTCCAAACCTGTACATTACCATACTGACACTACCCTTCCTGATGCCCTGCGAGGGAAACTCAAATCCGGCAGATATCCTGTTTGAGTTCCTTGTATGAAAGTAATAGGCACTTGACATGTCGGCTTCCTCCCAGCTGCTCCATTCATAATCGATACCTGCCTTGAAGTAATTCCTGCGTACCGACAAACCTCCTCCCATGGTCGTGGGAATGCTGTACCGGTACTTCCTGCTCTTCAGGATCTCCGTCTCATACTTGGTCTCAATGATGGTGGTATTCCTGGTTCTCAGTTTCTTGCCATCGCTGTAGATAAGTCCGATATTGAATTTCCAGTCCTTGACATCAACCTGGTAATTAAGTCCGTAATTCAATGTAAAGTTGGAAAGGTAGGTAATGTCCGACAGCGAAAACTCGTAAGCCTTTGATGCCTCAATATGGGTAATGTCGCCAAAAAGGTATGACGCGTTAACTCCGAGCGAGAGTTTCTTTATGAAACTGAAAGCTCCGCCCACGTAAAACCTGTTTACACCTCCCTTGCCAATGTATGACTTGAGGTACTCAATGTTTGTACCCTCAAGGAAGGCTTTTGTGTTGATGTTATAGCCAACCGAGCTGTAAGGGGTGAAGCCGAAACTGGTTGAGAACCACGGTGAAACCCTGAAAGCCATGGCCATGTACCTGAAATTGGCATTAAGCAATGACTGCTTTTCCTTCGATGTCTGAAAAACTGAATATTTTGAAAAAATACCTACCTCAAAGATTGTCAGGAGGCTGTCAAGACCATCGTATGACGCGGGGTTACCGTAATTGATAGCACGATCCGTAAGAAAGGCAATGTTGGTTCCTCCCATGGCTCTCGAAAGTCCGGAAGCATTGCCTTCAAGTATCCCCATGCCGAAGATGGAATAGGGCGATGAGGTTATCTGGGATGAGAGGGTGCCGGGTAGCGCGATCATCAGCATCAATGCAAGCGAATATATGGTTAACTGTCTCCGCATCATCCTTTCAATAAGATAAATAATAAAGCTTCAGTTTAACCGGCGGACGGCGGCCCTCAACAATAAGCCTTTGAAACCTTGCACCCTGTTTTGTTGATGCCAGACCGAGTATAAGGCTCTGATTGGGATCGAAATATGAGTCGGACAACTCATTCAGAATAAAATCGGTTATGTCGAAGGTATACCTGTTATTCTCATGGAGGTAATCGTCGAACTCGAACAAGGCCTTGAGATGCTGGTTATTGCCATCCCTGAGCATACTCATGTTGTTTTTCTTGTCGCCCGAATAAATGTAAAGACTGTCGGGCAAAGGGAATTTTTCGTAGCTGAACTTTTCAGGTTCTACAACAAGCTCAGCTTTCAGTACCTTCCAGCCATCGCCGGCCATCAGATTCTGAACAGTGGGGAACTTGCACTTGACATAAAGACCGGTCATCCCCTGCATGAATGCCTTGTTGCCGGTAAGCTTTGCCGGAACCTCGTTCCTGTTTTCCCTGATGTCAGCCAGGGGAGTCCGCGAAAGATCAAAATCTACCTTGTTGAACTGCCTTCCAATGTCACCCATCTTTATGACAAGCTCTTTCTTTTCCTGCTCTTCCCTGTTTATATGATAGAAAATCTTCAGTACAAGCTTTTCAGTGCCTGCAGCGAATCCGAGAATTGCATTGTTGACAACTGAGCCTGAGGTCAGAACGAATCCCTTTACATAATTCCTGAAAAAATCCTCACTCGATACCCTTTCGTCCTTGCTCCTGATCAGGCTGAAAAGCTCTTCGCCGAAAGCATTCACGTTAAGGTATACAGCAGTGTCGCGCCCATTGGGTTCCGGAAGGAAAACGACTGTCGACATGGGCTCAGGCTCATAGTTGAAGGAGGAAGTGTTGAATAAAGCAGTTGAAGCGTTGTAAAGAATCCGTTCCAGATTGATGGGAACAATCTGTTCCGTCATCCTGTGAACACTTACAGACATGGGATAAAGGGTATCCCCTATGTTCTTCGATGTGTAATTCAGGATAAAGGCTGCCGAGTCGTAAATCGCCTTCTCCTCTATCTCACCGAAAATATCATATTTGAGATCGAAGAAAGACCTGCTGGTTATAAGGCCAAAGATGGTATCTTCGTAATTGCCTACATAGGCAATCTGCTTCGACGATGTAATGATTGAATCCACAAGAATGGTAGAAAGGTCAACCCGGAAGGTGTCAACGATTTCCAGCCTGGTCTCAGGCATCATAAACCCCGTACCAATCGTAAACTCATTGGTCTTGGTACATGAACCAATCAGTACGATTCCCAATACAATCAACAATAAGATCTGTCTTCCTTTCTTGCCCTTCCCGGTACCCTTCATCAATCTTATAAGGTTTATGCAAATGAATACTAAAACGGGATGTAAACAAAGCAAATATATACAAAAACCGCAAATGAGTAGACATACCGCCGTTTTTAAGAGATATTTCCCGGCGACAATCCGGAATGCATTGAAAATTACAGCCGGTTTTTTCCGCATATAAGTTTTGTCGATAATTATTCATATCTTGTCTACGATTTTAAGGCATATATCTACAAAGCTTTTAATTAAAATATGCTTCAGATAGTTTTGTGAGAATTATTTAAAACTTAATAAAGGGAAAGATGACATACAAAGAGGTAAAGATCTGGATTAAAGTACTGGTATTGATTCTTGCCGTACCTTTCTTTAATTCATGCGATAAACCGGAGGAGGAGCTTGTCGGCAACTGGGTGGAGTTATCGGACTTTGATGGTTTGCCAAGAGCAGATGCCGTGGGATTCGTGATCGGCAACAAGGCTTATGTCGGAACCGGGTATGACGGAGATAATTTTCATAATGATTTTTGGGAATATGATCCTGCAAGGAACTCATGGACACAGAAAGCCAGCTTCCCCGGAAGTGCCCGCAGCCAGGCAGTGGGGTTCAGCACTGATACAAAAGGCTTCATCGGAACCGGATGGGACGGCAGATACAGGCTGAAGGATTTCTATGCCTATGATGCCGCATCAAACACATGGGCCCAGACAGCAGATCTGGAAGGATCAGCAAGACGTTCGGCAGTAGCATTCTCGATCAACAACAAGGGTTACGTGGGAACAGGCGACAGCGTTGCGAATTTCAAGGATTTCTGGGAATATGATCCTGCATCGGATGTTTGGAACAAAGTGTCGAGTATCGGAGGCAGCAAGAGAACCAGCGCCGCCACCTTTGTAATAAACGGAAAGGGATATGTGATAGGCGGCATTGACAACGCCGATTATCTTAACGACATGTGGAGATATGACCCCGCTACCGACGAGTGGACAAAAATGAGAGCCATCGCCAATGTCTCCAACGAAACTTACGACGATAACTACTCGACTATAAAGGGAACCGGCAAGGTTGGTTTTACAATCAACGGTAAAGGTTACCTGGCAACAGGCGGTATGACAACCGGTGCGGAAGTATGGGAATATGACCCTGTTACCGATCTGTGGTCAGAAAAATCAAACTTCGAGGGCTCAACAAGGTCTGACGCCGTCGGTTTTGCCATCGGTAACCGCGGTTATGTCACAATGGGTAAAAGTTCAGCTTATTACTTCGACGATATCTGGGCATTCGATCCTGATGCCGAGATGAACGAATATGACTGATAAAACAAAAAAGGCTTTACTGATATTTGCCCTTTTCGCGGTAATAATTGCTGCTGCAGCAATTGCCGGAAAAGGGCATTTTTATGACCTTAGCCTGTTCAGAAGCGGCGACGGCTGGGGCTACGACATAGCTGTGAAGGGAAATGTCCTGATCCACCAGCCTTTCATGCCGGCCGTCGAAGGCGAAATACCTTTCCCCGACAAGATGACTGCAAGAAAAACAGCCCGACTGGTAATCAAAAAAATGAAAAACCGGGAAATACCATCGGTGACACGGGAGGATATCAGGAGGATCGTTGGGGAGTAAAGGCACGGGGCACAGAGCACAGGGCGCAGAGTACAGGGCACAGGGGACAGGGCACGGGGCGCAGGGCCAGAGCACAGGGCGCAGGGCACGGGGCGCAGGGCACAGAGTACAGGGCGCAGGGCACGGGGCGCAGGGCGCAGGGCACAGAGCGCAGGGCACGGGGCACAGGGAAAGTCGTGCAGGTCGTGCAAGTCGTGCAGGTCGTGTAAGTCTCTTACAATGAGGTATTAGCGAAGGTTGCATCGGATGGATCCCCTCCTCGGAGAGCCTGCCTCGCCCTAAGCGGGGGGTTGGGGGTGGGTTTTTTTCTCCTCTTCTCCCCTTCATCTCCTCCACACCGCGCACCGCGTACCGTTCTCCTGTTTTGTGCGGTTTTTTGGTCCTCAAAACCATAACTATCTGATATATAGAAAATAGAGTTATTTTGTATTGTAAATATGGGTGTCTCAGCCTATATTTACTGGATGTTTGTGCGGCAAAAAAT
>ERZ1026792.1927-NODE-1927-length-11851-cov-2.878199_pt1 | contig 11851 bp, 15 predicted proteins | sample MGYA00520884_ERZ1026792 | MGnify/ENA primary metagenome ERZ1026792 (study PRJEB33270, sample SAMEA104284473) | anaerobic digester metagenome | biome: Anaerobic digester microbiome; feature: mesophilic sludge digester; material: Anaerobic digester biomass... | reverse complement strand
TCTTTCTCTCGTTCACGCAGAAGCTCTCCAGCTCGTCGATTATGTGCGGGACGCACTCGTTGAAGCCGAGCAGGATGATATGCCCCCTCTCGCGCACATCCCCGCGGCCGCTCTTGAGGACGTCGAGGCTCTCCATCAGCTTGCCTATGATGATGGCGATGAGCACTCCGTTGAACAGCACGATCCCTATGAAGGACAGGACCAGGATCGTGATCTTGACCGCCGTCTCCTGGTCGCTGACCTCGAACACGCTGTCGGAGCTGATCATGGTTATGATGGAGAACCAGAGGTTGTCGCCGTGCGCGAATTTCACTCCCAGGCCGTTCAGAATGGCGGTGAAGAGCCAGACGAAGCCGAGCGAGACGAGGATCACGAGGAGGGCTGTCCGGAGGGCGCGCACTGCTCAGGGATGGTAGTCCCGGACCGGGGCGCCCGCAAACCCGCGGGAGAGACGGCCCGACACCCCGGACAGGACGGGGACGACGCTCAGGGGAGATAGCCCATCGGGTCGACGGGCGCACCGTTCACACGCACCTCAAAGTGGAGGTGAGGGCCCGTCGAGAAGCCGGTGGAGCCGACGTACCCGATGACCTGGCCCTCATCGGGCCAACGCTCGGGGTCAGCGCAGTGAAGCTGTGTTGTGCCCATCGCGCCTGCAAGCGCATTGACCGCTTCAAGGACGGCTGGAGCGCACTCGGCCGCTTCTCGTGGCTCTACGATCCCGCGGTCGACAGGACCGAGCGCACGCCGCTCGCGCCCGACGCGAAGCGGATCGCGGCCCAGGACGTCACGCTGCTCGACCTGTGGGTCGCGAAGGACTTCGACGTCGCGGGCATGCCCGGCAAGGTGAAGGTCGGCAACCAGGTCCTCTCCTGGGGCGAGGACATCTTCATCTACGGCGGCGTGAACATCATCAACCCGTTCGACCTCACGCGGGCCCACAAGCCGGGCGTCCAGATCAAGGAGATCGTCCGGCCCGTCCCGATGGCGTCGTTCAACCTGGGCGTCAACAAGAACTGGAGCGTCGAAGGCTTCTGGCAGTTCCGCACCGTCAATTTCCGCTTCGACCCGGTGGGCACCCCGTTCTCGATCGGCGACGTGATCGGCAACGGCCAGCAGGACGCCTTCATCCCGAGCTCGGTCCTGGGCGAAGCGCCCGGGTTCGTCGGGGACCCCGGCACGATCAGCAACGGCGCGATCCTCCCGCCGGGCCAGCGCTTCACCCGCGACGACCTGCTTCGGGAAGCGACCCGACAGACTCGCCTAGACTTCCTCAATCCTCTTCACGAAGACTTCCACTTCCACCAAAAGACCCTCGAAGAGATGTACTCCAAAGAATGACCGCTTATCCTGCTACCGCGACCCAGACCGCCCAGCGAGGCCCCCAGGCCGGCGACGTGAAGGCGAAAGCCCGAAGCCTTCGCGACCGTCTTATTAGGGGCCTCGATCTGATACTTGACGCCCAGGCCCAGGGCGACCAGGCGAAAGTCGAAACGCTTCAGAAGTTTTATAAGCAGCTGGAAGCCCAGTATACCGAAGCGAAGAAGGCTTATGCTACGACGCCCGAAGACCTGTTTCGTTGCCCTGACTGTCCCCACCTGGGGAAGGGGAAGCTTTACGACCTGGCCGGCGAAGAGGTGATCTGTGATTCGCCTTGCACGAAGGGAAGGACAGAATGACCGAAATTATCCCCGTTTCAACTGACAGACATCTTCAGACCGAAGTCGTTCACGACTGGAAGTCGGCCGCTGCTTCCTGGCTTGACAACTTTTCAAGCGAAGACACCCGGCGGGCTTATCGTCAAGCCTGGTCGGGATTCCTTGACTTCGCCGGCACGCCCCCCGACAAGGTCAGTCAAGACGAAGTGATATCTTATCGCCGTCACCTTGAAACTTCGACCAGTCCGAAGACCGGGGAACCTTACACCCAAGCGACAATCAATCTTCGCTTATCGGCCTTGTCTTCCTTCTTCGAGTGGGCGAAGGACCGGGGACTTCGGCCAGACAATCCGACCGACGGGGTCAAGCGAAAAGCCGTCGACCCTTACGGGAAGGCGACCTGGCTTCGGTCGGAAGACGGGGAAGACCTTCGCCTTCTTGAAGCGATTGACGATTCCCCGAAAGGACTTCGGGACCGGGCGATTATCCTTCTTTTCTTGACCCTGGCCTTACGGCTTCACGAAGTCGCCGGCTTGACGGTCGGGTCCCTTCACCGGCAAGGAAAGAAAGTCTTCTTGACTTACACCCAGAAGGGCGGGAAGACAAAGTCGGTCAAACTTCCAGAAGCGACCGCCGAAGCGATTGACGCTTATCTGGATACACGGGGGGACTTGACCGATTCGTCGCCGTTATTCACGGCAAGCGAAGCCGGCCGAATCGCCGCCCGTCGTCTGGGTCATGCCGGCAAGGAAGAAACGCCGTTGACGTCCCGGTCGATTGCCGCCCTGGTCAAGTCATACTGTAATAAGGTCCTGGGGAAAGGTCACGGGATTCACCCTCATTCCTTACGACACACGGCCGCTATGACCGCCGCAAAGAACGGTCATTCGATAATGGACGTATCTGACCTTCTGGGTCATGCAAGTCTTCAAGTCACGACAATATATCTTCATGCGACCGGGAAGGCGACTGATAAGGTCGCCGCCGACCTGGGTCGAAGATATTCAAAACAGATTCAATCATTCAAGGGAGAATAGAAAATGAAAAGTAAAAGATTCAGGGACGAAGAACGTCAAGCCTTGCAATATCCAGTCAAGAAGTCACTTGAAGAACGGGCAAGGGAACGGGTCGACGAACTGGGATTCACAGAAACCCAGAAGGAATTTATCTTCGCCGACTGGCCGGAAGGAATCGAACATTATTCCTGGCTTCTTACTGCGACCAGGGACGAAATCGTCGCATGGGGCGAAGCCGGCGAATGGGGTCGGGAAGAAAAGGAATGAAGGAAGCCTTCGTCGTCAAGCGATTCAGTCACGACAAGAAGGTCATTATCGGCCTTGTCAATGATATCTTGTCAGAATATCAAGCCGAAGGATACGACTTGACGGTCCGACAAATCTATTATCAATTCGTCGCCCGTGACTTATTCCCAGACGAAAGAAAATGGCGACAAATTCCAGATACGAATAAGTGGGTCAAAGACCCGAACGGGACGAAGAACGCCGAACCGAATTATAAATGGCTTGCCGAAATCTTGACCGAAGCACGAATGGCCGGCTTGATTGACTGGGATATGATTGTCGACCGGGGGCGGGAGACCGTCACCCCGCCGGCATGGAAGGACCCGGCCGAAATCGTCAACGCCGCCGCCGATTCCTTCGCCGTCGACAAGTGGGAAGACCAGACGAACCATGTCGAAGTCATGGTCGAAAAGCAAGCCCTGGAAGGGGTCTTGATTCCCGTATGTGAAAGACTGGGAATCCGCTTCACAGCGAACAAAGGATTTTCGTCGGCTTCGTCTTTGTATGAAGCCGGAAAGCGGCTATGTCAGAAGTCCCGTGAAGGGAAGACGCCCTGGGTCTTGTATCTGGGCGACCATGACCCTTCGGGAATGGATATGACCAGGGACGTCGAAGAACGCTTGAATCTTTTCGCCGGCTTAACCTGGGTCTACGTCGACCGACTGGCCTTGAATATGGACCAGATTGAAGACTTGAACCTTCCCCCGGCCCCGGCGAAGATTACTGATTCACGGTCGAAAGGATATATCGCCCGATTCGGGAATGATTCATGGGAACTTGACGCCCTTGAACCCCGACGACTGGCCGGCCTTGTCACCGACGCCGTCGAAAGGCTTCGGGATAATATCGCCTGGTCGGAAGCCGTCAAGCGGGAAGAATCCATGCGAAAAGAACTTCGGGACTTCGTCGACGCTTATCAAAGGGGTCAAGAATGACAATTCACGACAATTCTTCTGGATTATCGCCGGCTTCGCTTAACAGAAACGATTCTACACACGGGAAAGGCGAATTATGACCAACGAACCGACCAGAAAGGCTTATACAATGACACAGAAGGACGGTCCTTCCTGGCACTTCACGCCCGACGCCGTTGACGCCCTGGGCGGGCTTCAAGGAATGATTGTCTTCACGGCCGCCGTCGGAAAAACAGTCAAGACCGGGTCGACTGAAATCGCCTTCAAGGGATACGGGCTTTTCGACGTCAATCGTCACGGCCGGTCAATAAAGGTCGGCTTGATTGAAAGGGAATCGGGATATTCTTCCGATTAGACCTATTCAGATAATCTTATATTATCAGAAAGGAATATAAGGGTATTATGACCGACAAGACCGCCGAAATTCACTTGAACCAATTGACCGTCGCCCTGGAATTCCTGGTCGATTCCTGGGACCGCTTCGCCGGGGGATTGACCCGACACCCCGAATCAAGGTCGAAGGAAGACAACGTCGCCGCCGTCAATCTTTACGGGGCCTTCACCCAGACTTCGATGACCCTTCGCCTTCTTCTGGATTCGATTCGGGAATTGCCGGCCGACGCTTCCGAAGACGATATCAAGAAGGCCGCTTCCCACGCCTTCGCCGAAGCCGGCGACGTCTGGGACTGATCACCTTCGAAATAATCACCTTCAAGGAGAGTAGAACAAATGACCGATGATAATAATAAAACGCTTGACACTTCGGGACCCGGCGAAGACTGGAATCCCGAGCCGGCCCCCGACAAATTCGCTTCGGACGGCGATCTTCCACTGGTCCTGAATGCGACCGAAGTCGCCGACCTTCTTCGGGTATCTTATCGGGTCATTATCACAATGGCGAAGGAAGGCGAAATCCCCGCCTTTCAAGTCGCCGGTCAATGGCGATTTTCAAGGTCGGCGATTCTGAAATGGATTGACGATATATCCAACGAATTATATGACCCCGTTATGAGGACGATATAACCAGACAAGGAAGGGAATCAATTATGGCGAAATGTAAAGCGATTACAAAGGACGGGAAGCCTTGTCAAGCGAACGCCCAGACGGGGAAGGATTATTGCTTCCTTCATGACCCCGAAAAGGTCGAAGCGGTCAAGGCCGCCCGGTCGAAGGGCGGGTCGTCTTTGAAGGTGATTGACCCGAAGCGATTCAAGCCCTGGCGGGGAACGGGCGGGGACGTCACGGTCCTTCAATCCCCGACCCCCCAGGATATCGTCAATCTTCTGGCCGACACAATCGACGAAGTGAAGACGGGTCAAATCGACCCCAGGGTCGCCAACGCCGTCGGCTATCTGGCCGGGTCAATTATGAAGGCGATTGAATTGACCACCCTTGAAGAACGTCTGGCAAGTCTTGAAGAAGCGATTGGAGTAAATAAACGATGACAAGATTATCGAACGCTTCGAAGAAGAAACTTGAAGCAAGTCTTGAAAGTCTGACCGCCCGTCAAGCCGGCCGGCTATATCTGATATATGCGAACGAATGGCATTTAAGCAATAATACCGACACCGTCAACGAATATCCCCCGGTCGCCGAATTGAAGTCGGCATGGGACAAGCGGGTCAAGGCGGCCAAGTCGAAGAAGGGCGAAGAAGGGATCCCCACAATCGCCGCTTATAACGCCTTCTTGACTTTGACCGGCATTATTCGGGAAGCGAACCGAATCGCCGATTCTGACTTATGGCGAATTTATACCCTTGCCCTGGGGACTGGGTCACGAATTAACACCTTGCTTCTTCAAGATTCATACAGCGATATTACACGAAGCATAATCGCCCAATTCACCGAAGACGCCCCCCGCCCGCTATCCTGGGAAGACTACGACAAAGCCGCCGAATGGTATGAAGGCTATTCACCCGAAGACCTTGAAGAACTGTCCCACGAATTGACCGGGGAATATACCCGCCGGCAAGGATACGAACCCCTTGAAGTCCCACGTGAATTCTTGAAGAAGATATCGACCCCAGAAGTCGAATATGGCGGCGAAGACGAAGATATTCGCCGAAAGTGGGTCGAATCAGAAGGCGAAGACGTTATCTTGACAAAATACTTCGCCGGCGACCAGGACCGCTTCGAATCCTGGAAGAAGCACGGGGGACACCCAGAATTCAACGGGCGGGAATGGGACACTATGGCCGACGAAATCAATGACCGCCTTGTCAAGAAAATCACGGCGGGAGAACTTGAAGGCGGGGTATGCTTCGGGCTTGAAAATCAATGGGGCTTCACCCCCGCCCTGGGATGGGACCGACAAGACCCTGACAATGTCGGCCGGCTATGTGTCCCGGCATGGAACGCCCTTCGTGCTATCTGGATATCATGGCTATACGACAAAGGTATATTCAGGGGCGACGAAAAGCGGGTCGACAAGGATTCGCCCGATATACTGGGGACTTTTTACGACGTTGACGGGACCCTTCACAACGACCGAATTATCGAAAGGGCGAAGGAATTCTATCTGGAATGTCAGAAGAAGCCCTGGGGGGGCGACTTGATTGACGCCGACAAGGTCAACTTCGCCGAACTGGGTCGCTTCCTTTGCGCCGAAGATTCCCCGCTTCTGGGATACTACGCCCCAGACCTGGGGACGGTCAATGTCGGAGAATTTCACGAAGCCGAAGGGAACGACCCATTCATGGGACCAAGCGACAAAGCCGGCGAAGCCTGGTATTATGCGACGCTTCGGGGGCTTCGAAAGATATCCGACGAACTGGGGGCGACCCCCGGCATGGTCGGGAAGAACTTCGTCCGGGAATTCTATTATCCGACCGACGACCCGAAGGGCAAGCGGGAAACGATATCCAACTTGCTTTATCGAATGGGTCAATTGAGAACCAGTCACCGCCCCTTTTCTTTCAAGGAAAAGAACAAGCGGGATATATCCTTCTTCCTGGGTCGGGAATTTTACACGCCGCTTGAAGCAGCGATTCGGGACTTCGGGGGGGCCTTCGACGACGTTGACACTTTCAAATTGATGTATGACTTGATATCCCAGGAATTATTCGATGGAATCCCCGTCCTGGCCCCGCTTCTTCGGGACCGGCTTGAAGGGATTGAAGAATTGTTAAAAATAATAGAAGACGACTTGAATCGCTTCATCGACCTTTTGTCTCATGACTTCTGGAATGTCGACACTTCAAGTCTTCACCTGGTCAAGAATGGCCCAGATGAAAAATGGTCCCGTCTTATGGCGGCCGGAATCATATATCACGAAGACGACACGGTCGACGATTCAAAATTTTCGACCTGGCTTGACGATAGGGAGACCTTCGAATCGGTCGCAAAGAAGATATGTGGTCTTGATTATGCCGGCATAAAGAAGGAATTCGGCAAGCATGTAAGGGGGACAAAATGACCAAGCGAATGACCTTCCCCGTCGATAATGCCACTTTACAGATAGCACCCGACTTATTCGCCGCTTCACGACGAAAATCTTCGGCGATTCAGCCCTATTTACCAGGACTTGACAAACCGCTTCCCCCCTTCGCCGAATGGCTTTTATATGGCATTTATTCACTTATCGACCCAAACAACCCCGCCGCCGTGATTCAGACCACGCCGACCGAACTATTAAGAATTATGGAATTTTCACAGGAAGCCGCCGCCGAACCGGGTCATTATCCGACCTATTCAAGCGACCAATACGAATTGATTAACGAAGGGCTTGATTTACTTTTCACGACCGAAATTCAAGAAATTACAAAGGGACCCTGGAAAAGATATCGCCCGAAAGGTCAAAAGCGAAGGTCGAAGAAGGACAACAAAGATTCAAAACCAGATACTTTTATCTTCTTCTTTCGGGGTCATGTCCTTTCAAGTTATGAATTCGTATACCCCGACAACGTCACGCCGGCCAAGAATTCGCCCGAAGAAGAAGTCGAAAATATAAGCCGGTCTGGAAGCGGGTCTATCATGAAGCGAAAAATAGGTCCCCGGCCAATATGGATTCGATTGACGCTTGACGAAAGGCTTATCCGGGGACTGACTGGTCACCCCGACAATATCGGCACGACCTTAATTCCTTTCGACGTCTATAAAATCAGGAAGGCTTATCCAAAAAATCGACCATTACACCGGCTTTTATTCTACATATTGAGGACCACCGAACAAAGTTTAAGTAATCAAGACCTGGATAAACTGGTCAAGACGCTTGCCCTAGATACCCGGCGGTCAAGCAAAACAAGAAGCGATATTGAAAAAGCCTTCGATATCTTGAAGAAGACCGGGGTCGTCGAATCTTACAAAATCGAAGACGAAAGCACTTCGGCAAGGGTGAAATTGTCTTTCACGAAATCAAAGGACTGGTATCAAAAGGACTGGTCAAAGAACATTATTGAACTTCCGGCCGGCGAAGAATTAAGGGACGCCCCAGAAGGCGAATCATGAAAAGTTACGGGGTCTATTTGTACGACTTACGGGGTCTATTTGTACGACTTACGGGGTCTATTTGTACGACTTACGGGGTCTATTTGTACAAAATGGCTTCGGGAATTTTTAAGAATTCGCCCGAAAAGGGAAGAAAGGTCGAAAATCAAATACAAATTTGGGGGCTTCGCCGTGAAAAGCAGAAGACGAAATACCGGCAAAAATGTGTAGATAGTATTTAGATAGTATCTAGATACTATCTAGTGGGGGCGGTCGACTTGAATCGACCCGCCCCCTGGATAAGCAAGGGACGCCCCTATACCCCTACTTGAAAGAAACTGGATTGACTTGAATGATTAACTTACAAGACTTAAAAGCCCGAATCAATATCGTCGATATCGCCGAAGAACTGGGTCTTGACCCGAAGCGAAGCGGGTCTTCCTTCTTCGCCCGTTGTCCTTCCCACGACGACCAGGGCCGGCCGAATATGGCGATTGACCAGAAGAAGGGGGCGATCTGCTTCCGATGTGGGTATAAAGCGGACGTTATTCGGCTTGTCGCCGACGTCCGATATCACGGCGACCAGGGCGAAGCGATTCGTTATCTGGCCGGCAAGGTCGGAATGACCGATTCAAATAGAACTTCTTCCAGACAACCCGCCACGCTTCCCAGGGGGGCCGCCTTCCCGAAGGAAGAAACGGTCAAGACCGAATCACCCCGAGAAGCCTTGATCGTCACCTTCCCCGCCGGGGCGAAGATCGTCGCCGTGAAGATCGGGGAAGGTGAAAGACAATGGACCAGACTTGAAGACGGCCGGGTCGAAGTCACGTATTCACGGGAAGAATTACTTTTCGCCTTATCCTATTCAGAATATTCCTTGACCCTGGAAGAATTCGCCGGCTTATCGCTTGACGAAGTCGCCTGGGTCTTGTCTGGGGTCTTCGATTGTGAATTGACCGCCGCCGATATTCGAACGGCTTCGCCGGCCAGTCCTTCACGTCGCATAGTCATAATAGAAAGACTATTATCTTACGGGGTCGATCACGGGAATTCAATCGGTCATACCTGGCTTCGGGACCATAAGGGAATCACGCCGGCGACCCAGGACGCCTTCGGTCTTGTCTGGCTTGACTGGGAACGGGCTTCGAAGGGGATGATTGAATCCTTCGGGGTCGACACGCTTCAAGCCCTGGGATTAATGACCCGTGACAAGAAGACGGGAAAGCCGAATGAACTGAAATTCAAGACCCACCGGCTATTATTCCCCTTCTGGATATCGGCCGGCGGGAAGCGATATCCCGTGTATCTTCAAGGTCGGAATATCAACGCCGGGAAGGATTTTCGCTTCGACAATCTTTCCGGGTCGGTCCCTTGCCCTTTCAACTTCGACGCCGTCCTGGAAGCCCGCCGGGAAGGGAAGCCCGTCTTCATATGCGAAGGGGCGACCGATACCATGACCTTATTCCAGAATGGATATAAGTCGGTCGGGATTGTCGGGACCCAGGGATTCAAGCCCGAATGGGTGAAGCAATTCGACGGGCTTGAAGTGTATATCGCAACCGACCCAGACGAACCGGGTCAAGAAGCGGCGAAGAAAATCGCCCGAACCTTTGTCAATCAGGGTCGATATTCGCCGAAAATCATTCAACTTCCAGAAGGTCAAGACGTGACTGATTATTTTACGGGAAGAATTTCAAAGACCCCCACCGGGGGAAAGGACTAAAACATGACTACACAGAATCAAATCAATCTTCTTCGCTTGCCGGAAGTCGCCGAACGGCTTCAAGTATCAATGCCGACGGTCCGGCGAATGGTCAAAGATGGCCGAATCAAATCAATTCGGGTCGGTCGGGTGATTAGGGTCCGACCGATTGACCTTGAATCCTATATTCAGACGTCAATAAAAGCCGCCGGCCAAGCGACCAACTTGACCGGCGGGGGAGACCAGGCTTAACGCCCGGACTTCCCTATTATATCAATTCAAAAGGGAGACCGAATCATGACAAATCAAGACTTCACCGACCTTATCTTCAACGCCCAGGAACCGAATCGACCCGATATCAGGACCATTGAAGAAACGCTTCTGAAAGCGGTCTTATCTGGCCGGCCGGAACTTATCACAAGGATTATCACAGAAACACGGCCGAAAGAATTCTATTATGACCTTCACCGTCGACTTGCCGATAAGATATTCCCCGACTTGTCCCAGATGAAGCACGTCGACCGGGTCACCCTGGAAGCGACCATTCCAGAACCCGAATCGACCGACAAGGAAAAAATCAAGGAACGTCAAGCCCTTCTTGACTTTGTCGACCGGCTTGAAGGAATGGATATTCCAGACCAGGGAAAGGTCGAATCTTATCTTTCAATCTTCGTCGAAAAAGCGAAGACAAGAATAGCGAATGAAGCGATTCAGAAGGTCAAGGATACGCTTGACGATGGTAAATTGACCCCGGCCGAAGCATGGTCGAAGACAAGTCAAATCATTATGGACCAGGAATCAAGCCGGCGAATGGTCGGGACTTTCAAGTCAGAAGCCGAAGACTGGCCGACCTACTTCGCCGACCTTGAAGCGAAGCAAACCAAGAAGGAATTTATCGGGCTTGATACGGGATTCCGGCACTTCAATAATCTGGCCAACGGTCTTCCAGAAGGACTTTTCGTCGTCGGGGCCGCCCCGTCGGTCGGGAAGACCACCTGGGCGAAGCAAGTCGCCGACCAGATAATCGGCAAGAATCCGAAGGCCGTCTGTTTATTTGTCAGTCTTGAACAAAGTCGGGAAGAATTGAGGGTCAAAACCCTTTCAAGATTATCAGGAATCGAAAATCGGGATATTCTTCGGGGTCGACTTGACCCGAAGTCTTCTGGATGGGACCGGGTCAAGACCGCTTCCGAAAAAATCTTAACTTCCACCGCCGGCCGATTCTTTATTCTTGAAGGCGACAAGACGACGACGCCCGAAATGATTCGACTTGCCGGCTTGCAAGTCAGACGGGCGACCAACGCCGAAGCCCTTCTGATTGTCGTAGACTATCTTCAAATCGTCCCCACTATTGAAGACTTCAAAGACCCCCGAAGCCGGGTCGACGCCGTTGTATCTGACCTTCGAAGAATCGCCCGTGAATTGAACGCTTCGATAATGGCGATATCTTCCTTGTCCCGAAGAAGTTACGACTTGTCCGATATTTCAGCCTTCAAGGAATCGGGCGGGGTCGAATATGGGGCCGACCTGGGGGCGATAATGATTCCCAGAAAGGACGCCGCCGGCAAGGTCGAAGAAGGAACTTCGATGATTATGGAAGTCAAGCGAAATTGGATAGGGGTCGACCTTGCCTTCGTGAAGAATCGCAACGGGGAACGGGGAAAGATTCAATTCCAATTCTTCCCCCAGATATCCCACTTCGCCGAAGTCGGGAAAGATGATTCCTGGTCCCCGAACGCCTTCGAAGCCGCCGGGAAGGAATGACAATGACAACGATTATCAACGTCGCAAACCAAAAGGGCGGGGTCGGGAAGACGACGACCGCCGTCACCCTGGGTCATGGCTTATCCC
>ERZ1026792.1923-NODE-1923-length-11876-cov-3.510597_pt1 | contig 11876 bp, 10 predicted proteins | sample MGYA00520884_ERZ1026792 | MGnify/ENA primary metagenome ERZ1026792 (study PRJEB33270, sample SAMEA104284473) | anaerobic digester metagenome | biome: Anaerobic digester microbiome; feature: mesophilic sludge digester; material: Anaerobic digester biomass... | reverse complement strand
GGCCTACTGCGCCGAGGCCTTGAACCACTCCCATGTCCGGCGAACCCCCTCCTCCAGCGGCGTGGATGCCGCCACGCCGAGGATCCGCCTCATCTTCTCAACCCTGGGGACGCGCCGCTGGATGTCCTCGTAGCTCTTCCCGTAGATCGACTCCTTGGGGACGAACTTGATCGTCGATCCGGCGCCGGAGACCTTGATCATCATCTCCGCCAAGGCCTTGATCGAGGTCTCGACGTCCGTGCCGATGTTGATGATCTCCCCTTCCGCCTCGGGCTTCAGGCCCGCGTTGAACGTCGCCTTTATCGCGTCGTCGATGTAGGTGAAACAGCGGGTCTGGCTGCCGTCGCCGATGACGGTGAGCGGTTCGTTGCGCAGAAGCTGGCCTATGAAGATGGTCAGGACCCGCCCGACGTCGATCTTGTCGAGGCGCGGCCCGTAGACGTTGAAGTAACGTACGATCACCACCGGAAGGCCCATCTTCCGGTAGGCGTGGCAGAAATGCTCGCCGACCCCCTTCGACGTCGAGTAGCACCAGCGGTCGATGCGGGTGGAACCCAGCACGCGGTCGTCGTCCTCGTCCCACGGAATCTTGGGATTCCGGCCGTACACCTCCGATGTGGAGGTGAAAACGACCTTCTTGTTGTGCTTGTGCGCGAGGCGCAGGACGTTCTGCGTACCGTTGATGTTGACGTTCAGCACCGCGTACGGGTCGGCGACGTAATGCTCGACGCCGACCACGGCGGCCATGTGGTAGATCAGATCGCACTTGATGATGAGCGACTCGAGCATCTCGATATTGAAGATCGACTCATGGACGTAGCGGAACCTGGGGTTGGCGAGGAGGTGCCTGATCTTGAGCGTCGAGCCGGTGTCGAGGATGAAAACCTCGTTGCCGTCTTCGATGAACGCGTCCGTGAGGTGCGAGCCGAGGAATCCGGCCCCGCCGGTGATGAGAACTCTCATGCGGGTCTCCTTTGCGGTGCGCCTTGGCCCGAGGTCGGGCATCGGCATTCGGGGTGCATTCTATCCCAGAACGGCCCCGGTGGGAATATCAATCGCCCCGGCGGCGGCCGCCTCCTCCCCCCCCTCCGCCTGCGCCCGCACGATCCGCAGCACCCCCTTCCCGGTGGCGACATCGATCGCCCCTGGGCGGCGCGGCGAAAGGACCGTCCCGGGCGCCGCCCCCCCGGTAGGGGCGTCCTCGTCCGGTTCCGCCCACCAGACAAAGAGCCTCCGCCCCCCCGGGACGAGAGTGAACGCGCCCGGGTAAGGGTGCGTCACGGCCCGGACCAGGTTGTAGATCGCCGTGGCGGGCCTGCCCCAGTCGATGAGCCCGTCCTTCTGCGATCGGCCGCCGAAATAGGAGGCCGCGGCGTGGTCCTGCGGGGTCTCCGTGATCTCCCCCCGCAGCATCCGCGGCCATGTCTCGCGCATGAGCGCCGCCGCGGCGTCCGTCATCTTGTCGAAGAGGGTGCGCGCGCTGTCGGTGAAGTCGATCGGCACGCGCGCCTGCGCCAGGATCGGGCCGCTGTCGGCCTTGATCTCCATCCGGTGGAGCGTCACGCCGGTCTCGCTCTCCCCCCGGACGAGGACCCAGTTCACCGGGCAGCGGCCGCGGTAGCGCGGGAGGAGGGATCCGTGGAGGTTGAAGGCGCCGGCGCGGGGGATGTCGAGAATCGCCCGGCCCAGCATCTGGCGGAAGTAGAAAGAGAAGATCACGTCCGGGGCGATCCGGCGCATCGCCTCGACCATCGCCGGGGCGTTCACGTCCGGGGGCTGGAAGACCGGGAGACACCGTTCGAAGGCCAGGTCGCGCACGGAGCGGAACCAGATGGTCTCCCCCGGGTTGTCCGCGTGGGTGACCACCGCGCGGACGTCGGCGCCCGCGGCGAGGAGTTCCCTCAGGCAGATATACCCGATATCGTGGTAACCCATGACGACGACTTTCATATTCCTCCTTCAGCGATTGGCTACTAGGGCCAGGTCTCGCTTCCCGTAGCGGTACGCCCCGGGGACCCTCCGGTGGGGGGGGAGGCCGGGGCGAAGATCCTCGTACTCCGCGGCCTCCATGAGGCAGAAGACGGGGCCGCCGGAGCGCAGGTACGCGGCGGGCCGGCCCGCGTCGCCGTGAAGCGGGTCGCCGAGGTACGCCACTACGCGCCCCATGAAGAAGCCGAGGGCGAGCCGCCTGCTGAAGAGGCCGTATGTCGCGAGCCTAGCGTCCCCGACAGCGGGCGATAGCTGCCGCGCGAGAGAGGCGTTCTCGGCCCTCGCCGCCTCCCGGGAGGGAAGGGAGGCGATGAAGACGCACCAGAAACAGACGAACGAGACGACGACGGCGGCGAAGGCCGCGGCGGCCTTCGCCGCGGGGCGCGCGCGCAGGGGGGCGGCGGCCGCGCAGAAGAGGGCGGCGGAGAGGAGAAGCGATGAGGCGAAGAAACGGGGGGCGGCGAACCGCGCGAATACGGGGAGGGCCAGGGCCCCCGCAGCCGCGCAGATCGTGACGGCCGCGGCGGCTGCGCGGCCCATGCGGCTATCCCCCGACGCGATCACCCTGTCGCACGCGTCCCCCACGAGCAGCGCGGCCGCGGGATAGAGGGGGAGCGCGTAGCGGGAGTGCTTTCCGCCGGCCAGGCTGAGAAACGCAAGGACGGAGAGGAACCAGGCGGCTGGGAAGGCGCGGTCGCGCGGGGCCTCGACGCCCGCACGGCGGGGGATGAGCGGATAGAGGACGAGTACCGCGCTCCATGGAAGGAAGTGCGTCAGGATCGCCGGCGCGTAGAACCAGAACGGCTCTGCCTTGTCGAAACCCGAGGTGAACCGGAGCAGGTTCTCCTTGTAGACGTACATCTCGAGGAAGAACCCCCGCCCCCCCGGGCCGATACGCGCGAGGTAGGGGACGTACCAGGCCGCCTGGATGCCCGCGACTACGAGGATCCCCAACGGGATGCGCATCCCGCGGGCGAGGTTGAGGCGCCGCCCCCAGGCGAGATAGGCGAGCGCAACGACCGCGGGCAGGACGACCCCCAGCGGGCCCTTCGTAAGGGCCGCCAGGCCGGAGGCGGCATAGGCGGCAATGAACCAGCGGGGGCGTCCCCCGCCGGCCGATACCCCCCGCGCGAAAAGGAACAGGGCGAGGGTCACGAGGAAGGTGAAGACCATATCCACCATGCAGACGCGGGCCTCCCAAGCGAACGCGTAGGCGGTCGCGAGGGCGAACGCCGCGAGATACGCGGGCCGGCGTCCGAGCAGCCTTATGCCGAGGGATAGGGTCACGAACACGGTGCCGAGGGCCGCGAGGGCGGATGGGAGGCGGGCGGCGAAGGGCGTCAGGCCGCCGCATAGCCTCGCCGAGGCGCCTACCAGCCAGATGAAGAGGATCGGCTTCTCCGTGAAAATGACGCCGTTGAAGCGCGGGACGATCCACTCCCCGGAGCGCAGCATCTCCCACGCGATCTCCACGTACCAGAGCGTGTCCTTGTTCTCGAATCCGCGCTCGCCGAGGCGGAAGAAGAAGACGAAGGCCGCTGTCGCCGCAAGGATGAGCGGCGGCGCGATGCGGTCGCGAAGCCGGGGGCGGACCGTATTCATGCCGGTCGGCCGGGCGATCCGGGGGTGATCCGCCGGATAACGTACCGGGGGCGCTTGCGGACCTCAGCGTATATTCGGCCGATATACTCCCCGATGAGACCCATGGCGAGGAGCTGTATCCCCACGAAGACGAAGAGGACGGCGAAGAGGGTGAAAACCCCTTCGACCTCCGGGCCGTGAACGAGGCGCCGCAGGAAGAGGAAGACGCCGAAGAACATGCCGAGGAGCGCGATGAGTATCCCGAGCCCGCTGATGAGCTGGATCGGAAAGAGGGAGAAGCCGGTCATGAGGTCGAAGTTGAGTTTGATGAGGCGGCCGAGACTGTACTTGGAGCGGCCCTTCTTCCGCTCCTCGTGGGCCACGCCGATCTCCGTTACGGAGCTCGCGAAGGAGTTGGCGAGCGTTGGGATGAAGCTCGAGATCTCGTTGCACCGCACGATCTGGTCCACCACGACGCGCCGGTACGCCCGCAGCATGCAGCCGTAATCCCTGAGGTAGACGCCGGTGGCGCGCTGGACGATCCGGTTCACGAACCAGGACGGTATCTTGCGCAGGGCCGAGTCGCGCCGGTCCATCCTGAGGCCCCCGACGATGTCGTACCCCTCCCGGATCTTCGCGATCAGCTTCCCGATCTCCTCGGGGGGGTTCTGAAGGTCCGCGTCCATGGTGACGACGATCTCCCCACGCGAATGGTCGAGCCCCGCGAAGATGGCGGCATGCTGCCCGTAATTCCGGTTGAACTCCACGAGCCTTACGCACGGGTCCTTCCTGGCGCACTCCGCGAGGAGCTCCGCGGAGCGGTCCCGGCTGCCGTCGTCCACGAAAATGGCCTCGTACGTCATGCCGAGCCCGCCGAGCGTGCGGGAGAGCCGGCGGCAGAGCTCGTGGATGTTCTCCTCCTCGTTGTATACGGGGACGACCACGGAGAGTTCGACGGGCGCGCCCTTCCCCCCGGTCTTCGGCTCGCCTTCGCGTTCGGACGTCGCGCTCATCCGGCGTTCCTCGCGGCGATATCCTTCACCGCCGCGGCGGCGTCGGCGACGTCCGCTTCGCTCATGCCCGGGTAGAGGGGGAGGGAGAAGATCCGGTCGGAGGCGAACTCCGCCTTCGGAAGGTCGCCGCGCGCGCAGCCGAACGTCTCCCGGTAGTACGGCTGGAGGTGGACGGCGGGGAAGTGGAGCGCGATGCCGATCTTGGCTTCGAGCATCTGCCCGAGGAAGGCGTTCCGGTCGATCTTGAGGCGGTCGATATCGACGAGGACTACGAAGATGTGCCAGCAGTGGCGCGTCCCCTCCTCCCCCGGGGCGGACGGGAGCATCACCCCGCGGGCGCCGCCGAGGAGGCGCCGGTAGATCCCGGCGTAGCGCGTGCGCGTCTCGATGAACGCCTCGAGCTTCTTCAACTGGTGTATCCCGATCGCCGCCTGGAGATCGGTGAGGTTGTATTTGAACCCGGGGAAGCGGATCTCGTACGTGGGTATCTCCTTCCCCCCGTAACGCTTCCAGGCGTCCTTCTGGATGCCGTGGAACTTGAGAAGCCGAACCTTCTCCGCGAGGGCGTCGTCGTCCGTGACGAGCATCCCCCCCTCCGCCGTGGTGATGTTCTTGATCGGGTGGAAGGAGAAGATCGTCATGTCGCCTATCGAGCCGATCCTCCGCCCCCGGTAGTCGGTGCCTATGGCGTGCGCGGCGTCCTCGATCACGACGAGGCGGTGTTTCCCGGCGATCGCCATGATCCTGTCCATGTCGCACGGGTACCCGGCGAAGTGGACGGGTATGATCGCCTTCGTCCTGGGGGTTATCGCCGCCTCGATGAGGGCAGGGTCGATATTGAGGTCGTCCCCGATGTCCACGAAGACCGGCTTCGCGCCCACGAGGACGATCATATTGGCGGTGGAGGCGAAGGTAAGCGATGTGGTGATCACCTCGTCGCCCGGGCCGATACCCGCCGCGAGAAGGGCCAGGTGGAGGCCGGCTGTCGCCGACGTGAGGGCGACGGCGTGCTTCGCGCCGACGTAGTCGCAGATATCCTTCTCGAACTGATGGCATTTCGGGCCGGTGGTGATCCAGCCGGATTTGATGGAATGAACAATCTCGGCGATCTCATCTTCCCCCAGCGAGGGGCGGGAGAACGCGAGCATCGTTTGCCGTTGGCGGGGTAATGGCATTTTCCGCTCCTTGTTATAGAACCGTCATTATATGACGCCTGCGCGCCGCGCGCAAGCGGAGTCGCCCGGCCCCCCCCGGAACGGGGGACGGCGGATGCCGACCCCCGCTCGACGAATGACGCGCGCCGGGGCGGGGCTTCGCCTCGCTCGATCTGTCGCGCCCGTCGAAGCGGCCGGTCGATTTGAACGCGATCGCGGCCGTCGGCGCGCCGCGCGCACGGGGATGGGGGGGCCCGGGGGAAGCCGCCAGGCGCACGAGGACGGCGGCGGGCCTGCGTGCCCAGGGGGGGCGATCACCGCTTCGTGCCGGGCAGGGACCACTCCTGGAGGACGACGGAGACCTCGGGACGGAAGAAGACGAACGGCAGGTCCCCGCTCACGAGCAGCGGGATACGCGTCTTCCTGTCAACCATTACGCGCAACCTCCCCTGGATCCCGAAGAGGCCGCTGAAGTTCGCCGCCGTCTCCCTCTCCTCGCTGTAATCGGGCTCGATGGCGATCCTGAGGGCGTCGAAGTCGCCCAACTTTCCGAGATGGAGTTTCTCCTCCCCGACCACCGTCACCAGCGTCTTCCAGACGTCCCGGTTTTCCACGAACCAGTAGTTCCCGCTCGTCCCCGGCGCGTCCCCGATCCCCCTGGCGAAGTAGAGCGTGTAGAGGATATCGTTCACCTCGTCCGTGATCGGGAAGACGGCGCGCTTCTCCCACGGGGCGGCGTCCATCAAAGCGACCGAGGAGAAGCGCCCTTTCTTCCTATAGAACGTCCCCTCCCGCCTTTCCCGGTCGAAGACGACCCGGTGGTCGCGCTTCTCCGTCCCGACCTCCCGGCGGCGGAGCTCCACGCTCTTGAGCGTCCGGGCGTCCACGAGGGAGGTGAGGCGGATGTCGAGCGTATACACGAGATAGCTCCCGAATGCCCGGGCATCTATCCGGTAGAGCCCCGCGCCGCCGCGCGTCTCCCTCCCGACCTCGAACCAGACGTCCCCCACGGGTATCCAGCCGAAGACGTATCCCTTGTAGTGGAGCTTCTCGCCGGGGGTGAGGGGCGGGGCGTCCGCCTTGGGGGAGGAGAGCAGCAGTGCGAGGAGGAGCAGTCCGGTCTTCATGGCGGCGCGTCCACGGGGCCCCACGGGGCCTACCGAAGCGGCGGAAAACACCGGGTGCGGGTTGATCCGGCCCGTTTGAGCGGCGCGGCAAACCGCGCCCCGCCGGGGATCGGGCCCCCTCCCGCGCGCCACCCCGCCGGCGAGGGTACGCACCCGGCGCCCGCCATACCGGGAGGGCCCATAAGACCTTGACCCCGTTCGGGGGGTATTATACTATATTGCCTGCGCGCCACTAGCTCAATGGTAGAGCAGCTGACTCTTAATCAGGAGGTTCGGGGTTCGAGTCCCTGGTGGCGCACCATTCGGCTATAAGCGACAGCGCGCTGGGCGCCACGCGGGGATGGGTTCGCCGCGTGGCGCCCCCCGCATCGCCCCGGATCGCCTTTCCGGCGCGCCCCGGTCCGCGGGCGGCGGACGCGAGAGTGGTGGAACTGGCAGACACGTAAGATTTAGGATCTTATGCCGTAAGGCGTGGGGGTTCGACTCCCCCCTCTCGCACCACGGCGCGCGGTCGGTTCGACGCAACGGGGCGAAACGCACACGATACGGCGGCGGTTCCCGGGGGCGAGCGTAGCTCAGCTGGTAGAGCACCACCTTGCCAAGGTGGCTGTCGGGGGTTCGAATCCCCTCGCTCGCTCCATTATTCTACCCCCGCCCGGCCCGGGGGGCGAAGCCTCCCTGCGATAGAGGGAAGATCGCGCGGTCGGGGGGGAAGGATCCCATTCCGGCGGGGCCCTGCCCGGATGACCCGGGACGGCGCGGCATGGATTGAAAGGACGGCGGGAACGCCGGGCGCGCGAAGGGGCTGCTGGAAAGCGCGCTGCGAAAGAGGTGGCGGGGCGGTGCATACGGAGACGAAGGTGGAGACGGTCGGCCCGTGCAGGCAGAGAGTGGTCATCGAGGTGCCGGCGGCCCGCGTGGACGAGGAGCTCGAGCGGGCATACGCGCGGGCGGAACGGACGGCGGCGATCCCCGGTTTCCGCCTTGGGAAGGCGCCGCGGAAGGTGATCGAGCTCCACCACGGATCGGAGATCCGCGCGGATATAAAGAGGAACCTCGTCACCGGCTCTTTCATGGAGGCGTTGAAGCGGAACGGGATCGAACCGGCCGCCGCGCCGTCGGTCGACGTCGTCGGGCTCGACTTGTCGCCGGGGCAGCCGTTCCGCTTCGCTGTGGAGGTGGAGGTCTGGCCGGATCTGAAAGTCTCCGGGTACACCGGGATCAAGCTGACGAAGAAGAAGATCGAGGTCAGGGATGAAGACGTGGACGGCTACATCCGCATGATCCTGGACCGGCACGCCGAGTTCACCCCCGTGGAAGGGCGGGGGCTGGAGGAGGGGGATTTTGCCCTCCTCGACATCCGCGGCCTCGCGAGCGGCGCGGTCTTCGACGAGAAAAAGGGGGCGTGGATCAAGACCGGGCCGGAGGCGTACTGCGCCGGATTTTGCGGGAATCTATACGGGGCGAAGCCGGGGGAGACGCGCGACTTCACCCTGGTCCTCCCGGCGGAGGGTATCCGCGAGGAGCTCCGCGGCAGGGAGGCGTCATTCACCGTCTCCGTGCGCGAGATCAAGTCCAAGCGCGTTCCCGAGCTCACCGACGACTTCTGCAGGGGGCTCGGCGCGTACGCGAACGCCGGGGAGATGCGCGCGTCGGCCAGGAAGGACCTTCTCGACTGCGCGGAGGCCGAGGCGCGGGAGGATCTCATCCGACAGATCGACGACTATCTTCTGGGCCGCCACACCGTGCCGCTCCCGCCGACGCGCGTCGCGATAAACGCGACGTCGCTCGCGGAGGAGACCGCAGCCCGGCTCCTCGGGCAGGGGGTGAAGAAAGAGGATATCCTCGACCGGAAGGAGGAGCTGATGGCGACCTCCCGAAGGGAGACGGAGAAGCGCCTGGCGCTCCGCTGCATCTACGCTCAGATAGCGAGGCGGGAGCGTATCGAGGTTTCCCCCGACGAGGTGGAGAAGCGGGTGGGGGCGATCGCGGGGCGGCTGATGCGCGACCCGGCGGAGGTGAAGGCATCCCTGGAAAAGGATGACGCGCTGGACGCCGTCAGGGAGGGGATCGTGCGGGAGAAGGTCGAGGCGTTCCTGCTCGATAAGGCGAAGGTCAAGGAATCGAAGGAATAGGGACCGGCGACCGGCGAACCGCAGGACGGAGGCGATATGAAGAACCAGCTCATCCCCATGGTGGTGGAGACCACCGGCCGATACGAGCGGGCGTACGACATATACTCCCGCCTGCTCAAGGACCGGATCATCTTCATCGGCACGGCGATCGACGACAACGTCTCCAACCTCGTCGTGGCCCAGATGCTCTTCCTGCAGATGGAGGACCCCGACAAGGACATCAACCTTTACATCAACTCGCCCGGCGGCTCCGTCACCGCCGGCCTGGCGATCTACGACACGATCCAGTTCGTCCGGTGCGACGTGAACACCTACTGCGTGGGGCAGGCGGCAAGCATGGCGGCCCTGCTCCTCTCCGCCGGGACGAAGGGGAAGCGCCACTCGCTCCCGCACGCCCGCCTCATGATCCACCAGCCGTGGGGGGGGGTGCAGGGCGCCGCGGCCGACATCAGCATCCAGGCCCAGGAGATCCTCCGCCTGCGTGAGAAGATCAACGAGCTGCTCGCCCGCCACACCGGGAAGAAGTTGGCCGACGTCGCGCGCGACACCGACAGGGACTTCTACATGAGCGCGGAGGAGGCCCGGGCGTACGGCCTGGTGGACCAGGTGGTGGTGACCCAGAAGGAGGCGAAGGATGGCAAGTAGAACCCCGTCATCCCGCGGCCGCGCCACGGCCTGCTCCTTCTGCGGCCGCGACCGCGGCGCGGTGGCCAAGCTCATCGCCGGGCCGGAGGCCAACATCTGCGACCGGTGCGTGGAGCTCTGCCGCAACTTCCTCGTCCAGCCCCACTCCCCCCGCCGCCTGAAGGTCCCCAAGCCCGTCGATATCACGCGCCGCCTGGACGAGTACGTGATCGGGCAGGAGAAGGCCAAGCGATCGATCTCGGTCGCCGTGCACAACCATTTCAAGCGTCTCACCCGCCATGCGCCCGCGGACGACGTGGAGCTCGAGAAGAGCAACATCCTCCTCATAGGCCCCACCGGCTCGGGCAAGACCCTATTCGCGCGGACGCTCGCCAAGATCCTCCATGTCCCGTTCAGCATCTCCGACGCAACCACGCTCACGGAGGCCGGCTACGTCGGCGAGGACGTGGAGAACGTCATCCTGCGCCTGCTCCAGGCGGCCAACTACGACACCGCGTGGGCGGAGCGCGGCATCGTGTACATCGACGAGATCGACAAGATACGCCGCACGGTGAGCAATGTCTCCATAACCCGCGACGTGTCCGGCGAAGGGGTCCAGCAGGCGCTGCTCAAGATCCTCGAGGGGACCACGGCGAACGTGCCGCCGAAGGGGGGGCGCAAGCATCCCCATCAGGAATACCTGTCGGTCGACACTACCAATATCCTCTTCGTCTGCGGCGGGGCGTTCCACGGCCTGGAGGAGATCATCGCGCGCCGCCTGGGGCAGAAGCGTGTCGGCTTCGGGGTGAAACCGGCCGGGGAGGCGGAGAAGCAGCGCGGCGAGGTCCTGGCCCGCGTGCAGCCGGAGGACCTGATCGAGTACGGCATGATCCCGGAGTTCGTCGGCCGCATGGCGGTGATCGCGACGCTCTCCGCCCTCGCCGAGGAGGAACTGATCCGGATACTCACCGAGCCGCGGAACGCCGTCGTCAGGCAGTACAAGGCCCTCCTCGCGATGGAGGGGGTCGAACTCTCCTTCTCCCCCGGCGCCCTGCGGGAACTGGCCCGGCGGGCCATCAAGAAGGGGACAGGCGCCCGCGCGTTGCGGCTGATGCTCGAGGAGCTCATGCTCGACGTCATGTACGAGGTCCCATCCCAGCGCGGGCTCGCGAGGTGCGTGATCACGGAGGAGGCGGTCCGGGGGACGGCGAAGCCCTCGATGGAGTATGCCCCCGAAAGGAAGAAGAGCGCCTGATCCCCCCGCCGCCCCCTTCCCCGAGCGAGGTCTCATGAACGCGCCAACGACGCCCCCCCCCGAGGAGTCGCGCCTCGATCCGGCGCGGATGCCGGCGCACGTCGCCATCATCATGGACGGCAACGGGCGATGGGCGCGGGGGCGCGGCCTCTCCAGGATCAGGGGGCATTGGGCGGGCGTCGAATCGATCCGCGAGGTCGTCCGCGCCGCGGGGGAGCTCAAGATCGGCTGCCTCACCCTCTTTGCCTTCTCGGTGGAGAATTGGAAGCGCCCCAGGCGCGAGGTCTCCTCCCTGATGAGCCTCCTCGTCCGCTTCCTGAAGAAGGAGACGCCGGAACTCGACCGGAACAACGTCCGCCTGAGGGCGATCGGCCGCATCGCCCCGCTCCCACCCGAGGTGCGGGACGCGATACGGAAGGCGTGCGCGGCCACGGCGTCGAACACGGGGCTCACGCTCGTCCTCGCCCTGAACTACGGCGGCAGGAGCGAGATCGCCGACGCCGCGCGGCTGCTCTGCGCCAAGGCGGCCCGGGGGGAGCTCGACCCGGACGGCGTGGACGAGGACGCCGTCTCGTCGTGCCTTTACACCGCCGGGATGCCGGATCCCGACCTGCTCATACGCACGAGCGGGGAGATGCGGATCAGCAACTTCCTCCTCTGGCAGATATCGTACGCCGAGTTGCACGTGACCCCGGTTTACTGGCCGGATTTCAGGCGGCCGCACTTCGTCCGCGCCCTCCTCGACTATCAGGGCCGCGCCCGGCGCTTCGGGGGGATATGACTTGTTCGCAAAGCGCGTAGCCAGCTCCGCCGTCCTGATCGCGGTGGCGGTCCTCTCGGTCTGGTTCAGCCATGGGCCCTGGGCGATCCTCTCCTACGGGGTCGCCGCCCTTCTCGCCATCGCCGCCCTTGAGGAGTATTACGGCCTGCTCGCGGCGAGGGGGATGCGGCCATGGACCCGCTCGGGGGGGGCGGCCGCGGCGGTCGCCGCCCTTCTC
>ERZ1026792.1920-NODE-1920-length-11911-cov-3.042940_pt1 | contig 11911 bp, 8 predicted proteins | sample MGYA00520884_ERZ1026792 | MGnify/ENA primary metagenome ERZ1026792 (study PRJEB33270, sample SAMEA104284473) | anaerobic digester metagenome | biome: Anaerobic digester microbiome; feature: mesophilic sludge digester; material: Anaerobic digester biomass | place... | reverse complement strand
ACGGGGAACGATCCCCCGTGGACGATAGCGACAACGCCGAGGGTGCCGTGGGAACATGGGCCGATGTTTGGTGATCTCACCGTCCGCCGAGGTGTGGTGATACCCGCCAACGAATTGATCTGGCGTTTTACCCCGACCGGCGGGCCCGGCGGCCAGCACGTGCAAAAGTCGTCCACCCGGGTGGAGCTGCTCTTTGACGTCGCCCGCTCGCCCAGCCTCGACGACGAGCAACGCGCCCGTGTGCTGAGCCGGCTCTCCGGTTATGTCGACTCGGACGGGGTCTTGCACGTCGTCTCCCAATCCGAACGGAGCCAATGGCGCAACCGCCAGGAGGTCGTGGAGCGCTTCCAGGAGCTGATGCGCCGCGCCCTGGCCCGCCGCAAGCGGCGAAGGGCCACCAGGCCCACGGCGGCCTCCCGGGAAAAGCGCCTGGAGCAAAAGAAACGCCGCGGCCAGATCAAGAGGCACCGCGGGCCCGTGGAAGAGGACTGGTAGGGGCGTGCGTGCATTGGCCTTGGAGAGCCGCTTTTTTGTCGACCCGGGCTCGCCGTGGTATAATGTGAACAAAAGTACAGTGTCCAGGCCACCGATGGCTTCTTGCGACGTTTTTGTGGATGACGCCCTGTTAAGCCAGGGCGTTGTGCGTTTTCGCAGCGCGCATTGCGAGCGCTGGAAGCATAGGAGCTGATCATGACATTCCAGGTCCCGTTTGACAGAGGTAAGCTGAGCTTCGAGTTGCCGGCGGGCTGGCGGTGTGACGTCGCCGAGTCCAGGGTCGTACCGCCCATCCAGGACGTGCCGGCGGCCGTGGCCGAGGCCGTGGCCGGCCCCGTCAATTCTCCTCCGCTTCGCGAGCTGGCCAAACCGGGCGACAAGGCCTGCATCGTCTTTACCGACATCACGCGCGCCAGCCCCGACTATTTGCTGGTACCGCCGCTGCTGGCCGAGCTGGCAGCCGCGGGTGTGCGGGACGACGACATCACCCTGCTGTGTGGCATCGGCCTGCACCGGCCCAGCACGCGGGAGGAAAAGGTGGCCAAGCTGGGCCTGGGCGTGGTGGAGCGCTATCGCGTGGTCGACAACGAGCCGTTGAATCCCGAGGCCCTCGTCGACCTGGGCACCACGGCGAGCGGCATCCCCCTCTCGGTCCATCGCGCCGCCTATGAGGCGGACATTTTGATTGCGACCGGCATTGTCGAGCCGCACCAGTACGCCGGCTATTCCGGCGGCCGCAAGACGCTGGCCGTGGGCGCCGCGGGCGAGGCCATGATCGCCTACACCCACGGGCCGGCCATGATCGACCACCCCGGCACGCGCCTGGCCCGGGTCGAGGGCAACCCCTTCCACGAGGCCATCACCGAGGCGGCGCGGCGCGCCGGGCTACGCTTTATTCTCAACGTGGTGCAGGACGACGAAAAGCGGGTGGTCTTTGTCCGGGCAGGCGAGCCGGAAGCAACCTTCCAGGAGCTGGTGGCCTTTGCCAAGACCCTCTACGAGGTACCCGTGCCGCGCCAGTACGACGTGGCCGTGGCGGGCGTCGGCTTTCCCAAGGATGCCAACCTTTACCAGGCCAGCCGCGCGGCCAGCTACCTGTTCTTTGCGCCGACGCCTGTGGTCAAGCCCGGCGGCTATTTCATCGTCCCGGCGCCCTGCGGCGAAGGCGCGGGCGAGGGCGTGGGTGAACAGCGGTTTCTGAAGGCCATGCAAGAAGCCCCCGACGTCCAGTTCATCCTGGACGACGCCCGCCGGAACGGCTATCCGCCCGGCCAGCAGCGCGCCTTTGTCATGGCCAAGGTCCTGGAAAAGAACCCGGTCATCGTCGTGGGTGCCCAGGACGCCGACCTGGTCCGTTCGGCCAAGTTCCTCCCGGCGCCCACCATGCAGGCCGCTTTCGACATGGTGCGCCAGGCGATGGGCGATGGCCCCCTGGACCCAAGATCGGGCCTGAAAGGGCAGGGTCTGGACGTGCTGGTCGTGCCTCACGCCCTTCTTACGCTGCCCATCGTGCAGCAGTGAGCAAGCTAGAAGTGGACCCTACAAGCAGGAGCATCATGGAAACGACCGACCCGGAACCAAGTCAGACCCCCCTGGCCAGCGCCGAGATGGTCACCGGCGGTGAGCAGGCCTCGTGCATTCGCTGCGGGCTCTGCCTGGCCACCTGCCCGGTCTATCGCGCCACCCTGCGCGAGACCGACAGTCCCCGCGGCCGCGTCGCCCTGTTGCGTGCCGTGGGCGAAGGCCGGCTGCAGCCCGGCCAGGAGATGGCCGACCGCTACTACCAGTGCCTGCTGTGCGCCTCGTGCGCCAACATCTGCCCCAGCGGCGTGCCCCTGGAAGAGATCTTGCAGGTCGCCCGCGACGACATGAGCCATCAGAAGCTCCAGCCCGAGGTCCTCACCCGCCTGGCCAGTATCATCGGCGAGCACCACAACATTTCGGGCGACGACAACGCCAACCGCTTGCTCTGGACGGACAATATGGACCAGCCGCCTTCGGGCGCCGCGCCCCACGAGACCGCCGACGTGGTCTATTTCGTCGGCTGCGTGGGCTCGTTCTTTCCGCGGAGCTACCGCCTTCCCCAGACCATGGCGCAGTTGATGGACCGGGCGGGCCTGGATTACGCCGTGTTGGGCGGCGAGGAGTGGTGCTGCGGCTATCCCCTGCTCATCAACGGCGACCTGGAAAAGGCCGGCGAGCTGATACGCCACAACCTGGAAAAGGTGCGGGCCATGCAGGCCAGGCAGGTGGTCTTTACCTGCCCCTCCTGCCTGCACATCTGGAGTCACGTCTACAAGGAGGCGGGTGGGGGCCAACTGCCCTTCGAGCTGCTCCACGCCACCGAGCTGCTGGGCGCCATGGTGGACGAGGGCCGCCTCAAGTTCCGCGAGCTGCCCCCCCAGCGCGTGACCTACCACGATCCCTGCGACCTGGGACGCAAGGAAGGCATATTTGACGCCCCCCGCCGGGTGCTGGCCGCCATCCCCGGCCTGGAGCTGGTGGAGATGAGGGACAATCGAGCCAACTCCCACTGCTGCGGTGGAGGCGGCAACCTGGAGACCTTTGACGCCGCGCTGTCGCACGCCGTATCGGACCGGCGCCTGGAACAGGCCCAGGAAGTGGAGGCCCAGGTCATCGCCTCGGCCTGCCAGCAGTGCGAGCGGACCCTAACCGAAGCGGCGCGCCGCAACCGCGTCCGCGTGAAGGTGGTGGACGTCGCCGAGCTGGCCCTGCAGGCCCTGGAGGACTGATGGAGGCGGCATGCTGAAAGAAGAGATCCTATCCCAGCTCAGGACCATCGCGGGCGACGACAACGTCCTGACGTCGCCCGAGGCCCTGATCTGCTACTCCTACGACGGTACCTTTCACGAGTCGCTGCCCGAGGCGGTGGTGAGCCCGGCCAACAGCGCCGAGGTCGCCAGCATCCTCGCCCTGTGCAACAACGAAGGGGTCCCGGTCATCACCAGGGGCATGGCCAGCGGCCTGGCCGCGGCAACGGTCCCCGTGGACGGGGGCCTGGTGCTGAACATGGTGCGCCTGAACCGCATCCTGGAGATCGACCGGGCCAACATGATGGTCGAGGTCGAGGCCGGGGTCATCACCAGCGACCTGCAGGCGACGGTGGAAAAGCTGGGCCTCTTTTACCCGCCCGATCCGTCCAGCGTGCGCCACTCGACCATCGGCGGCAACATTGCCTGCAACGCCGGCGGGCCGCGCTGCCTGAAATACGGCGTCACGGGCGATTACGTCATGGCCCTGGAGGTCGTCCTGGCCGACGGCCGCATCCTCGAGACGGGCGGCAAGGCCATCAAGAACGTCACCGGCTACGACCTGGTCAGCCTCTTTATCGGGTCGGAGGGCACGCTGGGGGTCATCACGCGGGCCATCCTGAAGCTCATCGCCCTGCCCGAGGCCAAGCGCACCGGGCAGGCCATCTTTCCCCGGCTGGAGGACGCCAGCCGGGCGGTCAATGCCATCCTGTGGGGCGGCATCGTGCCCGCCACGCTGGAGCTGATGGACGAAACGGCCATCAACTGCGTTGAGGACTATATGCACCTGGGCCTGCCCCGCGACGCCGAGGCCATCCTCATCATCGAAACCGACGGCGACAATGCCGACGCGGCCCGGGACATGGACGTTATTGCCCGCATTTGCCGCGACGGTGGAGCCATCGAAATGCGCATCGCCCAGACCGCCAAGGAGAGCGACGACCTGTGGCGTGCCCGCCGCAGCATCTCGGGCTCCCTGGGCCGCAAGCGGCCCAACAAGCTGGGCGAGGACATCTCGGTGCCCCGCAGCGCCATCCCCGACACCATCCGGGGCATCAAGGAGATTTCGGACAAGCGAAAGCTGCCCATCGTGATCTTTGGCCACGCCGGCGACGGCAACCTGCACCCCAACATCCTCTTTGACAAACGCGATCCCGAGGAGTGGGCCCGCGTACAGCAGGCGGTGGCCGACCTGTTCGCCCTCTCGGTCAGCGTGGGGGGAACGCTCAGCGGTGAGCACGGTGTGGGGACCCTGAAAAAACCGTTCCTGGAGAGCGACGTGGGCCCCATCGCCATGGACGTCATGCGCTCCATCCGGCGGGCGCTGGACCCCCGGGGCATCCTGAACCCGGGCAAGATTTTGGACTGATTGATGGTTTGTTCGTAATAAATCTAGGGAGGAGAATCATGGATTTTGCGACGAAGCTTGCCAGGCTTCTGCAGGCGCATCCCGACGTCCTGCTCAACCCGTCCCGCACCGTGATGATCCAGGACACCGTCGGGCGCCGGGAGGCAATCCCCAGCGCCAACGGCGCCCTGGCCACGTGGACGCCGACTGAATCCACAGGCCGCAGCCCCAAGGATACCTACATCGTCCGCCGGCCGGAGAGCGAGGACACCATCGACTGGGACTCGCCGAACAACATCCCCATGGAGCCCGAAACCTTTGACATGATCGAGGATGACGTCTTCCGGGCGATGGCCGACAAGGGGAAGCTGTACGTCACCGATCGAGTCCTCGGGGCCGACAGCTCCTATGCTCTCCCGGTCAAGACTGTCTCCGATTGGGCCTCGACCGCCCTCTTTACCGACAACATGTTCCGCCCGGTGCCGACCGACCTGGAGCGCAGCATCTTTGCGAAACGCCCCTTCACCCTGCTGGTGCTGCCCTACGAAAAGCTCGATCCGGCCAGGTACGCCGGCCGCCTGCGCAAGATGCCCAACGGCAAGACGTCGGACATGGCCGTCGCCATTGACGTCGACCGCTATCGGGGCATCGTCTTTGGCTCGGCCTATGGCGGCAGCGTCAAAAAGCTGATGTTCAGCGTCATGAATTACATCCTACCGGGTGAGGGCATCTTGCCGCTCCATTGCTCGGCCAACGAGGGACCCAACGGCGACGTCGCCCTGCTGCTGGGCCTGTCGGGCACCGGCAAGACCAGCCTCTCGGCCGATCCCCGCCGCGCACTCCTGGGCGACGACGAGCACGGCTGGAGCGACAACGGCATCGCCAACTTTGAGAACGGCTGCTATGCCAAGCTGATCAACCTCCGTCCCCACAAGGAGCCCGAGATCTGGAACGCGGTGTTCCACGAGGCATCGTTGGAGGAACACGGGGCCATCGTCGAAAACTGCATGATGTACCCCTGGGGCACCTTTGACGTGGACGACGAGCGCTACACACCCAACTCGCGGGCCTCCTACCCGCTGAGCTTCCTGAGCAACATCAAGACCCCGCCCGTGGGCGACCATCCCAGGACGATCCTGTTCCTGGCGGCCGACGCCAACGGCGTGCTGCCGCCCGTCGCCAGGCTGACGCCCGACCAGGCCATGCTCTGGTTCCTCATGGGCTACACCAGCAAGCTGGCCGGCACCGAAACGGGCATCGTCGACCCGGTCAGCACCTTCTCGCGGTTCTTTGGCGAGCCGTTCATGCCGCGCAACCCCGACGTCTATGCCACCATGCTGGGCGAGCGGATGAAGCGCCACGGCTCGCGCGTCTACCTGGTGAACACCGGCTGGAGCGGGGGGCCCTTTGGCGTGGGCGCCCGCATGGACATCGACATCACCCGCGCCCTGGTCCAGGCCGCCCTGTGTGGCGACCTTGACCAGGTGGAATACGACAGCAATCAGCTGTTTCACATTCAGGTGCCGCGAAGCTGCCCGGGCGTGCCCGGCGAGATCCTGAACCCGCGGAACACGTGGGAGGACAAGGAGGCCTTTGACCAGCGGGCCGCCAGGCTGGCCAACGACTTTTGCCAGCACTTTGACAAGGCGTACGGCAACAAGGGCATCGACACCAGCGTCATGTTCGAGTGCCCCGGAAAGTAGCACGAGACGCGGGGAGAACCAGTCCTCCCTCATCGTAGCGACGAGGTAGCGACGAGCCCCTGCCGCCGGTCCACGGCGAGCAGGGGCTTGATTTTCTATCACGAACGTGTTAGAATTGAACCAGCACACATGGAAGAAGACGCTATGGTAACCGTGATCTTTCGCGACAAAACGTGGGAAGTCAAGCCGGGCAGCACCGTGCGGCACATCATCCAGAAGGCCGATCTGAACCCCGAGTCGATCCTGGCCGTGCGCAACGGCAAGCTCGTCAACGAAGCGACGCTGACGAAAGACGGCGACACCATCAAGCTGGTGACGGTCGTCTCCGGGGGCTAGGGCCGGCAGATGAAGTGCAGCAAGTGCGGTGGCCTGGCGGTCATCAACCTCGCCCAACACAGGCTGCGCCTGTGTGCAGACCACTTTGTCGAGTGGGTGGTCTCCATGACGCAGCGGACCATCGAGAAGTACGAGATGTTCACGCCGGAGGACCGGATCCTGGTGGCCGTCTCCGGCGGCAAGGACAGCCTCGCCCTGTGGGACGTGTTGCTGGAGCTGGGCTACCAGGCCGAGGGTATGTACATCCGCCTGGGCATCGACGAGGGGACCGGCTACTCGACCAAGTCGCTGGAGATGTGCCAGAAGTTCGTGGCGCAGCACCGGCCCGGGGCTGCCCTGCGGGTGGTGGATCTGGGCAGCGAATACGGGCAGACGGTGCCCTGGCTGGCCAGGACCAAACACAGGGGTCGCGGCAAGCCCTGCTCCGTGTGCGGCCTCGTCAAGCGGCACATCATGAACAGCACGGCCCGCGACGGAGGGTTCGCGGCCATTGCCACCGGCCACAACATGGACGACGAGGTGGCCGTGTTGATGCAAAACACCCTACACTGGCAGTCCGGCTACCTTGCCCGCCAGGCCCCCGTCCTTCACGAACAGGACGGGCTGGCACGAAAGGTCAAGCCCTTTGTCCGTCTCTACGAGCGCGAAACGGCGGCCTATGTCCTGGTGCGCGACATCGACTATATTTATGACGAGTGTCCCTTTGCCCGGGGATCGACGACCAACTTTTACAAGGAGCTCCTCAACCGGTTGGAGCTGAACTCACCGGGCGCCAAGCAACAGTTCTACCTTCAGTTTCTGGAGGCTCGCGACAGCGGCCGGGTCCAATTTGCCGAGAAGAAGGCGGGCGAGCTGCGCCCCTGCAGCCGCTGCGGGCAGCCCACCACCGCCGGCGACGTGTGCGCCTTTTGCCGCTTGTGGGAGTGACCGGCTATCGCTGGCTGCGGCCCAGGCCCCACCCGGTCAGCGACAGGGCCCAGTGCACCACCAGGCAAACCCACAGGTTGTGCGTGAGGAGAAAGAGGAGCGCCGACACGAGGACCTGAACGCCGAGGAGCCAGGCGTCGCCGGCACAGGCCCGCGTGCGCCAGCACCGCCGCCAGAACGGGCTCGACAGCAGCTCCAAGCAGGCCAGCACCAGCCCCCAGAACACCCCAACGTATAGATCGTCGAACAGCACGGCCAGGGCACCCCGGTAAAAGGCCCAGTGCACCTGGAGGTAGAGCCCGTCGATGAGCAGGCGCCAGATGGGGACGGCCGAGAAGCCGAGCCGCCCGGCCGTCTGCCCCCGGTTGGCGTTCAGCCACGCCAGGGCGACGAACCCCAATGCCAGCAGGCCAACGCCCACTCCCGTGCCGGCCGCTTCGAGCCAGCGGCTGACGGTCCAGGTGGCATCAAGCCCCGCCAGGCCCAGGGTCACGGGCGCCAGGAGGCCCCGGTGGGGCTCCAGGGGCCAGCCGCCCATGACCAGGTAGGGAACGCCGAGATAGTACAGGAAGCGACCGGCCTGATAGAGGACGGAGCCGACGCTCGCCGGCAGCCGGCGGGTCTCCCGGGCCAGCCACAGGACGTTGGCGCCCAGGACATAGACCAGGACCGAGCCCAGGACCCACAACAGCAAGGGGGGTGCGGGTGCGTCCAGCGTTAGCCAGGCAGGCACAGGATCGGTTCCTCCTTCAGGGCTGGGAGCGCAGTCAAGGCAGCTGCTCGGGAAGGGGGATGAGCAGGGTGATGCGGGTTCCCTGCCCCGGCGTCGACTCGATGCTGACGGACCCACCGACCAGTTCGGCCCGCTCCTTGAGGTTGATCATGCCCAGACTACCACGCGTCCCGTAGCCGGTCTCGACGGCGCGCACGTCAAAACCAATGCCGTTGTCGGAAACCTGCCCCACGAACAGATCGCCCTGCACGGCCAGGCGAACCGAGATGCGCGAGGCCTGGGCGTGCTTTCGCGCATTGTTGATTGCCTCCTCCATGATGGCAAACACGACGCCCTGCACCTCGATATCCAGGCAGTCGTCATAGTGTTCCGCGTCGACCACCACGTTGAGGCCGTCGTCTTCCCGGATGTTTTCCGCATACTGCTGCACGGCGGCGATGAGCCCCTCGGTCTCCAGGATGATGGGCCGCAGGGTAAAGAGCATGGAGCGGATTTCTTTGACGGTGCGGTGGGCCAGGTCCTCCAGGCGCTCCAGCTCGGCCCGGGCCCGCGCCGGATCCCGTTCCACGAGCAGGCGGGCAAAGTTCAGGCGCATGGCGATGGCCGCCACGTCCTGGGTGGGTCCGTCGTGGAGGTCCCGGGCGAGCTTGTGGCGGGCCTCCTCTTCCTTGTCCACGATCTTGTCGCGCTCGGCGCGCAGGCTCTGGTACAGGGTGGCGTTCTGCAAGGCAATGGTGGCCTGGTTGCAAAAGATGCCCAACAACTCCCCATGTTGCTCGGTATAGACGCCCGGCCTGGACGAAGCAAAGAGCACGGCCCCGTAGGTTTCAAAGCCGGCACGGAGGGGCACGCACAGCATCGAGCGGCAGGCCTCCAGCGAGCGAAATGCGCTCAGCTCGGGGTCGTCCGCCGGCGATGCCCCCAGGACGGCGCCGGCCGAGTTGATGGCCTCGGCGACAATGCCCGCGTTCCCGTCGATACGGCGTTTCTCGTCGCCGGCGGTAGAGAGGTTGCGATAGGAGGCCGGGTAGAGGCACCTGTTGTCATTGTAGAGAAATACCAGCCCCACCGATTGCCCCACGCGGGTGCCGAGCTCGTCGAATCCCAGGCGGCTGATGTCGAGGATGGCATCCAGGACCCTTTGATAGTTCAAGGTCGCGCTCAAGCTGGACGCCATCTCATAGATCACCCGGATATTGTCGGGAAGCCTCTGTCCCTCGGCGCCCTGGCGGCCGTCGAACTTGCCGGCCAACTGGGGGCCGAGGACGGCACCGGCTGCCGCGGTCAGCAGGTACAGCCCCATCTGCATGATCATCCGGAAGAGCAGCTCTGCACGCACGGCCCCAGCCCAACCCTGGAGGGCGTAAAATCCCGAGCTGAGCACAAAGGCTAGCGCCGCCGCCAGTCCCAGGCGCGATCCAAAGCGATGGGTACCTACCAGGATGACGAGCACCGGGAAAAAGTAAAAGGGGCTGTCCAGGCCGCCCGACAGGAAAATCAGCGCCAGCAAGGCCACCACGTCGACAATAAAGGTCAGCGTGGGCAAGAAGGCAAAGTCAGTGCGAAAGGTGAGCAGAAACGTGACGGCCAGATTATAGATGCCAAAGGCGGCAACAAAGACGGCGAGCCGGGTGAGCAGGTCGTAGTGGGCGGGATTGAGCAGCACGTCCAGGATGATATAGAGGAGCAAGCCCCAACGAACGAGGCAGATCCCCCACTCTGCACCCTGCTGCGTCTCCTTGTCATTCACCTGCGCCTCTCCAAGGTCCGCGCATCATGCCGGCGTGCGAGCTCCAGGCTGTTCCACGTGCTTGTTGCCCGCCCAGGGCACCACGAGCCTGGCCGTCGGGGGGCGTATTACAGGGCAGGCCGGTGGGCTTGTGCGAGCCAGTCAAAAGCACGCATCCAACGGCGACGCGTTCGCGTTCGCCAGGGCACCTCTTACAACAAACCGTGGCCCGCCAGGCATTCCGCCAGCACGGCCACGGCTATCGGCCCAGGAGGTGGGCGAGAAGGGACTTGAACCCCTGACCTCGTGTATGTGAGACACGCGCTCTAACCATCTGAGCTACTCGCCCTTTGCGCCCAGCATTATAACATCTGCACGCCTAGAATGCAAATCAAACGTTGGCCCAATCCTCAACGCAAGGTCGACAGAATCTGTTCCAGAAGGTCGTCGTCCAGGAACGAGCCCTTGTGCAACAGGGACTCGATCTGGCCGCTCAGGCGGCGTCGCTCGCTGCTGGTCAGCGTCTTGGCGGTGATGACAATAATCCGCGTGTCGGCCAGGTCTTTGCGGGCGCGGATGGCTTCGATGACGTCAAAGCCGTCCATCTCGGGCATCATCAGGTCCAGGAGGACGAGGTCGGGGTGCTGCTCCTGGATCAGCTCCAGGCCCTCGCGGCCGCCGCCGGCCTCAAAGATCTGGTAGTCTCCCCGGGCCTGCAACACGCGGCGCAGGAGCCGCCGGGCATCCGGATCGTCCTCGACAATGGCGATTCGCTGAATCCGGTTGTCGAGGCGATCCAGTGAGGTCAGGATGCCCTCTTCGGCGTGGTGAGCGGGCTCCGTCTCGGCGACGTCCACGCTTTGCGCCCAGGTATCGCCCAGGAGGTGCTTCTCGACGGGAAAGGTGTGGCCCGAGCAGTTGACGACCACGACGTCCTCGGGGCCGATGAGCCCCGAGCTGACCATCTTGAACAGGCCGGCAAAGGCGAGGCCGCTGGCGGGCTCGACAGACAGCCCGTCCATCTTGGCCATGACGTGCATGGCACGAAAGCTCTCGTCGTCGCCGACGGCTTCCATGGTGCCCCCGTGCTCCAGGATGATGCGGCGCAGGTAGGTGTAGGCCATGCCAGGCTGGCCGGTGGCCACGGTGGTGATGACCGTGCGCGGATTGGTGACCGGCTCGGCGACCTCCAGGCCCTTGGCAAAGGAATTGGCCATGGGCGCGCAGCCGCTGGCCTGGATGCAGGCCAGCTTGGGAAGGCGGTCCACGAGGCCCAGGTCATACAGCTCCTTGAATCCTTTCCACACCCCGATAGGGCCCAGGCCGCCGCTCACTGCCTGGATGTACCAGTCGGGCGCGCGGAAGGGAGGCCAGCCCGCCTCCCCGCCGCCGTCCCGGGAAGCAGGGGAGCCGCCGGACAGGATGCCGCGGATGGCACAGCCGCCGGACATGGCATCGCCCAGTTGCTCGGCCAGCTCGAAGGAGAGAGTCTTCATGCTCTCCTTGGCGGCCAGGCTGCGCAGGCCCTGATCAAGGTGCAGGTTCTTGCGACGGGCAAAATCGGCGGCCACCTGCTTGGTCTGGTCGTAGGTGCCGGTGACCTTGATGACGTCGGTGCCGTACAGGGCCACCTCGCGCATCTTTTCCGCCGGCACGCTGCTTGTCAAGAAGGCCCACAGCTTGATGCCGGCCAGGGCCGAGTAGGCGGAATAGGAGATGGCGACGTTGCCCGTAGACGCCACCACCGCCTCGGTTATGCCCTGCTCCTTCATGACCGAGATGGCCAGGGCAGCCTGGCGATCTTTGAACGAGCCCGTGGGGCCCTGGCGCTCGTCCTTGATATAGATGTGCGGCCGCCCGAGCATCATG
>ERZ1026792.1918-NODE-1918-length-11924-cov-1.840553_pt1 | contig 11924 bp, 9 predicted proteins | sample MGYA00520884_ERZ1026792 | MGnify/ENA primary metagenome ERZ1026792 (study PRJEB33270, sample SAMEA104284473) | anaerobic digester metagenome | biome: Anaerobic digester microbiome; feature: mesophilic sludge digester; material: Anaerobic digester biomass | place... | reverse complement strand
GGCCTGTTTCAAGAACGCATACCTAAACAAGCACATTCTATTCGCTTCCGGCAAATGGGCTTTTGCGGTGATGATTGACGGGCAAGCGGCTGGATTCTTGGAGTTTGGCACGGATGGCAATTCTGCAATGCAAATGGGTGACAGATTCGCCATGTACATGATGGCCGACTTCCCGGTGCCACATACGGCATACCGGCGTCTCAGCAAGCTGCTTGTCATGCTCGCTGTGAGCAGGGAAACACGGCAGGCGCTAGAGCGGTTGCGCGAGTATCGGCTTACCAGCCTGCACACGACGGCCTTTACCGATAAGCCCGTCTCGATGAAGTACCGGGGGGTGCTCGAGGTTGCCAAGCGCGGGCAAACCGAAAGCGGACAGAAGTTCTTGAATTATGAAGGCAAATTCAACGACAAGACCTGGCAGGGAACATTACAGGAATGGCTGACGAAACACGGCTCTCAGACCTCGTAGAGCAACTAAACGGCGCTCTTGGCGACGTAACGCCCTACCGCTTGGCGGTGGTAAATCCTGGCGACGTTTTGCCGATAGACAAGAACGCCCGCTACATGAGCAAGCGCACCTACGACCAGCTTGTAGCCAACGTGAGCAATGACAAGAACCTGTCATCTATCCCGTTTTGCTGGAAGGGGCCAGAGGGGCAATTTGTAGCACTCAGCGGCAATCACCGGGTAATGGCAGCGAAGGACGCAGGCATACCGCTCATCCTGGTGCTTTACACCGACGCCAAGCTGAGCAAGGCAAAGCAAAGGGCGATTCAGCTATCACACAATGCGCTTGTGGGGCAAGACAACCCGGCGACATTGCGGGAGCGAATCATCGCTCGCGAGCCCGACGGATGGTTTGGACTGGAATACCTGCTCGATGAGATGCAGCGCCTCCATGCCACGATGCCGTCGTTGGAAGGGGTCCACGTGGTGCTTGACACTGAGCGTCTGAGGTTCAACAGATCACGGAGTCCATTCGCGCGGCGCGTGCCGACGTGCTCGGGGCCACCACATGACGACGTGACGGTGATCGCGCCACAACAGCCGTGCTGGGCGGTTGACCCCCTCCATCGCGTGACTTGATTCTCAGATCGACGACGAAGCGAGCACTGTCACCGTCCTTCGGATCGAGCACCGCTCCGACGTCCTACCGGCCCCGATGAGCCCCACGCCCATCTGCCGACAGGTGTGCTGAACAACGGCGGCCACTTCGGGCATTCGGCGCCACTTCTCGGAAACGGAAACCGTGACTCAACCGGCGATAGGGGGCAAGCGAGTTGGCCTGGGTGGGCGAAGATGGAGGGATGCCGAGGATCGCTGACTCCTCCATGCCGGGCTACGGCTGAGCGCTCTGATCTGCCGGACTGGGCGGTTCAGCTGAACCGCTTGGTCAGGTCACGCGGTTGCTGCAGATCTGCCGGTTTGCTCGCTGGACAACGCCGCTCACAGCCTCACTCGCATCGAGTCGACGAACGTGTTCCTGATCGCGCTCGCGCGATCAGGACTCGTCAAGGCCTGTTACAGAGTTGCCGACGAGAACGACCCACGCGTCCGCGGACGCGTGGGTCGTAGCGCAGAGCTGCCTGGTTGATGATCTTGATGGCGCTGCGGTCTGTTCGTAGCGTCTCGGTTCGTCCGGTGGTCTGGCTCATGAACTGCCTGCCGCCTGCGGGTTGGCTTCCTAACGAGGTGCCAGCTGCCGGGTGAATCGGCCGTGGTGTGGCTCGAAAGAGGCGCGCAGGATGATCTTCAACCAGGAGTGCCCACCGCGGTTCCCCATCAACTCTTAGGAGGGAACTGTGATGTCAGTGATCATTGGGATCGATCCACACAAGCTGCTCCATGCGGCGTGCGCGATCGATGAACGCGAGACCGAGCTCGCCCGGCTCGAGGTCCGCACGAACAGCCGGCAGGTGGCCGATCTGCTTGCGTGGGCGACGCCGTTCGCGTGTCGTTCGTGGGCGATCGAATCGGCCGGCGGGTTGGGCTATCTGCTCGCCCAGCAGCTTGTCGCTCGCGGTGAACATGTCGTGGATGTGCCTGCGACGTTGTCGTCGAGGGTGCGGCTGTTGGGTTCGGGGAAGTCGACGAAGAACGACGCGAACGACGCGAGAGCGGTTGCTGTTGCGGCGTTGCGGGCTCCGCAGTTGGCGGCGGTGCGTGTTGAGGATCACGTCACGATCCTGCGGTTGCTCGCGAAGGCACAGCTGGACACGAGCCGCGCGAAGAGTCGTGCGTGTTGCCGGCTGCATGCGCTGGTCGCGGAGTTGGTGCCGGGCGGGATCCGCAAGGAAATCGTGGTCAAGCAGGCAGAACAGGTCCTGCTCGAGATCATGCCGGCGTCGGCGACGCAGCGTCAGCGGCTCGATCTCGCCTATGACACGTTGTCGGAGATCGTGATGCTCGATGACCGTGCGAAGCGGAACAAGCAGCGGATGATCGACGAGGTACTCGCGTCAGCAACGACGCTCACCGGTGTGTTCGGGATCGGCCCGATCCTGGCCGCGATGATCATCGGCTACACCGGCGACGTCACACGGTTCCCGAGCGCCGGGCATTACGCCGCGTACAACGGGACCGCGCCGGTCGAGTTCTCATCGTCCGGTCGCACGGTGCATCGGTTGTCGCGTCGAGGGAACCGGACGTTGAACCATGCGCTGCACATGATCGCGGTCACCCAGATCCGCCACTTGCACAGCGAGGGTCGCGGCTACTACGACCGCAAGCTCGCCGAGGGCAAGACACCACGCGAAGCACGCCGGGCGTTGAAGCGCCAGATCTCCGACCGCGTCTATCGACAGCTGCGTCTCGACGCCGGGAGCAAGTAGGCCCGGGAGGACAATCAGGGAACGACTCTCACATCCAGCGCGGCCGGCGAAACCCTGGCACCCGGCACTTCGGAAGAGGTCACTCCCGGACCCATGCAAACCTTAAACCCGACAACACGCCGCTGTCACGGGCCCTGTTTCGACGCGCCCGCGGCACCGCCAAAGAAGCCACTTGACACAAAGAGGGATCGATAGGGCGCTCCTCTCATTCGTGCGGCTGCTACCGTCCGCGCATGGGCCGATACGGAGTCTCGGAGACTGTGCGCACTTGTGACTCGTGCGGCGAATTGCGGTCGATGGATGCGCGAGCCTGCTACTGCTCCCCCGCCTGTCGCCAGGCCGCGTACCGTCGCAGGCTGCAACACGCCCAAGAACGCGGCAGTTCATCGTTATGTCAGTTAGAGACGACTGAGTGTCGTGCGGTGTACCACCACTCGCCGCTCTCGCTGGCTGGGTCACGGCACAGACGAGGGTTCCTTCTGTGCCGTGACCCAGAGCCGCTCGAGGCGTTTTGCCGCTCTGCTCAGCCCGGCTCCGATGAAGGAACGGGCGGCTGAGGAGCCGAGGAGCGCCGGTCGGTCGCATCAGCCGCGGCCGGCTTGCTGCGACGTCGGCGTAGGGACGAGACCAGCATCGTCAGCGATGCCGTGACGATGGCCAGAAGCACGATGTGTTCGATGATGATGCCGATTGGTGCACCGGCGAGGTCTCGGCGCAGCAGCACGGCATCGATCTGGTGCAGGGAGATGATCCTGATGCCCGCAAAGCAGACCAACGTGAAGACCAGCAGCGCCGGGGGCAAGTAGCGCCGTCGACGCTCGGGCACCCGCCAGATCGCGATGATGACCGCCACCGCCCACACCGCCGCGATCGAGCCGACAACGACGGCCTGCAACGATCGCCGGGTTTGATACCACCCTTCGGAGCGTGCCTGCCGGCGACCGAAGTCGGCGAGCAGCCCGCCGAGGTCGCCCGCCCGACCTACGGCCATCGCCAGCAGCAGGATCGTCGTCCCGAACCAGAAGGCCGGCCAGAGGTGACCCTCGCTCCCCCCTCGCCGGCGGGCAACCTCGACGCTGCCGAGGATGAGCGTGAGGATGGAGACCAGGATGTAGGCACCGACGATGCACCAACTCGACCCCAGCCAACTCACATGAGCAAGGTAACCGCGATCTCCCTCGATTGCTGTGGTGACGCGGCCCTCTCTCGTTGGGTCAGACTCTCCGGTACTGCGCTGCACACGCTGACGAGAGGTGGATTCTGATGGGATTGTTCGGTGGGCCGGATGCGGAGAAGGTGTTGGCGAAGGGAACTGCTGCCGGTGTCGTCCTGGAAGGCATCCTCGTCAAGTACACGCACGACGACAACAACCGGAAGCCGATCTACCACTTCCGCGTCGGTGTCGCCGGCGCAGGCGTGCTGGGCATTCGTCAGCACATCTCGGGGTCGGAGGCCGTGCGGTTGGGGATGCCGTTGGTGGTGCGTCAGTTGGGCGATGCTGCCGCCATCGACTGGCCGGCGTCGGTCGCGCCGTTCGGCGTGCACGCCGCGCACACGCTCGATCGCTGGAAGATGATGAAGGAGCCACCTTCCGCCGGCATCGTCGACGAAGAGGAGTCGATGCACAGTGCAGCCAAGAAGGGCTCCCCCGCTTCCCTGGTGGTCAGCTCGATCGGCGAACGGTCGGTGATGTTCGGGATGGGTTCCGCGATCGATTTCGACGTGGTGGTGCAGCTTCCTGGCGAGGAGGCCTACGCCGTACAGGTGAAGAAGCTGGAGGTGCCGTTCTACGCCGGCCACCTCGCAGTGGTGGGCGCACAGCTGCCGTGCTGGGTGAACGACCGCCGCCAGGACAAGGTGACCATCGACTGGCCCTCGGCCGCGATGCACAACCCCGGTGTCGGCGTGTCGGCTGCTGCGCTGCGCCCCGAACCGGTGGTGCACCAGCCGATGGCGACGCCGCCGATCTCGGATGTGCGCGGCCAGGTCGACAACGCGGACGCCGGCGAACTGATCGGCGGCATCAGCCTCGACACGCTGGCGGCCATCGAAGTGGGGCTGATCAAGGAGCGCGTCGCCCCCGCCGACTACGACGCCTATGCGCAGCGCCACGGCGTGGCCAGCGGCACCTGGGCGGCGACGTCGGCGGCATGGCAGACCAAGCTGCGCAGCGACTGGCGAATCGGGGCCAAGTACGGCGAGCTGTTCGAGGCCAAGCAGAAGGGTCGCTGAGTGCTGCCCGCCTCCTCCCCCACTCCCCCTGCGGCCGTGCCCGTCGCGCGGGTGCGAGTGATCACCGAGCGGCGTCGCCGGCCCTTCATCGCCGGTCTCGCCTGCTGCATCGCCGGCCTCGGCATCACGCTGGGCGGCGCCGCGCTCGCATTCGCCACCCAAGCGCTGGAAGTGGCCACCGCCGAGGGCCGCGCCGCGGTCGGTAGCCCGATCAGCTTCCAGGCCGACGACGAGACCTACGGCATCATCCTGCTGCCCGACGCCACGGGGGTGTCGCCCGACCAGATCCCTGTGCAGAACCTGCAGTGCTCGGTGATGCATCCGGATGGCGCCGCGCAAGAGGTGGACACGGCCTCGAGCGGCTCGCGGCTGGAGACGTCGGCCGGCCGCGAGGCGGGCAGCTTCGAGGGGCGCGCAGGCGCCACCACGGTGACGTGCGCATGGCGAGACGGGCACACCTCACCGGGCGACTTCTACTCCGTGGCAACTGTCGGCGAGACCGCCCACCTCATCGGCAACATCCTGCTCATCGGTGGCGTGGTGGTGATCGGCGTCGGTGTGGTGTTGCTCGTCATCGGCATCCGCGGCCGCTCCGTGCGCGTGCCGATCCAGGCGTGACAGGAGGGCGCGACGCGGGCGCTACTCCCCTGCCACGTAGCGCAGCACCGCCAGCACTCGGCGGTGCTCGTGCTCCGACGGGGCCAGATCCAGCTTGGTGAAGATCGACGAGATGTGCTTCTCCACTGCGCCGGCGCTGACCACGAGCCGCTCCGCAACCGCGAGGTTGGAGAGGCCCTGCGCCATCAACGAGAGCACCTCTCGTTCGCGAGGTGTCAGTGACGCGAGCGGGTCGCGCCGCCTGCTGCGGGCGAACAGCTGCGACACCACTTCCGGGTCGAGGGCTGTGCCGCCATCGGCAACGCGGCAGGCAGCCTCGACGAACTCGCGCACATCGGCGACCCGTTCCTTCAGGAGGTAGCCCACGCCCACGGTGCCCAGCGCCAGCAGTTCGGTGGCGTAGCGCTCCTCCACGTACTGCGAGAGCACCAGTACCGGCGTCGCCGGTCGTTGCGTGCGCAGCTCCACTGCGGCGCGCAACCCCTCATCGGTGTGCGTGGGCGGCATGCGCACGTCCACGATCACCAGATCCGGCTGGTGGTACGTCACCACGGCCAGCAGCCGGGTGGCATCGCCCTCTGCAGCAACCACCTCGTGGCCGTACTCGGCGAGCAGCCGCGTGATGCCTTCGCGCAGCAGCACCGAATCCTCGGCGATCACGATCCGCATGGCAGCTCCACGCTCACGACCGTAGGCCCACCGGGCGGGCTGGCGATGCGCAACCGGCCCTCGACCCCGGCGACACGATCGCGCAACCCGCGCAATCCGCCGCCGGCCGCGTCGGTGGCACCGCCGCCACCGTCGTCGTGCACCTCGATCAGCAGGTGATCGTCGACCTCCACGAGGCGCACCAGCGCGCTGCGCGCGTGGCTGTGCTTGGCCACGTTGGTGAGTGCTTCCGCCACCACGAAGTACGCCGTCGCCTCGACAGCGGGCGGCAGGCGCCGAGGCAGGTCGCTGTGCAGCTCGACGGGAACCGGGCAACGCGCGATGAGCGCCGAGACCGCCGCGTCGAGACCGCGATCCGTGAGCACCGCGGGGTGGATGCCGCGCACCAGGTCGCGCAGCTCGACGATTGCCTGCTTGGCCTCGTCGTGAGCGAGTGCGACCATCTCCTTGGCACGTTCGTCGTCGGTGTCAGCGAGGCGTTCCTTGGCCATTCCGAGGTTCATCGCCAAGCTCACCAGCCGCTGCTGGGCGCCGTCGTGCAGGTCGCGCTCGATGCGGCGCAGCTCGCTGGCCGACGACTCGACCGAGGCCTCACGGCTCACCTCCAACTCGCTCACGCGCTGCTGCAGCTGCTCCTCGGCATTGGCCGCGAGCAGGCTTCGCGCCAGCGCGACATCGGCCGCGGCGATGCCATGGATCACCCGCGGCACGACGGCCAACAGCAGCAGACCCACCAGCCCGGCTCCGAGCGAGAGGAGCCCCAGCGGCCACTCCCCTGGCTCGTAGGTCACCCCGTCGAGGTCGAACGCGGGCGGCGGATCGGCCAGCCAACCCCACAGTGGCAGCGTTGCCATCGAGAGCGTGACCGACCAGATCACGACCGTGGCGGTGAACGTGATGACACCCCATGGCAGCATCAGCAACCCGTAGGCGAGGCCGCGCCAACCCGGCCGATCGGCAAGTGCCTGCTTGGCCCGTTGCCACAGCCCACCGTGCCACTGGAGCGGGGCGTGCGCGGGAAGCGCCACACCCAGCAGCGCGGCGACTCGAGCGCGCTCGACCGTGCCGATGGCACGGCCGCCGACCACGGTGGCAACCAGTAGTGGCACGCCGATGAGCGTGACCATCAGGCCAACGCTGAGCGACAGCATCGTGACGACCGCGGTGAACAGCCCGATGCCGACCACGAGGTCGGCCAGCAGGTGCACCGACTCCTTCCACACTCGACCGCGAGCGAGCGGCCCGTACCACTTCTTCAGCAGGGCGGCCATCACCGCACCTCGACCAGCGCACGAACCGGCGCGACTGGCGTCGGCGGGTCGCTGACGTGCACTTGCGGCAGCATTCGGCCCAGGCGCCGCGGCAACCACCAGTTGCGATCGCCGAGCAGCTCCATGGTGGCGGGCACCAACACCATGCGCACCACCGTGGCGTCGAGCAGCACGGCCACGGCCAGCCCGAGACCGATCAGTTTGATCGCGCGGAGATCGCCGAGGACGAAGGTGCCGAACACGCACACCATGATGGCAGCGGCCGCGGTGATCACACGCGCCGTGCTGGCCAGGCCCTCGACCACCGCCTGGCTGTTGCTCTCGCCGCGATCCACACGCTCCTTCACCGACGACAGCAGGAAGACCTCGTAGTCCATCGAAAGGCCGAACACGATCGCGAACAACATCATCGGCGCCCACGGCTCGATCGGGGCCCCTTCCTCCACCCCCACGATCCAACCCAGCCAGCCCCACTGGAACACCGCCACCAGCACGCCGTACGCGGCGCCGATGGAGAGCAGGTTCAGCAGCACCGCCTTCAACGGCACGAGCAGCGAGCGGAAGACCACCATCAGCAACAGGAAGCTGAGCAGCAGCACTGCGCCGATGAAGATGGGCAGCCGTGACGACATCTGCTCGGCGAAGTCGACGTCGCCGGCCGTTTGCCCACCCACGTGGGCGACAACACCGCTGGCGGGGATGACATCGGTACGCAGCCGATGCACCAGCGCAGCGGTGCGTTCGTCCTGTGGGCCGGTGGTCGGTATCACGGTGATGACGGCGATCGTTCCCGCCGGCACGGTGTACACGTCGTCGATGGCGGCCACTCCGGGCGTGGCGGCAATCGCGCCGGCGAGACGCGCAGCGGCCGTGGGGTCGCCGCCCAGCCTGGTCACCACCAGCAAGGGCCCGTTGTAGCCGGCGCCGAAACCGTCGGCCAGCGTGTCGTAGGCGGCTCTGGTCGTGCTGCTACGAGGGTCGTTGCCGGCATCGGCCGACGCGAACCGCATCGCGAACGCCGGCACGACCAGCGCCCCCAGCAGGCCCAGCCCGGCAACCGCGCAGGCGACGGGGTGGCGCTGCACGAACCGGCTCCACCGATGCCAGCCGGATTCGCCGGCGCGCTCGTCGCGACGGTGGATCGACAACCTGTCGATGTTGCGGCCCACGAACCCCAGTGAGGCCGGCAGCAACGTGACGGCGGCAAGCACCGCCACCATCACCGCCGAAGAGGTGCCCAGTGCCAACCCGTTCAAGAACGACAGCCCCATCAGCAGCATCCCCAGCAACGAGATCATCACCGTGACACCAGCGAACACCACCGCCCGGCCGGCGGTGTCGATCGCCTCCATCGTGGCGGCGAACGGGTCGCCGGTGCGGCGCAGTGCCTCGCGGTAGCGAGTGACGATGAACAGCGCGTAGTCGATGCCCACGCCGAGACCCACCATCGAGGCAACCTGCACGGTGAAGTCGGGAGTGTCGACCGCCGCGGACCACAGTTGCACGCCCCCGAGACCGATCGCGATGCCGAACAGCGCGGTGACGATGGGCAGACCCGCCGCCACCAGCGAACCGAACGAGATCAGCAGGATGACCACCGCCGCGAGCAGACCGAACACCTCGGTGGTCGGCACGCCTCCGTTCTGGAAGCGGTAGCCGCCGTACTCCACCGTCGTGCCGTCCGCTGCCAGCGCAGCACGTTGCTCGAGCAGCTGATCGACCACACCTTCGTCGTTCTTGGCGAGCGCGATCGTCGCCACACCCACATCACCGTCGGCCGACAGGTGCAGGTCGGTCACTCGGCGCGGGCTGCTCAGCACCGACGGCATCGCGTCAACGCGATCGAGGAATCCGTCGATGCGCGCGGCCACGCCTGGGTCGGCCAGGCCCGCCGGGTCGGCGAACACCAGGCGCACGATGTCACCTTCGATGTTGTTGTCGCCGGGCGACTCGCGCAACAGCAACTCGTACGCACGGTCGCTGTCGGTGCCGGGCAAGCGACCATTGCTCGCGAACTCGCCACCGCTCGCGGACGCGGCGAAGGAGATGCCGACCACGGCTGCTACCCAGATGAGCAGCGTGAGTCGACGGTGGCGGTACGAGGCGGCGGCGAGTTGGCGGAGCATGTCTCCACGATGACGATGCGCGGCGCTCGGCACCATCCGGGCTGCTGGCATGCGCACGGTAGGGCTTGCCCTACCCCGCGTCGACGGCTGATCAGCGGCTCAGCACTTCCTTGCGGTGCGCGACGAACTCGACCAGCTCGTCGTCGATGGCCGCATCGAGGATTGGCGACACCGACTCGTCGAGCAGTTGGCGCCAGATGCGATGTGCCCGCTCGGTCGTGTCCGGTGAGCCGCTCTCGGCCCACGTCTCGAAGTTGCGCCAATCGCTGACCAGCGGTGAGTAGAAGGCGTGCTCGTAGCGCTCGAGCGTGTGCGGTGAGCCGAAGAAGTGGCCGCCAGGGCCAACGGCACCGATGGCCTCGAGGCCCAGCGAGGCGTCGTCGACTTCGATCGGCTGCAGGTAGGAGGCCATCATCTGCAGCATCTCGGCATCGATGATCAGCTTCTCGAAGCTGGCCGTGAGCCCTCCCTCCAGCCACCCGGCAGCGTGGTTGACCAGGTTGGCGCCGCCCATCACGGCGCCCCACAGCGACATCGCGCTCTCGTACGCAGCTTGTGCATCGACCGCGTTGGACGTGGTGGTGTTCGACGACCTGAACGGCAGGCCGTACCGGCGAGCCAGCTGACCGCTGGCCTGGGCCGCCTTGGTGTACTCCGGCGTGCCGAAGGCGGGCGAGCCGCTGCGCATGTCGACGTTGGAGGTGAACGAGCCGTACATCATCGGTGCGCCGGGTCGTACCAACTGGATGAGGGTGCCCACCGCCAACATCTCGGCGTTCTGCAGCGCCAGTGCACCGGCCAGGGTGGCGGGAGCCATTGCACCGGCCAGCGTGAAGGGCGTCACGCACACCGCTTGACCGGCGCCGGCGAGCTCGATCAACCCTTCTGCCATCGGGATGTCGAGCGTGAGCGGTGTGTTCGTGTTGACGATGGTCAGCAATGCCGGCGCAGCCGCAAGGCCGTCGCGATCGGTGCCCAACGCGATGGCCGCCATGTCGATGCAGTCGGCGGCGCGGTCGCGCCCGAGTGCGATGCCCTGCCAGTTCTTGTCGAGCAGCCGGATCAGCGACAGGCACAGATCGAGGTGGCGGGTCTCTGGCGCGAGGTCCATCGCCTCGAACGGGCCACCACCCTCCTGCTGGATGACGTCGAGCGCCTGGATGACGCGCAGGTACTCGGCCTGCTCCGCGTGCGAACCGGGCCGCCGCCCCCGCTCGGCATCGCTGGCGAAGGCCGGGCCACCCACCGAGGTGAACACCACGTAGCGACCGCCGATGGTGAGATCGCGAGCGGGGTTTCGCGCGCGGAGCACGAACGACGACGGGGCTCTGGCCACCATCTCCTCGACCAGTTCCGGGTCGAAGCGCACCATCAGATCGTCGACCACGCAGCCGGCTTCGGCAAGCAGCCGGCGCGCCGGCGGGTGCAGCACGCGCATGCCGGTCGTGTGCAGCAGGGTCAGCGATGCACGGTGAACGTGCTCGACGTGGTCGTCGGAGAGCATCCGGATCGGCTCGTAGGGGTTCACCACGGCACGCCACGGCGCAGGCCGGGCACCACTGGCGGTGCGCCGCCCGCGCGCCCTGTTCTCCCTGCTCACGCCGGCAACCGTACCCCGGTGTCGGGCCGCCGCCGGGCATCGAGGCAGGCGCGTAGAACCGCGAAAGGTCAAGAAACCGTAAGGTCGGCCACCGCCGATGCCGAAGAACAGACCATGACCCGACTTCATCGAGCCATTGCCACAGCTGCTCTCACGGTAGCCATCGGGGCCGTTGCCGTGGTGGATACCGCGTACGCAGGCCCTACTGCCCCTGCCAACGTGGCCGCCAGCCCGCAGGTCTACGTGGTGCAAGCCGGCGACTACCTCTCGGGCATCGCCGAGCGCTTGGGCGTGAAGATGTCGGCGTTGCTGGCGGCGAACAAGCTCGTCGTCACCAGCCTCATCTACCCGGGCATGCAGTTGATCGTGCCCGAAGGTGGCAAGGTGCCCGGCGCCGCCGCCGCACCCGCCGCCGCGGCCGCCGCGGTGTACACGGTGAAGGCCGGCGACTCCCTGTCGGGCATCGCTGCTCGCATGAAGGTGAAGCTGAGCGCACTGCTGGCCACCAACAAGCTCACGGCCACCAGCGTCATCCACCCCGGCAGCACGTTGGTGGTGCCCGCTGGTGGCTCACTGC
>ERZ1026792.1913-NODE-1913-length-11940-cov-1.816643_pt1 | contig 11940 bp, 24 predicted proteins | sample MGYA00520884_ERZ1026792 | MGnify/ENA primary metagenome ERZ1026792 (study PRJEB33270, sample SAMEA104284473) | anaerobic digester metagenome | biome: Anaerobic digester microbiome; feature: mesophilic sludge digester; material: Anaerobic digester biomass... | reverse complement strand
CCCCATTTGTTTCTATCCTGTAAATCCGGTGAGAGATTCAATCCCCACACTAACGGGCCAAACTCTCTGAATATCTCTCGACACTTGCGGCTGAAGTTGTACGCAAGCTCAGCACCGTAAGAGCTGATGATGATCTCTTTGTTCGGGTTTCGTCCAAGATACCACGCCGGATAATACTGAGATGCTAGCATACTCTTTCCGTGGCGTGGCGGGAGTGTTATGATGAGTCTGGTTATCTCTCCTCGTTCAACCGCTTCGAGTTTCTCACAGAGTAAATCCAGGTGGTTCGCTCGTTGCCATGTACCGTAAGAAGAGAACATGAGAAAAGAGGATAACGATTCTCTGCATCGGGTATATGCCTGATGTTTTAGAAGTTCATTTGCCGTTGGATTCTGTAAGTTCAATTGCTTTGAGGAGCTCAGCATCGGTAAGAGTCACCCCCAAAGTGCTTTCTATTGCTGATTGTGGGACTATTGTTGATATCCTATCTTCTATACTATCGAACATTTCATTTGCGACTTTAGACATCGCTGCAATCTCTTTCCCGTAATCTTCAGGATTGTCCGCCAATTTATCTATTGAGTTTACTAATATCGTTGCTACCCGGATTCGTGCATCTGTTGTATTGAAATATTCATCTATTGCCCGTGTAACTATTCGCTCATTTTGTATTGCTATTTTGGATATGGTATTCTCGTTATCTTTGAAATATCGAAACACTGCAGACCGGGAGATCTTAACATTATAGGTTTCAGAGAGCTGAGATGCAATCTCAGTATAGGTTTTTCCCATGTCTTTTAATGTTTGAGCTTTTGACTCTAAACCCAAATCTACCAGCATATTAGCCATATGATATTTATCTCAGGTTGATCTCAGCGATATTGCAGGGCCCCTACTCCCTGTAAATCAATAGTAACAAAAACAGGATATTTAAACGGCAGGAAATTAACGTGATCCTAATAAAACATCATCAACCATATCGCGCTTAATCCTATGATTGAGAGTAGTAATCCTATAGTCATATACCAGAGTTTTCTGATATTGTTCTCTGCGTTTGTTATGCTAGCATGGAGCCCTAACTGGTTTCTGCTGACGGTAACTATTGCTATATTTTGTTCTCTGATATGATTCATCATCTCATGTATTGATTCGCTATCTGTCACAATACAGAGTTGTGAAACGGCTGATATAAAGGGCAGGAATTGATTACGGATACATTAACCCGAACCGCTGCAGGACTGACTGAGGAAAGTAGTCTTTGCCTGTTTCTTCAGTATACTTCAAACACTCTTTACATCCAGCTAAAGACATCTTGTGCTTTAATCTCCTGCATGTGACAGTGCCGAAAAGCGAATCCTCTTTGGATAGGTATTTGCACGCCTGCCGGGATGCAAGAAATCTTAATTGTTCTAATACCAGTGCATCAAACACCCATAAATTTGCAGGAGTGCCCCCTTTACCTGTCTGCTTCCCTCTGCTAATGATAAACCCATGGCTGTATAAGCTGGTGAGAGATGATTTCTCCAACTTGAACGGCAGGGAGTTAGCAGTCCAGGGTGCAGACGGATGATCACCCAGCGCTAAATAAATCCTGAATGCAAGCGGATAACGAGGATTCTTGATACTTGGCGTTTGTCGTCTCATTGTCTGGTTGTAAGCCCGCACTTGTCACAGAGATAATGGATATCGTACGTCTTACCTGATATTACTGTGATAATCTCCGGTATAGGTATCTGATACTCCTGCATGATTTCTCCACATCGCGGACATCGTTTCATTCTAATGATCCAACTATTTTCACATGGTTTGCAGGACATGAGAGGACAAACCCGCCCTGTATTCCCCATCCTGAATCAAAGATCCTGATGAGAAAGTAGTCATCGTTCAGGTTCAGGATTTTACAGGGTTTCCCCCGGAGACTCATAATCCATTCCGGGCCTGTCTTCGGTTCGTATCGGCCCCATATGTCATCCATTGTGTCAGAGTTTACCGGTTAAGAGATACCAGAGCCGTTGTCTGAATCCTGCTCTTTGAACCTTGTATTCGATTGCCATCAGCCGTTTATGTTCTCCGATGAGTGCATCATCTATGGCTTTATCTAACATATCCCGGGAGTCTCGTATTTGCATCCGTTTCAAATCTCTATCCCAGACCGGATCGGGTACATCTTCCCGCTTTTCAATCCATGCTCCTTTTTCAAAGTATCCGCTCATTTTGCTACTCCCATTAATGTTGATACGAGAAACGAGATTGCAGATGCGACCGCTATACCTATCCCGGCCCACTTGCTTGACTCGTCCTTTGCTATCTGTTTCCCGGCTTCTGTCCCTGATGTTTTTGCAATCTGTTTCGCTGATTGTTCTGTCCGGATCTGAAGTTCCTGTAATGCAAGCTCTGTGTCTCTTCTCTGTTGCTGTGATTCTTCTTTGAGTTCGTTAATTGCTTGTAATAGGTTCTGGTGATCCTGCCGTCTCTGCTCGGCCATATCAGAGATAGAGCGTTCAATCCGTTTCAGATCGTCTTTGGTTCGGGCTTCTGATCTCTTTTGATCGTCCCTCAGGTTCTCCATTTCCCTGATTGCCATCTGTGTCCAATGTCCAATCCCTATCTCTTCAGTCATTCTTCCCCCCGGCACTTCGCTTCGATTGTAAGCCCAATCATCTGTGATGCATTCTGAATAATTCGGAGATCTACTCCTGTCCATAACCGGTTATCGTCACATGCATCAAATCCTACAAACCCGTATAACTGTTTCTTTACATAGATCGGGATTGCTAATACCGCTTTTACTCCCTTGGATTCAAAATAGATTCTTTCATTGTCCGGTAATGTAGATATAGTGCCGTGGATGATATCGCCGCGTTCAAATGCATCATACCATCGTTGGTTTACATTACCAGAGTAGTCAGGAGAGAGTAATGGGTTATGAGCATCGGTTTTCTTGTCTTTTGTCCATTCGTGTGTTTGCTGAATCCTGATTTCTGATCCATCGTTCAGGAACTTGAATATATAGATTCTATCCGCGTTTACTGCCGTTCCCAGGATGCACAGTGCTTTGTATATTTTCCCTCCGTTTGTTACGCACGTGAACAAATACGCCCCCATCTTTACTACGTTCTCAAGTGTTTGGATTGTGTCTTGTAATTGCCGTTCTCTTGAGCGTAACTCTTCGTTTATTGCTCGTAGTTCCTGGTTTGCTGCTTCACAGGATATCTGTGATTCGTATAGTTCTTTTTCTTTAATATCGAGTTTTTCTGACAACTCTTTCAGTTTTTCAAGAGTCATAGGTACACCTCAGTCAGGGGATGAGCCTGATCGCATCTCGGGTTTATGCTCTGAAGTGCCGGTATGCTGATAATGGGAATTTGAGCTCTATGGAATTGAATTGTAATCGATCTCATGTTTGACCCATGGGATGAGATTTTTGAATCCGTCCTAAATTGTGTATTTAGGAGGAAACATAATCCTCTTCAGTTTTGGCGCATGGATCTTACACATTTTCTTCATCACTGGTGCCTCTGCTGAAGAGATCTCATACTCCGGATCTGAACCGGATGAATACAAAAATATGAGTTGTTGTTTAAATTCCGGATTCTTTCTCGAACAGTTTTCTGATAGACTGTTCGTTCCCGGAATACTTCTCACCCGTTGGGAAAATTACCTGCCATCGCTTTACCTCTTCGAGATGTGCGACATCAGGATTGTCATTGATTCCTAACTTAAATCCGTTCTTCTCTTCTTTAACCTGCATTTATTCCACCTGTGTGAGATTTCGATATATGGCTCTTCCAACCTGTTCGACAACAGCAACTAAAAAGCCATAACTTGTGAGTTGTGCTTCAATCCCGGCCTGTGAGATTTCAATACCGGTGATTACCGATACTAACCCTATACAGGCACCAATCACCAGAGTCGCCCCCATCTTCCAGGGATCAAACTTTGGAGTTTCTTTCGTCGGATCTACTACCTGCCGTGAGAACCAGAGCAGAGAGTAAAGTAATGCTGCTGCTACAGCAACAATTACCGGCTGAAATTCAATCAATCTTGTTCCTCCGAGGTGTTAGTGGCCTCTTCACCGGCCTCGATGATTGTTTCGTTCACTATTTCGTCAGTTTCAGTATCCCAGAGCCAATCAAACCCACCATCGAGTGATTTGTTGGTATCGCTGTTTAATACTCCGTGATCGTGCCTGCTGTAAGAATACTGCATTATGCTTGAGTTCGTATCTAATCCGGACTTTAACGAGCCTTTCACATCTTCATACAGGTATCCTGATGGAGTTGTGCCCTTGATTGATACTCCTACTGTTTTCCCCTGCACTTCAACCTGTGACTCATAGGTAGTTCCAGGACCGGACCCCATCAATCCCCATAGCCCTTCTACAGTTTGAGTTTCAGGGAGTCTGCTGCTTGACTGATTCCCATATCCTGATAGGAAATTGCTCTGGTCACACATGGATTCAGGGATATTGGTTCGAGTAGAGAACATCCCGGCAGAATCAAACGCAGTCAGCATTCCCAGTGTTTCCACTTTGGTTGAATCGGTTTTCATTATCCCGGTTCTTCCTAAGCTCACTATTGTTTGAGATTTGCCGCCGTATTCATATGAATCGTTGACCGTTCCGAATCTCATGAGGTTATTCGAGGTTTCCCATGATTCATCAGTATTTACGATAATCGAACCGCCATTCGCGTATACAGACGATGAGATAACCGCATCAGAGATTGAGCATATAAGCAGGCAAAAGAGAAGAGACCCGATTATTACGGCTAAATATTTCATTTCCCGAATGGACAGATTTTTTTAAAGAATTTAATCGCTTTCTGATGTAACTTATCAGAATTCTTTTTTGCTGCTTTGTGTGCGGCCTGTAATTCTGTTTCAGAATAATCCGCATCAAGCAGACCGCCGGAAGTCATACACAATAATACGCGCTTAAATTAAAAACAAGTTATTATCTTGCGTTATCTGCAAGATCTGTATTATCTGCTACAAGTGGCATCTGCGGGGATCATACCCTTGGAAAACAGCCGTTTCAGGTGTCTGCAGGATTCACAGGTTTGGTTATCTGATTCATCCCATGTTGGATTTTTGAAATCTAATCTGGATTCCCTTCCACACAGAGTTTTACCATTGACGTAGTAATGTACCTTTTTAGAGCGTTTACTGCATCCCCATATACCAATCATCCGAAAACTCTCCTGGTGGCCGTGATTTTAGGTTCGATGAGTTGTAACCATTGGAGGTTTTTGATTCCTCCTCTGATGATTGATTCCGCTTCTGCCATTGCGGTTTCCCTGTCTTTCGCTTCTATCTTCCCTTCAAATCTGACACAGGCTGTTATTTGCCATGAATCAGACATTTTTGAGTTGCTCCAGGATCTGTTTCTTCTCCTGTTCAATCTGGATGTATTTCTCTTTGAGTGCTGCTCTTTGCTTGAGTCCTGATGCGAGTATTTCAGTTCCCAGCTCTTTCATCGTCATACCGGTAATCTTGGATAAGTCTCTCAGGCAGTCTGCAACAGCGTGCCCCTTCTTCGTGTTGAGTTTGATGGATGTGCCGGATGGTTCCGGAGTTCGTTTCTTTGATTTCTTCTCTGGATTCTTCCCAGGTAAACTGGGTATTTTCCCAGATGGTTTGATATTTGCTTCTGATTGTGTCTGAACTCTCACCGGTTTGATTGCGGCTGTTATCGGTGCAGGTTCTTTCAGTTCTCTCTCTATCCTGCTCTTTCGTATGGTGAGTTGTTTCATCCCGGTTTCTGTCAGTGCCCATGTGCCGGATACTAGTTCTCCTTCGATGTATCCCTTTGTGATATAGTCCTGAATTGTGCCCGGTTTGTATCCGGTTTGTTTGTATGCTTCCTGAATGGTATAGTAGGTTTTCTTTTCATGTACGAACATTTTATTTTCTCCGTTTCTCGTTGATTGCTTTCTGTGCTGCTCTTGGTTTCTTTACTGGTGGCATTACTACAATATGGATGTATTTTCCAGGATAAAGAAGATGAAACCACTTCCTCTTGTGGATAAACACAGCATCCATAAATTTTTTCGTGCCCTTCACATCCTCAATTCTCTCTGTTCCGTCCGGATAAATGATTTTAAAGTCTGCTACATACTCCATCCCCTGAACTACTTCTGTTTTCGCACCACAGTTATGACAGTTGACGACTGATTTCTTTGACGTTCCGGGTATGTGTGCCTGATTGTTCCCGCATGCCGGGCATTTTCTGAACGCTTCCATTAATTGATACCGGGGTTGCAATTCAAACTCTGATATTTCTCCTGTGCGTTTTAACGCTTTTAATTCAAGATACCTTCTCGACTCTGCTTCTGATGCAAACTGTATCCCGTCAATGATACACGTGTTGTGGATAAACCTGCTTTTTCCCATGTTATTCGTGTGTGTTTGCTGCTATACAGTCTTCACAGGGCAATACCGGGATATCTGCCGGACCCAGGCACCTCTCATACTTTTGGCACCATTTGAAGTCTTTGAAGAACGTATCTCCTGATTCGTATCGCACCATCTTCATTTGTTCGCATTTTTGACAGTTCATAGTTTTACCAATAATCATTCATTGAATTGTTATTCGGTTGTGTTTCTGAATGGTTCGGGCACCCAGGAATGGTTTTTGGGTAATTGACGTTTAATACTCCGGGTGAGAAGAACTCACACCAATGCGCCGGGATTCCCTGATACGTTCCTACGTGCTCACAGTTCAGGCAGTTCATATTACATCCACCTCTGCAGATCTGCTTTGTCTCTAATAGGATACAGGTGGGGGACTGTTACTATGTGCATATATGTTCCCATCGGTACACCCACTTCGGTTGATACGTGCTCCATCAGTCTCACCAATCCATACGCATTTGGCCCGAATGCCTGTAGCATGTCTTCTGATCTGAATAAACAAATCATGTTCAGACGGTTATTCCTATACAAAAACTGAATATACTGCAGGCATGGGACCGTTGCCATTTCTTCATCTCTATACGAATCATACCTCGGATTCCAGGTTATTGCAAGTGCCCGCCGGGTGTTTGATTCCGCTTTCAGATGGTTAATTATCCGTTCTATCTGGTTGTATGTCTTATTCCCAGTTATAGAGAACGAATCATAGGAGAATAACCGATCATGATACGTATAATCAAATTCTGCAAACGTCCCTTCCATCAGTTGTTTTGCATATTCTTCGCATTTCTGAAGTTGAAAAGATGATTTCGGATGAATCCTATCATCTTTCGGACAGGTGATCTCTACATATGCAGGGCGTAACATCTCCCAGGTTGTTTCACTGTCTTCAGTCACAACTTCATTATGATTCCAGATCAGATTATGCATAAACCATTCATGAGCTGCTGAAATGGTTGGCACCCGATGAGAGATCATGCGAATGCACCTGCCTGATACATTCTATCCAACTGTTTAATCGCTGCAATAGGTACATGAGTATGATACTCGTTTACCAGTGCAATCTCACAGTATTCTGATGTATCGCCCCATGTCTTTGCCAGTGCTCTGACAGTCGGTATAGACTTCTCCGATATGGATATCTCCCAGATGTTTTCAGGAGTGATGAGAGTCACTGGTATCATGCTATATCTCTCCGAGTTCTCCATCCGTTCCTGGAGGGTTTAGAAGAGTTGAGATGATACTCTTCTTTCTTGGATATCATTCTCCAGACTTTACCACTCATGGCGATCCGTTCCAATTTGTTACTCATTCAATCTCACTCCACTTCTTGAGTAATGTTTCAGGCCCGATGTCGCCGGATAACAGGTAATCTATGAGATAAACCTGGTGGCTTAACCGTCTCAAGTCGTCTGCAACCTCACTGAACTTCTGCAGGACTTCATCAGGATAATCTCTTACAGTTCCCCATTCGTTCGGAATCTTGTTAGTTAAGACGCATTTATCTAATTCTTCTGCGATATCTGACAGACTCCACCGATGAGTGAAATGTCCTCCGCTCATACGGATTCCTCTGGGCACAGACATTTCCATTCCGGTTCAGGTTCGGATGCAGACTTAATCAATAGTGGACGTAACCCAGGGACTCCATCAATCTGTGAGATGTTCAGGAGTTCATCGTCAGAGTATCCTTTGAGTAAATCTAACAACTGCCTCTTTGTTGCCTTAGAGGGACAGGTATAGGAGTGCCCGAGTTTGATCAGTGCTGCGTGTTCGTTGTATCTCTTAATGATTTTCAGTTTTTCTGTCATTCTAATGTCTCCATGTTGCCGTTTTCGTATACTCTGAATGCTTTGATGTCACTTGCAGGACTTTCAGTTCTGTCATTTTTCAGCCGTTTCATGAATCGTGAGATGTCTTTATCGGTTTGTGGCCTGTATATGTCGTGCAGTGTCTCTGAAGTGAAATTATACGAGAATATCACCGATTTCATGCAATTACCTCATAGAATACTCTGACTCCCTGTCCTGGTACTAACTCTGTGATCTTCCTGATTCTGTTATCGAATATTAACCGGTTCTCTGCTTTTCGGATCGTCTCATCAGATAACTCTGTTATCGTAGATAGTTCGGTTCTCGGTATCTTCCCACCTGCTGTTTTCAGAACAAACATGATGAACCGATCAGTTACCGATTTCATCATCTTCTCCGAGTGCTTTTTCTATTCTGTATGCCAGTTCAGGTTTGAATTTCCAGGTTGATGGTACGTAGTTGTGCCTTCTCCGTACCATCTCCAGGATCCCATCGGTTTTCATCCGCCTAAGTGCCGTATGGTTCGGTAACAAGTCAGACACATCAGGATAACTGAAATGAGTTCTTCCCACTCGTTTAAACACTTCAACGATCGAATCAGTGTCTTCTTTGCTGTAGTATTTGAGTACACAACCGATTGCAAGAGGGTTCTGTCTATATCGTTCTGCTGAATATCCGGGCATGTTAGAGACTCCGGTTCTGGTGATATCTGCTTAACGTTGCTGATTCCTGGTTCTGGTATTTGCTGTTCTTTCGTTCTCCGTATGGTAACTCTGCAGGCATGGTATTGAAGAATACAATTTGAGCAATAGGCATACCAGAGGACAGTAAAACCTGGTTCGGAGAACAGTTATGGAGTTCAAGCGTGATGGTACCTGAGAATCCTGCATCGATCCATCCTCCGGTTTGATGAATGGATAAGCCCAATCGTGCTAATGAACTCTTTCCCTCAACTGAACCGACGATATCATCAGGTAACGAGATCTTTTCTTCAGTTCTGCCTAAGATGAACTCTCCGGGCTGGATCCAAAGTTCTGAACAGGTTTTCTCATAGAATGCTTTCTCGACTGTTCTCTCATCGTATGGGTTCACTCCTCCGTTCTGTTTGGAGATTTGAAAGTTGTTACCCAGGTGTAAATCGTATGAGTTTGGATTGATTGAATCCTCATCATACGGTTCTATTTTTATTTTGCTGCACTGGATCATTGCTCTGATCTGTTTATCGACTTGTATCAAGCTGTCACCTGCAATAGTTTGGCAATCCGTTCTTTGTCTTCCGGCCATTCGATTGAGATTAAATCAGTTATGCAATCCTGGAGTTGCAGAATCACATCATTCACGTCCGCTTTGTTGTTGATCTCTATCTCCTGTGCTCTGAACGTGTATCCGTGGATGATTGACTCAGCTTCCAGTGCCTCCGGTTCTGCTACTCGTTGCCAGTCTGCTACGCCTTCGCTTCTGGAGTAGGGACAGAATATCGGAGCCACTTCCTGTCTTGAGATTGATATCCTGCAAGCTCCATCGCATTCATTGCAAAAATATTCAGTCATTGATTGTCCTCCGGTGCAGCCCATCGCCGTTTGCTGATGTGTTTCCATCCGTTGTATGCCATGAGTCTGACGATCATCGATTTCCGGGCCGCTTCAGATTTGAATCGAGACATATACGCACAGACTGCCGGATACTGTTCTGATTCTTTCTGGTATGCCCGGTAAATGTCGTGGGTAGAGAGATACGTGAGATTGCCTCTCATTTCATCCAGTTCTGATAGTATCGGTTCTGAGTTTACTTTCCTGAATAGGTTTGGAGCCATTATTCCTCATCCTCCGGTTTGTATACGTAAATCTGGTATCTGCGTTTCGTTTTGGCTTTGTTCTGTTTCTTCCTGACTCTAACCTGGTATCCCTTCTTTATCATCAGGAGTTTATACCGGATCATATCTTCCGGGCTTTTCTGAGTTGAGATGAGCCGAAATGGTAAACCATCAATTATTCTGGTTTTATCATCTTCTTCCGGTTCGCATCCGCCGACATGCCAGTGAAAGCAGAACGGGCAAAAATAAACGTGTAATGGTTTCATCTCACCGCGTGAACGGATTCGCTGAAGGCTTTTCTTTGCATCCTCCTCGGTGAGATGAGAGATCTTTTTGATGCAACATGAATACCGGGAGTATCCATCAATTGATTCAGGTATGCAGGACATTTCAGACCACCTTCAACAAACCGTATCGAGGTTCTGATAACGTTCCATCCCGCTTCATTTCTTCAATGCGTTTGGAAACGGTACCCTCTTTAAATCCTCTGGATACTACCAACTCAACAACTTTTGATTCTTCAGGAGTGCCTCCAAGTGCTTCAATCGCCTGCTTCACAGATATTTTGATATCGGTTTGTCCTTTACTAATTCCATCTGTAATGTTTCCAATATCGTAACCACTCGGAGAATCAAACGCAATCCCACGTAAACACTCATCAACAATTGAGATGACTCGACTAGCATCGAATGCGGTAATCTCTTGTGACAGTCGGCTTTTCGCTGATGCTTCTGCAAGTCTTACCAGGGCCTCTAATTGTCGTGCGGTGATAGGAACCGGTTTATCCTGTGAATCGCCGCCCAATCCCCTGACTCTTGTATAGTAAGATTTGAGCATCTCAAATGCTTCATCACTGATTGACGGGATACAGTTTTTACGTGCGTAAATGATGTATTTGCGAAGTAGATTGATTTCAATTGGAGGGACTAAATGAGATAGTTCTTTCTTTGAGGCTTTACCTTTTCTGGCAATCTCCTGTCCTGCTTTGTGAGAGTTTAAGATATGCTCTGCCAGTTTGGTATCATACTCTTTTTCCGGGATGTCGGTTACGAGAAATATAAGATCAAACCGTGAGAGAAGAGCAGGGTTCATGTTAAATTGTTTAGCCATCGGTTCTAATGGAGAGAAACGGCCATGGACCGGATTAGCAGCGCCTAACAGGTTGCATCTGCTCTTCAGTGATACATTCATACCGGCTTTACTCACGGACACTGTCTGCTGCTCCATTGCTTCAAGCAATGAATCCTGGCATTGTTTGTTCATCTTATCCATCTCATCCACACAGGCAGTCCCGCCGTCTGCCATGACAAGAGCCCCGGCCTCTAAGGTCCATCGTCCCTCTCCGAAGTCATCCTTAACCGCTGTTGCTGTGAGTCCTGCTGCTGATGATGACTGTCCTGATGTAAATATTGCCCGAGGAGAGATTCGGGATATGAACTTCAAGAATTGAGATTTGGCAATCCCAGGATCACCAATCAGCATAATATGAATATCTCCACGAAGAACCGAACCATCAGGCATCTCTTTTGCGATTCCTCCGAACTGCTGAAGAGATATTGCCTCTTTGATTCGTTCTGACCCGAAGATTGACGGGGCCATGCTGTCACGAATCTTGAGATGAATGTTTGGATCTTTCGCAAGTTCCAGGATCTTCTCTTCATCTTCTGCCGTGATTGAGATATCAGAGAACTCTTTATCTGGCAGTTCAATCGAATTTGTATCCAGGTAGATTTCAAAATTAGTGGACTTTTGCCCGTATGATATCCGCTGATGAGTTCGGACAATCCCATTTACAACCGCCCGGGATCCTGCTGTGAGTATCCCTGCAATGTCATCAGTGATATCACAATCTAACGTCTGTGGCTGTGCCCCTGCAGGCAGTCCCTCAGGGGATTCCTGGAT
>ERZ1026792.1911-NODE-1911-length-11941-cov-1.873117_pt1 | contig 11941 bp, 11 predicted proteins | sample MGYA00520884_ERZ1026792 | MGnify/ENA primary metagenome ERZ1026792 (study PRJEB33270, sample SAMEA104284473) | anaerobic digester metagenome | biome: Anaerobic digester microbiome; feature: mesophilic sludge digester; material: Anaerobic digester biomass... | reverse complement strand
GATCGGGCATTTGATCCGCAGCGTCATGAAGATGGAAGACTCGATCAAGGCGCGCATGAAAGAACAAGCCACCCTGCTCGACACCAGCGCCGCGGTCATCTCCACGCTCGATGTCGAAACCGTGCTCGATCGCATCCTGGAGCAGATGGGCCGCCTGCTGGCGGTGCAGATGTACGCCATCATGCAGTTGAACGAAAAGGAGGGTTCGTTCCGCATTCGCGCCGGCCGCGGCCTGTCGCGGCATTTCACCGAGCAATTAGCCATCCAGCCCAGCGAGCCGGATTCTGTCACCATGCGCGCCCTGCACAGCGGCGAACCGATTCAGGTGAGCGACACCGAGGACGATCCTTCCTACACCATCCGCCGGGCGCGCGCCCGCGCGGAAGGCTACCGCGCGCTCCTGGCCGTGCCGCTCAAAACCAAGCACGCGCCGCCCACCGCCCTGCTGGTCTTTCACCCCACCCCGCACATCTTCACCAGGAATGAAATTCAACTGCTGGCAAACTTTGCCAACCACGCCACCATGGCGATCGAGAACGCCATCCTGTACGAGCGCAGCGACATGCAGTTGGAGGAGCAAACGCGGCGCCTGGAAGCGCTCGTGCAGTCGCTGCATGACGGCCTGATCCTGAGCAACCTGACCGGTCAGGCCATCTACGCCAACCGCCGCGTGGGCGCGCTGGCAAACCTGCGGCCGCACGAATTGGCGCGCATGCAGGTTGGGCAAATCCTGGCGCGCATTCTCTCCCGCTCCAACGAAAGCGAAAGCGGACGCCAGGCCGTGCAGGAAATTTACGAGCCGGGCGGCGAACGCAATGCGGAAATTTCGCTGCCGGGCGACGGCCGCACCATCTACCTGCGCCTCGAGGCGTTCGACGTGTCCGATTCGCGCGGCGACCTGATCGGCCGCGGCCTGCTCCTGCACGACATCACGGCCGATCGCGAGTTGGATCGGATGCGCGCCAGCCTGATCTCCACCGTGTCCCATGAACTGCGGACACCCCTGGCCGCGATCAAAGGCTACGCCACCACCCTGCTGGCCGACGACGTGCAGTGGGACCGTGAATCGCAAAACGAATTCCTCAAGATCATCTCCGATGAGGCGGATCGGCTGCGCGACCTGGTCAACAACATCCTCGATCTGTCGCGGCTCGACGCTGGGGTGATCAAGCTGGAGCGGATCGAATGTGACATCGAGGAGACGATTCACCGGGCGGCGCGGCGCGTGCGGGCGGGCGAGGCCGGCTTCCAGGTGCAGGTGGCGCCGGGCCTGCCGGCCCTGTACGCGGACCCGTTGCGGCTGGAGACCATCCTGCGCAATCTGTTCGAAAACTCGCTCAAGTACGGCGGCGAGGATGTGGCAATTCGCGTGGAGGTTGGGGAGCAGGATGCGAGCTGCCTGTTCCGCGTGTGCGACGACGGGCCGGGCATTCCGGCCGCAGAGGGCAAGCGCATCTTCGAGATGTTCTATCGTGTGGATGACCGGCTGTCGCGCGTGGTCGGCGGCGCGGGCCTGGGACTGGCGATTTGCCAGGGCCTGGTTCATGCGCATGGCGGCCGCATCTGGGTGGAAACGCGGGAAAAGGGCGCCTGTCTGGCCTTCTCGATTCCATTCTCCGCGGCCGCGCCAGGGGCAGCGCAAGCGAAGGGAGATTCTGGATGAGCATCACCGTGTTGGTCGTTGACGACGAAAAGTCCCTGCGCGACTTCGTGCGCCGCAACCTCGAAGCACGCGGCTACAAGGCCATTTGCGCGGCCAACGGCCTGGAGGCGCTGGCGATTTTCGAACATGAACACATTGACCTCGCCATTCTGGACATCATGATGCCGCACATGGACGGCCTGGAGGCCACGCGACGCATGCGCGAAAGTTCCACTGTGCCTATCATCATTCTGACCGCCATGGGCGAAGAGACCGACAAGGTGCGCGCCTTCGACCTGGGCGCGGACGATTACCTGACCAAACCCTTCGGCGTCGGTGAACTGATGGGCCGCATCAAGGCGGTCATGCGCCGCGCCCAATGGGCCGAACCCTCACCAAATCGGGAACGCATCAGCCGCGGGGAGATCAACGTGGACCTGGCGCGACACGAGGTCTCTGTGCGCGGCCGGTCGGTAGGCCTGACGCCCATCGAGTTCGATCTGCTGGTCCACCTGATGCGACATGCAGGCAAAGTGTTGTCGCATCACGACATCCTGCGCAGCGTCTGGGGGCCTGAGTACGGCAACGAGGTCGAATACCTGCGGGTGTACATGGGCCGCCTGCGCCAGCGCATCGAACCCGATCCGCTCAAGCCGTGCTACATCCTGACCGAGCGCGGGGTCGGCTATCGCTTCAGCGAGTGAGTTTTTACGCATTTTTTATCTTATCGCCTCTTTCTTTACCCTATTTTTGTGCTCGCCTTGTAGAATAGAATCGGCAGCAGGGGCTTTGTAGCTGCCCTGACGATTTCAGTTCTTTGCAAGGAGGAGCAACCAATGAAGCGTAAACTGTTTGTTCTACTGACCGTGCTGGCGATTGTCAGCATCGCGCTGGCGGCCTGTGGGTCCGCCGCGACCCCTCAAGCGGCCCCAACGGCTGCGCCGCAGGCAACCGAGGCCCCCCCCAAGCCGGCTGCCACAGAGAAGACGGTGACCATCGGCTTTACGTCATCGCTGACCGGCTCGCAGGAAGTGTCATCCAAGCGACAGGTGGCTGGCTTCAACCTGTGGATGAAGCAGGTGAACGACGCCGGCGGCCTCAAGCTGAGCGATGGTACGGTGGTCAAATTCGCCGCCAAGACCTACGACGACGAATCGAACAAGGAACGTGTCCAGGAACTTTACACCCGCCTGGCGACCGAAGACAACGCCGATTTCCTCATTAGTCCCTACTCGTCCGGCCTGACGGCCGCCGCATCCATCGTGGCCGAGCAGAACGGCAAGATCATGATTACCGCCGGCGCGGCCGAGGATGACGCCTACAAGACCGGCAACACCAGCCTCTATCAACTCTACACGCCCGGCAGCCAGTACCTCCTCAGCACCGTGGACATGCTCAAGGGTCTGGCGGCGGGCGCCAAAGTGGCCGTTGTGCATGAAAATGACAAGTTCTCCACCGCCGTGGTGAACGGCCTCAAGCCGTACCTGACCGCGCAGGGCTTCGAGATCGTCCTGGAAGAGGGCTACGCGTCCGACACCACCGACTTCGGCCCGGTCATCAACAAGGTCGTCCAATCCGGAGCCACCATTCTGCTGGGCGGCGGCCATTATCCTGATGGCAGCACCTTCGCCCGCCAGCTCTACGAGCGCAAAGCGGGCCTGAAGTTCACTTCCCTGCTGGTGGCCCCGGCCGACTCCAAGTTCCCTGAGCTGGGCGACGCCGCGCTGGGCGTCTCCACCTCCAGCCAGTGGGAGATAAGCGCCACCCACACGAAAGAAGAAGCCGCGGCGATGGGCAAGGCATGGTTCGGGCCGAGCGGCAAGGAATTCGCCGACGCTTACCAGGCCGCCACAGGCGAAAAACCGACCTATCACGTGGCCGGCGGCTATGCGGCGGGCCTTGTCCTGCAGAGCGCCATCGAAACCGCCGGCTCGACCGATGCGGGCAAGGTGAAAGCGGTCCTGGAAGCGATGGACATCTTCACCTTCTGGGGCGGCGTCAAGTTCGACACCTCGCCCAACGCGCATGGATTGCAGACCGGCCACACGATGGTGGTTGCCCAGTGGCAGAAGAACGCCGAGGGCAAGCTGGCTCGCATGGTGATCTGGCCGGCCGACGTGGCCGTTGCCAAACCCCTCTACCCCATTCCCGCCCCTTGATCTGAGTCACAACCTTCGATCCGCATGGGCAGGCAACCCCTGCCCATGCTCTGCACCGACCGGGAGCTCAGATGGACCAAATCAACCTGTTATTGTCTTCCCTCCCAGACGGAATCTTGTTGGGATTTGTCTATGGGTTGGCGGCCATGGGCCTGACTTTGATCTGGGGGGTCATGAATGTCATCAACCTGGCGCACGGACCGATCATCGCCCTGGGCATGTTCGGCACCTTCTTCCTCTATTCACGGCTCGGGATCAATCCATACGTGGGCCTGGTCCCAGTCGCCATCGTGGGATTGCTTTTCGGCGTCCTGATCTACGCCGTGGCCGTGCATCGTGTGATCAACGCGCCCCACCTGTCGTCGCTGCTGGCGACTTTTTCTGTCAACATGATCATCATTGGCCTGGGTACGGCAGCCCTAACCACCTCCCCCTACAACGTGGACTTCACCGCCGGCAGCATCAGCATCGGCTCCACCACCCTGCTGGGCACCCGCCTGATCGCGGCGCTGATCACATTGATCTTCACCGGCGGCTTGTATCTGTTCCTGTACCGCACGCGGCCCGGCAAGTTCATCCGCGCCGTCGCCAACAACCGCGCCGCGGCCGAACTCATGGGCATCCCCTCCACACGCATCCTGGCCCTCAGCTTCGGCCTGGGCACCATGCTGGCAGCCGTCTCCGGCGCGCTCATCGCCACCTTCTTCCCCTTCAGCATCCTGGCCGGCAGCGGCTACGAACTCAAGAGCTTCGTCATCGGCGTGATGGGCGGCCTGGGCAACCCCATCGGCGCATTGTTGGGTGGCCTGATCCTCGGCGTTCTGGAGGGCGTCATTCCGGCCTTCCTCGAAACGTCCTGGGTGCCGGTGATCGAATTCGGGCTGTTCGTCGTCATCCTCCTGGTACGGCCCGGCGGCCTGATCGGAGCGAAAAAATGAAACTCTGGCCTAGATACCGTGGCTTGGTCGCACCGGTGCTCGTGGTGGTCGCATTGACGCTCTGGCCGATTATCTCAGGCAGGCCCGCCAATCGCGAGACCGCCTTCACCATCTTGAAGGCCATTGCGCTGGCGTCCAGCCTGAACATCCTGCTCGGCTACACGGGCTACGTCAGCTTCGGGCACATCGTCTTTTACGGATTTGGCGGTTACGTAGGCATCTTCCTCCTGACCGCCATGGGCTGGTCGCTGTACACCGCGATCGTGGCCGGTGGAATCGCCGCGGGCGTGCTGGCCTTTCTACTCGGCTCCGCCATTCTGCGCCTGCGCGGCGCGTACTTCGCCCTGGCCACCATCGGCATCAACGAGGCCATGAAGGCTTTCATCAGCAACTTTCCCCTGTTCGGCGGCCCCACAGGCATCACCCTGAACTTCAGCGTCTACAGGACCTACGGCGGCGCGGCGCAGGCGCTGCAGACCTCGTTCTTCATCGGCGTCGTCCTGGCCCTGTTAGCCATCATCGTGAGCTACGCGGTGCGCACATCCAAATTTGGTCTTGGGCTGCTCGCCATTCGCGAGAACGAAGACGCCGCGGAGGTGATGGGCATCGTCACGCCTCGCGCCAAGACCTGGGCCTATGTCCTGTCGGCCATCGTGCCCGGCATGATCGGCGTGCTGTTCTTCTTCAAGAACGGCAACGTGGAGCCGCACGACGCCTTCCCCCTGCATGCTTCCATCGAGCTGCTGGTCATGGTGATGCTCGGCGGCCAGGGCACGGTGTTCGGGCCGCTGCTGGGCGCGTTCGCCTACCAGGGCATGCGCGGCTTCCTCGTCACCAGCCCCATCTTCAAGGACATTCAGTTGTCGGTCTCCGGCGTGCTGCTGCTGATGATCGTGCTCTTCATCCCATCCGGCGCAGTGGGCTGGCTCATCCAACGCATTCCGCCCCTGAGGAGGGTACTCGCATGACCATCCTGCTTTCTCTACAGGGCGTGTCCAAACGGTTCGGCGGCTTGCAGGCCCTGACCAAAGTAACCTTCGACGTGCCGGAAGGCCAGATCATGGGGCTGCTCGGCCCCAACGGCGCAGGCAAAACCACCCTCTTCAACGCCATCAACGGCGTGTTTCCGCCCGAGGAGGGGCGCATCGTCTTTCGCGACCGGGATGTGACGCGCATGAAGCCCTACGACCACGCGCGCATGGGCATGGCCCGCACGCACCAGATCGTACGGCCTTTGAACGAGCTGACAGTGCGCGAAAACGTCATGGCCGGCGCCTGCTTCGGGCACGAAAACCATACACTCGCTCGCGCCGGCGAGATTGCGGACGAAGTGCTGGAATTTGTCGGCCTGGCGTCGCGGACCGATCAACTGGCCGGCAGCCTCAATGTGGCGCAGAAAAAACGCCTTGAAATGGCAAGGGCGCTGGCCGCACGACCGTATCTGCTCCTGCTCGACGAGGTGCTGGCCGGCCTCAACTCCACCGAAATTGATGGCATGATCCAGACGGTGCTGAAGATCCGTGAACGAGGCGTGACGATCCTCATGATCGAGCACGTGATGAAGGCGGTCATGAACGTTTCCGACCGGATCATCGTGCTGGATTACGGCACGCAGATTGCGGAAGGAACGCCGCACGAGGTGGCCAACAACCCGCGTGTGATCGAAGCCTACCTGGGCGATCCACGACTGGCTGAGACTTTGATGGCTGACAGTTCGCTGGCTGACAGTTCGATGGCTAAAAGTTCGATGGCTAAAAGTTCGATGGAGGAGGCGTAACATGGCTCTGCTTGAAATCCGAGATCTTGTTTCGGGGTATGGCCAGGTGCAAATCCTGTGGGGCGCCAACCTCTCGTTGCAGGAAAAGAAGCTGACCTGCCTGGTGGGCGGCAACGGCGTCGGCAAGACGAGCATGCTGCGCACGGTCATGGGACTGCTGCCTCCGTGGAGCGGATCGGTCTGGTTCGAGGGCAAGGATGTCAGCCGTCTGCAAGCGTATGTCAAAGACGAGATGGGGCTGACCCTGGTGCCGGAGGTGCGCCAGTTGTTCACCGACATGACCGTGGAAGAAAACCTGGAAATGGGCGCGACCAACCGCCGCGCGCGCCCCAAGATGAAGCAGAACCTGGAAAAGGTCTACACCATGTTTCCCCGGCTGCAGGAGCGCCGCGCCCAGAAGTCGGGCACGATGAGCGGCGGCGAGCAGCAGATGCTGGCCGTGGGCCGCGGCATCATGGCCGACCCGGTCGTGTTGATGGTGGACGAGCTTTCCCTCGGCCTGGCGCCGGTGCTGACCCTGAACCTGTTCCAGAGCATGCGCCAACTGCGCGACGCCGGCATCACCGTCCTGCTGGTCGAACAGAACGTGCAGATGGCCCTGGCGATCAGCGATTACGGCTACGTGCTGGCCGAGGGCAAGGTCGAGATGGAAGGCCCGGCCCGACAGTTAGCCAGGAACGAACACATCCGCGCTACCTATTTGGGGCTGTAAACCCAACAATCGAACGCAACCCGGCGCCTTTTTCTTGATGACGCCCAGGAGGCACTCATGCTGGTTGGTGAACGCATGTCGCACCCCCCCATCACAATTCCGCCCGAAATGAGCATCCACGATGCGCTTGCTCTACTCAAGAAGGAACGCATCCGCCGCGCCCCGGTGACCAGGGGCGACAAGATGGTCGGAATTATTTCGGACAAAGACCTGTTGAACGCCTCACCCTCGCCCGCCACATCCCTGAGCGTTTGGGAATTGAACTACCTGCTCAGCAAACTGACCGTGGGCGAGGTGATGACCCGGCAAGTCATCACGGTGGCAGAAGACACGCCGATCGAAGAAGCGGCGCGCATCATGGCCGACAACAAAATCGGCGGCCTGCCCGTCATGAAGGGTGAACGGATCGTCGGCATCATCACCGAAACCGATCTGTTCAAGATTCTCCTCGAACTGATGGGCGCGCGCGAGCGCGGCGTGCGCGTCACCGCGCTGATCGAAGATCAACCCGGCGCGCTCGCCCGCATCACCCGGGCCATCACCGAAGCGGGCGGCGATTTCGTCGCCTTCGGCCAATTCACCGGCAACGCCAGCGGCACCAAGCTGCTCACTTTCAAGGTGACCGGGCTGAAAAGGGACGCAGTCGCCCACGTCACAGCCGGGATTGTCAAGGAAGTGTGGGACATTCGCGAATAACTCGATCGAACCATCGCTTCAAGCAGGACTCTTTCATCTTCGGCGGCATGTAGACCCCCGCATTCGATAGCCGCTCGACGCACCAGCCAGGGTTTGCCCCCTGACGCGTCGAGCGGTTATTCGTGTTGTTCACCCAAAGCGACGTTTGACAAGGCGTGATTTCGGGGTTAGACTCCTGGCCGTTACCGCGCAGGGCAAGACAAGCAAGGAGATGGACAACGATGAGCAGCAAACAGCGACCCTGGACAATCATCACTTCGATACTGATTGGTCTCTTGCTGGCCGGGTGTGCAAGCCAGGCCACGCCGCCAACCGACGGAGGACACACAGGCGTCACACCCAAACCCCCCGGCGTCATTAGTACAATGCCCGCGCAGTCAACGCCCACGCCTGCCGCAATCCAGCCCGCCACGCCCCAACCGCCGCAGGACCCGGCGGCCATGGTGCAGGCCGAATTCTCGCGTCTGGCCGCGGGCCGCATCCTGTACAACCCACCCGAAGAAATGACCGAAGGGGAACGGGAGCGGGTGGAGGTGCGGATCACCCAGAACATGACCGCGTCCCTGACCGAGGGATTGAAGGGCAGCGGCGCGCCGAGAATCGAGCAGATACCGGTTGCCAGCTTCATGAAGGTGCGCCTGACCAGCGACAGTTTTGACATTACCCCAGTAAGTTCCGAAGAGCAGATCGTGGCGGGGGACACCTACACCCAATGGGCGTGGGATGTCGTCCCTCAACGGTCGGGCACCCACGCGCTGATCCTGGTCGTCACCGCGCGCGTCAAACTGGCCGGCTTTTCGGACGAACAGCGAGACCTGGACATCATCGAGCGCACGATCAATGTACGCGTCAACCCGGTCTATTCCGTGCAGTCGTTCATCAGCAACAACCGGGATTGGCTCTTTCCCACGGTGCTCGTCCCACTCATTATAGCCCTGGGAGGCTGGGTTTGGAAAAATTACTCGAAGCGCAAGAATTCAGGTTCGGAGACAAACAATCCGCCTCAATAGAAAGGGAGGATACTATTCAACGCAAGGACGCCAGGGCGCGAGGACGCAAAGGGTTTTCAAGGTGACGCTTGCGTCTCTTGCGCCTATGGCGTTCAGCGAGATTCCTCTCAACGCAAGGGGCGCAAGGGGCGCAAACGACGCAAACGGCCTTCATGAATGATCTCCCTCGGCCACCGCAATCTCTGCGTCGGTCAAGCCGCACAGTTCGTATACAAGCGCATCAATCTGGCGGTCCGTGGACGCGATCTGGCGCTGCACGACGGTCTTCGCATGGGGGATCTGCTCCGCAGCCAACTGCTTGTGCAGGTCCAACATGCGCGTCACCAGGGCCACCACCTGGTCGTGGCGAGCCACGTCGGCCGGCATTGCGTCCACGCGGATGGACGCCCGGCCTCCACGCCCATCAACGCGTGACTTTGATTCGTAAACGTAGTATAATCAACTCAACCGAAGTTCAATGCCGTTGTTGGAGGCCAGAATGACAATTCAGGAATTGGAAGTCCAGATCAAACATCTCGATGCCCTGGAAAAAACGCGCCTGTACTACCGCCTGATTTTCGATCTGAGCCAAACATGGCCTGGCATCGAGAAGTCGCCCGGCATCTGCGGCGGAGATGCACGCATTGTCCGTACCCGCATACCGGTATGGGCATTGGAGAATTTCCGGCGCCTGGGATCCACTGACGCCGAACTGCTGGAAAACTACCCTACCCTGGTGCCAACCGATCTCATCAATGCCTGGGCGTATGTGGCGACTCACCGCGATGAAGTCGAAAGCGCCATCCAAGAGAATGAATTGTGGCAGCCCGAATCCACCAGGCGATTGTTGACAACGAACCGCTGGCCGGAAAGTTGGTTCGCGTGATTCGACCTCAAGTTTGATATTTTGGCGGCACGCGCGTGACTTCTGATTCACCCTCACGCCCCACAACCCTCATTTACGGCGGCACGGCTGCCTATTGGCTTGACCCGGCGGATTTTGGCGTGGTTGGCGAGACCCTCACCCTGGAGACGCCCTTCGGCCCGGCCGCGCCCATTACCTGGCTGAGCGGTCGCGATGGCATGACCGTCGGCTTCAGCTCGCGGCACGGCGTCGGCGAGTTGCAACGTTCAGCCGGCTTTGTCAATCACCGCGCCAACCTGTGGGCCGCCCAGTACCTCGGCTTCCGCGCCATCCTCAGTTGGAACGGCGTCGGCGCCATCAACCCGGCGCTGACCGTGGGCGACCTGGTTGTGCCCGCGGACCTGCTCGATTGGACGAGCAGCCGCCGCGCTCACAGCTTCGACCGCTGGCATCAGCCGACCGCCGGCCCGCCGTTCGACCCCGCGCTGCGCGAAACCATCCTCCACGCGCTGACCGTTGCGCGGCCCACCGAAGCCGGCGCTGACCTGACGCACCACGCCGCGCCCGTCACCTACGTCTGCACCGAAGGCCCGCGGCTGGAGACGCAGGCCGAAATTGCCCTCTTCGCCCGCGCCGGCGCCGATGTGGTGATCGCCAGCCGCAAGCTCGACGCCTGCCAGGCGGTCGCCGACGACGTGGTGGAGCGGACAGGGCGGGCGGCGCTCGCCCATGCGTGTCACTTGGGCCGCTGGGACGAGATCCCCGCGTTGGTCGACGCCGCCTACGACCGGTTCGGCCGGGTCATGGCGAAGGCGCCGGAGCGGATCCCGTCGTGGTTCGTCTTCGACGACCGGGAGGGCGGCCGGCTCCCGGCGATCGCGATGCCGGAGGGCGATCCGGCGGCACACCTGGAGGCCGGCACCTGGGTCACCGCCGACACCGTCGAGGGCCTGGCCGAGGCGACCAGCCTGCCCGCCGACGCGCTGGCCGAGACGGTGGCCCGCTTCAACGGGTTCTGCGAGACCGGCGTCGACGCGGACTTCGGCCGCGGCGGCGACGAGTACGACACGTTCTTCGCCGGCGGCACCGGGCCCCTTGGGAAGACGGACGAGTTCGGCCCGCACTTCGGGCAGCGACCGAAGTGCCGCCAGGAACTGATCGATCAGTTCCCGTTCGCTCGCCTGCGCCTGAAGCATGGTCACCGCCTAGGTTTGCTGTGCAGTAAATATGCGCACCATACCGAATATTCGGCGTTATGGCAATATTTACTGAACAGCAAATCTCAGAGTCGCTAGGAGCCGCCCCCGCCAAGCGGCTCCGGCCCGAGCCGGGAGACAAGCAATGAGACGCCGAGGCACCCCCGTCAGCCGGGAGGCGCTGTACGAAGAGGTCTGGACCGACGCGGTCACGGTCGTCGCGCCCCGCTATGGCCTGTCCGACGTGGGCCTGGTCAAGATCTGCAAGAAGCTCGGCATTCCGGTGCCGCCGCGGGGCTACTGGGCGAAGGTCAAGGCCGGTCGCCCCACCCGTAAGGTGCCGTTGCCCGCCCTCCCCGCCGGCGGGCGCGATCTCCACCGGGATGATCGACTCGTTCTTCGGCTTCCTCGTGCAGATCGCGATGCTGCTCATCATCCTGCTGACGGGTCTGCCGGGTCTCCCGACGCCGATCCGCGGGTCGGACTCGTCGAGCAGCTCGTCGTCGAGCACCTCGTCGGGACCCTCGTCGATCGTGGTGCTGCTCGTGGTCCTCATCGTGGGCGGCCTGCTCGCGCTCATCTTCGTGCCCAAGTTCCGCCACCGGCTGCGCGGTCTGATCCCGCGCATCCGGGAGCAGGTCACGGAGTCGAAGGCCAACGCCAAGACGGCGATGCGCGTGCTGCGCCACCCCGTGAAGCTCGTGACCATGCTGCTCGGCAACTTCGTCGCGCAGGTGATCCAGGCGGCGATCCTGGGCGTCTGCCTCTACGCCTTCGGCGACACCGCGCACCTGTCGCAGCTCATCCTCATCAACACCGGCGTGCAGCTGTTCGCCGGGCTGATGCCGGTGCCCGGTGGCATGGGTGTCGCGGAGGCCGGCTACACCGCGGGCCTGCAGGCGATCGGGGTCGACAGCAGCGTCGCGATCTCGACAGCGATCGCGATGCGCCTGGCCACCTTCTACCT
>ERZ1026792.1910-NODE-1910-length-11942-cov-3.327127_pt1 | contig 11942 bp, 14 predicted proteins | sample MGYA00520884_ERZ1026792 | MGnify/ENA primary metagenome ERZ1026792 (study PRJEB33270, sample SAMEA104284473) | anaerobic digester metagenome | biome: Anaerobic digester microbiome; feature: mesophilic sludge digester; material: Anaerobic digester biomass... | reverse complement strand
GTGCAGAGCAACGTCTGGGTGGAGTCGGCCACGACAGCGTTGGATCCCAGCGCCCGGCCAGTGCGGCGCTGGGCCCAGGACAGGAACGGCATGATCACCAGCGACACGGCTGCCAGGGCGATGCCAACGGTCGAGGGGTCAGAGTCCTGGCCTCCCACCAGGGCCCGAACGGCCTCGAACGTGACGTAGGCAGCGAGGGCGAAGAACGAGGCCGCCATCAGTCGCAATGCGGTGCGCTCACGGGACTCCGGTAGCGGATGCCCGAACTGCCACAGGATGATCAGCCCCGAGGACATCTCCACGATGGAGTCGAGCCCGAAACCGACCAGTGCGACCGACGACACGACCACCACGCCGCCGACGCAGGTGATCGACATGGAACCGGAAGTGATCGAAGTCGACGTACCGCAACCGGTGGATGTCGAGGTGCCGGAGCTCGAGTTCGACGATCAGCTCGACCACGGCGTCGACGACACGTCGTTCGGCGGCATCGACGGCGAGTCGACGACGGCAGCACACTCTGACGACATCGAGTTCTGACAGCCCGCACTCCCAGCAACCGACCCGCGGTGCTTGCCGAATCGGCGAGCCGGCCATGCCCAGTAGCAGTGAGCGGCTTCCCCCACTGTTCGCCTCACCCGCTGGGGGTCTGCCATGTCGATCGAACCACTGTCAGTCGCGCCGTCACCCGTACCCGTGGCAGCGCCTGCAGCCACGTTGATGGTGGTGCCCTGGCACGACCCCATCGTCGATACGGTGGGCTTCGACGTGCGCAGCAACTACGTCGAGCTGTTCTGGCTCAACGTGCTCGGCCCAACCGCCACGTGGACGTTGCGGCGGCTGGTCACCGGGCTCGACCGCTACCCGCTCGGCTACGAGCTCGATCTGGCGGAGACGGCGAGCATGTTGGGCCTCGCCTACTCCGCCGGCACGTCGAACTCGTTCGCCCGTGCCTTACAGCGTTGCCAGCTGTTCGGCATGTCGCAAGCGGTGCCCGGAGGGTTGGCCGTGCGCCGGCGAGTGCCACCGGTGGCAGCCCGTCACCTCTCGCGGATGCCACCGCAGCTGCAGGCCATGCACCAGCAGTGGCGAGTCCGCGAGTACACGCTGAACGACCTCGAACGCGGCCGCGCACTCGCCGAGGTGATGATGGCCGCCGGCGACGACCCGGAAGTGGTGGAGCGGCAACTGCTGGCGGTGGGCGTGTCGCCCGCCGCCGCCGCCGAGGCCACCACGTTGGCCACTCACCGCGGTGCAGCGACGGCGTAGCTACTTGGTGAAGCCGGTGGCCAGCTCGATGAGCAGGCGCGTGCCGAACCCGGTGGCGCCCTTGCTGAGCCAGCCGTCGTCGGCGTCGGCGGCCATCGGCCCGGCGATGTCGAGATGCGCCCAGGGCACGTCGCCAACGAACTCGTTGAGGAACAGCGCCGCAGTGATCGCGCCGCCGGGTGGCCCGCCGATGTTGCGCATGTCGGCCACGTTGCTGTCGAGCTGCTTGCGGTACGCCTTCTCCAACGGCAGCTGCCAGATCTGCTCGTCGGTCGCGGCGCTGGCGGCACGCAACCGGTCGACGATGCTCTGGTTGTTGCCGATGACGCCGGCCACCTTGGTGCCCAGCGCCACCATGCAGGCGCCGGTGAGCGTGGCGATGTCGACGATGGCATCCGGGGCGTCCTCCACGGCCAACGACAGGCCGTCGGCAAGCACCAGGCGCCCCTCGGCATCGGTGTTGTGGATCTCGGCGGTCTTACCGTTGCGGAAGGTGAGCACGTCGCCCAACTTGACGGCGTTGCCGCCCGGCATGTTGTCGGTGCACATCAGGTAACCGGTGACCTTCGCCTTGCAGCGCAACCCCTTCAACGAGCCCATCGTGGCCAGCACGGCCGCGGCGCCGCTCATGTCCATCTTCATCGCGATCTGGCCGTCGCTGGGCTTCAGGCTGAGGCCGCCCGAGTCGAACATCACGCCCTTGCCGACGAGCGCGAGGTGACCCACCGCGTTGCGTGGCGTGTAGGTGAGGCGCACCATGCGCGGCGGCTCGACGCTGCCGGCGTTGACACCCAACATGCCGCCGCACCCCATCTCGGCGAGCTGGTCGCGGTTGAACACCTCCACCGTCAGGCCGCACGCGCGGGCCACTTCCACGGCCTTCTCGGCCATGTGGCGAGCGGTCATGTAGGCCGGGGGCGTGTTGGCCAGATCGCGTGCCAGCACTGCGGCGGCGGCGGTGGCCTGGCCACGCTCGCTACCGATGCGAGCACCGTTGGTGCGCTTCTCGCCCACCACCAGCACCAGCTGCGTGAGCGCGCTCTTGTTGGGCTCCTTCTTGATGCCGGCGTAGCGATACGCAGCCAACAAGCCACCCTCCACCACGGCCTGCGCGGCCTTGACGGCATCGACGCCGTCGAGGTCGGCCAGGTTGGTGGCGACGACCGCCCGCTTGCCCGCGGCGCGCACGACTGCGGCGGCAGCGTTGCGCAAGCCCTGCACGGTGAGTGTGCCGGCCTCACCGATGCCGACTGCGATCTGCGCAGGGCCGGTACCGGAAGGGACCACCACCGTCTGGCCAGGCTTGCCCTCGAACCCGATGGCAGCGAGCGCTGCTCTGTTGAGGCCGAGCGAACGTGGCACGGCGCCGGTGGTGCCGACGGGCACCGCCACGGCGTCGACGCTCTTGGGGGTGGTGCGCGAGATCAGCACGGTTGCAGTCATGCCGGCCAGTCTGGCGCATCGTGGGTGCTTCCGCTCGGCTGCACGGGTTTCCACTCGTGGGAGATATAGCGTCCCAACCCATGGCAAGGCCACTGTGAGAGTCGTCGGCGAGTGAGAGTCGATCTTTGCGGCGTCCGCGGGTCGTCGCCTGCATCGGGTGCCGACTTCGTCGAGGTGGGCGGTCACACGTCGTGCGTGGCGCTCGCGCACGACGCCGAGCACGCACCGCGCCTGTTGCTGGATGCGGGCACCGGGCTGCGCGCCGTGCCGGCCTTGTTGGCGGGCGGTCCCTTCCGCGGCACGATCCTGCTGGGCCACCTGCACTGGGACCACATGCAGGGGCTGCCGTTCTTCCGATCGGCCGACCGGCCCGACGCGGTCACCCGCGTGCTGGTGCCCGAGCAGGGCGTGCCGGCGGTCGACCTGCTCCGCCAGACGATGTCGCCGCCCGCGTTCCCCATCACACCCACCGACCTCAAGGGCTCGTGGTCGTTCGGCTCGATCGATGAGGGCGAGCACGCCATCGAGGGGTTCACCGTGCTGGCCAGAGAGATACCCCACAAGGGTGGGCGCACCTTCGGGTACCGCATCAGCGACGGCCACAGCAGCGTGGCCTACCTGTCGGATCACGGTCCGGCGGGCGAGCTGGGCCCCGGCCCCGACGGTGTCGGCCCCTACCACGAGGCGGCGATGACGCTGTGCGCCGGAGTCGACCTGCTCATCCACGATTCGCAGTACACCGCCGACGAGCTGCCCACGTATCTCCACTTCGGCCACTCGGCGGTGGAGTACTCGGTGGAGCTGGCGCGACGCGCCGGCGCGGCCACCGTGCTGTTGTTCCACCACGACCCCGATCGCACCGATGCCGCAGTGGCGGCCATCGAGCAACGCTTCCAGGTCACACCAGGCGTCACCGTCGTCGCCGCTCGCGAAGGTGCCACCTTCCGGCTCGGCCACCCGAAGCCCTGAACGCCCGTACAACCGGCCATCATCTCGTCACCAGACGAGCGCGGTGGAACATCCGGCACGGTCGACCACTCCGCAAGGTCGTGGTCTAGCGTCGCCGGTCATGACAACAGCGCTGCTCGCCGGATCGGCCGATGTTCGTGGCCGGTGAGTCGCTCGGTCAGCTCATCGGTGCCTTGCTGCCGCTGCTCGTCGGGGTGATGATCAACCCGCCGTTCCAGCTGGCGTGCGTGGTGCTCGTCATCGGTGTCGGCGGCCGCCGGAAGGCGGGGGTCTATCTCAGCGGCTACGCCTGCGGCCAGATCCTGCTTTCCGCTCTGGCCTTCGGTGGCTTGGTGCAGTTGACCAGTGGTGAGCCCAACACCGCCGTGGCCGTGATCAAGATCGCGCTGGGCGTGTGGTTCCTGTACCTCGCGGTCGGACAGGTGCGTGGCCGCCCGCGCCGTGGCGTCAAGGCCGAGGAACCGGGTTGGATGCACAAGCTGACGACGATGAAGCCGTCGGCGGCGTTCGGCACCGGTGTCCTCACGGCCACCGCGCTGAACGTGAAGAACATGTCGCTGATGCTCGCCGCGGCCGATGAGGTCGCCACCTCCGGTGTGTCGTCGACGAGCAAGGTGATCGTGGCGGTGGTCTTCACGATCCTCTCGCCGGCGCTCGTTGCTGCGCCATGGATCTATGCGATGGTGCGCGGCGCACCCGCCGACGCACAGCTCGCCACACTCGGCGACTGGCTCAAGCAGACCTCGTGGATCATCCTCACCTTCTTGTTCGTGTACATGGCCGCATCGCTCGTGGGTGGTGGCCTCGAGTCGTTCTGATGACCGGACCAGCGCGGGCCATCCTCGACCCACCTGATGCCCCAGGGACTGTTGCGTGTGCAAGCATCGGGCGCGAACCGTTTCTCCTCCCCCGACGTAAGGACTGCCATGAAGCAACACTGGAAGAAGCTCGTCATCGCCGTCGTGGCACTCATCGTCGTGGTCGTCGCCGGATCGTTCATCTACGCCAAGTTCATCAACAAGGCCGACGAGGAGTTCGACAGCGGCGATGTGAAGGAACTGCTCGATGCCACCACCACGGTCGCGCCCGATCAGCCGATCACCACCGACCCGGCCACCACCGGGGGCTCGTCCTCCGAGACTACGGCCGCGCCCACCACTGTTGCCGGCGTCGACGGCGAGTGGGTGATCGCGGCGGGTTCCGAAGTCGGTTATCGGGTCGACGAGAGCATCAACGGCTTCGACACCACCGCCAACGGCCGCACCCAGGCCATCACCGGCACGTTCACCATCGGCGGCACGGCCGTGTCGGCCGGCCAGTTCACGGTCGACATGACCACGTTCAAGAGCGACGAGTCGCGGCGCGACGGGCAGTTCAACGGTCGCATCATGGATGTCGCCAACTTCCCCACCGCCACCTTCGTGCTCACTGCGCCGATCGACTTCCAACAGGTGCCCACCGACGGCACCACCATCACGGCATCGGCGACGGGCGACCTCACCCTGCGCGGCACCACTCAGTCCGTCACCTTCGATGTCGAGGCCACGTTCCAGAACGGCCGCGTCGGTGTGCTGGGCAAGATCCCGGTGGTGTTCGCCGACTTTGGCATCCCCAGCCCATCCGTGGCCACCATCACCACCGAGGACAACGGACTGCTCGAGTTCGTGCTCGCCTTCGACCGCGCCTGATGCCGCGGTGCGGTCAGCGGCCGACGGTGCCCTCCGTCGTCGGCTGCGACCGCGCCCAGGCCTCGGCGAGCGCCGCATAACGGCCGCCGCGCACCACCAGCTCCTCGTGAGTGCCCAGCTCCACCAAGTGTGCGTGGTCGATCACCGCGATGCGATCCGCGCGGCGCACGGTGCTCAGCCGGTGCGCGACCACGATCACGGTGCGCCCGTCCATCAGCCGTTCCAGCGCCTTCTCCACCACCGCTTCGGTGCCGGGGTCGAGGTTGCTGGTGGCTTCGTCCAGCACCAACACCGCTGGGTCGACCAACGCGGCCCTGGCCAACGACACCAGCTGCCGCTCGCCCGCCGACAACCGTGAGCCGCGTTCGCGGACTTCGGTGTCGAGGCCTTCGGGAAACTCCTCGAAGCGCTCGAGCACGCCGATCGCCTGCAACGCAGCGGCCACGTCGGCATCGGTGGCGCCGGGCCGTGCGATGCGGATGTTCTCGCAGATGGTGCCGCCGAACAGAAAGCCTTCCTGCGGCACCACCACCACCCGCTCACGCAGCGATTCCAGCGATGCAACCCGCAAGTCGATCTCGCCGAAGGTGACGTAGCCGTTGGTGGGGTCGTACAGCCGGCTGAGCAGCTTGGCCAACGTGCTCTTACCCGCGCCGGTTGGCCCCACCAGCGCCAATCGCTCGCCCGGCGCCACGGCCAGGCTCACCCCGGTGAGGGCAGGTCGCTCGCTGCCCTCGTACGCGAACGTGATGTGGTGCGCCTCCAGCACGCCGGCGGCCGGCAACCGCACCGGCTTGGGGTGCTCGGCGACGTCGGGCACGGTGTCCATCAGCGTGTACAGCTTGTGCAGCGACGCCGCTGCGCTCTGCACCGTGTTGTACAGCTGCGAGAGCTGCTGCACCGGGTCGAACAGGTTGGCGGTCAACAGCACGAAGGCAGCCACAGTGCCGAAGCCCACCGAGCCGCGGTGCACCAACATGCCGCCGATGCCCACGATGAGCGCGATCGACACGATGCCCGCCCACTCGACCAGTCCGAAGTACCAGGTGCTGATCTTCACGCTGCGCAGGTGGCTGCCGTACAGCGCCCTGTTCGACTGCACGAACCGGCGCTGCGTCTCGGCTTCCCGCCCGTAGGCCTGGATGACACGCACGCCGGTGATGCCTTCCTGCAGGTTCGACAGGTTGCTGCCGACGCGCTCACGCACATCGAGGTACGCCGCGTTGGAGAGGCGTTGGAAGCGAACCGAGGCCAGGCCCAGCACCGGCGCCACGAACAGCACCACGATGAGGGTCATCTGCCAGCTGAGCGCGGTCATCAAGATGAGCGTCATCACCAGCAGCAGCGCAGCACCCACGAACTGCAGCAGACCCCACTGGATCAGCTCGCCCATGCTCTCGATGTCGGCCGTCATGCGCGCCACCAGCACGCCGGCCTTGTTGCGGTCGAAGAACGCCATCGACTGCGCCTGCAGACGGTCGAACACGGCGACACGCAGGTCGCGCAGGAACCCCTCACCGGCGCGGTTGATGGCCAGCTGCTGTGCGCGAGCGACGAAGTAGCCGATGACGACGGTGAGCACGAACCCCGCCACCGACCAGTTGAGCGCGGTGGCATCGGCGTTGGTGATGCCGTGGTCGAGACCGGTCTTCACGAACACCGGGCCGGCAACCGTGCACAGCGCCGACACCGACACCAGGCCGACCGCCCACCAGATGGTGCGCCGATACGGCTGCGCGAACTGGAGCGACCGGCGCAGCACGCGACCGGTCTCGGCGCGATCCAGCTTGTCCTCCTCGCTGACTGCCCCTCCTGCCCACATCGCTCAGCGCACCTCCACCACGACGTCGCGGTCCGTGTCGCCGTCCGCGTCGCCGTCGACCGCGTCGTCGAGGTCGGCCAATGCAGCGAGCACGGCCCGGTAGCGCTCGCTCGTGGCCAGCAGTTCGTCATGAGTGCCGGTGGCCACCACCTGCCCCTCGTCGAGCAGCACCACCGTGTCTGCCAGCGCGATCGTGCCCGGACGGTGCGCGATCACGATGGTGGTACGGCCCTGCATCACCGTGGTCATCGCCTCGCGGATCTCGTGCTCCTTCGACGGGTCGACCGCGCTGGTGGCGTCGTCGAGCACCAGCACCCGCGGGTTCGCCAGGATGGCGCGCGCCAGCGCCACGCGCTGCCGCTGGCCACCGCTGAGCGAGAAACCGCGCTCGCCCAGCAACGTGGCGTAGCCCTCGGGCAGCCGCAGGATGAAGTCGTGCGCACCCGCGAGGCGAGCGGCGGCCTCCACGTCGGCGTGCGATGCGTCGGGTCGCGAGAACGCGATGTTGGCGGCGACGGTGTCGTGGAACAGGAACGTGTCCTCGAAGACGATTGCCACTGCGTGACGCAGGTCGGCAAGGGTGAGGTCGCGCACGTCGACACCGTCGATGCAGATGGCCCCCTCGTTCACGTCGTAGAAGCGCACCAGCAGCCGGGCCACGGTCGACTTGCCGCTTCCCGTCGCGCCCACCACCGCGACCGACGCACCTGCCGGAATGCGCAGGTCGAAGTCGCGCAGCACCTGGTTGTTGCCGTCGTAACCGAAGGCGACGTGAGCGAACGAGACCTCACCGACGCGGTCGCCGTCGGGCAGCGCCACCGGTGCCACAGCATCGTGCACGGCCGGCACCGTGGACAGCACCTCGTTCACCCGCAGCAGGGCTGCCGCAGCCCGCTGACCGAAGGCCACCGTCATGCCCAGGTTGCGCAGCGGGAAGATGAGCAGACCGATGTACTGCATGAACTCCAGCATCTCGCCGGGGGTCATCTGGCCGTTCAGCACCCGATGGCCGCCGACGGCGAGCACCGCGATGAGGCCGAGGTTGGGCAGCAGATCCAGGGCTGGCAGGAAGGCGCTGCGCACTCTCGCGGACTGCAGCGAGACGCGGCGGATGTCGTCGGCCTCCACCCGCAGGCGAGCAGCGGTGACGCCTTCGGCGCCGAAGCCCTTGATCACCCGCACGCCGCTCACGGCCTCCTCCACCACCGTGGCCAGTTGCGCCTGTTCCGCCTGCACTGCGAGCACCGCGGGGTGGATGCGACGCGAGAAGCGAGTGGCCAGCACGTTCAGCAGCGGCAGAGGGGCCAGCGCGATGAGCGCGAGCAGCGGCTGTTGCACGGCCAGGATGACCACGATGGTGGCCACCATCATCAGGTTGGAGGCAGTGATGGGGATCATCACCACGAAGCCCTGGATCTGCAGCAGATCGCTGGAGGCACGGCTCATCAACTGCCCCGTCTGAGTGTGGTCGTGGTAGGCCACGTGCAGTCGCAGGATGTGAGCGAACAGCTGCTCGCGCAGCTTGGTCTCGGTGAGGCGACTTTCACGGAACGCGAACCAGCGGCGCCAGGCGGTGAAGATGCCGGCGATCACCGCGACGACGGCGATCAACAGCGACCAGAACCACAGCGAGCCGGTGCCGAGCACGGCACGGTCGACCGCAAGGCTGGTGAGCTTCGGCACACTCACCTTGCCCGCGCTCCACAGCAGGCCCACCGCCACGCCGGCGGCCAAGCCGACGCGTTGCTCGCGCAGCATTGCGCGCAGCAGACCCCACCCACCGGCCCCTGGCGTCTGCGATGGCTGCGCCCCGGACCGTTTCCCCACGTGACGGGACACTACGCCCGACGATCGGCAATGGCAGAGCCGAATACCGGATGCCTCGCTCGGAAATCGCTGGCGGCACCGCACAGACGTGGGTCACACTGCCAACGGATGCCGACCACCGAACGACTGCTCATCGAACCGCTCGCTCACGCCCACGCCGAAGGCTTGGTGGCCGCGTTGGCCCACGACTCGGTGGGTGCCTACACCGGTGGCCCCGAGGTGACCACCGTCGAGGCTCAGCACGAGCGCATCGACGACCTGGCCAGAGGCCCCGATCAACCCGACGAACGGTGGCTGAACTTCGCGGTCAGCCGCCAGGTCGACGGCCTGGTGCTCGGCTACGTGCAGGCAACCACCTATGCGGACTGGGCCGAGGTGGCGTACGTGTTCGGCCCGGCCACATCCGGCCATGGCTTCGCGACCGAAGCGGTGCAGTGGCTGATCGGGCACCTTCGCTCGCTGGGTGTGCACGAACTGTGGGCTGCGATCCACCCCGACAACGGGCCATCGATACGGCTGATCGAGCGAGTCGGCTTCGACGTGCAGCCGCAGCTCGGCCGGCCGGTGGCTTCCTACGACGAGGGCGACCTGGTGTTCCGCCTCGACGCAACTCGATCGGCTCCGACGCCCGGTTAGCGTGGCCGAATGAACATCGTTGGTTGGATCGTCGTCGGCCTGCTCGCCGGCCTGTTTGCCCGCTGGATCACACGCGACGACAAGAGTGGCTGCATCTACACGGTGGCTGTCGGGGTGCTGGGTGCGCTCATCGGTGGCGCGCTGATGCAGGCGGCCGGCCACAAGGGCATCAACGACTTCGACATGCGCGCCATCCTGGTGGCGGCGCTCGGCGCCGTGCTGCTGCTGCTCGTGCTGCAGGCCCTCGGCGGCCGCGGCCGAACCAGACGGCGCTGACGCTTTTCGGGCCCGCGTCGCCCGGTGGCTGTGCTCAGCTCAGCAGGTCGCGCACGCGATCCTTGGGCCGGCCGATGATGGCCTTGTGCTCGGTGACCAGCACCGGTCGTTGCAGCAACTGCTTGTGCTGCACCAGCAAGCCCACCACCTGAGCCTCCGTGACGGCATCGGCGTCGACGAGGCCCAGCTTCTTCCACAGGCTGTCGCGGCGAACCAGGTCGGTGACCGGGTCTTCCAGCTTGGCGATGATGCTGCGCAACGTGGCGGCATCGGGTGGTGTCTTCAGGTAGAGCACGATGTCGGCGGCGACGCCGAGTTCCGCTGCAATGCTCACGGCACTGCTGGAGGAGTTTCAATTCGGGTTGTGGTAGATGGTGACGTCGGCCATGAGGGCGCAGCGTAGCAACGGTGCTTCCGGCATCCCTGTGACACCCCTTCCGTATGGTGCCGGCCACGGCTTCCCCCCGTTCACGACAGTTCTGCCGGCAGCGTTCCCGCTCGCGTCGGCATCCAGTCCGGAGGTTGCCCATGCCTGCTCCCGAAGCCCCCGATGCCGCACCGGCCGCACCGGTCTCCGTCCGTCCCGCCCCCGTGCGCTGCGGCACCGACGCGTTGCGTGTGCTCTTCCTCTCGGCGTCGCAGCCGCTCGAACCCGAGACACTCGCGTTCCTGCTCGACCGCAACGGTCACGGCAGCGTCATCACCGTCGTCTCCGGCACGGTCGACCCCGATTCGGTGTTGGCGGTCACCGAGTGCCTCGCACGCGCCGCAGAAGGCCTCCCCCACGCAACAGCCCTGGTGCTCGCCACCGTACGACCCACGGGGTGCGTGCTGCCGGGCGACATCGATCGCTGGTTGGAAGCCAGCGACCTCGCCGCCGCACATGGGGTCGACCTCATCGAGTGGTACATCATCGGCGCCTCCGGTGCCCAGTGCCCTCGCGACCTGTTGGGCGAGCCCGAGCGTTGGGCGATGCTGGCGCCCAACGCTCGCCCATGAGCGCCTCAGGCAATCGTTCGGCGCTGGCTGGGGCTCAGCCGCAACCCCGCGGCACGCAGGCGTCGCACCAGCTCACGGCTGGGTGTGGGCACCGCACCCAGCGTCACCATCGCGTCGTAGTACTCCTGCGGCACGTCGTAGTGGTCGCCATGAAAGCCGCGAGGCGGTATGCCTGCAGCCGCGGCGAAGGCATGCAGCTCGTCCAGGGTGTCGTCGCTCACCAGGTGCGCCCACAGCCGCTCCTTGAACCACCACCGGGGTTCGTCGATCAGCACCGTCACGGCCACATACGATCACACCATGAGCGCGCCGGAGGTGGAACTGCGCGCCGCGTGGCGTCAACTGGTCGGCAACGCCAACGAGCCCCGCCTCGATCAGCTGCTCGATCAGCTGCTCGCCAGCCACCGCGAGGAGCACCGCCACTACCACACGGCCACGCACGTGATGTGGGTGCTACGGCACATCGCCCACATGTTGGCGGCCGGTGAGCAGGCAACAGATGCGGCAGCGATCCGGCTGGCCGCGCTGTACCACGACGCCGTCTACGACCCGTCTGCGACCGACAACGAGGCACGCAGCGCCCAGCTGGCGGGCGAGGCCGGCGCGGCGCTGGGTTGGCCGGCCGCCCGCAGGCAGGTGGTGCAGCGGTTGGTGGAGGCGACCGCTGCACATCAGCCACGCGACCGCGACGAGGCCGTCTTGATCGACGCGGATCTGGCCATCCTCGGTGCATCGCCCAACGACTACGCCGCGTACGTGCGCGGCGTGCGAGCCGAGTACGCCCACGTTCCCGAGTCGGCGTGGCGAACGGGCCGGGCCGCGGTGCTGCGCGGGTTCCTCGCCCGCCCGCACCTGTTCACCACGACGTGCATGCGCGACGCTCGCGAGGCGCGAGCACGCGCCAACATCGCCGCCGAGTTGGCTCAGCTCGGCGTCTGACCGCTCAGCTGGGCGAGCGGCGGTCAGTGTGCGCAGGCGCAGCCGCCGCCGCAGCCGCCGGCGGGCTTTGCCGC
>ERZ1026792.1905-NODE-1905-length-11958-cov-6.029583_pt1 | contig 11958 bp, 16 predicted proteins | sample MGYA00520884_ERZ1026792 | MGnify/ENA primary metagenome ERZ1026792 (study PRJEB33270, sample SAMEA104284473) | anaerobic digester metagenome | biome: Anaerobic digester microbiome; feature: mesophilic sludge digester; material: Anaerobic digester biomass... | reverse complement strand
TGTAGATTACACAATTTTTTACAATCCAGCAGGAGAAGAATTTAATCTGTTATGATATGTTATAATATTACATATAGGAATGGGTAAACGAGGATGTATAATTTGATACATCTAACAAATGGCAACATATATAGTCCAGCGGGGAGACTCCCTCTCTAAAATAGCAAAGAAGTTGGGAATACCAAACTGGAGAACTCTTTATGAACAGAATAAAGCTGTAATAGGAAGTAATCCCAATTTAATCAGACCAGGGCAGAAACTATCCTATGGAGAGATATTAGCTGCTTCAACACCAGCACCGACACCAGCAGGAACGGGGGCTGCAGAATTAGCAACCCAAATAGCACAGGAGCAGCCTATTAATTTTGCAGAAGTTTTACCATGGGAGCAGTATTTTACACCAGAACTAGCACGAGGAAGTGCCGAACAGGTTTATGCACAATACTTCGCACCAATAGCACAACAAAGACAGGAACAATTGGAAAGTAATTTTGCTGGTAGGAACTTGATAAGGAGTGGAATAAGAGGACAATCCTTATCAGACCTTTACAGAGAACTAGGACAAGAACATCAAAAAGGAATAGAGGCTGATGTCCTACAACAAAAGTCAATGGCACAGGAAGACTATGCAAGAATGCAGGAGTTGTATGAGAAGAGTGCAGGTAAACAGAAACCAGCAACAACAAAATATACACCTTACAAGGTAGCAAGACCTGTTACAGATGCAGGTACTTACGGAAGTTCTTATCTTGACTGGCTTAACAGAGCTACAAGAGTTTAGTTTATTATAAATAACAATGGCAACAACAGCACAAAGATTAGCGGAATATGAGGATTTGTATAAAAAAGCACAGGCTTATAACCCTAACGCATTCCAAAGCGAGTTTGAGAAGGCGTATGGAGAGGCTACCAATTATAACAAGGATTTAATAGAACAACAGGCACAGGCTTTAGGGGAAGTTCAGGCTGTTGCACCAACTCTAAGAGAGAGGTATATGAATACTTTAATTACAGACCCAACTGCTCAAATGGCACTAATAGCACAGGCAAGACAAGCCCCTATAACCTCTTATGGAACAGCAGCTAATTTACTAACGGCAAGGGGACAAAGATATCAGGACATATTAAATAAGGCTTTGGGGGGCTATCAGACAGCAGCAGAACAAGCTAATATAGCAGCAGAAAATGCTTGGAGATTGTATCAAGACGCCTTACAGCAAGACCAATTTAACGCACAACTAAGAGCAAGTAGAGGCGGTGGGGGTGGAGGACAAATAAATCTATTGGATTTGCTAAAAGATGAGAACGGAAATGGAATACCAGATATTTATGAGACCCCAGAACCGCCAGGACCAGGAGAAGGTGTTGGTGGAGGATTTGTAGAAGACGACGAAGGAGAATCAAACTGGACTAGTTCTGCTCAAAAAACAAACATCTTTAATGCAATCCCAACCCTCATAGGAAATTATCTTGGTAATACTAGAATAAAAAAACCTGGAAGAGAGTTAACATTTATGGAGAAATTGCTTAACAGAAGGAGTAATAGAGGCTCTGGCTCAGTCGGAGGCTCTTGGTAATATAAACTAATATATTTAGAAATATGGCACTAAGATATTTAAATGCAGAGGAGTTAGAAAAGTGGAAAGCTCAAAATCCTGGAAAAACCTATTTTGACACAGCGGGAAATCCAGTAAGTGTGCCTAGCACTACTAAGGATTTAGGCTTTCTAGGAAATCTTGCAAGAACTGTTAGCAAGCCATTTAGAGTAGGTGGTGGCGCACTTCAAGAACTTGGATATACAGTTGGAGATATAGTACGCCTAGCACAAGGGAAAAACCCATTAGAAAGACCAGAACAATATGTTGGACTAACACAGGAAGAATCACAAGCACTCTACGAAGACCCATTAAGAGAGGGATTAAAATCGGCAGCAGGTGTTATGTCTTACGCAGTACCAGCAGGAGCGGCTAAAGGAGCAACAACAGTTGGTGCAAGAATAGGAACTGCAGCAGCAAGAGGAGCAGGTGCAGGAACACTTGGAAGTTTTGCACTAAGCGAGAGTGGAAAAGAATTAGAAACAGCTCTTAAGGGGGCAGGATTAGGATTTTTAATGGGAGGTGCATTACAGGGAGTAGGAGAAGGAGTAAAAGCCGTTAAGAGTGCTAAGATAGCAAACAAATTAGACGATATGGCAGATGAGTTACAAGCCTCCGCTCTTAAAAAAGATATAGGAATAGCACCGACAACAAAACAAGGTAAGAACATTTTACCTAAAGAAGTATTAGAAACCGCCAATAAAATGGGGGTTAAAATTAAAAATCCAGAGGACTTAAAGACCTTTGGGCAGGCACTATATGAGAGTAATGCAAATGTAGCAAATGTAGCAGCACAGCAATTAGACGATTTAGGAAGAGCAATAGACATAACAGATATTAAAAAACCTCTTTTGGAGCAATTAGCAAAAACTAGGTCTCCAGAATTAAAGGCTCCTATTCAAAAAGTATTAGACAGTATAGATAGTGCAACAGGGGGAAGTAATACCATACCAGCAAGTGAGTTGTTAAACCTTAAAAGAGAATGGGGAAAACTAGGAAACTGGAATCCACTAATGGATCCAGCAGCAACTACAACTGCAGGAGCATTTGAGGCGGCATATATAAAAGCAAATGATTTGCTAGATGACGCATTTAAGAGTGCTGGTATTACAGGATTTAAGGAAGCTAATAAGGCATTATCCCTAGCAATAGATGCAGATAACTGGGCTGATAGAGCAATAGCTAATAGGGCTAGTAAACCACTATGGAATGATATGACACAAGACGCAGCAATAGCGGCAACAGTATTTGGTGGTGGTGGTCCTGCAGCTGCAGTAGGTGCAGTAGGAAGTAAGGTCATGCAGAGATACGCAGAGCCTCTAGCTGAAGGTGCACTAAGAGGTGCTTCTAAAGTTGCAAGAGGTGCTAGTGCATTGCCACAAGTGCTACAACCTATACTAAATGTAGGACAAAGAGCCGTTCCAGCAGTGGCAGGTTTAGCGGCTGGTACGCAAGGAGTGGGTACACAAGGGGTGGGTACACAGGGAGTTGGAACACAACCAACATATCCTACAATGCAAGGAGTGCCACAAGGAATGGAAGCTCAAGGAATAAGTCCTCTTAACCTTATGTTAGCTCAAGAAGTGTTAAACGGAAATATATCAGCAGCAGAAGCAAATGCAGTTCTTAGTTTACTTGGAATGAGTCCAGAGAAAGATTTGACAGCAAATCAGTCTAAGGCAATAGCATTACAAAGATCTCTTGATACTTTAAGGGCGGCATGGGAAGGTGCTGGAGCAGGAACTAAGTTTGCAGAAACACTTGGAATAAACATAGGCTCTAAGACAAGAATGCTTGATCAGGCTAAAAGAGCAGTAGCTGAGGATTTAGGGAGACTGCAGTCTCAAGGTGCAATTAACGCAGAAGAGAGAGAAGAGTTTGATAGAATGATGCCTAATTCTTGGGATAGCCCAGAAGTTGTACAACAGAAGTTCCAGGCTATACAAAACAGGATTGATTCTTACAAACAAAGTCCAATGTTATATTAGCTTAGAATGATAGAAATGGAAAATGATAAAATTATAATACTAGAACAACAAATGAAGGAGGTCTGCGAAAAAATTGACAAACTTGATGAGAAGATAGATAGGGGATTTACCGATATAAAAAAAGATATGACCCAGTATGTTAGAAAGGATAATTATCAAAGAGACATGAAGGCTATTGCTAAACAGGATAAACTCCATAGCCAACAAATAGACAAAATAGGTGGCGCGGTCAACAAACTGATCTGGTTACTAGCAACAACAGTTCTAGGGTTTATCATAACACAAATACTGGCGAACAGATAAATAGGGGTTAAACTGGTTAGATAAAAACGACTACAACACTCCGTTCACAAAATTACAACACACAGCAGAGTAGAGCAGAGTAGGGGACTTTGCTTAGTAGTGGGATATAAAAGTGCCTTAAATACGGCATTTTTGTAAAATAGGGGGATATGTGTAAAGAGAGTAGGGCGGTGGAATAGGGGATATGAGTAGCCTATTTTAGAAAATGATATAATATACTAATAAGTTTGGGGAACTAAACATGGCATACACATCTCTGTTCAAAAAGGACGATGTAAGAATTACTACACCATTTTCTTCTAGTCATAAAGGTTTAGACTTATCTCGTGGAGTTGTTGAACAACCAATTTATTTACCTAACAGGGCAATTAGTGGGACGGTATGGAAGATACTTCCTGGTTATACAAAGAACGGAGTTGAGTATAAAGATGCTCCTATTATCTATATAAAGCATAAGGACGGTTCTGGCTCAAGATATATTCATAGTTACCCTAAAAATGTTAAGGTTAAAGTAGGAGACACAGTTGTTGCTGGTCAGCAGATTTGTTGCACAGGCAATTCAGGACACAGCCATGGAGACCATCTCCACTTTGAGTGGCTAACTAAATGGGACGACCTAAACACTAGAGTTGACCCAGCACCTTATGTAATAAATGATAAAACACAAACACCCCCTACAACGCCCCCTGATACCCCTAATTGCGACGAATATATAAAACAGGTGAATATACTCAAAGAGGAAAACAAGGGGCTTGCTGAGGCTCTAGTGACCTCACAGAGGGCATTGGAAAGCAAGGTGTTGGAACTTACGACTGTAAACGAGAGGGTAAAATTTTTAGAAGACACCCTACTCCAAAGGGAAAAAGAATTAAATGGATTGCAAACAGACTATGATAGAATATTAGGAGAGAAAGAGAGGTTTGAATCTGAGAAACTAGAACTACAAAAAGAAATAGATCTTTTAAAGCAACAGAACAGTGGTTGGGTATTTAGAATAGCAGATATTATATATAAGTTGTTTAGGAAAAAATAATGTGGCATTTGTTTTTTGCGTTGGGTTTATTGTGTCTTTTAATAACTGCTATTTTATATAGCAAGTGTAATTAATTTAAGTTTTTACAATTATGATTGTAGCATTGCTTAACAGAATAAAAGACGAAGTTTGGAGAGCCTTTGCCTTTAGGGTGTACAACACTTTTAAGAGTGTAATTTTACCATTAGTATTGTCTTTGACCCTTATGGAATTGGAAAACAATCCAGGAGACCTGAGTTGCTTGTTAAGTGGGGAGTTCTGGAGCAAGATTGCCTATGCAGTAGTAGTTGCTGTAATTGGTGGTGCAGTAGCAGGGCTTGATAAGGTTCAAAGAATGAGTTAGTTTAAATTGCGAGAGAGTCAAACAATGACCAAACCACAGATTAAATTGTTATGTCTGGTTGTTGCAGTTGTAGTTGCGTTGATATTTTTAGCAATACTTTTTGATATGACCACATTGCTATCATACTTAGGAATTTGGTTTGTAATTGGATTGTCAACTACACTAAATTAAGTACATACTGCCATAAAAAAGAGAGGAAGAGGAAGACCAAAAGGATCTAAGAACAAAAAACGAGGACCCATAATTAACATTAGAATTCCTACAAAAATGCCATTAGAAACAGAGAAAAGAGAGGAGAGCCTGGGGGTATACAGATCAGGTTCAGAAGATAGCTTTGAGTCTTTAAGAGATATCCAGATTAGAAAAATGGGAGAAGGGAATGTAAGTGTAGAATACCCTGACAGGTATATTACAGAATTGAGCTTTGAGGAATTGCATGAAGACATGGTAAGGAGAGCTGAACTGCGACAGAAAGTAGAGAACAGAGAATATAATACCACCATTGAGATAAAGACAGATAAACCCATTGCGATAGGCTGGTTTGCTGATACCCATATAGCGGGACAAGATATAGATTATGAACGATTAAGATGGGAAGTAGAAGAGATTAAAAGAAATCCTTATATGAGGGTTTTTCTCGGAGGCGACCTAGTAGACGGCTACTGTTGGAATCCAGCCCAATTTGGAGATATAGCAAACCTTAATGAACAAGATTTATATTTGCATAAAATGCTGGAGTATATGGGATATGACAAAATATTAGCAGGAGTTATGGGTTCGCATGAGAAATGGGCTAGAAGAACTGGTTTAGATTCTTACAAGGATATTAGAAAAAACATTCCTATTTTTGATGGCATAGGAACAATAGATTTAGTGATTAATGGGATTGTGTATACAGGGGCAATTATACACGAAGCAAAGGGTTCTAGTTACTTTAATCCAAACCATCAGCAGAAGAGATTTGTAATGGAGAACGAGGGATATGATTTTGTATGTACTGCCCATACTCACGACGGAGCAGAACAATCTCAAGTAAGACAGACTGCAAAAGGAAGTAGAAAAATAGTTTTCTTATCAGGGAAGACATTTAAGAGAAGTGATGACTTCTTAGACACTAAAGGCTTTAGGAGAAAAGATGGAGAAGGACTTGGCACTAACTGGATACTGTTTAATCATAAGAAGAAAATGATGATACCTTTAAGTTCAACAGCAGAGGTGATAGAGATTATGGGAGGTATCTAACTCTGTAAATTAGGCTTAATTTGAGGAGTGTAATCCAAATTTTAGGCGTAATTCTTGCAGTATAGTGAACAAAATAGGCGTAATTTGTACAGTAAGACTGTGCAGATTAATGGTAAAATATATAGTAGGTTCTAAAGCATACGGTTTTCCGTATGTTATGGAAATAGAAGCCCTGTGTCCCCGAAAAACTCGGATAAAACAGTCGGATAACTTCTAACTGTAAAGCTCAGCAGGGCTGTTGGAAATAAAGGGATAGAAATACCAGCATTGGGGGTTCGGCAAAAGTAAATAAAATGGGGCTGGTTTCCGACTACATTTCCAGCCCGCCCCCTTTACAATTAACTTAACAATTATTTGACAATGGTAACAAGACAGAGATGTGAGATATATTCTAGGTGCGTCGGATACATAAGACCCATATCACAATGGAATACAGGAAAGGCTCAGGAGTTTAAGGACAGAAAGGTTTTTAATGTATCAAAAGCTCTATTAAAATGACATAATTCTTCAAGATTAGCAATTGAGCAATCTTGTTGGTTGGCATACTACTAGTGGTTGCCAACCTTAAAGAGTGCTCAAAGAGCCTCGATGTTCTTTAAAAATCCAACTATCTTAAAGGAGGATATGATGGAAGCAAAGTTTGGTGTTTGTGTAGGCTGTGAGGTGGGGGAGAATGCAGACTGTCCGTTGTTTGTTTGTAGGGACAAGGACGGTTTCGTATTCGTCTGTTGTTTAGTGTATGTTATAAACAACGATTTAACAATCTTGAAGTGTATTGATAGACCAGAAGACAAGGAAGATTGAGGTGTATTGTGACTACAGAGAATTGGAAGTTTGAAGTACATAAGAGAGATGGTTTTACTTGCCAGATTTGTGGGACAAAAGAAGATCCAAAGCACCCTACTTTCCAAGTGCACCATATAGTTTTTAAGTGTATGGGTGGGAGTAACAACCTAAGTAATTTGCAGTTGTTATGTCCTGAATGTCATAGAAAACTCCATAATTCAAATCCAGCAAGTAACAGTAAAAAGCATAGAAGTAAAAAGAGTCGCAGATAGTTGGTAAAAGAGAGGGTACTTATATGTACTTCGGTCATATGTATCCTCTCTTTAAGCCTGTAGTTTTTAGGTATTGACTTCTAACATTAGTCGGTATAAATTAAAGAGTATAAATAAATTATAATGAATAATATGATGAACCGCATAGAAATATATTCCAATGTTCTTCGTATAAGAAGTAAGTTCAAAAGGGTTCAGCAACTCTCGTGGAATGTTAGCAAGATTGAGCAAAAGTTTGATGTAGAAAATATTGAAGATGATGATGAATTAAAAGCACTCTACGAAGCATACCTTTCCCTTATAGATGAGTTAGAGTTAACTTATAATGAATTAAAAAATGAGAAAGCAAAAAAGAGCTCTAGCAAGTAGTAACTCCTGGATCAAGATATACAGGAAGTTTCTAAAGTGGGAATGGTATGATGACATCAACGTAAAAGTACTCTTTCTACATTGTTTACTTAAGGCGAACTACAAAGATAAAAAGTGGCATGGTATTGAAGTTAAAAGAGGCTCATTCTTAACTACCATCAGAGGATTAGCAAAAGAGACGGGTTTAACACCTATGCAGATAAGAACTGCACTAAACAAGCTAAAAACAACACACGAAATAACACAGTCTTCAAATGCTAATTATACCGTCATAACAATAAGTAATTACGAGAAGTATCAAACCAATAACACACTAAATAACAAACCAGTAACACACCAACAACACACCGATAACACACCGATAACACATACTATAGAATATATAGAAGAAAATATAGAAGAAAGAGATAGGAGTGTATCTAAAGATACTAGTATCTCTTCGGAGAATTCTCTTAAAGGAAAAATGGAAATACTCTTAAAGGAAGATACAATATTAGAACTCTCAAAAGCACTAGATATAGATCAAGATATTGTAAAGGAGGAAGTAGAGAAGATGGTGGACTGGTTAAAAGCAAAGGGTAAGAGATACAAGGACTACAAAGCATTCGCTAGAAATTGGTTGAGAAGAATAAAGATAGAAAAGAAGGATAGTGATACTAATATTAAATTTTTTAATAAAAAACTATGAGAGATAAAGGGAGAGCATTAATTGCTGGACTTCTTAATAGGGGGTATAAACCAGAGTTTTATTCTATGCTTAGTGAAGATATGTTTGAAAACCCTATAGACAAGAAAGTTATCAAGGCATTAAAAGATGGGTATAAGTATTCCCCAGACAAAATTGGTGAGTTTAGGCAAGTAACGGGGCTTAGTTATAGTGAGGTTGTAGATTTCCTTGTAGAAGTAGATAATGTTAAGAGCTGGGTTACTGAACAAGATATATTAGAGTTTATAGAGGAATATAAAACAAAGAAGATAAGGGAGTTGGTAAACAAAGGGGAAATAAACAAAGCATTTGAATATTTTAAAGAAACTGTTAGTAAACAAACTAATGTGATTGAGGATTATAAGGAACATCTAAAAGAGAGCCGACAAGGTGCCGATAATGGTTTATTAGGGCTACCAACAGGATTGCCCAGCTTAGATGCAGTTACAAGTGGATTTAGGAAGTCTAAGGTATGGGTTATAGGAGGATATAATGCATATGGAAAATCGTATTTTATGACAAATATGGTAAACAGGCTTATTGGAATGGGAAGGAGAGTATGTGTAATTACTTTAGAAATGACTAAGGAGGACATACTTGATAGGCTCATTGGAGAAAGATTAGGCATTGGAATTTATGAGTTAGCTAAAACAGTAAACAGGAAAAGTGTCGCAGAGCAGATTGGGAAAATAGAAAAGAATATAAATGATTTAGATCTCTGTATACTTGACACACTTTATGATATAGGCGACATAGAAACAAGATTAAAGATAGAAAACAAAAACAGAAAAATAGATGTAGTCTTTGTGGACTTTATACAACTTATCCAAAACAAAGAGAGTAAAAGTAAATATGATGCTTTAAGTGAGATATCGGTGAGACTTCAGGTTCTGGCAAAAGAATTAGGTGTGTGTATGGTAATACTTTCTCAGATAAGCAATGAGGCTCAAAAAGACGATAGTCAGAGTCTTTACGGATTTAAGGGTGCAGGAGAGATAGGACAAATTGCAGATGTTGCTATTAGAATTCAAAGATTTAAAGATAAAGAAACTTCCAGATTTACAGATGAGTACAACCTCATTGTAGTTAAAAACAGATCGGGAGAAACTGGGGGGATAGGTTGTAAGATTAGTTTCCCTGGTGGGACAATTACAGAAGTTAAATTATAACAATAATATTATGAATAAGTGGGAGAAATATGAGAGTCTTAAAAAGAGAATAATCGCTAAAAGTAGCGAAGATTATGAGAAACAAATAAAAGAGATAATTAAACTGTTAAATGTTTAATGGTTTTGATGACGAATAGTAGTATAGATAGTACCATAGATGGTACTAAGGTATTTAAATTTTAAAAATTACTTAATATGAAGATGTACAGAGTTAAAAAGTACAGGAAGTTTCCAAAGCAAAGACCTAACGACGAGGTTATGCGAATTGTAGATAACCTGAAGGCGGCACAAATAATTAGCATTGAGCTAAATAAAGCCTCAAAGGCTAGATATTATGTAGAACCTTTTAATACAGAAGATTATGAAGTTTAAGGAGACTAGAGAATACAAACAGATGATTAGAATGAACCCTCATTGTAATGAGATTTACTACAATGTGTTTAATGCTCAAAAGATTAAGAGGACTAGCGACACACCACTTGATATGGAGTTTGCAATAGATGTGATTGTAGAGTTACCCAATGGGTCAATTTTATCAGGACAGGAAAAGGCACTAAGTTATAGTTATGCCAAGTATGACACCTTTACAATGGAGTTTTACCAGAATAGAAATACTAAAGAAAAAGGAGAGTTCTTTAAAATAGCCAGTCAATTCTATCTCTCTGGATATGCAAATTACAGCCTAAATGGCTTTGCCTCTTGGAAAATCATAAACCTGCCCAGTTTTATTCTATGGCTCAATAGTATATATGATTTTGAGCAGTTAGAAGTTAAAGCGATCCCCTCTTCGGGATTATCATCTTTTATAGCAATCCCATACAAAGACATTCCAGAATATTGCTATATAGCCAAAAGTGAAGATTATGAATAATTATTATAGGCCTTTGACATCTATTGTGTAAGGTATATAATATAAATAATATATAAATTATTAAATAAACAAAATGATTAAAATCATAGCAGAGTTAGAGAAAAGAGGGCACAGAGCCCAGCTAACTTTAGGAGGACTGGAAGATGATCATTGGGTAGGTTTAATAACAGTTATGGATAAGGATTGGAATACAATAAAAGTTAGGAGCGAACTTGGTGATGAGTTCAATTCTAAAAAGCTATTTAACAACTTGTTATGTAGCTTGGTAGATAACGGATATAAATTAATAAATATAAAATAAATGAACATACCAAAAGAGTTTATACAAAATATACAGGGGAAGGACTTTGTAAAATATGAAGGATTATTGAATATGTTCCATGAGAATGGGGGTAAAGAGATAAGAACAGAGTTAGTCCAGACACAATTAGGACAGGAAACATTCTTTATCTTCAAGGCAGTTGTTACAGGAACCAAAGGAACATTTGAAGGTTATGGTGATGCTTGTAGAGCAAATGTAAATCCTATGATAGTCAAGCACCTAATGAGAATGGCAGAAACCAGAGCAAAGGCAAGGGCATTAAGAGATTATAACAATATTGGAATGGCTGCAGTTGAAGAGTTAGATTAATTAATTTGTTAAAATTACGAGGATGTTTAATAAACAAATAAACGGGGTGAATGTAATACATTACAACCCAACAGCATTAGAACGATTACAAAATATGATAGGAGCAATGAAGACCAAAGAGAGATTAGAGAAACAGTTGAAGTCTACGGGACCTAAGTTAGGAGATAGAATGAGTTCTGAACAGGTGTTAGATCAGTTGAGGGAGATTTTAGAGATAAATGAGAGGACTTCACTTCAAGAGAAGATAGAAGCCACAGGTTGCGATTATTAAATTATTAAAACTGTTAAATGAAGATTATAAACATAAAACAGAAGATACAAAAGGCAATAAAGAAGTTTATAACAAAGATTTATAAAAAGATAAAGAGTGTTGATCTGCTTGATGGACAAAGAAGAGGAGAGATAATATTTAGAAGAGTGTTCTTCTTAATTGCAATGGCAATGTTCATTTATCTACTACTTTTAGTCTTTGTAGGAAAGAAAGAGGATATTGATGTAGAGGAAGTTAAAGCGCAGGAGATTTTAATAGAAGATAAGGTTGAATGGGTAGATGGTAACAGAGTAACTACAAAAGCAGATGGAAGTATTGAGATTGTTCCTGCTGAAGTGTTTATGAGCAAAGAGCAGTTAGACAAGTTAAATGAGGATAA
>ERZ1026792.1904-NODE-1904-length-11969-cov-4.358385_pt1 | contig 11969 bp, 10 predicted proteins | sample MGYA00520884_ERZ1026792 | MGnify/ENA primary metagenome ERZ1026792 (study PRJEB33270, sample SAMEA104284473) | anaerobic digester metagenome | biome: Anaerobic digester microbiome; feature: mesophilic sludge digester; material: Anaerobic digester biomass... | reverse complement strand
CCTTGCGGTTTTTTAGCCACATATTTATTTTGATACAGCCCCAACTTTGCAATGCGGAACACTCAGAATCAATTTTTTATCAACAGTTTATTTTTGATAAACAGGACTTAAACATGTTTTTAAGGATCGACTAATTAATTTAATCAATAGTAATCCTTTTAGCTCCGTCTATTGTTATTAATTGTTCGATTTCGATTTAGTGTTTCTTTAGTACAATTCTTATTCTAATTAGGATAAATTAAATTTTTCTAAAAATAGTCGGTATTAATAATTACTTGTAATTTTACACTCGGATTTATCAAACAAGGATTGAACTTTTTAATAGGAAACTGATTGCGAAAAATTAAAACTAAAAACTATGAACTATCTTCTACGTTATACTCAACTTTTATCTATTGCTTTCATTATCATTTCAAATAGCGCCCTGAGTTCAAATGGTAAATCTGCCACCACCTTACCTTCAGGATGGGAGTTCGTTCCTACCAGTTCTTCGCATGTTATTGCTATAACCACTGATGTTGCTTACAATTGTATTGATCTTTCGGTAGGTGATTACATTGGTGTTTTTTATACAAATGACCAAGGAGGATTATCATGTGGCGGCGCTGTAGAATGGCAATCCGGACAAAATTTTGTGGTAGTAGCCTATGGCGATGATATAACAACAATTGATATTAAAGATGGCTTTTCGGAAAACGAAGTAATAACATGGAAAGTTTTTTATTCGCAATCAGCAACCGAACAACTTATCTATGTGGATTATGATTCATCAATGCCTAATTTTAACGGATTATTTTGTACAAATGGGATTTCGATGTTGGTTAGTGTTCTTAACCCTATGGAAATAATGGCTAATGCCGTGCCCAACGAGGTCTGCTTTGGTGATGAGGTTCAGTTGTCAGTAAATATCTCTGGAGGATGTGGTAACGTTGAGTATTCTTGGTCTTCAGACCCTGTCGGCTTTGTCTCTTCTCAACCAAATCCATTAGTAGCTCCGTTAGATAATACAACTTATTTTGTTACAGTCAGCAACTCATTCGGTGATACTAAAACAGATGAAGTAACTGTAACGGTTAAATCTTTGCCACAAATATTTTGTTCTGAGGATTTTGAAGTTTGCCTTGGCTCGGAAAGTCTTTTACTCGATGTTGTGTATCCGCAAGGTGGCGTATATAGTGGGGATGGGGTAGTATTCGAAAATGGAGCTTATTATTTTGAGCCTTGGAATGGCATTGGAGATTTTTTAGTTAGCTATTGTTATACAGATAACTCAACCGGATGTTCTGATTGTTGTGAGTTTATAATTAGTGTAAAAGCTGATCAATTAATTGAAATACCGACAGGCTGGAGTGGGATATCAAGTAATATTACCCCCGAAAATTCTTCTTTACCAGAGCTGCTGTACCCAATAACTTATCCATTAATTATACTTTATAATTTTGACGGAATATATTGGCCGGGAGGCAATACTTTTACAATAGTTAACTGGAACGTAAGCTCTGGTTACGTTATTAAATCCGAATGGGATACTACTCTGCCTATTTGCGGCACAACTATTCAAAATTCAATAGTACAGCTTAACGAAGGTTGGAACATGATTCCTGTTTATTCCTTTAATAATATTGATGTTGAACTGCTTTTTTCTAACGTAGAAGGATTTGAGATTGCTACCGATGTCGCCGGCTTAGGTGTCTATTGGCCTGAATACGGAATTAATACCCTTGGCGCTGTTAAATCCGGAAAAGCCTATTTAGTAAAAACTAACAGCTCCGGCGCCATAAGTTTTTCTCGTTAGTTTTATTTATTAAGCCCGCTCCGAGAGGTAAGAATTTCAGATGTTCATGTATTTGTGGTTAACAATACTACCCGGATGGATTTCATCTATTATAATACAAAATTTTTATTGCTTTGTGTAGCTTGGTTATTGGCAATATTGCAAAAACAGCGCTATAAAGAAAAAATGTGATAGAAGTAAAAAGTTTAACAAAGTCCTACAATGGACGTAAAGCTCTAAAAGGAATAAACTTTACCATACAAACCGGTGAGTTATATGGATTATTAGGCCCTAATGGAGCAGGGAAAACAACTATCATTTCCATAATGAGCTCAATACTTGATGCTGATTCTGGAGAGGTTACAATAGGTCGATACAATTTATCAACAGATGCCAAAAGTGTAAAAAAAGTTATTGGCGTTGTGCCGCAGGAAATTGCATTGTACAATGAACTCACCGCATATGAGAATCTATTATTTTGGGGTGGTTTATACCAAGTTCCAGGCAAGGAATTATCGAATCGGGCAAATGAACTGCTGAATTTATTCGGTCTTGAAGATAGGAAGAACGACAAAGTCGGGAACTATTCCGGCGGTATGAAACGACGAATTAATATTGCGGCAGCGCTGTTGCACCGCCCTAAGGTGCTTTTTATGGATGAGCCTACGGTGGGTATTGACCCGCAAAGTAGAAACTTGATTTTTGAAATGATAGAAAAGTTGCATAGCCAGGGGATGACTATTGTTTATACTACTCATTATATGGAAGAGGCAGAAAGATTTTGTAACCGTATCGGTATTATTGATAATGGACAAATTATTGCTGAAGGGACTTTGGATGAATTAAAAAGCACAATTTCAACAAAAGAAATCATTAATATTACTTTTTCAAATATTAATGAGGAGAAAGCTAATGAGATTAAATCGTTTTGGAGCGATGCAAAGCAATCAGATACGTCCATTCTTTTCAAATCATCAAATGTAAAATTTGATTTATCAAAATTGGTTTTAAAATGTAATCAAATAGGGTTAGATATTACGAATGTCGAAATTATGAAAGTTAACCTTGAAACGATATTTTTAAATCTAACCGGAAAACAATTGAGAGATTAAAATGATAAGATTAGCCGTAAAAGACTTAAGACTTTTTTTTAGGGACAGGCGTTCGATGATACTCACTTTTGCAATTCCAATTGTTTTGATGACGATTTTTGCATTTGCATTTGGGGGTGTCGGTAAGACAAGACAGAGCAATAAAATTACTTTATTGGTCAGCGATTTAGATAATACACCTCTATCTAAAAAAGCAATTTTACAATTAGATTCCTTAAAATCCATTCAGCTTCAAGCTGTTACGTTGGAGGAAGCAGAAGAGAGTATTAAAAAAGGAAATAGAAGTTGCGTTTTGGTTATTCATATTGGTTTTTCCGATTCTTTGATAAAAGGAGCTGAATTACCGTTGGAATTAAGATATGACGAGGCGCGAGGAATAGAAGTTGGTCTTATACAACAATCACTCGTTCCCACTATTGCGATGCTACCTTTTAATTTGCTAAACTCAAAGCAAATGATAGGCAATAGATTAGCAAGAATGGCTGGCATTAATGATCCGAAAGCAAAGGAGGCTATCAAAACACAGTCCGATCATCTTTACGATGCTATTTCAGATGGCATTTTGAGAAGCGGCAAAAGAGATAAAGTTAATATAGCCTCAAACTTTATGGGTGGCGATATAAAAATGACCAAGTTGGTTAGATCTACTAACGATAATCAATTAGGTTTGATTCAGGCTGTTGCAGGCACGGCGGTAATGTGGTTGTTATTTTCAGTAGTTGGTGTTGGAATGAGTATTTTGGACGAAAAACATGAAGGTACATTAACTCGCCTGCTCTATACCCCAACAAATCCGGTAAATATTTTGTTTAGCAAAATGATCTCAGCAAATGTTATCTCTATTTTACAATTGTTGATAATGTTTCTGTTTGCAAGTTTAGCTTTTGGCTTAGAAATTTATTCTAATTTAGGTGGAATGCTGATTAATATCATTGCAACAGCTTTTGCTTGTTCCTCTTTTGGGATTTTGCTTGCTTCTCTTGCAAAAAACAGATCTCAAGTACAAGGGCTTTCAATATTGATAATTTTAGTCATGAGCGCCATTGGTGGCAGTATGATTCCTTTAATCTTTATGCCATCTTTTATGCAAAAAATTGCTGTTGTATCAGTTAATTATTGGAGTATTCAGGGGTTTTACGATATATTTTGGAGGAACTTCTCAATTTTTAATCCGACCTTTATTTCGAGAATCTCTGTTCTTATTTTGATTGGAATAATTTTGAATATTTTGGCGGTAATAATGTTCAAAAAGAACATTTTAAAACTGACTTGACCCAATTGTTAATGATAAATTGAACGTTTTAAATAACAGTACTTTACGAGTGGCATTTTTGCCGTTGAGGCAAACCATTTTCTTGTTTTCCGCATTGGAACACCCTAAAATTCAGGAAAACAGGATAACACCTATTGTTACGACATCCAAAACTTGACTATCGTTAAAAGTTTCGATGTTATTTTTCTTTCTTTTCAGGTTAACCAAGTAGCATTAACTATCTATAAACTGCATTTTTTGAATTTCAAGCCCTTCAATTTTCAAAAGTGCGTTTTCAAAATACAGCATCTCTTGTTCATCGCCTGCAAGCTCGAGGATGATAATACCGTATTTACCCTCCTCCTGATTTAGCCCAAGCCGGGTGCGAATAATATTTCCATAGTTAGTTAAAACCTTTTGCAGTGCAGCTTTATCGCTAACCTTTTCACCGGCATATATACCTAAAATTCTGATGGTATTCATTTTTCTTCTTTTCAATAATTAAACAACATTTCCTTAAACTCGATGCCCTCAATGGCCGAGAGCTCTTTTTCAAACGGTTTCCATTCGTCTGGATTTCCGTCCAGGGTAAGGATAATTATACCTACCCTGCTGCAAACTTCCTGCGAAAGCTCGTGAAAGCCAAGCCGTGAACGGATAATCTCATTATGACTTGATAACAGAATCTGTAATTTACCAGCTTCTTTTATTCGGTCTCTAATTAGTATTCCAATAATTTTAGTCTTTTTCATAGCTTTTATTTAAAAATAAAGGTCTCTCTCTCCCTGTTTTATTCTTTCAATTCGTTTTCTTACTTCGATTACTTGTTTTTCATTATGTAGCTCGGCCATATTATCTTCAATTACTTTCCATCCTTTTTCAGCTACTTTCGGATTTGCATAATCCATAATATATTCAGCTAATGTTAGGATTGCGTTAGGGGTACAAAAACGCTTAATAAAGCCCGGAACCGAAAATTCCATAAAATGCTCGCCAGTTCTTCCATGCCGGTAACAAGCAGTACAGAATGAAGGTAGGTAATTTTTATCAAGCAGCTCCTCGATAACGTCACTCAGCGATCTGGCATCATTTACTCTAAACTGCTCTCTATTAAGGTTTTGCTCTTCATTAAGAGTGCTTGAATAGTTGCCTATCTCTAATTTTGTTCCGCCATCTATCTGCGATACTCCATATTGCATCACCTCTGAACGGACTTCCGGGGCTTCGCGGGCTGTGAGTATCATACCTGTGTATGGCACTGCCAGTCGGAGTATCGCTACTAATTTTGCAAAATCCTTATCATTTACCATATATTTTAGGTCAATGTTGAACTCTGAGGCATCTTTTATTCTTGGGAATGAAATAGTATGCGGTCCGACATTATATACAGCTTCAAGGTGATTGGTATGACGCACAAGCCCCATTACCTCGAATCGCCAATCGTAAAGGCCGAACAATGCTCCAATACCTACATCATCTAATCCGGCTTCCTGTGCCCGATCAAGCGATGTAAGACGATAATTGAAATCGCGCTTTGGCCCGCTTGGATGGTAAAATTTATACATTTCGGGATGATAAGTCTCCTGAAAGATCTGATAAGTTCCAATTCCTGCATTCTTCACTGTTCTAAAACCTTCTATGTCAAGAGGAGCAGCATTTATGTTAACCCGTCTTATCTCTCCGTTTCCTTTCTTTACGCCATAAACCAATTTTACGGTGTGGGCAATATATTCTGGGCTATACATCGGATGCTCTCCATAAACAAGGATCAACCGTTTCTGGCCATTCTCTTCAAGAGCTTCGGTTTCGCGAATGATCTCCTCATCAGTCAATTTTCGCCTAATGGCAAACCTGTTGGAAGCTTTAAAGCCGCAATATTTACAATTGTTAACACAATGATTTCCAATATACAATGGTGCAAAAAGTACAATTCGATTTCCATATACTTTTTTCTTTAATGTACGTGCTCCCTCTTTAATTTCTTCAACTAATTCAGGATTGTCGGCATTGATCAATGCAGCAGTCTCTTCGAGGGTGAGACGTTGCTTCTCAAGTGATTTTGCGATAATCTCCTTTACACGCTCTTTGGTAGGTTTTGTATTATTAAGAAATCCCCATAATTCGGCCGGATCAATAAATGGCTCCATCCGACGATCGGGTATGGTACATTTTTCAGGTGAAAACTTCATAATTGTTTTATTATCTTGGTAAAAATAATAGGTAAAAAAATAATTTATTTTTTAAAAATTTCTAATTCTAAATATCCCGACATTTAAACAGGCAGTACAACCTTAAACGTTGATCCTTCATTGAGTTTGCTCTCTACAGAAATTTCGCCATTGTTAAGGTCAACAATTTTTTTAACTATCGAAAGTCCCAATCCACTTCCTGATATATTTCTGGTTTGGTCGCTCTTTATTCGCATAAAATCTTTGAAAAGCTCTTGCAAATTTTCTTCGTTAATGCCAATGCCACTATCTTTAACCTTAATAATGGTTTTTCCACTCTCTTCTGTGAGGTTAATTTCTATTGTTCCACCAGTTTTATTATACTTTATCGCATTGGATATCAGGTTATTAAATATAATTTCCATCTCTTCAGGATCAAGGTATTTGACAACCTTTTCAGGTGCTTGTAGCGTTATTTTCACATCTTTCTGAATAGCAAAGGGCATCATTGTATCAATCGAAGTCTTGATGATTTCAACAAGGTTTGTATTTTGAATTTTTTGACTTGGCTTTCCGGATTCAATTTTTGTGAGATCGAGTAAGTTCAGGATAAGGTTACGCATTCCCTGTAGTCGTTTCAACGACCGTTCTATTGCCTCATCATAGTCTTCGAGAGTATTTCCAAGTTGGCGTTCCTTGATCATAGTCAGGTATCCTTCCACTGCTGTTAGCGGCGCTTTAAGCTCGTGCGACAGAACAGATAAAAACTGAAATCTAACCTGTTTGCCTTCGTGTTTCATACCCCGCGCCATACGTTTCAAAAATATTTGTTTGGTAATATTTTCTAAAGAGGATTTCAACTCTTGTGGGGTAAAGGGTTTGGGAATAAAGTCGAAAGCTCCGTCGCGAGTAACTTTTAGGGCAAGGTCTAACGAAGCGTGCGAGGTGATCATGGCGACGGTGATATCATAATTGTGTTTTCTGATGTATTCAAGCACCTCAACACCTTGAATACCTGGTAATTTGTTGTCAAGTAAGGCTATATCAGGCATTTCTGAATTTATCAGAGCAATCGCTTCTTCTCCGGTTTCAGCATTTATAATTAAGAAATCGTAAAAGTCGTCCATAAAAGGATAATCCACTTTGAAATTTCTTAAAATGCGTTCCACCCCAGACCTGATACCTGGCTCGTCGTCAACAACCAGAATCTTCAATGTTGCCATTATTAAAGTTTTAAAAGTTTCTTTATCTCTTTTTCAAGTTGATCGGTTCTAATTCCTTTGTCCAATACAAGATCGGCCTTTATCCACGATTCACTTTCTCCTCCTGCCGCATGAAAAGTCATTCCTGTTTCGGCTGTTACAGCCGTAGCCAATATTACCGGGACATCAGGATATTTCTGTTTTATTTTGTAACTGAGGATAAAGCCGCTATCTTCTTTTTCCATCATCAGATCGAATATTGCTAGATCCGGCCGGAATGTTTCGAGAACTTTTTCGGCTTCACGTTGGCTTTCAGCCGTGATAACCTTAAATCCAAACTGCTCTACTTTCAGTTTGATCTGAAAGAGATAGTCAACATCATCATCTACAATAAGTACTGTTTTTTTCATTTTACAATTTTATTATTTTACTGCCCGAGGTCGTTTGGAATAGTTATAGTAAAAGTCGTTCCACAAGGACCTTCAGCAGGATCAGTATTTGACTTCACATCAATTTTTCCTCTGTGCATTTTTACAACACCATAAATCAATGGTAAACCAAGCCCAGTGCCTTTGCCCATATCTTTTGTTGTAAAAAACGGCGTAAAAATATGCTCTAAATTTTCTTTCGGAATCCCAATGCCTGTATCGGATATGCTAATGATTACATTATACAGGTTGTCGGTAAGTGAAACTGTAAGTTTACCTCCTTGCGGCATGGCCTCCACAGCATTTTTTTCCAGATTTGTAAGCGCTTGCATCATCTGATCTACATCAATATAGGCGAATGGTTTCTTTGTATTATACTCAAATATTAACTCAACATTTTCGGGTTTTATGATTGATGTCAGACTTTGTTTTACAAAGTCAACCATATTAGTTTCCACAAGGCAAACCTGACTTTTACGTGCGAAATTGAGTAATCCGCCGACAATTTTTTTACATCGTTCAGCTTGCTCAACAATAAGTTCCAGATCCTTACGTATGGGATCATCTTCCGGAGCTTCATCTTTTAGGATGTTGCTATAAACGGTTATTACCCCTAATGGGTTGTTGAGCTCATGCGCTATTCCAGCGGAGAGCTGCCCCATACTGGCCAATTTTTCCGACTGCCTCAAAGCTTGCTGTGTAGAAGCCAATTTTTTGTTCGACTCGTTTAAATCCATTACCGACTGGTGTAGCTTTTCAATGGTGAATGGCAGACACATTTCTACTTCGGCTAAACCTTGAACAATAGCTATTGCATGTTCGCGACAGGTATCATAACCACATGCCGTACAGTTAAGATGATCTTGAGGTGTTAATTTATTCAAATCTACCAATACCTTATTGATCTCTGCCTCATCCGGTACATCTATACGCCGATCAAGGACATTATGTTTTTGCGTTAAGTCGAGATTACTAAATTCCTCAATATCGCGTTCCCATTGTTCAAAATCAAAATTCTCCAACTTTTTCCTTACATGGTTACTCACAATTGACCTACGGCTATAACGCTTCCCTCCACTTGTGGTGCCAGGCCCCATAATACATCCTTCGCAACATAACAACTCCAGATGGTGGTTGCTATCCAAATCATTTTCAAACTCTTTGATTACCTCCCTGAAATTATTCTTGCCCGAAGCAACAATCACATCTTCCGTAAGGATATCTTCGGAAAGCTCAATAGTTTGTAACATTCCTCTACTTACAGGAAAAATCGAACCTTTGCATGCATGGGGAGGATCAAAATCCGAAGGGGTTATCTTTTCAGGTATAAGTTTTCTTTCTTTAAAAAGCTCTCTTAATTCAGTAAATGTCAGCACTTCATCTACTTCGTCACTCTCAGCTTTTTTTGCGATACATGGCCCAATAAAAATTACTTTTGAATCGTTGCCGTATTTTTTTCTGACAATCCTTGTCATAGCTACCATTGGCGAAGCAATAGGCGCTAATTTATCAATCAGATTAGGCTGGTAGTGTTCGATAAAAAAAACAATCGCAGGGCAATCTGACGAAATACTCCCGCCAGTTAATGTGATATCATGTAATTTGCGATACTCCCTTGCCACCATATCAGCCCCAAAACCTACCTCGCAAACATGGCTGAAACCGAGCGCACGAATCATCCCCACAAATTGGCGATGGTCGGGAAACTCGGTGAACTCGGCCGGATAGCTTGGGGCAACGATAGCAATTACTTTTTCATTTTCAGCTATTATAGCCTTAGCATCTTTTATTGTCTTTAAAAAACATTTGGCGCCCTGACTGCACACCATGAAACAATTGCCACATCCAATACAACGCTCATTGATTACTTCTGCCTGACCATTGATAATTTTAATGGCCTTTACAGGACATTCGCGCACGCAAGTATAACAAACCCTGCAAAGGTCTTTAACGGTAAAAACAAGTTGTTTTCGTTTGGAATGGCTCATGTTGGCTTATTTTTTTTAAATTTAAAATAAAAAACTTATCCGAACATAAAAATAATCATATTTAGCGCTGTTAACACAAGTTTAAAGCATAACATCTCTCTTTTGATAAGAAGTAATAAACTGTTGGAAAAACGACTCCTTTTCCTTATCAATATATTTGTCAAACAATTCTGTTACCGCCATATTTTTGTAGGATGCCTTTACTGATTCCTTCTCATCAATATCGTAAAGCGTTTTAATTCTTGCTTTTATAGCTTCCTGCCCCGATCCTATTGGTTGTCCGCCACCATTTACACAACTTCCCGGGCAGGCCATTACTTCAATAAACTGATAAGCAGACTTTCCTTCGATAATTTTATCGAGAAGTTCAACAGCGTTAGATAGGCCATTTACTGCAGCAATTCCTATTTTATGATTACCGATTTTGCTGTTGTACTCTTTAATTTTTTTATTCCCTCGCAGAGCGGCAATTTTGAAATTAATCAATTGCTTTCCTGTCAATTTATAATATAGTGTGCGATACAAAGCTTCTGCAAGGCCACCACTGGTACCGATAATCTTTGATGCCGAAGTGCGTATAACGAACGGTGTATCCGAAACCTCTGGCGCCAATTGTTGAATATTCAGACCATAAAGTCTTATCATCCTTGCCAGCTCTCTTGTAGTAAGGGTAACGTCAATATCTGAATTCCCTTTGTGAGTAAATTCTTCTCGGCTTGCTTCAAATTTTGCGGCAGTACAAGGCATAAGCGAAACAGAAAATATCTTCTCGGCTTTCACTTTTTGATCTTTAGCAAAATGGTGCTTAACAAGGCTTCCCATGATTTGCTGTGGCGATTTTATCACCGAAAGATTTGGGATAAGGTCAGGGTATGTTTGTTCAATATACTTGACAAATGCTGGGCAGTTGCTCGATAGTATTGGCAGTCGTTCATTTTTCTCCATTCGATCAATAAGCTCTTCAGCCATTTGAATTAGCATTATATCGGCTGCGAAAGCAGTTTTGAACACTTTATTAAAACCCATCCGTCGCAAAGTAGCTACTAATAATTCATCAAGTTCCTTACCGAACCGTATATTAAACTCTTCGGCAAGTGAAACTGAGACCGTAGGCGAGATTTGTACAACTACATATTTATCGGGATCCTGCAAGGCCAACAACACCTTATTGACATCATCCTTTTCGTGCAAAGCGCCGGTTGGACAAACCATTATACACTGGCCGCAGGTGATACAATTTGAAATATTTAATTTATTGTCGAATGTAGGGCCGACAATTGTGTTCATTGCCTTACCAATATAATCAAGGGTGGAGATACCAATCCAGTCACGGCATACTTTTATGCAACGACCGCAAAGTATGCATTTATCGGGTTCGCGGGTAATACTTACGCTTGAAGGGTCTTTTTTTACCTGTTTCTTTTCTTTTTGCCATGTCATTAAAATTAGTAACGGGGAAGAATCGCTTCCCCCCCGTGGTAAAGTTAGGTGTTCTTGTTCTCTTCCTCCTCCTTGTCCTTGTCGAATAGCCCTGCTACGGCAATGTAGCAAGCCGTTAGGTATGTGAAGGCGAATAGGTAGCCCCAAGTTGTTATTGTTTGGTTAGTAGTAGTTTCTTATTTGGGTTTGGATATGCCCCTGTAGGCTCCCTCCATAGCAGGGGGCTATTATGCTCTCTACCTCCCTTTCGGATAGGTAGTCATTGCTGTACAGCTCAGAAAACTCATCTGTTTCCTTCTTGAGCTGCCTGTTGCTCATCACCTCCTTGGTCTTGGGGACGTAGAATGACATCCGCTTCGTGTTCTTTCCCATGATTCAATTTTTAAAAGGATTACAATTAAACAAATAGCCCATACAGCAATAGACACTATTGTTATGGGAATAAAAAACGTTACAACGAATAGGACAATTAGAACAATGCCCTGTGGTGTTATATGCATGGCTTTTAAGCGTTATTTACGTTGAAGTGATAGGAATGTATGCCTAGCGCATTATCGTGGCTCCAGACGGCTCTGTATGGCTTCTAGCACCTCTTTCGTTATTGC
>ERZ1026792.1901-NODE-1901-length-11994-cov-2.253055_pt1 | contig 11994 bp, 7 predicted proteins | sample MGYA00520884_ERZ1026792 | MGnify/ENA primary metagenome ERZ1026792 (study PRJEB33270, sample SAMEA104284473) | anaerobic digester metagenome | biome: Anaerobic digester microbiome; feature: mesophilic sludge digester; material: Anaerobic digester biomass | place... | reverse complement strand
GAAGATGGGTGGCCTGAAGAAGCTCATGCCGATCACGGCATGGACCTACCTCGTCGCCACCTGGGCCATCGCTGGCTTTCCCTGGGCGAGCGGCTTCTACTCGAAGGACGAGATCCTCTGGAAGGCCTTCACCCAGAGGGGGATGGAGCTCTTCGGGACCCCCGCCCCGTGGCTCGGGCCAGCCATCTTCGTCGTGGGCCTGCTGGCCGCCACCGGCACCAGCTTCTACATGTTCCGCAGCTACTACATGACCTTCACCGGCCACTACAGGGGCGGCGAGGGCCATGCCGAGGAGCACGGCGAGGATCCGCACGCCGCCCACGCGGCCCAGCGCTTCCAGCGCGGCCAGGCGCACCTGGGGCGCGGGATCGGCCTGCGCCAGGTTCTGCAGCGCAGGCAACGCTTCTGGGTAACCGTGACGGCCGAGAGAGCGGACGCAGTAGTAGCGCACCCAGGGATCGGCGTCGGCCAGGGCGGGGACGAGATAGGTCAACGACTTGATCTCGTCGAGCTGGCCGAAGGCGCGAGCCGCGGCCGCCCGCACCCTGGGCGTCTCCTGCATCAGGGCGGCGCCCAACACGGCAACCACGCGCGGATCATCCAGGTAAGGCAGGTGTTCGATGGCGACGCGGCGCACCAATTCATCCTCATCGCGGCAGCAGGCAAAAAGCGCCTCGATGCAGTTGGCATAGCCAAAGTAGCCGGCAATGCGCACGGCTGATTCACGCAGGAGCGGGTTGGGATCGGCCAGGTAACGTTCGATATAGGTTGGCATGTCAGGATGTCCCAACGAGTTGAGGGACGAGGCAATGGCCTGGCGCACGGCCGTATCCCCGTGACCCAGCAGCGGCAAGAGCGCGTGAAACGCCCGCCGGTCGCCGATCTTGGCCAGGGCGCCGGCTGTCACCACGATCAGGTCGGGCGCGGCCGATAGTTGTTCGATCAGGACTGGCACGGCCAGGCTGTCTCCAATACGCCCCAGCGCGATGATCGTCGTTTGCCGGGTCTCCATGTCGCCCCGGGCGAGCTGCTCGATGAGGTGCAGCGTGGCAACCTTGCCGTGGCGCACGAGGGCTTCGACCACCTCGCGACGCACCGATGGCTGGGCCAGCAGGCCGGTCAAGGTGCGGTCCACTGCAGGGCCTTCCAGCCAGCCCAGGACCAGCGCCAGGCTGCGCAGATCCCCCTGGCCGGCCTGCGCAATCTCGGCCAGCAGGGCCTGTTCTCCGCCGGCGGTGACGTGCTGGCGCGCCAGGTCGGCAATGAAAGCGCCCTCCTGGTATGTTGCCTGGTAGCGGTCGTAGAGGCGGGCCAGCGCTGAGGCGACGACGCTGGCCGGCGCCTGGGCCAGGTTGAGCAGATCGCACAGTGGGGCCACGATGGTATGATCGCCCAATTGCCCCAACGCGTCCACGACCGCTGCGCGTAAGAGGCTGTTGGTCAGGAGCGGCGCCAGGCGCGCGGCGATCTGTGGATCGGCAATCAGCGCCAGGGCGTCGAGCGCGGCAAAAGCCAGGAAGAAATCGTCCTGCTCGGCAATGGTGAGAAGCAGATCAACTGCCTCGCTCGCCTTGCATTTGCCCAGCGCTTCGATGGCATGGAAGCGCACGTTGGTGTCGGCGTCGTACTGCAGGGTATGAACCAGGGCGGGGATCGCGGCCGGCGTCCGTTGTTCGCCCAGCGCCTGCGCCGCGTAGGTGCGCAGATGGGGGTCGGGGTCATCGAGGAAATCCACCAGTGGGGTAATGACGTCGAGATCGCTCATGGCCAGAACTTGCAGCGCGCTGTTCAGCAGGCTGGCGTTCTCGTGCTCGTCGTGCAGGGCGCGCAGCAGCGCGCTCACGGCGTCGGCGCTGCCGCGGCGCGCCAGGCCATCCACCGCGACCCGGCGCACGCGCCAACTCTGATCGCTCAGTGCGCCGACCAGCGGTTCTGCCGTATCCAGGTCTGTGTCCGCGGTGAGGCGCTCGGCCGCGTCCAGACGCTGATTTTCGTCCGGGCTGTGCAATTGCTCGGCCAGGTCACGCTCGCGATCCATGCGCGCCGTCACATCGCGAATCGTCACCAGTACGCCGGCCATGTCGCTGCCGTCCCGGATGGGCGCCAGGGTGACATGCTGCTGCATGGCGTCGAAATGCGCAGACGGCTCCTGGACAGGGCAGCGGATCAGGTAATGATGAAACGCCGGCGCCAAAATCTCGGCGACGCCTGCGCTGAGCACGCGTTCGAAACGGCTCACCAAGCCGCGTGTCGCAATTTCGGGGAACAGGGTCTCCAACGGCTGACCCAGGGCAGCGCGCTGACTCACGCCGGTAACGTGTGCCAGCCAGTCGTCCCACGTGCGGATGACCAAATGAGTATCAGTTGTAAAAATACCTACCCTATCATCGAATGCTGCCATGTGATGCTCTCTTCCTATCTCGAGCTCTCTAGCGGCGCTGCGTCAGGCGATTGGTGATGTCGCCCAGCGCTTTGGCACGTTCCTGCAGGCTGCCGACGCCGCGCCGGGTGTCCCTGACGCCCTGTGTGTTACGTTCCGTGATCCGGCGCACATCGGCCAGGCTGGAAAGCGTGGTGGTGGCGTTGACCGAATGTTCGCGGTTGGCCCGCGTGATCTGCGCGATTTGCTTGCTGACGTTGTGTGAGGCAATTGTCATGTCTTTGAGCGCACGGGTTTGCTCAGCCATGGCCTTGGAGACCTGTTCAGCCTGCCGGCGAAGATTATCCACCGTGGTCGAGATCTGACTGGCGGCGGTGGCCTGCTCACCCATCGCTTTGGTCACACCGGCCACCATGCGCGCCAGGCGTTCGGCCTCCTTGCTGATCTGATCACCGACCGTCACTTGTTCGGCCACGGCACGTTCGGTGCGGGTGGCGCCCTTACGCATCACCTCGACGGCCTGTGTGATGTCAGCGGCCGCACGGAGTTGCTCGGTGCTGGCCTTGCGCATCTGGTTGGCCAGGCCGGTCGTGTTTTGTGAGGCCTTGATGATGTCACGCGCGGCGCGCGCCTGTTCGTTCATGGCCTGCATCACCTGTTGTGAGATACGACGCACATGGGTTGTGGCCTGCACAATGCTTTGCGCGGACTTGGCCTGTTCGGCCGTGGCCACCGTCACCTGTTTGACCTGCGCCAGCGTCGTGCTGACGGAGGTGACCACATTCTGTCCTGCGACCAACTGCTCATCCGTGGCGCGGGCAATCTGGCTCACCACCTGCGTGGCTTCGTTGACACCCCGCAAGATCTTCTGCAGACCGGCCATCCCATCTTCGGCCTGACGGCTGCTGTCTTCGGCAATGCGCAGGCCATCGTTCGATGAGATCACAGCCTCCTGCGCCACTTCTTGCAGGGCTTTGATGATGCCGGCAATATCCGCCGTGGCCCGCGCCGAACGATCGGCCAGGTTACGAATCTCCTCCGCCACCACCGCAAAGCCGCGACCGGCTTCACCCGCGCGCGCGGCTTCGATGGAGGCGTTCAACGAAAGCAGGTTCGTGCGCTCGGCAATCAGATTGATGGTGTCCACAATGCTGCTAATCTCGTTGGCACGCTTGCCCATCTCGCGCACGACACTGGCCGACGCGGTCAGCGATTCGCGTACCCGGCCAATGCCTTGAATCGAGCGGTTGATCGTCGCGCCGCCATCCTCCGCGTCACGCGACACGCGGCGCGTAATCTCATCGGCCTGCTTGGCCAGCGCGGCCACCGAGCGGATGCTGCGATCGAGCTGGCTGGCGCCGATGTCCGAGGCGGTCGCCATCTCGTTGATCTTTTCGGCGTTCTGGGCCACGCTGGTGATGGAACGAACCATCTGTTCGATGGAGGTTCCCGTTTCTTCAACCGAGGCGACCAACGATTCGGTGGTGGCCGTCACTTCCTCGATCGAAGCGGCCATCTCGTTGATCGCGGCCGAGGTTTCTTCAGCCGCCACCGCCACATCGTTGGCATTGCCCGTGACTCCCTGCGCCGAGCGCGCCATTTCCTCGATGGACGCAGCCGTCTCATTGACCGACGACACCAGCACCTGGGTGTCACCGCTGACCGCCTTGACCGAAGCGGCCATTTGCACCATCGAGGTGGTGGTCTGCTCAGTCGAGGTCGCCATCTCCTGGGCCGTGGAGGCTACATCCTGAATCGAGGCGCTGACTTCCTTGATGGCGGTTGCGTTCTGGGCAATCGCGCTGGTCAGGCTCACCGCATTGCTCGTCACCTGCTCCACCGAAGCCGCCATTTCATTGACCGAGGAGGCCAGCTCTTCGGTTGATGTCGCCACCGATTCAGCCTGGCCGGCTGTCTCCTTGAGCGAGGCGGCCATCTCGTTGACATTGCTGGCCAGGCTGTCCAACGAGCGCATCTGCGCTTCACTCCCCTCTTGCACTTGGTCGGTGGTGCGCGTGATCTCTTCGGCTACCGTGATGATCTGCGTGACCTGATCGCGTACCCGCTCCATCTCCAGTTTTGTCTCATTGCTTGACTGACCTAGTCCGAACATAATATTAACACTCCTGTCCCTTCAATGGTTTCGCCTGCGCTGGCGGCTGCATTCGCGGACGCATGCCGGTCGGCGCAGGCCGACATGGCGGCGGCACGCCCTTGCGCCCCGAATTCATTCGGCGGCTGCCGGTCGGCGCCGGATACCTGAGCAGTACCCTCAGGCGCTCATGGGCGCCGCGGCATCGGTGACCATGTCGGCATCATTCAGAATCGCTTCCACGTTCAAGATGAGCACCAGGCGTTCCTCGAGGGTGGCAATGCCTTGCAGATAACGACCGCTCAGGCCGGCGATGGCGTCTGGCGGCGGCTGAATGGTCTCAGCGGCAATGCTGACGAATTCACGCGCGGTGTCCACAATCAGCCCGGCCGTGCGCCCGGCCGAGGTGACCACGATCAAGCGCGTGCGCAGGTCATACGGCGCCTTGTCGAAGCCAAAACGCCGGCGCAAATTCAGCGCCGGAATCACCTGACCGCGTGAAAAGACGACTCCATCCACGAACGGGCGCGCATTGGGCACCGGGGTGATGTGTTCAACCATCTCCATCTGTTTGACGGAGCGGCTGCGCAGGCCGTAGGTGGTGCCAAGCAGCTCGAACAGGATGTAGGGTTCTGTCTCCTGCTTCGTCTGCTGCTGTTTATCGAGATCGGCGCGTCTTTCTGACATTCATCCTCTCCTTTTTGCTCCCTCAGCGCATACGGGCGGCGCGCAGCAGCGATCCGGTGTCCAGAATGAGCACCACGCGGCCATCGCCCAGTTCTGTGGCGCCGGCCACGCCCTGCACCTGCACCAACGGATCGGTGACCGCTCGCACAACGATCTCGCGCTTGCCCTGGATACGGTCCACCACCACGCCCAACAGGTTCGAATCGCTGCCGACGACAATCACCTGCTGCTCATGGCCGGCGCCGGAGGGTGCGGCCGCGGCGCCGTTCAGGTTGAAAAAGTCGGCCAATCGCAGCAGGGGCAGCACGGCGTTGCGATAGGCCATGATTTCATTGTGTTCGAAGCGGGTGATGGCAGCCGCCGTCAGTTGCAGCACTTCGCGCACCACGGGCAGGGGCACGGCAAAACGCTGTTCCCTGACACGGACGATGAGCGCATCCACAATGGCCAGGGTCAGCGGCAGCTCGATGACGAAGCGCGTGCCCTGGCCCGGCTGCGTTTCCAGGGTGAGCGAACCGCCCAGCCCTTGTACCGTGTCCCTGACGACGGACATTCCCATGCCGCGACCGCTGGCCAGATCCGCCTCATCACGCGTTGAGAAGCCGGGAGCACAGAGAACATCGAGCAGGCTGTTGGCGTCCAACTCTGCGTCGCGGCCGAGCAGGCCGTGGGCGCGGGCGCGCACCGCTACAGACTCGATGTCCACCCCACGGCCATCGTCGGCCACTTCGATGATGACCGCATCGCCGGCAGCCGCTGCGCTGAGCAGCAAATGGCCCTCGGCCGGCTTTCCCGCGGCCACGCGTTCGTCCGCCGATTCCAGGCCGTGGCTGAAGGCGTTGCGCACCAGGTGCAGCAAGGGGTCAATCAGACGTTCGACCACGTATTTGTCAATTTCGGTTTCCTGACCCTGCAAGGTCAGCCGTACTTTCTTGTCGCTGTCGCGGGCCAGGTCGTGGATGACAAACTGCATGCGGGTGAAGACTTCGCCCACCGGCACCATGCGCACGCGCATCAGGCCTTCGCGCAGGACACGCAGTTGGCGCTCCAGGGCCAGGTTGATCTCCTGCAGGTTGCGCATGCCCAGCGCAGGCGCCTGGGCCTGCAAGGAGGTCAGGCTGTCTTCCAGGCGGGCGCGGCTGATGACCAGGTCGCCCATCATGCGCATGAGGTCATCCAGGCGCCCCAGGTCCACACGCACGACATTGGTGGGCGCCAGCATGGTCGCTGCCGTATCGAACGCAGGATGGGACGCCGAGGCGGCGGGGGTGTGGTTGGTGCGCGGCGTGACCGCCGGCCCGGCAGGGCTGAGGAGCGCAGCGGCGGAAGCCGATTCGACCGGCGCCGCAGGGTCGCTTGAAGACGCAGCCGCGGCGGGCTGCTGATCGGCTGTGAAGGGGGCGGTCAGGCCCGGTGGCGGGTTGGTCCAGTCCACCGGCTCGCCGTAAAGACCATCCTCTTGCCAGGCAGCAACCAGGGCCGGGGAAGGCGAGCCGGCTACCACGAACTCGAAGGCGATGGCGCCATCCGAGCCAATCTGCGGCGCGGCGTGGATCAAGGCGCCGACCTGCTGCAGACGGGCGCGAACCTGGTTGACGGTGATGCCTCGGCCGGCCAGTTCCGGGCTGGGGACGAAGTGAAAGCGCCAGGCGGCCTGGTTGGGAAGAAGTGGAAGCGCTGGGGATGGAACGGCGGCCGAAGGCGCGTCGTACACTGGCGTCGGGGGGACGGGACGCGCCGGAGGTGTGCCATCGCTTCCGAGGCTGAACAGGCGCTGGCTGATCGGGCGAATGTCCGGCCCGCTGCGCTCGTCACGCCGCGCGGCGATGACTTGCGCCAGAACGACGGCGCCAGCATTCAAGGCAGCCAACACGGCCGCACTGAGCGCCAGTTTGTCCTGATGCACCGCGCGCAGGGTGTCTTCCATCTGGTGCGCCAACTGCTCGGCATCTTTGACGCCCACCATGGCCGACAGCCCTTTGAGCGTGTGAAAGCTGCGGAAGAGGTCATCCAGCAGGGTGTGATCCAGCGCTGGCGCGTTGACAAGGCCCTCCAGAGCCAGCAGGCGCTGCCGCACGATCAACAGATGCTCGTCGCACTCCGCAAAGTAGTCGTTGAGGAATTCGGCAAAGAAGGCGCTGTCAAGAACGGTCGGTGCAGTCATGCCCGGCTCCCCTGCCCTGCCAACAGATTTTCAATGGTGGCCCGGAGATCGTAGGGCGTAAACGGCTTGGTCAGGTAAGCGGTCGCGCCGGCGGAGAGGGTCGCGGTGCGACCCTGTTCAGAATCTTTGGTGGTGAGCACGACGACCGGCAAGCCGCGGTAAGCCTGGTGTTGGCGTAAGAAGTGCAGCACTTCCAGGCCATGCATGTCAGGCATGTTGAGATCGAGCGTGATCAGGTCCACCGGAGTCAGGGCCAGGCGCTCGATGGCTTCCAGCCCGCTGGCGGCTTCGAAAAAGCGCACGTCGTTGATGCCGCGCAAAGCGGCCATGACCATACGGCGCATGGTGGGGGAGTCATCTACAACTAAAATACTACGCATCGCACGATCCCCTCTCGCTACGCAACGCTGACCGCCATGACGCGGCTGGGAAACAGACTGTGCAGCAGCGGCAGCAGCGTCAGCGCCAAGTCAGGCTTGACCAGATAACCGCTGGCGCCCACAGCCACGGCCGCCACACGGTATTCGAGATCGTCATACGAGGTGACAATGACAACCCGCGGGGCCAACGCCCGCTGACAGAGCAGGCGGGTGGCCTCCAAACCATTCATGCCGGACATAATCAGATCAATCAGAACCAGATCGGGGTGCAGGTCGTCGTCCAGGTCGAGCGCTTCGGGTCCTGAAAGGGCCTGGCCGACCACCGTAATGTCTGAAAAAAGAGTCAGGAATTCGGTGATGGCGTTGAGAAAATCCGGACTATCGTCTACCAGTAAGACACGAATCATGATGGGTTGAGCCTCTCATGCCAGTGTCGCGTACCACGCGGGCAGAGGCCATCAGGAAAAGGCGAATTGGATTCAGGGAAAACCTGATTCGTACTCACTTCAGTCGTCGAGGCTGACCAGGCCGGTGTGAACGGCGTAGCGCACGAGGCCGGCGATGCTGTGGATGTTGAGGCGTTCCATCAGTTGGGCGCGATGGGTTTCGACGGTTTTGATGCTGATGCTGAGTTGATTGGCAATGCCCTGGGTGGTTTGACCCTGGGCAATCAGGCGCAAAATTTCGCGCTGGCGCGGGGTCAGTTGATTGGGCGTTGCGAGACCTTCTTTGAGGTGACTCGTGGCCCGGCTGCGCGCGCCGTTGGCATCCGCATCGCCGCCCTGTTGTTTGACAAAGGCCGAGACGACATGCCGGGAGACGAGAGGGCTCAGGTAGGCCTCGCCACGCATGACGGCCCGAATCGCCAGTTCAAGCTCGCCAATGCTCGAATCTTTGAGGAGGTAGCCCTTGGCGCCGACGCGCAGGGCCTGCAGCACATACTCTTCGTCGGCGTACATAGAGAGGATGATCACTTGCAACTGCGGATGGGTGCGCCGGAAATGGGCGGTTAGTTCCAGGCCATTGACGCCCGGCAGGGCAATGTCCATCAGCACCATGTCAGGGTTCTGCTGCGCCACCTGCCGGATCGCGCCCTCGGCATCGCTGGCCTCGGCCACCACGGTCATGTCGTCCAGGCCGGCGAGCAAAGCCCGTATGCCGGCGCGTACCAGGGAATGATCTTCAACCAGGAGAATGCGTATCATCTACACAAGCCTCAGCCTCCGCCATCAGGGGGCGATAACACCCAGGGAAAGTCGGCCTGGATCGTGGTGCCAGCGCCAACCGCCGATTCAATGACAAGATGGCCCCCGGTGAGTAGGGCGCGCTCCTGCATACTCAGAAGGCCAATACTATTGCCAAGCACCGCGCGTTCACGCGCGGCCGCCACATCGAAGCCGCCACCGTCATCGCGCACAGTCAGCGATAGACGGTCGGCCGTGCGCTGCAGCGTCACCCAGACCGTGCTGGCGGCGGCGTGACGCGCCACGTTGGTCAGCGCTTCCTGGGCGATACGAAAACAGGCCGTTTCGAGGGCTGGCGGAGGCCGCTTCTCTTCCAGGTTGACTTCGACATGGGCGGTCAGGTCCATCACCTCGGCCTGGCGGTTGACATACCAGCGCATGGCCGCGGCCAGGCCCAGGTCATCCAACAAGGAGGGGCGTAGGGCGAGAGAGAGGTTGCGCACCTGCTGCAAGGCGCTCTCCACCATCCCGATGGACTCACGTAACGGTTTGTCGAAGACGGCGGCGCCGGGCCTACGCTGCATGGTTTGCAGGTTGATTTTGATGATGGTCAAGATCTGTCCCACTTCATCGTGCAGTTCACGCGCCAGATGACGGCGCTCAGTTTCTTGCGTGGCCAGCAGGCGCCGGGAGAGGCCCTGCAGACGCTCGCGCTCGCGCTGTAACTCCAGGCGCAGGCGCACGTTTTGGAAGCCGACGGACAGCAAATCACAGACTTCCCGCACGATTTCGACATGCTCGGCGGTGAACAGGCCACGCGTGGTGGCCGCCAGCACCAGGCCGCCCGTCGCCTCTGTGCCAATGTGGAGGGGCGCGCTGAGTACGCTGTGCAGACCGCTGTCCACGAACGCACTGAATCCAGGGTAACGCTGCAGAACCGCGCCAATATCGTCGAAGACCAGGACCGCAAACGCCTGCTGTGTACGCAAGAGACAAGGCTCTTGCAGGGGCCAGGCCTGGCGGGGAAATTGGGTCAGGGCCGGCCCGCCCTCCTGGTGCAGGACGTAAACCGTGTTGCGGACCAGGTCGAACTCAACCACAGCCGCATAATCGTAGGGGACGAGGCGATGGATACGCGAGACGACGTTGACGGCCAGTTCCTGCAGCGTGTTGGCCGTCAGAATGGTGCGGTCTACGTCATGGACAAAGTTGAGTCGTTCAACAAAACGCGCGAGCAATGGCTCAGCGCGCGTCAACTCAGCATCAGGCTGCCCGCGCGCGGCCGCCTCATGCATGAGGTTGCCGTTCGATGAGCAAGGCATCCATTGCCCGTTGCATCTCGATCCACATCTGCCCAATCTTCTCCTGCGCCTCGCTGAAATGCCCGGGCACCGCGATGATTTCAAGCGTTTGGCAGAGGGACGTCAAGCGCAGCGCGCCAAACATGGCGCTGCTCGATTTCAGCGTATGCGCGATACGCCGCAGCGCCACCCAATCCTCAACGGCCAAGGCCCGCTGCAGCGCCTGCGCCTGTTTGGGCAGGTCATTGATATAGCCTTCGATCAATTCATTGAGCACATGCGTGTCCTGGTCGCCCACCAACAGCCGCAGCTCATCCAGGGCATGGCGGCTCAGAACCACGTCCGCGCTTAGCGTTTGCGGCGGCGCCACTGGCGCCGGCAACGTGCGTGCGTGGCTCAGTACAGCCGTCAGAGCTTCGATGCGGACCGGCTTGGCCACATAGTCGTCCATACCAGCCGCCAGACAGATCTCGCGGTCCTCCGACATGGCGTGGGCCGTCATGGCGATAATGTGCGGCTGCCGGCTCAGATCGAAGCGTTGGCGAATCAGCCGCGTCGCCTCCAGGCCATCCATCTCCGGCATCTGCACGTCCATCAGGACAACATCGAACGACTGGCGCTGCAACGCCTCCAGAACCTCAAGCCCGTTGGCCGCCACCTCGGCCCGATACCCCAGGCGCTCCAGGGTGCGCAGGGCCACCTTCTGGTTGATGGCGTTGTCTTCAGCCACCAGGATGTGCAACGGATGGCGCTGGGCAAAGTTGGCATCAAAACGGGTCAATGCAGGTTGGGTGGCCGCGACCTGGGCAGCGCCCAGCGCCGTCAGGAGCACCGACTGCAATTGGCTCTCCTTGACCGGTTTGTTGAGAAACGCGGCCAGGTTGAGACCGGCGGCTTGGCGGCGCACATCTTGCGCGCCCAGGGAGGTCAATACGATCAGGGGCAGGTGCAGGCCATCGGGCAAGCGCCGAATCTCGCGCGCCAGCGTCACGCCGTCCATCTCTGGCATCTGCACATCCATGATGACCAGGTCGAACGGCGTATTTAGGCGCAGCAGAGTGAGCGCCTCCTGGGCGGAGGCCACGGTATGGCCGATCATGCCCCAGGCCTGTGTTTGCAGGAGCAGGATGCGCCGATTGGTCTCATTATCATCCACAATCAACACCCGCTTGCCGTTGAGCTGCGCCAGGTCGCCCACGGGTGACTGGCCCAACGGCGCGGCGGCGGCCGCTGCATAAATCGTAAAGTGAAAAATGGAGCCGCGATTCACTTCACTCTCGACCCACATGGCGCCGCCCATCAGTTCGGCCAGGCGTTTGCTGATAATCAGCCCCAGGCCCGTGCCGCCGTAACGGCGCGTGATCGAGGCGTCAACCTGGCTGAAAGCATGAAAAAGCCGATCCATCCGCTCCACAGGGATGCCGATGCCGGTATCGCGCACAGAAAAGTGCAGTTGATAGGCCGTAGATGCGGTGGGCAGCGCTCCTTCTTCTGTTGGCGGGCGTGCCGGCACAGGCTGCGCCGCGACCGATAGCACCACCTCGCCGTGCTGGGTGAACTTCAGGGCATTACCGATCAGGTTCACCAGGATCTGACGTAGACGCGTCATGTCACCGACGATATGACTGGGGACGTTGGCATCCACATAGGATACCAACTCCAAACTCTTTTCCGTTGCCTTGGCCGCAAAGAGATCGAGCGCCTCTTCGACGCAGACACGACTATCGAACGGCTGTTGCTCCATCTCCATGTGTCCAGACTCGATCTTGGAAAAATCGAGAATATCGTTGATGATCGTCAGCAGGG
>ERZ1026792.1899-NODE-1899-length-12000-cov-3.344816_pt1 | contig 12000 bp, 8 predicted proteins | sample MGYA00520884_ERZ1026792 | MGnify/ENA primary metagenome ERZ1026792 (study PRJEB33270, sample SAMEA104284473) | anaerobic digester metagenome | biome: Anaerobic digester microbiome; feature: mesophilic sludge digester; material: Anaerobic digester biomass | place... | reverse complement strand
CAGCAGGGTCTCCCCGGAGACGCTGTCTCGGCAGAGAAGCACCGCGGGCCGGCGCGCCGCGCGCAGGAAGGAGGCGAGGCGCTTCCCGTACGCTGCGACGTCGTCCGGCGAGGCTCCGATCGCCTGCGTCGAGACCCGGTCGAGCTTCGTCCGCCCCCTCCCGATTAGGAGAACGCGCGCACCCGCGCGCGCCGCCGCGATCACCGAAAGGGCGGCGACGCGGTTGGAATCGGCCACCCCTGTGCCGATCACGGCGACAGCGTCGCTCCCCGCCGCGTCTTCAGCGCGCGACGGGGAGACGATACGACCGAACGCGCGGAGCTCCCGGGCGGAGAAGGCGTTTCCAGACGCCGGATGGATGGTGTTCGTCCCGAGGATCGCCCGGGCCACGCGCTGCGCCTCCAGCGCCTCCTCGTCCGTGAGCTGCGGGGAGACGAAGACCGCGATCCGCCGCGGCCCCACCCCCTCGACGCCCTTTCGGACCGCCTCGGCGGCATCCCCCCATCGCGTCGGGACGAACGACCCGCCGCGGCGCACGGCGGGGGCTATGATCCGCCCGGCCTCCCCGAGCCATCCGCAGCCGAACCTCCCCTTCTCGCACAGGTTGCCGTTCCCGGCCGGGGCGACGGAGCCGAGGCGGTTCCCGGCGGTGGAGATGAGCACACGGCAGCCGTCGCCGCACTGCCCGCAAGTCGTTTCAACGGCGGCCCCCCCCCGAGGGAGGGGCCGCGGGACGGCGCTCCTCGCGACCAGGGCGCCGGTGGGGCACGCCGTCACGCATTGCCCGCACGATTCGCAATCCGTATCCTGGAGCGGGAGGCCGAACGGGGGGGCGACCTGCATGCCGAGCCCCCTCCCGACGTAGCACCAGGCCGAGATCCCCTGCACCTCGTGGCATACGCGGATGCAGCGGGCGCACTTGATGCACTTGTCCGGGTCGCGGATTATCCATGGGTGCCGGTCGTCGATCTTCCAGCGTTTCCGCGGCGAACCGAAACGGTTCTCTCCGACGCCGTATTCGACGGCGAGGTCGCGCAAGGCGCAGTCGTCGGCCTTGTCGCAGCCGCACTCCAAGCAGCGGTACGCCTCGCGAAGCGCCCCCTCCTCGTCCGGCGTGCCCTCGACCTCGTCGAAGCCGCGCGCGCGCGCGGCGGCGGGCAAATGGCAGGCGGCAAGCCGCGGGAGCCTCTCCTCCCCCTCGTACTCCCCGGGGTCGATCTCCTCGTTCCTCCTCCTCGCCGGGCTGAGGAGGGGAGCGGCGGGCGAGGCGATGCCCGTGCGGAGCCACGCGTCGATCGAGTGCGCCGCGCCCTTTCCGGCCGCGACGGCCGCGATGGCGATGTCGGGGCCCGTGACGCAGTCGCCGGCGGCGAAGACGCCGGGCGGGCCGGCCTCGAACGTCCCGGCCGCGGCCGGCACGACGCCGCCCTTGCCCGGCGTGACACCGGAACCGTCGAGCACGGCGGTGTCGACCGATTGCCCTACCGCCATGATGACGGTGTCGCACGCGATCGCGTGCCGGCTCCCATCGACCGGGACAGGCCTCCGCCGGCCGCTCTCGTCCGGGGCGCCGAGCGCCATCTTCGTGCAGAATAGCCGCAGGCGGCCGCCCTCGGGGGCGATCGCCGCCGGGAGGGTGAGGAACCGGATCTCGATCCCCTCCTCCTCGGCGGCGGAGATCTCCGCCGGCGTTGCGGGCATCTCCTCGCGGGAGCGCCTGTAGACGACCGTCACCCTCTCCGCCCCGAGACGCAGCGCGCTCCTCGCCGCGTCGATCGCCGTGTCGCCCCCCCCGACCACGGCGACATCGGCCCCCAGGGACGGCCTCCCGCCGGAGGCCACCGCCGCGAGAAAATCGATCCCTCCGAGGACACGGGGGAGGTCCTCGCCTTCGATCCCCATGAAACGGGGCCGCTGCGCCCCCGCGGCGATGAGGATGGCGTGGTATCCCTCCCCGAGAAGCCCCGTCGCGGGGCGGGCGGGCCCGATCCCCTGCCCGCATCTGATCTCCACGCCGAGGGAGCGGATCACGTCGATCTCGGCATCGAGAACGGCCTTCGGGAGGCGGTACTCCGGTATGCCGTAGCGGAGCATCCCCCCCGCCTTCTCCCTCGCCTCAAAGACGGTGACGGCGTGCCCCTCCAGCGAGAGGAACCAGGCCGCGGAGAGCCCCGCGGGGCCCGAGCCCACGACAGCGACGCGTTTCCCGGTGGGAGGTTTCGTCGCCGGGGGCGGCCCGCCGCCGGCCTTATCCGCCGCAAATCGCTTCAACGCGCAGATCGAGACCGGCTCGTCGACGGCGCCCCGGCGGCACGCCTCCTCGCACGGGTGGGGGCATATCCTCCCGATCGTCGCCGGGAGCGGGACGGTCTCGCGGATGAGGGCGAGGGCGTCCGCGTACTGCTTTTCGAGGATGAGGCGGAGATACCCCCGCGCGTCGCAGCCGGACGGGCACGCGAGGCGGCACGGCGGGACGCATTCGCCGCAATGGTCGGATAGGAGGAGTTCGAGGCAGAGGCGCCGGGCGGCGCGGATATCGTCGTCGATCGTGATGACCCGCATGCCGTCGGCGGCGAGCGTGGAACAGGCGGGGCGGAGCCTGCGGTCCCCGTCCACCTTCACCGCGCAGATCCAACAGGCGGCGTACGGCTCGAGCTTGCCGTCGTGGCAGAGCGTGGGGACGGCGATCCCGGCCCGCCGCGCCGCCGAGAGTATCGTCTCCCCCTTGCGCGCCTCCACCCCTTTTCCGTCTATCGTCAGCCGCATGGCCGCGCCGCCCCCGTCCCATCCGTCCGGATATCTGAAACGGAACACGGGCCCCGGAACCCGTTTCCGTCACCCCGCCGTGATCGCCCCGAATCGGCACGCCTCGACGCAGAGCCCGCAGCGCGTGCATTGCAGGGGGTCGAGGCGGTGCGGCTTTTTCGGCTCGCCCGTGATCGCCTTCGTCGGGCAGACCCGCACGCATGCCCCGCATCCGACGCACGCCCCGGGTGAGATGGAGTAGGCGAAGAGGGCCTTGCACTTCCGCGCCGGGCAGCGCCGGTCGCGGATGTGCGCCTCGTACTCGCCGCGGAAGAAGCGGAGCGTCGTGAGGACGGGGTTCGGGGCGGTCTGGCCCAGCCCGCAGAGCGAGGCGATCTTGATCTTCCCCGCCAGCTCCTCGAGGAGGTCGAGGTCCTCCATCCGCCCTTTCCCCGCGGTTATGCGCTCAAGTATCTCGAGCATCCGCTTCGTCCCGATCCGGCAGAAGGTGCATTTCCCGCACGACTCGGCCTGCGTGAAGGCGAGGAAGTAGCGGGCGATGTCCACCATGCAGCTCGAATCGTCCAGCACTATCAACCCCCCCGAACCCATGATCGCGCCGCTCTTCTGAAGGGATTCGTAATCCACCGGGGTGTCGAAGAGGGCGGCTGGGAGACAGCCGCCGGATGGGCCGCCGATCTGCGCCGCCTTTACGGGGAGGCCGGTCGCGGATCCGCCTCCGATATCGAATATGATCTCCCCGAGGGTGGTCCCCATGGGGACCTCGACCAGGCCCCCCCGCGCGATCTTCCCAGCGAGTGCGAAGACCTTCGTGCCCCTGCTCCCGGGGGTGCCGATGGAGGCGTAGGCCGCGGCGCCGCGGGAGACGATCCACGGGACCGATGCGAGGGTTTCGACGTTGTTGATGCATGTCGGCCTTCCCCAGAGCCCCCTGGAGGGGGGGAAGGGGGGGCGGAGGCGCGGCATGCCGCGCTCGCCCTGTATGGATTTTATGAGGGCGGTCTCCTCCCCGCAGACGAACGCCCCGGCGCCGTGCATGATGGACACGGAGAAGTCGAAGCGGCCCCCCATGATCCGCCTTCCGAGAAGGCGGCGCGCCGCCGCCTGGCGGACGGCTATCCCGAGCCGCTTCACGGCCAGCGGATACTCGGCGCGCACGTAGATGATGCCGCGCGACGCGCCGACGGCGTATCCGGCGATCGCCATCCCCTCCAGAACCGCGTGCGGGTCGCTCTCCAGGACGCTCCGGTCCATGAACGCGCCCGGATCCCCCTCGTCCGCGTTGCAGATCAGGTACTTCTCCCCCCCGGGGGCGTCCCTGGCGATGCGCCACTTCCTTCCCGTCGGGAAGCCGGCGCCGCCCCTGCCGCGAAGGCCCGACTCGGTCACCGCGCGTATGACGTCGTCCGGGGAGGCGCCGTCAAGGACGGAGGAGAGGGCGGCGTAGCCGCCGCGCCCGATGTAGTCGCCTATCTCCTCAGGGTCTATCAAGCCGCACTTCCCGAGCACGATCCTCCTCTGTTTCGCGAAATACGGAAGGGAGGAGATATCCTCCCCCTCGCCGGCGAGCAGCCATTCGCCAACCGGTACGCCGCCGGCGAGGTGCTCCTCCGCGATGCGGCGTACGCGGGCGGGGGTCAGGTCCCCGTAGAGCACGGGCCGCCCCCCCTCCGCGGAAACCTCCGCGAGGACCTCGCGGTGGCAGATCCCGATGCAGCCGGTGCCCTTCACGGCGACGGCCAGCCCGCGCCCCCTGGCCTCGGCGCGGAACGCCTCCGCGACGCCCTCGGCGCCCGCGGCGACGCCGCAGGAGCCGAGTCCGATAGTGACGGTGAAGCGGCGTCGACCGGTCTTCATCTGTACCGTTTGAGTATCCCCGGGACCGAAGCGGCGGTGAGCTTCCCGTGGACGGTTGCGTTTACCATGACGACGGGGGATAGCGAGCAGCAGCCCAGGCACGCCGCCTCGCGAAGGGTGAACGCCCCGTCGCCCGTCGTCTCCCCGGGGGAGACGCCCAGTGCCCGGCCCAGCGCCTCGGAGATCCGCTCCGCCCCCGCCACGTGGCACGCGGTGCCGTGGCAGACGGTGACGATGTTTCTCCCGACCGGCTTCAGGCGGAACTGGCCGTAGAACGTCGCCACGCCGAATACCTCGGAGGGGGAGAGGCGGAGGGCCCTGGCGATGCGCCGCATCGCCCCCACGGGGAGGTAGCCGTAGATCTCCTGGGCGCCCTGGAGGAGAGGGATCAGGGCGCCCTTTTGCCCCCGCAGCGAGGAGAGGAGCGCACGGAAACGACGGTCTGCCGCCGCGGCGCGGCGGCTGGGCGTTTTCTTCATCGGGGACCCCGGCGGATCACGGCCACAGCCCGCGGATCCGCATCGCGTTGCCGACCTTTCCCACGGCGAGGACGAGCGCCGCCGTGCGCATGTCGATGCGGTGCCTCTCGGCGGTGCGCAGCACCGCGTCGAAGGCCGAGCCCATGACGGCGCGGAGCCTTTCGTTCACCTCCGCCTCGCTCCAGAAATAGGCCTGCAGGTTCTGCACCCACTCGAAGTAGGAGACGGTGACCCCGCCCGCGTTGGCCAGGATGTCCGGGACCAGGAAGACCCCGCGGTCGCGGAGGATCCTGTCCGCCTCGGGTGTGGTCGGGCCGTTGGCCGCCTCCACGACGACCTTCGCCTTCACGCGCGGGGCGTTCGCGGCGGTGATCTGTTTCTCGAGGGCCGCGGGGACGAGGAGGTCGCAGTCGGCCTCCAGCAGCTCGGCGTTGGTGATCGGGTCGGCCCCGTTGAAGCCGGCGACGGTGCCCGCCATGCGCTTGTGGGCGAGGACGGCGTGGGGGTCGAGCCCCTTGGCGTTGTACACCCCGCCTTTCGAGTCGGAGACGGCGACGATCGTGGCGTCGGCGTCGTGGAGGAGCAGCGCCGAGACGGAGCCCGCGTTGCCGAACCCCTGGACCGCAACGCGCGCCCCCGCCGTCGGGATGCCGGCGTAGCGAAGCGCCTCGACTGCGGCGAACATCACCCCCCGCCCGGTCGCCTCGCGGCGTCCGAGCGACCCGCCGATCTCGACCGGCTTGCCGGTCACGGAGCTTATGGCGCTCCACCCCTCGGTCATACTGATGGTGTCCATGAACCAGGCCATGACCTGCTCGTCGGTGTAGACGTCGGGGGCCGGGATATCCTTGTCGGGGCCGATGAAGAACTCGATCTCCGTCGCGTAGCGGCGCGTCAGGTGCTCGATCTCACGCGGCGACATCGCCTTCGGGTCGCAGATCACCCCGCCCTTCGCCCCGCCGTACGGGAGGTTCACCACGGCGCACTTCCACGTCATCCACATGGCGAGCGCCCTGATCTCGTCGAGGTCGACAGCGGGGTGGTAACGAATCCCCCCCTTCGCGGGCCCGCGGATTAGATTGTGCTGCACGCGGTAGCCCGTGAAGACGCGCGGGCTCCCGTCGTCCATCCGCATCGGGATCGAGACGGTCAGTTCGCGCTGGGAGTGGCGAAGCCGCTCGTGGATGTACGGGTCGAGATTGAGAATCCTGGCCGCCCCGTCGAGCTGATCGAGGGCCATCTGCCACGCTGTCGTCTGGTTGTTGGCCACGGGAATGATCCTCCGGCATGCGGTGACAGATGATATACTAAGGCCGGTGGAAACGCAAGGGCGCCGGCCGCGGAGGGGCCGGGGGGAGGGGGGGCGGTGAGGATAGGGCTGATGGCGGATTCGCACGAGAATATGCCCATGATCAAGAGGGCGGTCGATCTCTTCAACAGGGAGTGCGCGGGGCTGGTGCTCCACGCGGGCGACATCATCTCGCCGATCACGGCGAAGGAGTTCGCGAGGCTCGAGATGCGGATGATCGCCGTCTTCGGGAACAACGACGGCGACCGGCCCTTCCTGGAGAAGAGGTTCGCCCCGTTCGCGGATATCCACCCGGGGGCGTGGGGGTTTGAGGCCGGGGGCAGGAGGATGCTCCTAATGCATGCCCCCGACGCGCTTGAGGCGATCGAGGCGAGCGGGGCGTATGACGCCATCGTCTACGGCCACACGCACGAGGCGGTGGTCAGGAGGACCGGGCGGACGCTGGTGGTCAACCCCGGCGAGTGCGGCGGGTGGATCACGGGCCGCAGCACCGTCGCGCTCCTGGAGACGGGGACGATGGAGGCGGAGATAAGGACGCTCTGACCCCCCGCGGCGCCGCCTACGGCCACAACCCCCTGTATCCCGCGGCCTCGGCAACCCTGCTGACGCCGAGCATCATCGCGGCGGTGCGCATGTCGACACGGTGCCTCTCCATCATCGCCGCCGTCTCCGCGAACGCCCCGGTCATTATCCTGCGGAGCCTCTCGTTCACCTCCTCCTCGCTCCAGAAGTATTCCTGGAGGCTCTGGACCCACTCGAAGTAGGAGACGGTGACGCCGCCCGCGTTGGCGAGGATGTCCGGCACCACGAGGACTCCGCGCTTGGAGAGGATGCCGTCGGCGTCCGTGGTGGTCGGCGCGTTGGCGGCCTCGACGACTATCTTCGCCTTCACCCTCGGGGCGTTCCGCGCCGTGATCTGCCCCTCGAGCGCCGCCGGGATGAGGATGTCGCACTCGGTCTCCAGGAGCCGGGCGTTCGTGACCGCCTTCCCGCCCTCGAACCCCCTCACCGCCCCGGTCCTCGCGACGTGGGCTAGGAGCCCCTGGATGTCGAGCCCCGCGGGGTTGTGCACCCCCCCGGTCACGTCGCTCGCCGCCACGATCGTGCCGCCGTGCTCGTGGATGATGCGCGCCGAGTTCGAGCCGACGTTTCCGAACCCCTGAATCGCGAAGGTGGAGCCGCTCAGCTCCATCCCTTTATAGCCGCAGACCTGCTCGGTGACGTAGAACACCCCGCGCGCGGTAGCCTCCAGCCGCCCCTTGGACCCGCCGAGGCAGAGCGGCTTCCCCGTCACCACCCCCGGGACGGAGTGGCCGTGGTTCATGCTGTAGGTGTCCATGATCCAGCCCATAACCCTCGGGTTGGTGTTCATGTCGGGGGCGGGGATGTCCTTGTCGGGGCCGATTATGATCGCTATCTCGCTGGCGTAGCGCCGCGTCAGACGCTCGATCTCGCCATCGGACATCTTCGACGGGTCGCACACCACGCCGCCCTTCGCCCCGCCGTACGGGATGTTCACCAGCGCGCACTTCCACGTCATCAGCATGGCGAGCGCCGCTATCTCGTCGAGGTCGACCGCCGGGTGGTACCGGATCCCGCCCTTGCACGGGCCGCGCTCCATGCTGTGCTGGACCCGGTAGCCGGTGAAGACCTTCAGGCGGCCGTTGTCCATCCGGACCGGCACGGACACGATCAACGTCCTCTGCGGGTGCTTCAGCTTCTCGTGGATATCGGGGCTCAGCCCCAGCTTCCCGGCGACGATGCCGAGCTGCTTGAGGGCCATCTCCAGCGGCCCCTCTCCACCCGTGCGACCCTGCGGCTTCTTCATGCGGGCCCCTTTCCGTCTCCGCCGCGTCACTTGAGCTTGTCGACAACGAGGGCCGCGACCTCCGTGCCGACGCGGAACTGACCCTCGACGGTGGAGGCGCCGATGTGCGGCGTGGCGACCACGTTCTCGAGTTTCAGAAGGGGGTTGTCGGGCGCGGGGGGCTCGATCTCGAAGACGTCGAGGGCGGCGCCGCGCACCTTACCGCTCTGGAGCGCCTCGTAGAGGGCCTTTTCGTCCACGACCCCGCCGCGCGCGCAGTTGATGATGATGACGCCCTTCTTCATCATGGCGAACTGCTTCTCCCCGATGAGGTGCGTCGACTCCTTCGTCTTGGGGATGTGCAGGGTGATGATGTCGGACTCCCTTAGGAGGGCGTCCAGGTCGCACGCCTCCATCAGGGGGGCCTGGACGATCGGGGCGCAGCGGCGGGTCCGGGCGCATGTGGTGACCTTCATCCCCAGGCCGAGGGCGCGGACGGCGATCTCCTGCCCGATGCGGCCGATCCCGATGACCCCGATCTTCTTACCGTAGAGCTCGGACCCCATGAACTTCTTCTTCTCCCACTTCCCGGCCTTGATGGAGGCGTCCGCCGCCGGGATGGCGCGGGCGACGGCGAAGATCAATCCGATCGCCAGCTCGGCGACGGAGATGGAGGACGCGTGTGGGGTGTTGACGACCGGGATCCCGCGCTCCTTCGCGCAGGCGACATCGATGTTGTCGAGCCCGACGCCCCCGCGCGCGATGACCTTGAGCCTCTTCCCGGCCTCGATGACCGGGCGGGTGATCTTCGTGGCGCTGCGAACGATCACGCCGTCGTAATCGCCGATGCACGAGACGAGGTCCGGCTCCTTGAGGCCGGATTTCTCGTCCACCGCGATCCCCGCGTTACTGAGGATCGCCACAGCCTCCTTGGCGACCGGGTCGCAGATCAATACCCTCTTCATGGAGCCCCTCCTCTGTCGTGGGCGGTCAGCGCGCGCCCGCCGGAATATTGAGCGCGTTGACCACCAGGCCTGTGTAGAGCTTCGGGTAAAAATCGGTGGATTTCTGCGGCATCCTTTCCCCATTCCCCGCTATCTTCGCGACCTCCGGGGCCCTTGTGGGGTTCAGGAAGACCGCCGCCTGGAATGCGCCGCCGTCCACCGCGCGGACGGCGGCATCCGCGTACCGATCGTAGGCGACGTGCGCCTCATCCTCGAGCCGCTTCCGATCGATTCCCAGCAGCGCCTCGAGGACCGTGTGGATGACGCTCACGTCCAGCCGTTTCCAGTCGGCCGAGGCGTCTTTCCGCATCAGGGCGGTGACCGCGGCCTCGTCCTTGAGCGCGAGAACGGCGAACTCGCCGCCGAGGTATAGGCCGAAGCGGTGCTCGCCTGCGCGGTCAGCCGCCATCCCGGCAAGCATCTCATCCAGGCCCCGGCGGCGTTCCACCGCGAAGAACCGCTTCAGCAGCTCGGGAAGCGCCGCCGCCTGCCCGGCGGGCAGGTGGTGCAGGAGGCGGTGCGTGGGAAGGATCGTCAGGCCCGGGTCCTCCATCGCGATGAACGCCATGATGTGCGTGTCGTAGTTCTCGTTCCCGGGGGAGCAGCGCACCCCCCTCTCCCGCATCTCCCGCCGGTAGTTCAGGGCCGTCTCGTAGCGGTGGTGCCCGTCGGCGATGAAGAGCGTCTTATCCGCCATGAGCGCCTGCACGGTCCTGTGGACGGACGGGTCGTCGATCACGCGGACGCGGTGGATCACGCCGTCGTCGTCGCGCGCCTCGATCTCTGGCGGCCCAAGGGCCGCCGCGGAGAGCGCGTCCATGACCGCCCCGGCAGGATCGGGGTAGAGCATGAAGATGAGGCCCGTCTGGGCGGCGGTGGCGCGCATCAGGTTGAGCCGGTCCGCCTTCGGGCCGGCGAGGGTGCGCTCGTGCGGCATGACCCCCCCCTCCCCGAACTCCTCCAGCCCTCCGAGCGCGATAAAGCCGCGGCGCGTCTTCACGGGCCCCCCTCCGAACGAATACTCCTGTTCGTACGGATAGATCGCCTCCCGCGCGTCGCGGACGAGGATATTCTCGGCGATGCACCGGTCGAGGAAGGCGCGGGCGCGCGTGTACTGGTTGTCGGCCGGGGTGTCCTGCGGCGTGGTCTTCCCCTTGGAGAAGCGAACGATGTTGTACGGGTGCCGCCGGTAGTACTTCTCCTGGAGCTCCGGGGTGATCTTGTCGTACGGCTCGGCGAAGACGAGGCCCACGTCCGCGACCTTCTCCCGGTTGTAGCGGTAACCCCTGAACGGATAAATCCCCGCCATGACGCAATCTCCTCCGTGGTGGTGATGGGGCCCCATAATAGGCGAGGGGCGCCCGTCCGTCAACCTTATTCGGCCCCGCGCGGGCGCGGGGGGACCGGCAGGCAACTCGGGGTGGACAGCCGCCTCCGAAAAGTAGTATCATACGCCCCTACGTCGGTTGCAGGCGCGTGCGCGCCAAGAAGGAGGTGTCGATATGGGAAAGCGGGTGTTCAACTTCTACGCGGGGCCTGCGACGCTCCCGCTGAAGGCGCTCAAGGAGGCGAAGAGGGAGCTGCTTGACTTCCGGGGGAGCGGCATGTCGGTCTGCGAAATCAGCCACCGGTCGAAGGACTTTCAATCGGTGATCGACGAGGCGACGTCCCTCATCAAGGAGCTTTACGCCCTGCCGCCCGAGTTTCACGTCCTCTGGCTTCACGGCGGCGCCTCCACGCAGTTCTTCCACGTGCCGTGGAACCTGCGCATCGAAGGGAAGCCCCCCGCGTATGTCGACACCGGTTCGTGGGCCAAGGCCGCCATCAAGGAAGCCAGGTTTTTCGGGGACGTGACCGTCGCCGCCTCGTCGGCGGAGGGGTACGACTACATCCCGCGCGATTTCCAGGTCGACCCTAACGCGTCTTACCTGCATATCACATCCAACGAGACGATCAGCGGAACCGAGTGGCACGACTTCCCGGACCCGGGCCAGGTGCCGCTCGTGGTGGACGCCTCATCCGACTTCCTCAGCCATCCGATCGACTGGTCCAGGGTCGCGCTCCTCTACGCGGGGGCGCAGAAAAACCTAGGCCCCGCCGGCGTGGCGGTGGTGATCGTGAGGGAGGACATGGTGGCGCGCGCGCGCGCTAAGAAGCTCCCGACGATGGTCTCTTACGGGACGCACGTGGACAAGGGGTCGATGCACAACACCCCGCCATGCTTCGCCATATACCTCTCCCTCCTCGCCCTCCGCGATCTCAAGGAGAAGGGCGGCGTGCCGTACATCGAGAGGCTCAACCGGAGGAAGGCGAACCTGCTCTACAAGACGCTCGACGGCTCCGGCGGCTATTACACGCCGCGCGTGTCGCAGAAGGGGGACCGCTCCCACATGAACGTGACGTTCAAGCTCCCGAGCGAGGCGCTCGACGAGAAGTGCGTCGCGGAGGCCAAGGCGCGGAATCTGATCGGCCTGAAGGGATACCGGACCATGGGCGGAATGCGCGCCTCGATCTACAACGCCATGACGCTCAAGGGGGTCAAGGCCCTGACGGCGTTCCTGGAGGAGTTCCGGAAAGCGAACCCCTGACGCCGCCGGGATCTCCGCGCGCTGAATGCCCGGATGGGCAGGGCGCCGTCGGGCGCCCTGCCCATTTCCGCATCCGCGGGGGGGAAGGGATGAAGAGGATTCTGCCGGCTGTCATCGTCGCCGGCGCTCTCTGTTTCAGGTTCTCGATGATGGCGGCCGCGCTCCGCCCTCCCGAGCGCGCGGCCTCCGG
>ERZ1026792.1898-NODE-1898-length-12006-cov-3.567725_pt1 | contig 12006 bp, 6 predicted proteins | sample MGYA00520884_ERZ1026792 | MGnify/ENA primary metagenome ERZ1026792 (study PRJEB33270, sample SAMEA104284473) | anaerobic digester metagenome | biome: Anaerobic digester microbiome; feature: mesophilic sludge digester; material: Anaerobic digester biomass | place... | reverse complement strand
CTACAGAAGAGGACGGCTGCGTTCCGACTGGAGGGCGGACGCGCATCCGTCCGCTGAAGCCGCTTGCCGGCACGCCGGTTCTCTTTCTCCCGCAGAGGCGCTGAGGCGCAGAGGGGGCCGGGGACAGGCAAAACAGCCGCCATATAGGGTGAATGAGGAAATCAGGAACATCAGGAAAAGAGAGGAGACTGGAGCCATTTCCTTCCTGCTTTCCTGATTTCCAAATAGTCTCCCGTATTCTGACAAAAGTGTTGAATATGGAACTCAGGAACTTCAGGAAAAGAGAGGAAATATTGACCTTTCCTTCCTGCTTTCCCCTTCGGACGATGCTGGTTACGGTAAGTACCGCCCGTGGTGGGGTGGGGTCTTCGAGGTCGGCATGCGTTTGGTTTCTTATCGGCCGCTCTTTGCGGCTTCGGCGCTGATGATGGCGCTATTCGGAGCGATCACACTGGCGGTTTTCAGCAGCGGCGAAACGCCCGCGCGAGCCGTCACGCGGTGGACCGTGGAAGTGAACACCGAGGGGTTCAATCCCCGGCAGTGCAACATCGTCCGGAACGATGAAGTGGAGTTCAAGAACACGTCAAATCAGCCCATCCGCGTCTTCCACCCGGAGATCGGCGGCGCCCCGGCGGTCTTCGATGAGACGCTCGCCGCTGGAGCGACATCGAGCGCGCTTGGGTTCAACTTCGGCGGCACGTACGTGGTCGAGTCCGGACTCGGGCATTCGGTCACCATTTTCAACCCCAACACCGGACCAGGGACGCCGGGTTGTTCGAAGGAGGCGCCTACGCCCAGCCCGACGCCGACGAACACCCCCACCCCCACGCCCACCAGCACGCCGGAAGTTTGGGCGGATGTGAGTGTTGAAAAGACGGACGGCACGCATTATTACACAGCGGGTACCACCACCACCTATACCATTGTGGTTCGCAACGCTGGTCCCAACGACGTTACCGGCGTGGTGATTAACGACAGCAAGCCCGGGCAGATTACCAGCTGGACCTGGACCTGCACCCAGGCGGGAGCTTCCGGGTGTGACGGCGTGACCAACAGCACCGGCAATTTTTCGGATGTGGTGGATCTGACCAACGGTGGGGTGATCACCTATACCGTGACCGCCCAGATTGCCGCGGATGCCACCGGTGTGATGACGAATATCGTCCTTGCCGAAGTGCCCGAAGGTGTTGGCGATGAAAACCCCGACAACAACCGGGCGGCGGATGTGGATTATCCCCCCACTGCCGACCTGCAGGCTGCCAAGACGGATGGACTGGCAGTCTATCTGCCGGACCAGACCCTCACCTATCTCATCACGGTCAGCAATATCGGTCCCGATGCGGCATTGAACGCCAGTGTCACTGACCTGAGACCCGCCCAGGTTGCCAGCTGGGAATGGATCTGTGCGGGTGCCAGCAACGGGGCTTCCGGGTGCGATGGTGCTCCTGATGGTACGGCGGATTTCTCGGATATTGTGAGCCTCCCGGCAGGCAGCAGCATCTCCTATACAGTCAACGCCCGGGTTGCTGCCGATGCCACCGGTGACCTGGTGAATACCGTGACCATCCTGCCGCCCATGGGTCTCACCGATCCCGACCTGACCAATAACCAGGCAACCGATACGGACACCCCGCCCATGGCGGATATCAGCGTCACAAAATCCGACCTGATGGCAAACTACACCCGCGGCAGCATCACCTACCTGATCACTGTAAATAATTCCGGTCCCAACCCTGCCGAGGGCGTCATTGTGAATGATGCCTTCCCGGCAGGAGATATTGTAACAAGTTGGTCGTGGACCTGCCTGGCGCCAATTGGTGGGGCAACCGGCTGCGACCCGGCAGGGGATGGCGTTTACGACTTCAGTGATGTGATTGACCTGCCGGCTGTCAGCAGCATCACCTACCAGGTGACGGCAAACATCTGGCTGGATGCCAACACCACCCTGGTCAATTCGGTATCCATCACCCCGCCCGACAACGTACTGGACCCGAATCTTGCCAATAATGTTGCCACCGACGTGGACGATCCGCCGGTCTTTAGCTGCAATAATTTGACTGCCACGGCTGCCGGATCAATTGTGGACAACAAGCTCCAGGTGACCCTTAACAACAATACCCACTATCGCGGAACGTTGATCCTGGCAGAACTGGCATTTGTGGGTAATAAACCCAATAAATCCAGCCGGTTAACCTCCATTACGTTTGATGGTCCGGCGATTTATTCCACCTCGAGGAACGAGTCTGCCACTCTCTTCAATATTCCAGGTGCCTCCCCGGATGACTGGTTGATGGACGGCGGTGGAAATTATATTGACCGCACGGTGGACCCGCGCGTTCTGGGTGTGGGCGGCACCAGCAACCTGCAGCTGGTCTTCTACCAGGACAATCCGGAAGTTGTGACTGTCAATGCTCTATACCTTACGTTCACTTTCAACACCAACCCGCCAACCACCTGCCGTTATGGAGATCTAAAGTAACCTGATGACCAGACTCTGGCTTCCCTTTTTCCTGCTCCTCATCATCCTGGCAGCTCCAGCTGCCGGTGATGTCCAGGCATCGCCGGGTGTGGATACCAACCTGTTTGGCTATACGGTTGCCATCAACTCTGATGCGGAATGGGAGGAATTACATAGAGACGAAGATGCTCATTCCATCGTGTTTAAGGGAGTTGATGATGGGTTGAGTTGTAATGACGAAAATAACAACGGAACCTGTGATCTCCAGGAAGAAATCGGTCCCATCCCACTGGGCATGGACTTCCCATTTTTTGAGAATACCTATGCCGATGTTTTCGTCTCCACCAATGGTTTACTCCTGTTTGGACCACAAACGGGCAATTCGTATGTGACAAACCGGACCATTCCAACGGGGTATCTGCCACAAAATATGATCGCCGGTTTTTGGGATGATCTGATCCTTGTCAATGATCAGCAAAGCCGGGTTTATTACCTGGATTATGACAATTGTCCGGTGGGATCGGGTCGATGTACAATCATTGAATATTACCAGGTTCTCAAATTGGGCGAAGCCAGCCCCTCTCCGTTCAGCTTTGAAATCATTCTGTACGAAAATGGGATGATCATTTTTCAATATGACAGCCTGCCGATCAATGCGCAAGAATGTACGGTGGGCATTGAAGATGACCAGGGCGTGGATGGAGAACTGGTTTATTACAATGAGCCTGGTCTGGTTCCTTTACAGAAGATCACTTTTTCCTATCCTGACCCGGGCAAGCGGATGAAAATGTTCCCCCTGTATGAAGGCGGCTTTTTGCGGAACAATGCCTCTGACCTGGCTTTTACGCTGCGGAATACAGGGACAGCCCCATCACAGTTCACGCTTTCCCTGGACGTTCTGGAAGGAAAAACACCGGGGGATGGGTGGTCCTTTGTTTTTTATGATAGCAGCGGAACCGAAATTCCAACGGAAGGGATTTTGCTGGGTGTGGGCGAACAGGAGCGGATGATTTTGCGCGTTACCGCCCCGGATGGTGCCGCCCGTGGTGATTTTTCCCGGGTTGCAATCACAGCAAATGCACAAGACGCTACTCCAGTGACCATCATCCGGCAGACCGCGGTGGCGGCACCTTTTACGGCTGCCTTGTTGGGTGAAAACAATATCCAGATGCAAATCACCACGCCCGCCCGCCAGTTTCTTCGGCAGGTACAAAGCGGCTATTCCGGAACGGCACTCTCCCTTGCCTACATGGGGGATACATACTATCTTCCCCACTGGGAAATCAGCGGATACACCCCCGGTGGAGACAACTACAAGAATTCTGCGCTCAAGCGGGTGAATGTTGTGGGTGGCTCCAGCTTGATCCAGACCCTGGCAGACCACAGCCAGGAGGAGGATAGTATCAATGATAATGAAGTGATGCTGGCAATGGCTCCAGATGACACGGTGGGGGCGGTGTTTTTCCGCAGTACCCATGGCGATTCCATGATGGAAGAAGTCTACTGGCAGGAAATCAGCGCTTATGGCAAGCCACAAGGCGACCCGGTTCTGCTGGATTCCAATTCGGGAGATCTAAATCGTTCTTTCAGCCAGCCGGTGATGACTGCAACCACCAGTGATCAGTTTGTTGTTGTCTGGAATGTGCATGATAACAATGGCGAGGAGATACTGGGTGATTTGCATTATGCCATTCTCAAAACAGATGGAGAGATCACCAGACCGGCTGAAAGCCTGGTGGGAGCCATTTTTGGCGGCAGTTTATTCAATAGTGCAATGGTTGCCCCCCTGTTGGATGGGCGGGTTTTGGCTGTATTCCAGGAGACGACCCCGGAAGGTTTGGTGTCCATCCAATATACCCTCATTGATTCAGCGGGCACCGTAGAGGAACCAGTGGAAATTTCTTCTGCTCCCAGCTTGGGCAGGGTGGATGTCACCATCCTTGCGGATGGCAGTCCGCTGGTTGCCTGGATTGAAGAGGATGGGATTAACCTCCCCCAGGTTAAGTTTGTGGTGCTGACTGTGGAAGCGGGTGGCTTTGTTTCAACGGTACAGGCACTGAGCCTGCCCGACGACCGCCCTGCAGCCGACCTCTCGGTGACCACCGATACCCAGGGATATGGCGTCATTGCCTGGGGCGAGCGTTTCTACTCCCGGGTTTACTATGCCCTGGTGGATGCTGCCGGTTCTGTGATCACTCCGGCGATGTCCTTCCGCACTGCCGATGCAGGCAGCCTGCTCCGGATGGGAACAGAAGGAGTCAGCATTGCCCCCTGCCCGGATGAACTGATCTGGAAACAAGCCATGCCCACCATTTTAAGGTAACTGGAGGTGAAATGAAATTGAAAAAATATTCCTCCCATCCAAAGTCTGAACGCGGTCAAAGCCTCACTGAACTGGCGGTGATCGTGGTCATCATGATCATCATCCTGGCTGGCGTGGTGGACCTGGGCGGTGTGATCTTCCAGTATCTTGCCATGCGCGATGCCGCCCAGGAAGGCGCATCTTACGCCACCGCATTTCCCGACAGCTGCAACGAAATTATTGACCGGGTGTACGCCAGCCTCTACAACGCCGACCCCAACGTGGTGCTGGTGAATGTATTGATTGACGGCGAACAATGTGTGGAGGCATCCGCCAGCAATGCCTGCGCCGGTAACGAGGTGGAGGTGATTGTACGGCACCCCAATTACCCCATCACCATGCCCTTTCTGGGAACTTTTATTGGTTCCCAGTCCATCAACCTTGAAACATCCGTGCGAGACTCCATTCTGCGTCCGCCTTGTCCGTAATAAGCAGAAATTGGAGGAGGGAAGACTGATGAACACATTTTCAGAAAAACAACACGGACAGATTATTGTGATTTTTGCGGTGGCACTGGTTGCCCTGCTGGCAATCACGGCGCTTGCCATTGACGGCGGCATGATCTACTCCGACCGGCGCTACAGCCAGTCGGCTGCCGATGCCTCATCGCTTGCCGGGGGCGGCGTGGCGGCTTCCACCATGGACGACCTGGGCTTGATTTACACAGAATTTACCTGCACCAACAGCGGCGTGGCAACAGCCCGTGCCGATGCGATTGATGCTGCCATCAGCCGGGCGGCATCCAACAACTTCCCCACCCTGGATGGCGAGATTGCCGATCAGCATGGTGTGGAAACACTCTGTGTGAACGATGCCGCTAATTTTGATAAACATATTGATGTCCATACATTGGTCAGTTCCACAACCAACACCTCCTTTGCACAGATTTTCACCAATGGTGAGTATGTCAACCACGTCGAGGCGGTGGTGCGCGTCCGCCCCCGCACCGAGTTTGCCTTTGGCAACGCCATTGTTGCCACCAGCCCCAACTGCCAAAACGCCAATGAGGGCGGGGTCTGGTTCGATGGTAACAGTAATGTGGTGATTAATGGCGGCGGGGTTTTTTCCAATGCCTGCATTAATGCCAGCGGCTCGGCATTGTCCATTGATGTCAACAATGGCGGGATTGGATATGTGACCACCTATACCGAAAACGGCTCACCCACCGTGGACCCGGTTCCGGGGCAGGCGCCTGCGCCCATGCCGGATTACGGCATCCCGGAGCCAGTTTGCCCGACGACCACCCCCAAGCCTCATAACGGGCAGGGGACCATTGATCCCGGCAATTATTCACGCATCAAGCTGACCAATGGCGACCTGACCCTGAACCCCGGCTTGTATTGCATGTCTGGTGATTTGAGTATTTCCGGTGGTCACCTGGTTGGCAATGGCGTGACGATTTTCTTCGTCAGCGGTTCCACAAATTTCAAGGACGATTTTGGTGTTGCCGGGAACCCGGAAATTGACCTGTACGCCCCTACGGAAGCCAACCTGGTTGGCAATGCCATCCCCGGCGTGGTGATTTACACCACCACCTCGGGCAATGTCACCCTCCTGGGGAATGGCGATTCCACCTACGAGGGCATCATCTATGCCCCCCATGCCAGTGTGGATGTGGGCGGTACGGCGGGCGTCAATCCCACCTTCAATACCCAGATTGTTGGCAAGTCAGTCAAAATCCATGGCAATGCCACCATCAATATCAACTACAACAACAATAACCCCTACACCTGGTCGCCACGGCTGGATGTAGTCAAGTAATCCACCCATTTTATCCTCACCATTGAACCATGGAGAAAACATAATGAAACAACAAAAAGGTCAAATCATCGTTATCTTTGCAGTTGCGCTGGTGGTGCTGCTGGGATTCACCGCGCTCGCAATCGACGGGGGAATGGTTTATTCGGATCGCCGCTTCTCACAGAGCGCTGCTGATGCTGCTTCGCTGGCTGGGGGCGGGGCGGGGGCTGCCACCCTGGAAGATGAGGGCATCACCTATGGCAACTTCACCTGCACCAAGGCGGGGGTGGTCAGTGCCCGGGAGGATGCCGTGGATGCCGCCCTGGCGCGGGCTGCCACAAACAACATCCTTGGGCTGGATGACGATGTGACCGATTTGCACGGCGTGACCACCGAGTGTGTGAACGATAAAAGCCATTTTGACAAGCACATCGACATCATTACGGATGTCACCTCCGAGACTGCCACCTCGTTTGCTCATCTTTTCAATGGCAATCCGCTGGTCAGCCAGGTGGAAGGCGTGGTGCGCATCCGCCCCCGCACCGAGTTTGCCTACGGCTATGCCATCGTCTCGACGAATAAAACCGCCTGCGGCACCAATGACGGCGGGGTGGACTTCACCGGCGGCGGCGATGTTCACATTGTCGGCGGTGGAATTTTCTCCAACACCTGCCTCGAAAAGTCCAACGCCTCCGGCAGCATTGTTGTGGAAGGCGGCGATATCGGGTATTATGATGGCGGACCCAAAAAACCCGAGAAGTTTGACCCCGCTCCACAGGACTATGACGCCCAGATGCCAGATTTTCAGGTGCCTGTTCCAGTTTGCCCAGGCGGAGAACACCTGACGCAAAAAGGGGGCGGGGAAATTGGCCCGGGCAATTACGACAGCATTACCCTGCAGAATGGTGAATTAACCATGCTTCCGGGGCTCTACTGCATGTATGGCGAGTTCAAGGTCACCGGCGGCAACCTGACGGCTACCGGCGTCACCATTTACATCGTGGAAGAAACCGGCAACAAGACCTTTGCACTGGGTGGTAACGGCACAATCAATATCTCGGCTCCCAGCGATGGTAATGAGGTCAATGGCGCCATCCCCAACGTGCTGATTTACCTGAAGGATGGCGAAGATGGAACCGTGAAATTGACCGGCAATTCCGATTCCTTCTTCCTGGGAATGATTTATGCCCCGGATGGTGATATTGAGGTCAGCGGCAACAACGGCACCCATCCCACCTTCCACACCCAGCTGATTGGTGAATACGTGGATGTGGGCGGTAATGCAACAATTGACATCAACTATAACAGCGCCCGCAACCTGGAGGACAGACCCAAGCTGGATATGTTAAAGTAGCCAGCCCTGGCTCTCCTGGTTTTGCAAACAAGCCCGCCCGCTGCATCCCACCCTCATCAATAGGGGACAGCGGGCGGGTTTTCCATTTCTCCTTCGGTTGGGTGGTAAGGTTTTCATGTGCTGGTCTCCCATCCCCCAACTGCGTTTGGCGTTTTGAATTTTGTTTGGCGAATTCAAGCTATAATCAATTATCTTTTTTGTTTCCATTTAACCTTAAGTGACATGGAGCGGTCCATGAGCCTGCGGACCAAAATTTTGCTGGTAAATGCAGCAACCACGGTGATCCTGATTGTCGGGTTGCTGCTGGCTGTCCGCGGCTTGCTCCTGCCGCACTTCCTGGAAGAACAGGATGCTGCGGTTCATCTGAACCTGGAGCGGCTGGAAGGTGCCATCCAAAATGACTTTACGGTCCTGGATCAAACCATCCGTGACTGGGCAAAGTGGGACGACACCTATGCCTTCGTCCATGATGCCAACCAGGAATATGTGGAGTCCAACTTGCAGCCCGCCACATTTGCAGACCTCCATGTGCATTGGATGGTATTTGTTGGCGCGGACGGCGGGGTTGTTTTTGACGGCATCTATGACCCGGACTCTGGGCAGGTGCAGCCCAGCCCATTATCCATGGCTGCCCATCTTGGTGCCGGATCTCCCCTCCTGCCCGATCCCGGAGCCATGGAAGGGAAACAGGGCTTCCTGGCGGTGGCGGATGCCCCCATGCTGGTGGTTTCGCACCCCATTCTTCATACAGAAGGCGGCGGTCCTCCGCTTGGCGCGCTGATCATGGGGCGCTACCTGGACGCACAGGAAGTTGCCCAATTTGCCAACGTATTGCAATTTCCGGTTTCCATCCACCGCCTGGGCGGCGGGGAGCCTGTTCCAGGGGATGTAAGCGCTGCCTTGGAGAATATCCTTGCATCTGGCGCATCCCACAGGATATCTCCTTCTGATGATCGGACAGTATCCGGTTACCTCCTGCTGCGGGATGTCTATGACCAGCCAGCCTATATCTTCAGCTTTCAGCAGCCGTCTACGGTGCACCAGGCAGGAATCGTCTTGATCAACCTGGTCATTACCATTCTGATTGCAGCCGGGTTGATCTTCTTCCTGGTGTTTTCCGGTGCAATGGAAGTAATGGTTCTCGCCCCTTTGCGCCGCCTGAACCAACAGGTGACCGAGGTGGGAACCACGGGTGATTTATCCCGCCGGGTCACGGTCCATGGCAGGGATGAACTGGGGCAACTGTCGGAATCCATTAACCGTACCCTCGCTGCCTTGCAGGAGGCGCAAAGGATGGGTGAGGAAAACCGGGAACGCTTCCGTACCCTGGTCAATTCGATGGATGAACTGGTGTTTACCCTGAACCGTGAACGAACCGAGATGCACTTTTACGGCAGACAATCCGCCCGTTTCCGTCTTGCAGAAAGCGTGGACCCGGGAGAATTTCGCGATCTGCTGGACCGCGTTTCCAACTTCTCCCTGCACCATGAAATGATGGAACGTGCCATGGCGGGCGAGTCCATCTCTTATGACTTCCAGGTTGATTTTGATAAACAAAAACACCACTTTGTCAATTCGGTTGCACCCATTCATAATCCCCGTGGCGAGATTGTGGGCGTGGTGGGGGTGGCGCAGGAAATCAGCAACCTGAAGCAGCTGGAATTCATCCTCCGCCAGCGTGTGACAGAGTTGACTGCATTGTACGAAGTCTCCCGCCTGTTCCTCAGCCAGCTTGATACGACTGCAGCGCTTGCCAATGTCTGCCGTCTGGCAGTTCAGCGCTTTGGGCTGGATGCCGCCTGGGTGGGAGAGCCCCTGCCTTCCGGCAGCCGGATGCGGGTGCTTTCCAGCTATGGCGCCATGCCCATTGATGCCGCGTCCCACATGGTTCGGATAGAATCGGGTGGTTTGGTGAACCCGGCGCTGCTGTCCTATCAGAATGGTCGGGTGGTGACACTTAACCGATTTTCCAATGATGATACCCGTCCCATCGGTCCAACTGGAAGGCTGGTGCAATCCCTCATTTGCCTGCCCCTGCAGCAGAACGGTCAATCGATTGCTGCATTGACTGCTTACAGCCGGGAGGAAGGCTACTTCACCCCGGAACGGCTCCAGTTTCTGCAATCCTTTGCCAACCTGGCAAGCGCCGCGCTTCAGAGCGCCCGGCTCTTTGAGCAGGTGCTGTCGGGCAGGCAGCGACTGCAAGACCTCTCCCGCCGCCTGGTGGAAGTGCAGGACCAGGAACGGCTGGATACCGTGGAAGAGCTTCGCGAGGAAATGGACCGGATTTTCTCCGACCTTGGCACGGCGATCCAGCCGGAAACACTCCCTGATCCACTCGTCTTGCAGCAGGAACTGGAAACCGCCCGCGAGCGCACCCGGACATTCCTGGAACGCGCCAGCAGGAAACGAACGGAACCCCGCGCTTCGCTGCTGGAAGCACGCGGGCTGATTCCCACCCTGCAATGGCTGATCAACCGCTATTCCACCCGCCATGGTATGTCCATGCAGTTGGATGCGCCTGGTTTGGATGAAAACCGTTTCCCATTTGAGGTGGAATTGACGGCTTACCGCCTGGTACAGGAAGCCCTGACAATCATTGCCCAAAATTCCCATGTCCAATCCCTGCAGCTCCAGGTGCAGCATCTGCCGGGCTTGCTGGAAATCCGCATTGTCAAGCCCACCGAGGGCGGCACCACGGATCCAACGCTTCACCGGCTGCTGCTGGATTTACGCCAGCACCTGGCAGCCTTTCGGGGTGATGTCCAGATCGAAACCCATCCCGGTGGCGGTGAAACCTACATTTTTCATATCCCCCTGCAGGATTAACCTTTTGATAGTTTCCGTGCTATACTTTTTCCAACCAATTGATGAGTGGAGGAACCTATGTCATCCATGGAGGATATTCTGGCTGTCATCCTGGGCGGAGGGCGGGGCGCCCGCCTGTTTCCCCTGACAAAAATGCGCTCCAAGCCTGCCGTTCCCATTGCCGGGAAATACCGCCTGATAGACATTCCAATCAGCAACTGCATTAATTCCGGCATCTTCCGGGTTGCCGTCCTGACTCAGTTTAATTCTGTTTCCCTGCACCGCCACATTACCCAGACGTACCAGTTTGACCGGTTTCATACTGGCTGGGTCCAGATTTGGGCTGCGGAGCAGACGATTGCCAGTGAAGACTGGTACCAGGGAACTGCTGATGCCGTCCGCAAGCAGCTGTTTGAGATTCGTTCGACCCGGGCATCCCATGTCCTTATCCTGGCGGGTGACCACCTGTACCGGATGGATTATTCCGCCATGGCGCGCCAGCATTGGGAAACCGGTGCCGATATCACGGTGGCGGTCCAGCCGGTGGCAGCCCAGGATGCGGGGCGGTTTGGCATCCTCAAGGTGGGCGAAAACAACCGGATCACCGAATTTGCAGAAAAGCCCAAAGATCCTGCCCTCCTGGCGAGCCTGGTCAGCCGTGCGGATGCTGGAAGACCTTTCCTTGGCTCGATGGGCATTTACCTGTTCAAAACCAGCGTTCTGTTTGAACTGCTGGAGCATTCCACGCTGGACGATTTTGGCATCCATGTCATTCCCAGTTCCCTGGTCACCCACCAGGTGTTTGGCTATCACTTTGATGATTACTGGGAGGATATCGGGACCATTCGTAGTTTTTACGATACCAACCTGGCACTCACCATGCCCAATCCGCCGTTCAATTTCTACGATGCCGATCATCCCATCTACACGCATCCCCGCTTCCTGCCGGGCACCACGGTGGAAAACAGCACATTGGAAAACGTGTTACTGACGGAGGGTTGTTGCATCCAGGATGCGGATATCCGCCATTCCATCATCGGCGTCCGCTCCCAGATCCGTTCCGGTGTTCATATTGCCGACAGCATTATCATGGGCTCCGACTATTATGACAGTGAAATTACAAAACACATCCCCGGCGGAAGTGCCGTCCCGATTGGGATTGGGATAAACAGCCATATTGAAGGCGCCATCGTGGATAAAAATGCCCGCATTGGCAGCAATGTGATCATCCGTCCCTTCCCGCGCGGGACGGAAATTACCACCGATACCTGGGTGGTGCGGGAT
>ERZ1026792.1896-NODE-1896-length-12013-cov-3.047787_pt1 | contig 12013 bp, 7 predicted proteins | sample MGYA00520884_ERZ1026792 | MGnify/ENA primary metagenome ERZ1026792 (study PRJEB33270, sample SAMEA104284473) | anaerobic digester metagenome | biome: Anaerobic digester microbiome; feature: mesophilic sludge digester; material: Anaerobic digester biomass | place... | reverse complement strand
AACGCAAGATATAATCGCACTGCCCCGCGATTATTTGTATGCACATTTGGGGGAATGCCGACCAGGAATCCAGGTTTTACGCGGGTTCCAGGGCATCATACCCCTCGAAACTGTAGAAGATGGGTCAGGGAAAACCCCTTTTTATTCATGATCTTTCCTTTGCAAGAGAACGCGCGACACAAAACCCCGGCAAGAGTGACAAGCACAAACCATGCCTCGAAGGATGAAAATATTTGTACCCATCATCTAGCTGCGGCGGAACTGGATATATCTCACCAGTGGAATTTCGACCGCCTCGCGGCTTCGGGCAATTCGCATCGCTGCATATCCTTCTCGCGGGGCCGATCCACCCGCCGAAGTTATGTATACAGTATTCAAGGGCCCTTTGCAAGAGGCCCGGGCATTCCATGGCAAGGAGCTGAGTGTCGCCCGCCTCTCCATCTTATCGCCGCGCGGTCTTCCTCCCGCCGCCCCTTCGGCCATTCCCGTTCCTGCGCGTCACGGCAAACTGATATAATGGCCCCATGAACGACGGACGCCTCGGCCGACTGAGATCTCGTATCGTACTCTCCCTTATCTTCGCCCTCCCGCTCCTCTATCTAGAGCCCCGCCTCCTCGGGATCTCCTTCCCGGACGCCTTCCTTTTTCCGAAGCGTTATCTGGTCGAGATCCTCTCGACTCTCCTTCTCGCGCTCTGCGTCGCGGACCTCGCGCTTGGGGGAGAACTCCTACTCCCGCGCCCCGGGACTGTTCCGGTCCTTCTTTTTATCGGCTGGAATTGCGCGACCCTCTTCCGGGCGCCGAGCTTCCACGAGGGATGGAAAGAGGCGCTCCGGTGGGCATGCTACGGGATGATCTATATCGCCGCCGCCGACTCGCTCCGGGGCCCGGCGCGGGCTCGCGCCCTAGCCTTCTCGGCCCTCGCCCCCGCCGCCGTCGTCTCCCTCCATTCGATCGCGCAATATTACGGCCTGGATCCGTCCGCGTTCAGAGGGGGGGGCGGGAGCGTCTACGCCACGCTGGGCAACCCCAACTATGTCGCCTCCCTTCTGGCCGTCTCCCTGCCGCTTGCCTACTGGGGCTGGCTATGCCCCGGGGACGGGAGGAGGGCGGCGGCGTGCGGGGCGGTGTCGCTGCTCGGCACGGCCGCGATCCTGCTCACGCGGGCCCGCGGGGGCCTGGCGGCGCTCCTGGCCGGGACGATCGCGGGGCTTCTCTTCTCGCGCGCGAGGATCGCGCGGCCGCGCCTCGTCGCCCTCGCCCTATCGGCGGCGGCCATGGCCCTCCTCCTCTCCCTCCCCTCCCCGCTCAACCGCTACGACACCCTGACCGTCAGGAAGTTCGCCGAGCTTTCCGGGGCGGGGCAGGGCGGAACGGCTTGGCGCCTGATGGTCTGGAGAATCGGCCTCCGCATGGCCGCGCGGCGCCCCCTGGCCGGGAGCGGCCCCGGCTCGTTCAAGCTCCTCTACCTCCCGCGGCAGGCCGAGTTCCTGGCCGAGCCGTCTCACGCCGCGGCCGCGTCCATCGCCGAGGGCGGCATAGATTTCGTCCACAACGACTACCTCGAGGTCCTGATAGAAACCGGGATCGCGGGTCTCGCCCTCTTCCTCTGGATGCTCGCGGCGATGGTGGCGCCGCTGAGGCGGTCGGTCCCCGGGGACGCGCGCCCGGAATGGATACGCGCGGGCGCGTGGGCGGGGTGCGTAGCGCTGCTCGCGGAGGCCGCGGTCGCGTTCCCGTTCCGGCTCTGGCCCTCCGCGGCCGTTTTCTTCGCCCTCTGCGGAGCGCTTGAGGCCGGCGGCGGGCGGGGCGCAGCGCTCCGGCTCGAGCGCCGCGTCGAGCGGGTGGCGGCGGGCATCGCGATGGGTCCGGTAATGCTTCTCTCCATCGGTTTCATCTCCTTTTCCCTCCTGGCCGAGCTGCACTACGCGCGGGGCTTCGGGCTATTCCAGGACGGGAAGACCGGCCCCGCTTCCGTGGAACTGGCGCGCGCCGCGGGCTGGCAGCCGCACCACGGATGCGCCAGGTTCTTCAGGGGGCTCTGCTTCTCCGCGCGGGGGGATTACGAGGCGGCGATCGAGGAGATGCGCGAGTCGCGGAGGACGTACGCGCGGCAGGCGCTCTATCTCGAGCAGGGAAGGATCCTCGGGAAACTCGGGCGGCGCGCTGAGGCGCTGGACGAGCTGGATCTCGCCTGCGCGGTTCTCCCGCGCGACCCGGACGCGCAGGCGGAGAAGGGTGTCCTGCTGTTCGAGGGAGGCGACCCCCGGGGTGCGGCCGACTGTTTCAGCCGGGCGCTCGCCCTCACGCCCGGCTCCTACTCCTCGACGCGCAACCTGGCCGTCTGCCGCGACGCGCTCGGCGAGACGGACGAGGCGCTTCGGCTCTACCTGCGCGCGATCGACATCGGGCCCGCGGACGCGGATCTGTATCTCAACGCCGGCGCGATCCTGGCGAGGCGCGGCGACACACGGCGCGCGAAGGAGTTCTGGGAAAAAGCCCTGGCCATGGATCCCGGGAACCGGAAGGCGCGGGCGAACCTGGAGAGACTTGCGAAAAACAGCCGGCCGGCCGCCGGTCGATAAGCCCCCCAGCGCGCCCGCGGTACCCCGCCCCCTCAGGGCCGAGATACGCCTCGGAGGACCGGGGCGCCCCCTTGCGGGAACGGCCCCCGGCGCAGCCGGGCGGCTGTGGCGCCGCGCCTCAGGAGGCGCGGGATCGTTCCATCTTCCGGTAGAGCGTCGCGAGGTCTATCCCCATGAGCTTCGCCGCGGCCTTCTTGTCGCCCTTCGTCTCCATGAGCACCCTCCGGATGTGGGCCCGCTCCTTCTCCTGGACGACCGCCCTCAGGTTCGTCGCGACGGGCGCGCCGTTCGCCTCGCCGGTCACGAGGATCTTCTCCGGGAGGTGTTCCCGCATAACCAACCCGCCGTCGCTCAGGGCCACGATCCTCTCGATGGCGTTCTCGAGTTCGCGGACGTTCCCCGGCCAGTCGTAGTCCGTGAGAAGCTTCAACACCTCGGAGCTCATCTTCACCTCGCGCCCCTCCCCCCGCTTGGCGAGGGCCTTGCGCATGAAATGATCGACGAGGAGCGGGATATCGTCCCTCCGGTCCCGAAGGGGCGGGAGGTCGATGGGGATCACGCTCAGCCGGTAGTAGAGGTCCTCCCTGAACGCGCCGCGCGAGATCATCCTCTCCAGGCGCTCGTTGGAGGCCGCGATCACGCGGACATCCACCCTGATATTCCTCGTCGCGCCGACGGGCTTCACCTCCCGCTCCTGAAGGACCCGCAGGAGGCTCGTCTGGATCGCGGGGCTCGTGGCGCCGACCTCGTCGAGGAAGATCGTGCCGCCGTCGGCCGCCTTGAAGAGGCCGTCCTTGCCGGCGACCGCCCCGGTGAAGGCGCCTTTCACGTGCCCGAAGAGCTCGGACTCCAGCAGCGACTCGGGGATCGCCCCGCAGCTCACCGCCACGAACGGCTTGCCGCGGCGGCGGCTGTTCGCGTGGAGGGCGCGAGCGACGAGCTCCTTTCCCGTGCCGCTCTCGCCGTAGATTAGGACGGTGCTGTCGGTGTCCGCCACCTTCTCCAGCCTGCGGAACACCTTCTGGATCGCCTCGCTCGACCCGACCATGTTGTCGTAGCTGTGGATACGGGCGAGCTCCCGCTTCAGGCTCACGTTCTCGCGCACGAGGCTCCGGTGCGCGAGCCCCCTCCCGAGCGTCAGCCGAAGCTCATCCATCTGAAACGGTTTGATGATATAGTCGTGAGCCCCCTTCCGCATCGCCTCCACGGCCGTCCGCACGGAACCGTAGGCGGTGATCATGATCACCACGATCTCGGCGTCTCGCTTCTTCGCCTCCGTCAGGACCCCGATCCCGTCCACCGGCGACATCTTGAGGTCGGTGATGACGGCGTCCACACCCCCCCCCCGGATGATGCGGATCGCTTCATCGCCGTGCTGGGTGGTCGCGACATCGTACCCCTCGAACGCCAGCGCGGCCCGCATGACCTCGAGGAGGCTCGGCTCGTCATCCACGACAAGCACCTTAGCCCTTTCATCCGCCATGGCTCGACCCCGCGTGTTCCTTTTCGCAGACGGGGAGGGATACCGTGAAGACCGTCTCGCCCTCCCGGCTCTCCACCTCGACCATCCCGCCGTGCTTCCTCACGATCCGCTCGGAGAGGAAAAGCCCCATGCCGCTCCCTTGCCGCTTGGTCGAATAGAACGGCTCGAAGAGATGGGCCATCACCTCCGCCGGCACCCCGGGGCCGCTGTTCGCCACCTTGACGAGCGCCATCTCCTTCCCGCCCACCGGGAAGAGCGACGGCTCGAGGGCGACGGTCACCCTGCCCCCGGGGCCCGCGGCGTCGAGGGCGTTGTCGAGGAGGTTGAGGAATACCTGCTTTATCTGGGAGACGTCCACGCGGGCCCGCATCCCCCCCGCCGCCGCGATCTTCTCGATCCGCGCCCCGTCGCCCCGCGTCTGCCTCTCGACGAGGATCACCTCATCGAGCACCCCGTCGAGGTCGGCGACCTCCCGCGCGTCCTCCCGCGGCCCGCCGGAGGCCAGGAAGTCGCTGATGATCCGGTTGAGCCGGTCGGACTCCTTCAGGATTACGTCCGCCATGGTGGAGCTCCCCCCGGCGAGCGCGCCCGATTCCCTGAGCACCTCGACGGCGCCGCGGATCGCCGTGAGAGGTGTGCGGACCTCGTGCGCCACGCCGGCGAGGATCGTCCCGGCGGCGGAGAGCCGCTCCGCCCTGCGCATCCGTTCCTCCATCCGGAATATCTGCGTCAGGTCCCTGAAGAGTATAAGGAGGCCGAGCGCACGCCCCCCCCTGTCCACGAGGCTCGACACGGTGAAGCCGACCGGGACCTCTGTGCCGTCCCTGCGCGGGGCCTTGATCTCGCAGCGCGTGAACGACCTGGTCTCGTCCACGAGCCACCGGTCGTCGATATCCGCCACCGGGCGCCCGAGAAAGGCGTGCCAGCTTCTGCCTATCATCTCCGCCCTCGGATACCCGAGGATCTCCTCGGCCGCCGAGTTCACGAATATGATCCTGCCGGCGGCGTCGGTCGTGATCAGCCCGCTCTTGATCTGCGATAGGATGCGCTCGTTCAATTTCTTCAACTCGTCCAGCTCGAGCCGGTTCGAATGGAGGGCGTTCACCAGGTAGTCTACGAAGTAGCCCAGGGTGCAGAAGATGATGGAGCGGACGAGGACGAGGTAGATGGCGTAGAGGGGGTCGCACGACAGGCTGAGGGCCGTGTCGAGGTTGGGGGGGAGGAGGCTGAAGCACTCCACGAGCCCGATCGCGGAGTAGAAGACGCAGCAACTGCCCGCGATCACCATCCCCGCCTGGCCCCCTATGATTATGCTCGCGAAGACGATCGCCAGCACGTAGAGGAGCACGAAGTTGCTGTCGATCCCGCCGGTGAAACTCAGGAGCATGCTGATGATGGCGATGTCGAAGAAGAACTGCCCGTACGCCTGGACCCGCAGCGGGACGGAGGTCTTGAGGAGGACGCTGTAGGCGACCGTCGCGCAGTAGAGCAGCCCGATGACGAGGAAAAACGGGGTCGATCCCTGCCCCAGCACGAACGGGCTGATCCCCAGCAGCAGGGAGATCAGCATGAGCCGCAGGGCCATGAACCATTTTATCCGCCGCAGCAGCTCCGTGTCGGTTCCGGTTGTCGTCATGGCGGTGAACGCAAAGGCGCGCGCCGGGCGCGGGCGCGCCGCCTCGGGCCGCTATAGCCCGGCCATACGTCCTCCGTTCAGATCTTCACGATCGACGACAGCTTGAGGATGGGGAGAAACATGCATATCACGATCGTCCCGACCACGATGCCGAGGAAGGCGATGAGGAGCGGCTCGATCAGGGCGGTGAAGCCTGCGAGCGTGGTCTGGACCTGGTCGTCGAAGAAATCGGCGATCTTCTCGAGCATCGTGTCCACCTTCCCCGTCTTCTCGCCCACCGAGATCATGCGCACCACCATCGGCGGGAACATCCTGGTCTCCTCCAGCGGGCCGGCGATGCTCTCCCCCTCCTTGATCTTGAGCGCCGCCGTCCCGATGGCGAGCTCCACCGCGTAGTTCCCCGCCGTCTTGGCGACGATGTCGAGGGATCTCAGGATGGGGACGCCGCTCCGCACCAGGGTGCTCAGCGTACGGGAGAACCTGGAGAGGACGACCTTGTGGATGAGGTCCCCGAAGACCGGGATGCGCAGCGTCAGCATGTCGATGCGCAGCCGCCCCTTGTCCGTCTTGTAGAAGGCGCGGAACGCGAAGATAAGCCCCACGAAAGCCGCGGCCACGAGCAGTATATAGCTCCTGAGAAAATCGCTGACCTTGAGGAGCATCTGCGTGGGGAGGGGGAGGTCGGCGCCGAAGCTGGAGAAGATGGTGCCGAAGACCGGGATCACCTTGACCAGCAGTACTATGGTGATGATGACGGCCATGATCGACACCACGAGCGGGTACATCATGGCCGATTTCACCTTCTTCTGGAGCGCGCGGGCCGATTCGAGGTACTTGGCGATCCGGTCCATGATCTCGGCGAGGGTCCCGCTGTTCTCCCCCGCCCGGACAAGGTTCACGACCAGCGGGCCGAAGGTCCTCGGGTGCTGCTCCATCGAGTCGGAGAGGCTCTTCCCCCCCTCGACGTCCTCCTTCACCTTCTTTATGATGTCGGCGAAGACCTTGTACTGGGCCTGCTGCTGTTCGAGGGCCTCGAGCCCCTGGACGAGCGGGAGCCCGGCGTCGATCATGGTGGCGAGCTGCCGCGCGAAGATGACGACCGCCTCGGACTTGACCTTCTTATGGAAGATCCTCCTCGCCGCCTTCTCATCCCGGACTATCTTCACCGGTATGAGGCCGCCCTTGCGGAGCTTGCTGATTACCTCTCCCTCGCTCTCCGCGGCGATCGTGGCGGCGACGTCGCGTCCCTGGAGGTCCTTAGCGGTGTAGCGGAAAGTGGCCATCGTATCCCCCGTCGGGCGGTCTCCCGACTGATCGCCGTGAACCGGCCGAACCGTGAAAGTGCGCCCCGGCGGCCCCGTTGTCCGCCGCCCGCGGGCGCGCCGGCCGGCGTTTTCAGTCGGCGGCGGTCACCCGCATAACTTCCTCGAGCGTCGTCTCCCCTTTCCTCACCCGGTCGAGTCCCACCATGCGGAGGGTCTTCATCCCCCGTTTCATGGCCGCGAGCTTGATCTCGCGCCCCGTGGCGCGTTTCATGATCAGTCCGCGCACATCGTCGTCAACGGTGATCACCTCTATGAGCGCCATCCGCCCCGAATAACCGGTCCCCTTGCACGACGGGCAGCCGGCGCCGTGGAAGATCGCGGGCTTCTCCCCCTTCTCCCACCGCATCTGGGCGTTGAGGAGGATATCGTCGGGGGCGTCGATCTCCTTCTTGCACTTCCTGCAGATGCGCCGCACTAGCCGCTGGGCGGCGACGAGGAGCGTCGAGGAGGAGATCAGGAAAGGCTCTATCCCCATGTCGTCGAGGCGGGTGATGGCGCTCGCCGCGTCGTTGGTGTGGAGCGTCGACAGGACGAGGTGGCCGGTGAGGGCCGATTTGACGGCGATGTCGGCGGTCTCCAGGTCCCGGATCTCGCCGACCATGATGACGTCCGGGTCCTGGCGCAGGATCGAGCGCAGGCCCGCGGCGAAGCTAAGTCCGATCTCCGCGTTCACCGAGACCTGGTTGATCCCCATCATCTGGTACTCGACGGGATCCTCCACCGTGATGACGTTCACGTCCGGCTTGTTGATCACCCGCAGGGCGGCGTAGAGGGTGGTGGATTTCCCGCTCCCCGTGGGGCCCGTGATGAGGATCATGCCGTACGGCGCGGAGATCGCCGCCATGAACTCCTTGGCGCCCTGCTCGTGGAAACCGAGCTTTGTGATGTCGAGGCTCTCCAGCCCGCTCTTGTCGAGAACGCGGAGCACCACCTTCTCCCCGAAACTCGTGGGCAGGCAGGAGACGCGGAAGTCCACCTCGCGCCCGTGCGCCTTGATCCGGAATCGCCCGTCCTGGGGGAGGCGCCGTTCCGCGATGTCGAGGTTGGACATGATCTTGACGCGGGAGATGATCGCGTTCTGCATATGCTTCGGCGGCGCGGTGGTCTCGTGCAGGACGCCGTCCACGCGGTAGCGGAGCTTGAGCTCCTTTTCGAACGGCTCGATGTGGATGTCGCTCGCCCGCTCCTTTATGGCCTGCACCAGCATCAGGTTGACGATCTTGACTATGGAGACCTGGCCGGTCTGCTCGATGAGCTCGTCTATGTTGATATCCTGGTCTATATCCCTCTTCACCTCCACGGCCGCGGGGGCGGCGTCCTTGAGGAGGTGCGCCATGCTCGCCTTCGAGGAGTAGAAATTCTGAAGGGCCTCGCGGAACTCCTTCTCCGAACAGATGGCCGGCTGCACCTCGAGGCCGGAGATGAGCCTGATATCGTCGATGGCCAGCACGTTGAGCGGGTCGATCATGGCGAGCGTGAGCGTGTTCTTGAGTCGCGCGACCGGAATCGCCTGGTAGAACGTGGCGACCTGGCGCGAGACCAGCTCGATCACGTCGGGGGAGGGCCTGAACTTGCCGAGGTCTATGGGGGGGATGTTCAGGTGCACGGCGATGGAGGCCATCAGCGCCTTCTCGGAGACGAATCCGTTCTTTACCAGGATATGGTCGATCCGGCCGCCGGCGATGCGCTTCTCCTCGACGGCCTTCTCCATCTGATCGGCGGTGACGGATCCGTCCTGGACCAGTATCTCCGGGAGTTCCTCCTCCAGCGATCGGGCCACGGTCATCCCTCCGGATTGTCGTCGAGTTGGAAGACCTTGATGCCGCCCTCGACGGCCGCCTCCCTGGCGGCCGGGGCGGAGGCGTCGTCCGCCGGGGCGGCGCCGGCGGCACCCTCCCCGTAATGCTGCCTTATCGCGGAGAGAATATCGGAGGGCGTGGAGACGAAGCAGAGCACCCTGTTCCCGGTCGCCTGCCGTATCTCCTCGATCGCCCGTTCGTCCAGCGGATTCTCCATTGCGACCGTCAGGACGGAGCTTATCCTGTCCACCGGGAAGCAGCGGTGCTTCAAGGCGATCTCGCGGGGAATCACATTGAGAAGCTCCTTGTCGACATCGTGCTGCTTGAGGGGGAGATACGGAATCCGGTATTGCGCGGCCACGACGGAGGCCACGTCCTCCTCGCTCGCGAACTTCAACTCCACGAGCGCCTCGCCCAGGAGGGTGCCGGTCTCACTCTTCCTGGCAAGCGCCTCCTCGAGCTGCCGGCGCGTTATGACGCCGTTGTCTATGAGGAGTTCGCCGACCTTCTTGCTCGTGACCTTCTTGAAGGCGGTCATGGCGGAATCTCCACCGGCCCGTTTCACGAAGCGAAACGGTCACTTTGAATGAGAATAGCACACACCGTTGATATAGTCAAGAGATTCTTTGCATTATTGCAAAACAGGCGCAAGGCACGCCGTGTAGAGCGCGCATTCGCATGGCAGGGGGCGCCGCCGGGAGGATTCACGTCTCCGCGAGGGACGCCGAAAGACATCTCTGGATCAGCAGCGCTGGATCCAATCCGTCGACGGGGGCGGAGGCGACGGTCAGGACGATCTCGGGATGCCAATCCGCCATCGCGGAGAGGCCGCCCCAGTTGAGCGTTTTCGCCCCGCCTCCGATCTTGGCCGCGAGTTCGTTGGCCTGCTGCCGGCTGCACTCCGGCAGTATGAGGCAGACGCCGCACGGCCCCATACGGCCTATCTTCTCTATCCCGGCGGCAAAACCCTTCACGAGGCCGGCGAGGGAGGAAACGGCGCTGAAGCTGTGCGCCTCGTCCCTGAGGATGGCGTCGGTAGCGGGAGTGCTCCTGAACCGCGCTATGATGATGGCGCATGGGCGTTGAAAGATCGACGCCCTCTTCAACTCCTCGGAGAGGATCTCCCGGATGGCGCGCTCGGTGAAGATCCCGATCTTCTCGTCCATGGTCTCGAGCTGCTTCATCTTGAGGGTCTTGCGCTCGACGTCCTCGGCGAGCATCGAGAGGGATTCCTTGATGGCGGCGACCTCGTCGCGGGCGGCCGGCGGCTCGAGGCGGGCCCGGGAGTGCGCGGCGAGGCGACGGGCATCGCGGGAGAGGGCTATGATCGAGGAGACTATTTCCTCCATGATGTTGAAGCCGCAGAAGGATATGAGCATCGTGATGAGGATGATGCTGCTCGTGAGCCAGATGGAGTCGACATAGGGGAACACGAAAGTGGTGACGAGATAGAGGCAGACCAGGAAGGGCAGGATCGACATGCAGGCGAACGCCGCGACGAATTTCGCCCTGAGACCGTTCGGGAGCAGCGCAAGGTTTCTCATTCCATGCATGCCGCAATAATGCCGGATGGGCTGGCGCGTTGTCAATCTTTATCGCCGGCACGCCCTGAAAACCGGCCCTGCCCCGCCCCTCCGAATCCCCGCCGCACGGCGACCCGCCGGCCCGCCGTCCGCGCACGCGCGATTCGATCCGGTCAAACAGCCGCGCCCCCCGTGGGCCGCTGCGATCCGCCCTCGCACACCCCGCATCCGCGGCAGCCGTCCGCGGCGCAGTCGGCCGTGGTCTCGCCGCGATCCGCCCTCTCCCGCTCGGCGGCGAGAAACCCCGCGCTCACCCCGGTCTCTATCACATCCCAGGGGAGGAATTCCCCGGCCGCGTAGCGCCTGCCGGCGTACCCGGCCGGGTCGATACCCGTCTCCGCGAAGGCCTCACGCCAGATAGCGGGATCATGGAGCTCGCGCCAGCCGTCGAATCTCGCCCCCCTCCTCCACGCCGCGAGGATCGCGGCGCCGAGACGGCGGTCGCCCCTCGCGAAAACCCCCTCGAGAACGCTCGGCTCGATCCCGTGGAACTTGAGGGCGACGTTCCGCTGCCGCACCGCGCGGCGCAGGAACCCCAGTTTCTCCGCGAGCGCCCCGGGCGATTCCATGCCGTCCCTCTGGAACGGCGTGTGCGGCTTCGGCACGAAAGCGGAGATCGTCACGTTGACCTGCCACTTCCCCTTCGCCCCCCCACGGATCGCCGCCACCCTCCCGATGCACGCCGCTATCCCTTTCAGGTCCTCCTCCGTCTCGCCGGGGAGGCCGATCATGAAGTAGAGCTTGATGAGCCTCCATCCCCTCTCCCTGAGCCGGGCGGCGAAACGGAGGAGCTCGTCGAACGATATCTTCTTGTTGATCCGTCGCCGCATCGCCTCCGTCCCCGCCTCCGGGGCGAGTGTGATCCCCGTCCTGCGCCCCGCGGAGAGGCGTTCCGCGAGGGATTCGGTGAGGCGGTCGGGCCGGAGCGACGGGAGGGAGATGGACACTGGGCCGGGCATTTTTATGCCCGCCACGCGCGCGGCGGCCTCCTCGAGCCACGGCACGTCCCCCGCCGAGAGGGCGCAGAGTGACACCTCCTCGTGCCCGGTCGCCCGGAGCGCCTCCCCCGCGGCGGCGGCGATCTCCCCCGGAGACTCGTCCCGGACCGGGCGGTAGATGAACGACGCCTGGCAGAAGCGGCACCCCTGTCCGCACCCGCGCCGGATCTCAAGCGCCACGCGGTCGTGCACGACGGCGATATGCGGGACGGGGAACGAACGGAGCCACCGGGAGGATCGGAGCACCCGCACCACCCTGCGCCTCACGCGCGGCGGCACGCCTTGGGGAAAACGGTCCTTCGCGCCCTCGAGCGCGAAATGTTCGAGCGCTTCCTGCTCGTTCGCAAAGCCCTCGCGGAGTTCGGACGGATATTCATAGCGAAGCTGGTCGAGCGAGAAATCGATGCGGTCGAGAATGCGTCTCGTTTCCGCCATCGCCTCCGGCGCATCGGCGAAAAGCCGTGCCATTTCGCGCGGTCCCTTGAGATGGCGCTCGGCGTTAGCTTTGAGCCGCAAGCCTGCCTCATGGATGGTCGTCTTTTCGCGCACGCATGTGAGCACGTCCTGCAACGGGCGGCGGTGCGGGCTGTGATAAAGCACGGCG
>ERZ1026792.1892-NODE-1892-length-12033-cov-2.667395_pt1 | contig 12033 bp, 10 predicted proteins | sample MGYA00520884_ERZ1026792 | MGnify/ENA primary metagenome ERZ1026792 (study PRJEB33270, sample SAMEA104284473) | anaerobic digester metagenome | biome: Anaerobic digester microbiome; feature: mesophilic sludge digester; material: Anaerobic digester biomass... | reverse complement strand
CCAGGGGATGACCAAGAGGAATGCTGAACTGGGGCAGAACAAAGTCTACCTTGGGGCACAAAACGATTACGCTAACTCTGAAAAAGCTGTATAGCAATTGGCGCGCGAAGATGCTAAACCTATCAAGGAAGGGGACGTCCCGATTATTATATTGCCGCCTTCAAAGCCGACACCCACGACGTCCCCCACGCCGCTGGTGCTAGAAAAACCCCTATCCAACTTTGAGATCTGGAAAGCGCTGTTCTTGGGGGAGTAACTGGGCACTTCGTGAATATCTTTTAGCCCAGCAGCAATTTATTAATCCAGTCTTGTAAAGACTTTGCATTTTTTGAGCGCTAAGTTGGTGGCACAGAAATTGCATCATTACCCTTGATGAAACTGCACCTCAAGACTCTCAAGCGGGCACTTCCCATACCAATTCGGAATCAAAGTTTATGGCATCTTTTAATCGGATGTCTGCTTGTTCTCAGCTTGGCTGGCTGCTATCAGCCTATGCCTAATTATGACCCCTGGAAAGTGCCTCAAGGCTCCGTGACCGCGAGCTTGCCTGCTGATGCTTCCGCTACGCCAGTGTTGCCAAGCCCGACACCTTTAGCGACGATCACACCAGCCCCAACCGGTCCAACTCCCACGCCTAATCAGCCGGCTGCCCTGCCCACACTGCGCTCAGAAGAAACAGAATATATCGTCCAGGCTGGGGATTCACTGGCTAGGATTGCGCTCTTGCATCAGGTTTCTGTGGCGCAGATTTTGGAAGCCAACCCCGAAATTACAGACCCCAATCTGATTGAACCAGAGCAAACGCTGCTCATCCCGCCAGCCAGCGCCAATGAACTGGCTCCGGATTTCAAGATTATCCCCGATGCAGAACTTTTTTACTCCCCCTCAGCGGTGGGCTTCGACGTTCAAGAAATCGTGGCTCAGTTTGGAGGCAAGCTCGCTGGCTACCACGAGGAGTTGGAAGATGGCACAAAACTTTCAGGCGCGGAAATCGTGCAGAAAGTCGCTGAGGATTTCTCGGTCAACCCGCGCATATTGCTGGTGGTGCTCGAAGACCGCAGCGGCTGGCTAACAGGGACAGGGAATGCCAATATCAAAGAAGATTACCCATTAGGATTACAGGACGCCGACCACAAGGGTCTTTATAAGCAGCTCAGCTGGGCAGCCAACGAAATGACCCGTGGATACACACTTTGGAGCCAGGCAGAAGTGGCTGTGTGGACTTTAGCGGATGGCACGGTGTTACGCATCGCCCCAACCATTAATGGGGGTACAGCTGGCGTGCAATACATGTTGGGGCTGCTGCTGGGCAAGGATGACTGGAAGCAAGCCGTTTCGGAAAATGGGCTGTATGCCACCTACCTGCGTTTATTTGGTTTCCCCTTTGCTTTTGCCATTGAGCCGCTTGTTCCTGATGACTTGGTGCAGCCAGAACTTGTCCTGCCATTCAAGCCGGGGGAGATTTGGTACTTTACAGGTGGTCCGCATGCGGGCTGGGGGACAGGTTCGGCTTGGGCGGGGATTGACTTTGCCCCTGCTGGCGAAGAATATGGCTGCTATGAGAGCCAAAGTGTGGTTGTTGCCGCTGCTGATGGGCAGGTTGTGCGGGTTGGAGATGGGCTGCTCGTTCAAGATCTGGATGGCGATGGCATTGAGCAGACCGGCTGGTCGCTGCTTTACTTGCATTTGGATAAGAACGAGGACATTCAAGTTGGAACTTATTTGCATCGCGATGACCCCATTGGATATCCTTCTTGCGAAGGCGGTTACACCACGGGTACGCATTTGCACTTGGCGCGGCGTTATAACGGCGTGTGGATCGCTGCAGACGGCGATGTGCCTTTTGTGTTGAGTGGCTGGGTTGCTTCCAGCGCTGGAATTGAATACGACGGATATTTGAAAAAAGATGGACAGACAGTTGAAGCCTTCAATGGCCGTGCCGATCTCAACGAGATCGCGCGTTAAGAGCCGCGAGGCACGGCATTCTCGCCAGTTGGCGGCTAAGCGCCGCCGGCACTTGCGCAATTTGCTGCTGTCAGCAATGCTCTTGGCACTTTTGGCTTGTGCTTTGTTGGTTTATCCCATCGAAGCGCCGCAAAGCGTGGCTGCAGAAGGTCCGGCAGTGCCCACAGCCGTCGCACTCCATCCAGAAGAAAGCACTTTACCTGTGCCCACAGAAGCAATCCCAGTACAAGAAAACCCAATTACAATTCAGGAAACCGCTGGTCCAGAAACTCCAGAGCCGCAGCCAATCGAGAATCAAGCTGCTCTGGTATCTGCCAGCCAAAACGCGCCGATACTTTATTATGCCCAAAGCGGAGATAGCTTAGATGTACTCGCATTGCGCTTTGGTGTTTCGATGAATGACATTAGCTCACCGGATTTATTACCCGATAGGGGCTTTTTGCCCGAAGGTCAGTTGCTGTTGATACCCTCGATGCTCACGGATGTGAGCCAGAACCTGAGGCTCTTCCCGGATTCAGAGGTAATCAATTCACCTTCTGCGATTGATTTTGACCTGGCGGGTTTCATCCAGCAAGCAGGCGGGAAATTAGCTACTTACTATGAAAGCGTTTATGGGTATGGTTATTTGAGTGGCGCAGAGATTGTGCAATTAGTCGCGCAAGAGTATTCCATTCATCCACGTTTACTGCTTGCCTTGCTAGAGTATCAAGGTGACTGGGTGTATGGCTATCCCGTCACATACAACCAAGAGGAATATCCGATGGGCTTCGTCCAGAGCGGGCAGGATAGCCTCTATAAGCAGCTGATTTTGGCAGCTGGCGCCTTAGGCACAGGGTATTACGGATGGCGCGAAGGCACGTTGCTGGGATTGAAATTCCCTGATGGTACCCATTTGCGGCTAGCACCGGAGCTCAATTGCGGCACGGTGGCTTGGATGTATTTTTTCGCTCAAACTCAAAACTTTGACGCTTGGAATCAGTCCCTTTATTCCGATAGTAGCTTACTGGCTACCTATGAAGCCATGTTTGGCAACCCTTGGTTGATTGCACAGCAATATGCTTCGCTGTTTACTCCCCAGCTGGTGCAGCCTGAACTTGCGCTGCCCTTCGAGCCCGGCGTGATTTGGTCCTTCACGAGCGGTCCGCACGCAGCTTGGGGAGCGGTGCAGGTGCGTGCCGCATTAGACTTTGCGCCGCCGATGGATGCACCTGGCTGTCGACCGACAAATGATTGGGTGGTAGCGGTATCACCGGGCTTAGTCGTCCGTTCACAAAATGGCGCTGTGGTCGTGGATATGGATGGTGATGGGGATGAGCGTACGGGTTGGAATATCCTCTACATGCATATCGCAACAAAGGGTCGTATTGCAGTGGGCACTTGGGTGGAAACAGGCGACCGCATTGGGCACCCTTCTTGTGAGGGTGGCGCCTCAACAGGCACACATACTCACATTGCGCGTAAGTATAACGGGGAGTGGATTCCAGCGGATGGACCTTTAGCTTTCAACCTGGGCGGGTGGATTGCTAAAGCAGATTCTCAACCTTATTTAGGCTGGTTGGTTAAAGGGGATCAGGTGGTCAAGTCTAGCTTAGTCGGTGCCACAGCTTCGCACATTTGGCAGGGCAAATAGCATTTTCTAACTTGTGGTATATTCAAAGCCATCTGGAATTAATCGATGTAAAATGACCCTGGCAAGACGTAAAACTTATGCTTGGCTGTGGGCGGCGCTAACCGCAGTGCTAATGGTGAGCGCTTGCAGCAGTCCGCGCCCTACTTATATAATTCCCGAACCGCAGCAAACCGAAACTCCGGTGTTGCCGACTTCTACACCTTTCCCAACACGCCCAGTTTACCCACCGGGGACACTTGTGGACTATATCGCTCAGAGTGGCGATACGCTGCCGCTACTTGCCGTGCGTTTTAATACGACAATCGAAGAAATTCGGCAAGCCAACCCAGAAATCCCGGAATCGGCGACAACGATGCCACCTGGTTTCCCCATGAAAATCCCAATTTATTACCGTGCGCTCTGGGGAACGAGTTTTCAGATTATCCCGGATTCGGCTTTTGTTTACGGTCCAGATTTGATTGGCTTCGACTTGCGAGCGTTCCTCGATTCCACAACGGGTTGGTTCAAGAATTACCGATACTATCTGCAGAATGTCAATCAAGATGCAGCTGGATTGCTCACGTTGATCGCCGAAAATTACAGCGTCAACCCACGCTTGCTTTTGGCGCTGCTGGAATATCGGGCAAAAGCGCTTACTAATCCAGAGCGGGACCCTAGCCTTGAGATAAATATTCTCATGCCAGAAAGAACTTATACAGGCGTTTACCGCCAACTTTCGCATACTGCCGACCTGCTCAACGATGCTTACTATCGCTACCGGCAAGGTGAGATTATCACCATAGAGCACCTCAATGGTGAAATTGAAAATATTGACCCCTGGCAGAACGCAGGAACAGTAGCGCTGCAGGTTTATTTTGCCTCTTTCTTAGATGGTGAAGACTATAAACGAGCTATTGGTCCTGATGGATTGGCGAAAACTTATCAGACGCTCTTTGGTGACCCTTGGGCTGGCAATACGACCGTTTTGCCTGGCAGCTTAGTTCAACCGGAGTTTATCCTGCCTTTTAAACAAGGGCAGACCTGGTCTCTGACCGGAGGACCACATACAGCATGGGGCAGCTTACGCCCGTGGGCAGCGATTGATTTTGCCCCTCCGATGGTTACACAAGGCTGTGGGGAGACAAGTGAGTTTGCTCTAGCTGTATCTGATGGGGTAATTGCCCGCGTTGGGGATGGCATTGTGGTTCTCGATTTAGACGGTGACGGGGATGAGCGTACGGGTTGGGTGGTGTTTTACCTACATATTGCAGCCAAAGACCGCATCGCGGTGGGAACAGTAGTTCAGCAAGGAGATCCGATTGGGCGCCCCAGCTGTGAGGGCGGAACTGCGACTGGCACACATGTGCACATTGCACGGAAATACAACGGCGAATGGATCTCAGCGGTTGGGGTGATCCCCTTCAACTTGGAAGGTTGGACGCCGATTGAAGGCAGCGCTGCTTATCAAGGCAAGTTAGTGCGCGGATCGGAAGAAGTGATTGCCAGCACGCGTTCTGCATCCTTCAGCATGATTACGCGAAAATAAGGATAAAAAAAGCCGGCGAACGCCTTGCTCACCGGCTTATAAGGGTGCTACTAAAGCCCAAAATCGTGGGGGTTGATGGCGGAGCCATTGTAGCGGATTTCAAAGTGCAGGTGAGGTCCGCTGGAATTACCTGTAGAGCCCATATATCCAATCAACTGTCCTAAAGAGATTACTTGACCACAACTCACTGCTATACCGCCATCCATGATGTGCGCATAAAGCGATAAGTATCCATTTCCGTGGTCAATGACGATGGTATTGCCATAGCCGCGGTTGGACCAGCCGGCATATATAATCACACCGGTATCTGCGGCGTAGAGCTCATTGCCTAAGCGACCTGCATAGTCCAAACCGTTATGGGTTGGCGGCGTAAATTCATAGCCTGAGATCCAATGTTCAGTGGTGGGGAACTGCCAAGCACCGGTTCCATAGGCTGTTGCTGTGCTGTTGCAGGCAAAGCTGCCTAAGTAAGAGACGTTTGGATGAGTACCCACGCCATCCTCATCAGCACTCACGTAGGTTACCCAGATAGCTGGCGGGCGCGTGCCGCCAGGAACATAGAGCATCGTACCAGGTTTAATATCGGGATGGCTCAGGTCGGCAAACTGGGTCACATCCAGGGCATTGAGAGGCTCATTCAAGATTACGTCCCGGCTAACGTCATAAAATTCTGCCACTCTATCTAAGTTTTCACCAGCGCTCCAGCCATGCAAAACGCCATCGCTTGGCAAAATAAACAGCTTCTGCCCAGGGTAGATGCCATCAGGCGTATCGCCAATCAGATAGCGGTTTGCCCACAGGATAGTCTCCGGTTCCAAGCCGAATTTTTCCGCGATCGAAAATAGCGTATCCTGCTGCTGCACTTCGTAGGCGATAATTTGCTTGCGCGGCGCGGGGAAGGATTCCGGTGTCCCTAAAGGGAGCTCACGGATCAGGCGGCTGGCTGCATAAGTCAGCAGACTATCGGGGGAAAGCGTTTCCGGGCGCGTGCCGCCAGGCACAACCAGCCTAGTGCCCGGTGCGATATTTGGGGAGCTCAGGTTGCCGAGAGTAGCGCGATCGAGGTGGTTAGCCGGGAAGTCAATAATATCATCCGGCGTGACGCCATAAAACTCGGAGACGCCATTCAAGCCTTCGCCCTCCTGCCAGACGTGATAAACCCCATCTACAGGCAAGATATAGATAGTTTGGCCTGGGAAGTAAAGCGAGAGATCGTTACCGAGCTCGTACCAGTTCCCCCAAAGAATTGTATCTGGGGCTAAATCAAACTTATCAGCAATACTGAAGATGGTATCCCCTTGTTGAATGGTATAGGTAATAACCTCTGTGCGAGGTTCAACGGTTGGGGTAGGGGCAAGTGTAGTCGTTGGGGCAATTGTTGGTGTAGGCGTCAGACCTTTAGTTTTGAGAAGAACGACGGGCTGCCCGAGCATGGATGCATCAGTGGTTGATACGGGGTTAGCTTTACCAGTATCCTTGCTGAGCCACAGCGCCAGAAGGATCAACGCAGCAACGATTAGAAACAGCGAAACTAATCCTGCCGGCTGGCTGTACCACGGTTTAGATTGTTCTTGAGAAGTGGGTAATTCTGAGGTGTTTTCTGCGGGATTGTTCTCCAGAAGTTCCTCTGAGTTGTTATTATGAGATTCGTTCATAGCTACTCCAAAAACGCATCTTAATCGCCTCTACAGAATCTGTCAAGCTGATCCGTAAAGCGTTTTTTAAGGGGGCATCATAATAAAATCCTTGGAAAAAACTTGGCAGACTTCGGGGTTTATGTCTAGGATTAGACAGGATATACATCAGGTTTTTTCTTCCAAGCAAGCGGATATTTTGGTAATTGTTGCATCAAATTATCTTGAATAATTTCAAGATTTTTTCCAAGTTGAATTCGCTCAAGCAATTCGCCAAGATAAAAATGAACCATTGAAACACGATAATTTCCTTCAAAGCTTTTTCCTGCTAAACTCGCAATTATTGCAAGCGGATCCTTGATTAATTTTGTGAATGTGAACCGTGTTAGAGCGACCCAGTTTACCTTTTGAATGGGAGTTCCTCCCCGAACCCAGGCAAGCAAATCACGATATAAATCAAGATAAACCTTTGTAGCTCCTAAGCCTCTTTTTAGTTTTAGATAATATTGCCAACTCAACCTCTCCTCGGTCATAAAATGTTGAATCTGGATCCGGTCATCATAGTAAATATCCCAGCCGCACATTTTCATTAGTAATAGTAATTCTGATTCGTCACCTGATAACAACTTTGTTCCTCGCCGAGAAGATAATATTGGCTCATATCCCGCATTAATTAACTGCATGCAAGCTTCTTTACGAAATATACTTCCAGCGCCCCAAATTAGCCCATCCAGTTTATCAATTTTTCCACTTTTTGTATATTGTTGTCCTACAGCGTAATTATTTTCATACTTTTTAAACCAATTAGGAATTTCAGTTTCAAATACTGCTTTGCTAGATACTCCAATTGCACCAGCACTTGGTTTCGATGCGATGGATAGAAACGCTTGTTCCACGTAATTTGGGGTAGCCCAGTTATCTTGATCTATAAAACTTACAAATTCATAATTACAATTTTTAAACCCTGTTTTGCGTGCATAGGCAACCCCAGGTCGTGGTTCCTTAACTATTTTCATTGGAACATTACTATTATTCCAATTTTCTTGAGCAACTTGAATCGTATTATCAGTCGAAGCATTGTCCACTAGAACGATTTCCCAGTTGATTGGCGTTGAAAATTCTTGATGGCTAAGATGCGCTAAGGTTTTGATTATTAAATCACTAGCATCATATGTCATAATTACGACACTTAACCCGGTTGTGGAAACCATATCAATTTTGCCTCCATCTAATGTTCTTATTATCACAAAAAATGCTAAGATGACTGTTTATGCAAGACCATAAGAATTGTAAAGGTCGGAAATAATCCCACAGATGTAGTCAATCACTTCTGAATCTATCTCTCCCCAGATTGGCAAACATAATACCCGATCTGCAATATATCTAGCAGTGGGAGTTTCTCCTCGATATTTTCCTCGATAGCAGGCATAATCCATTGTAAGCGGATAGAAGTATTTTCGTGGAAAAATATTATGCTTTTGAAGCATCAATGCTAATTCATTTCTGGTCAATCCATAATCTTCAGTAACTACGATAGGAAAATATGCACAATTTTCCCTTAAGTTTTCGATATTATTCGATAAAAGTTTAATTCCTGGAATTGCTCTTAGATGATGACGATATAATTCAACTTTCTTTTGGCGATTAATAATTTCTTGATCGATGTACTTAAGGTTTAAAAGCCCCATTAAAGCCTGAAATTCATTCATTTTGGCATTTGTGCCGGGCAATAAAACCTCTTCTGAATTGGCAATCCCAAAATCTTGCCTAAGGTAGATATCTCGAGCGAGTTCTTTATTCGAAAAAGCTAATGCCCCTCCCTCAATCGTATTGTATACCTTTGTGGCATGGAAAGAAAACATGGTTATATCACCAAATGAACCTATGCCACGATCTCCAATCTTTACTCCAAATGCATGTGCAGCATCATAGATCACCTTAATGCCATACTGCTTGGCAATCGAATCGATCGCTTCCACATTGCATGGTGTACCAAAGACATGTACTGGGAGAATTGCTGAGGTTTTATTGGTGATTAATGCCTCAATTTTACTTTCATCAATATTGTAATTGTCCATACGAATATCACAAAAAACTGGTTCTAAACCTGATCGAACAATGGCATGTGTTGTAGAGGCAAATGTGAAAGGTGTTGTAATGACTTCACCACTTAGTTGCAAAGCAGATATAGCTATCTCAAGTGCTTGATGACCATTGACTACTAGCGATAAATTTTCAACCTGAAGATAATTTTTCAAACATGAAAGCAATTCTGTATATAATGGGCCAAAGTTGGTTAACATTCTCGAGTTCCAAATCCTCTTCAAGCCTTCATTAAATTCTTCAAAAGGTGGAAGAAATGGTTTCGTAATATAAATCGGTGCAATATTTTTCATTTTTTCTCCAAAAACGCGCTTTGTTAATAACAGTAAGTATTACAATGAAAATCTAATCAACAAAATATTGTCCCCTTATCGATTCTAAATTTACAGTGCTAAATTTTGCGATAGAGTCAAAAAAGTCTTCGGACGTGGCAATTTGATAGGCATTGTTGATTGCGTAATCCTTAAGTGCGGCGAAGAAGGCTTCATCGCCGACGGCATCGCGGATTTCTTGCAGAAACATAGCACCATGCAAGTAAACCGCATTTCGATAAGCCTCATAGCCGCCTGCGATATAGATATCGCTGTTCACATTACCTTGTGGTGCAAAGCCGCTGACACGGTTATCCCACCACCACTGGACCAAATCGGGATGGTAGCGCTGGTAGAATAAAACTTCATGATATGTCGCTAAAGCTTCATCCAGCCAGGGCTCCTTGGCTTGGTCGTTGCCTACCAGGCTGTAAAACCACTGATGGGAGACTTCGTGAGGCGTCAGAATGGTGAGGTTAGTTTTGGGGGTGTCATTATAGAAATCGAACACCCCGTAGCTGATCATCACCATGCCGTCCATCTCCATGTTGTGCAAGAAGTCCGCAGCAACAATGGAAAGCATTTCCCGTGGGTAAGGGTAATACAGCTCGCCAAACAGCTTGAGCGCCTGCGCAGCTATCTCAGTCACCGCTTCGCCGGCATCTTGCGCTTCCATGAAGACGTAAGAGTGAATGCGCACGCCATCTTGCACGATTTCATGCTCAAAGTAGCTGTCGCTAATTGAGAATGCAAAGCCGCGGGCTAACTCCAAGTGATAACTGCGCACGCCGTTAGTTTCCACAGCGGGAGCGCTGGCTGCAACTTCAATCAATTCTTCGCGGTCAGTCAGTTTAAGAGTCACGTCAAAATCAGCCACCTCATTGACTACATATTCCCCCACAACCATGTTATTGACCACTTGTTGCGGGTGTGTGATCCATCCCTCAGTTTCATCGTACGGCGGGATGTAGGGATACCAATTCATGAGGTTCGTTTGCCTGCCAGAAACACCAAAGGTGCCCTCGACTGTGGGAAAATCCAAGCGGAAATTAAGCCTCAAGCTGGTGGTTTGGTTTGGCTGCAGGGGTTGCGCAAGCGGCACGTAAAGGTTGATACCCTCCTCACGCCAGTTGGTGATGGAATTACCATCTAAATCGCTTAGGCTCTGCAGCGTAAAGCTCCCGGGGTAGTTCTTAGGCGGGATGGAAAGTAAGAGCTCTTCAAATGCTCGCGTGCTGCGGTTCGTATAGGTAATAATTTCCTCAACAATGCCATAATGCGTATAGTAATTTAGGGTTAGGTTGAGCTCATAATGCGTACGGTTCTCGGGGATCTTGACCTCATCGAGCGCTGATGACAATATGGATGAAGCTGTCGGGGTGGTAGCTATATCAGTAGGAATGGGATTCGCGGAGTCGTGGGTTGGTTCGGTAGGTAGATCCGTGAGTTGGACTTGAGGCGCAGGTAGGGTGAAGACCATCGTGCTGGTCTGCCCTCCGGAGCAAGCTCCAATCAGTAGAACGAGAGAAAGTGAAAGCAGGACTAATTTGCTAGATCTCAAGCGAACCTCATATGGTTGCTGATTCTACCAGAAAAGAGATCCCGCAATTTCGCGGGACCCCGATAATTTTGCAGCAAGCCAAATTCTGTTATGCTTCAACTTCGTGGATCGTGATGAGGTATTCCATCTCCATTACTTGCTTGAACATAGCAATGCACGGGCAGTATTTTTCCTTTGAGAGCTCGACGGCACGCTCCACATCGGCTCGCTTGATATTGTGCCCGGTGACCACATATTCAACCTGCATCTTTGTGAAGACGTGGGGATAGGTTTCAGCTTGGTCTACATGGACGCGCACTTCCAATCCCTTTACTTCAGCGCGTTTCTTCCTGAGGATAGAAATCACGTCCATACCAGTGCAGCCTGCCGTACCCATGGCTAAGAGTTCCGTTGGGCGGAAGCCCGAATTATGCCCGCCAGAGGCTTCACTTGCATCCATGCGGACCTCAAAACCAGTATCGGCTGTGCCAATAAAACTCATATCACTTTGCCAAGTTGCTTTTGCTTCCATTTTTACTCCTTAATTTCTGACCAACTGGTCAGTGTGTTTGATTTATCAGGTAAAGGCACCTGTTTGAATTTTTCCACAATTTTGACACACTAAATTTAACAAACTATCGTACTCTACGATTCCTACTGAGCAATACGGGCAAGGTTCTCCATAACGCATCGCTCCAATCTTTTTAGGTTGGCAGGTCATCATGGGTTGATTAGGTTTTGAACCTTTAGCTGGTGAGTTAGGTTCTGGTTTCGTTTCCACGGCGCTCTCCTTCTGCCATGTAAGGAATGATGTGTCGATAAGCCAGTTTATTAACGTTACACCCTAAACCTCCATGGTGGCAATCAATGGCCAGTTGGGTAAAACGTCAAAACTCAAATCGTCTAGTTGTTTGCGAATGAAATGTTGATAACCAGCGGCGGCGATCATGGCAGCATTATCTGTGCACAGGCTGATGTGCGGGATATGTACCTTATAATTTACTTGTGAGCGGAAAGTTTCCCGGAGGGCTTTATTCGCGCTCACTCCTCCTGCCACGACAAGTTCCCGCGCGCCAAATTCCTCTGCCGCTTGCATGGTTTTCTCATAAAGCGTTGCAACCACGGCTTGCTGGAAACTAGCAGCTAAATCCGCAATGGGCAGCGCTTTGCCAGAAGCCTTCAGTTCTTCCACCGTGCGCAAAACGGCAGTTTTGAGCCCACTAAACGAAAAGTTGTAAGGCTCTGAAAGTTTAGCTTTAGGGAAGTTGAAGGCTTTGGGGTTGCCTTCTTGGGCGGCTTTCTGGATGGAAGGACCACCAGGATAA
>ERZ1026792.1890-NODE-1890-length-12050-cov-2.563197_pt1 | contig 12050 bp, 10 predicted proteins | sample MGYA00520884_ERZ1026792 | MGnify/ENA primary metagenome ERZ1026792 (study PRJEB33270, sample SAMEA104284473) | anaerobic digester metagenome | biome: Anaerobic digester microbiome; feature: mesophilic sludge digester; material: Anaerobic digester biomass... | reverse complement strand
GCGGTGAGGGGCAGCGGGGGCCGTTTCTGGATTGGGTCAAGGGGCGGGTTTGGCCCGCCCCCTGCCCGTTCGAACCGTACGTGCGGTGCTACCGCATACGGCTCCCGCCAGTTAGCCCGCATCGGGCGGAGGGGGCAGGACGCCTTCAAGGTATTTCGCATGGAGGCTTCGGATACTCACGAGCCCGATAGCTTCCAGCTTGTCATTGTTCAGGATTTGGTTCCATCGACCTTTGGCAAAGCGGCCGCAGATCGCGCTTCTTAGTCTCCGGCGGATGAACCCGTCGAAGCTATCGAAGTACTGCTCGTTGCCCCAGGCATTGTAGACGTCTTTGAAGTACCAATGCCAGCCGCGCGAGTGATCGTTCAGGCTTCGAACCATCCCCTGGATTCTCTGGTTGCGCGAGAGGTGAGAGACCGAACAGCGTTTGGCTTTGACCCGTTTCTGGCCTGCGTGCCGTGGAGTTCGATCCCGCACCTGGGCGTTGAACCGCATCTTGGACTTGTGGCTGACTACCTTACGGATAAGGCCACCCTTGGATTCTGGTTCACGGAAGCAATGGAACCCCAGAAAGTCAAAGCCCTCATCGAGTGCCGCGATGTGGGTCTTCTCTGGGTGCAGTTGCAGCTTGGGGGGGAGCCAGGACCTGATGGACCAGTTCCAGGGCTTCCTCGGACCGCACTCGTCTCTTGGTGAGGATGACGAAGTCATCGGCGTATCGAACGTACCCGAAGTTCCTTTCGGTGACGGCCACGTCCAGCGGGTGCAGATGGATGTTGGCCAGCAGAGGAGACAGAGGACCACCCTGGGGTGTTCCGGTTTCCGCGGCCTGGGTCTCCTCGTAGTCGGCGAGAGTAACGCCGCTTCTGAGGATCGCTCGGATCAGATCCAGGACACTACCGTCCGCGATTTCCTCGGCCACGGCGGCCAGGGGAATCTCGTGGTCCACAGACTCACAGAAGCTGCGGATATCGGCATCGAGGATGAACTGCTACCCCCACCTGTTGATGGCTTTGTCCACCGTCGCCAGAGCTGTCTTGCATCCCTTACCGGGGCGGAAGCCGTGGGAGTGTTCACTGAACTTCATCGCGGAGATCGGTCGCTGGACCTGCAGGAGGGGGATTCGGTGGCGGCCTATACCGCCGTGGGCGTCCTGGCCGATCCCCGGCAGGTCGAGATCACGGCCCAGTTGGGCAGCGAAGAGCTGAGCCAGATGGCCCTCAACCAGCAGGCAGTGATTGCCCTGCGGAACCGGCCGGGCGAGACGTTCCACGGCACCGTGCGCCAGTTGCCCTATCCCTACGGCGGCACGACCATCGACACCGGTGGCGACGACACCGCCGTGCACGTCTCTTTCGAGGGCGAGGCGGACCTGGTCATCGGCGAGCTGGCGACGGTCACCATCGTCCTCCAGGAAAAAGAGGACGTCCTCTGGCTGCCCCCCGCCGCCATTCGCACCTACCAGGGGCGCAACTTTTGCGTCGTCCAGAACCCCGATGGCAGCCAGAAGAGGGTGGACGTCCTGCTGGGCATCGTCACCGAGGAGAAGGCCGAGATTGCCGCCGGGCTGGAGGCAGGGCAGATCGTCGTGGGGGAGTGAGGGCCTTGGAGCCATTCATCCTATGTGAGAACCTGGTCAAGATCTACAAGGTGTCCGACCTGGAGGTCGTCGCCTTGCAGGGGCTGAACCTGGCAGTCCAGCCCGGCGAGCTGCTGGGCATCGTCGGCGCGTCGGGCTCGGGCAAGAGCACGCTGCTCAACATCCTGGGCGGGCTGGATCGGCCCTCCGCGGGCCGCGTCACCGTGGACGGCCGGGACCTGCTCAAGGCCTCTGCCGGCCTGCTGGACGAGTACCGCCGCACCAGGGTTGGCTTTGTGTGGCAGCAGACGGCCCGCAACCTGATCCCCTATCTCAGCGCCCTGGGCAACGTCGAGCTGCCCATGACCATCGAGGGCGTGCGGCCGCGCGAGAAGCGCGCCTGGGCCCAGGAGCTCCTGGAAACGGTGGGCCTGTGGGAGCACCGCAAGCACCGCCTGGCCCAGTTGTCGGGCGGGCAGCAGCAGCGCGTGGCCATCGCCGTGGCCCTGGCCAACCGCCCGGGGCTTTTGCTGGGCGACGAGCCGACGGGCGAGGTCGATTCGGCTACGGCCCGCGAGATCCTGGATCTCTTTCGGCGGATGAACCGGCGGCACGGGTTGACGACCATCATCGTCACCCACGATCCCCAGGTCGCCCGGGCGGTAGACCGCGTGGTGACCATTCGCGACGGCAGCACCAGCAGCGAGACGGTGCGCCGCGTGGCCGACGTGGAAGCGGCCCTCGCCTCCCGGCTCGACCACCCGGGTGTGGAGGCGGCGGCCGATCACGTCCACGTCTACGAGGAGTTTGTTGTCGTCGATGGGGCCGGCCGCCTCCAGATCCCGCCCGACTTGCGGGCCGAGGTGGGCATCGGCAGCCGCGTCACCCTGGAAAGGTCGAGCGGGGGCATCCTCATCCGCCCTGTGGACGGCCCGCAGCCCGCCGGCAATGCCGCTGCCCGCGCCGGGGACGGCGGCGACGATGGACCACTGCCTGCCCCTCGCCCGGGACTGCGGGGCAGGCTCAAGTGGCCGCGACGCGTCAAATAAGCGCTCAGGAGGAAAACAAATGAGTCTCAAACCCGTTTGGACCATGCTGTTCATCGCCGTACTCGTCGCCGGTTGCGCACCTGGTGCGCCGGCGGCGCCGCCCACCGCTGTCAACCCAGAGGCTGGCCCGACCGGTGGGGGCAGCGGCTCGCCGGACACCATCCTGCTTTTTGCCGTGTCCAACATGGATGCGCTGCTCTACGACAGCCTCATCGACGCCTTCGAGGCCGAAAATCCCGGCGTGCACATCAGCACCGTGTCCATCGAAGGCGTCCTGGGGACCCCCATGCCCTTTGACCAGTGGCCCGAAGACGCTTATCTCCGCCTGGCGGCCGCGGCCGACGTCATCGCTGCGCCCGCCACCCGCGCGGCAGTGCAGCAGGGCGCGCTCCTGGACCTTGCCCACTTTTTCGAGGGCGACAGCAGCCTGAAAGCCGAGGCCTTTTATTCCGGTGTGCTGGAGAGCGTGCAGTGGGACGGCGGCACCTGGTCGCTGCCGACAGAGGTCACCTACTCGCTGCTGTACTATGACAAGAGCCTATTCGACGCCGCCGGCCTGGACTATCCACAGCCGGGCTGGACCTGGGACGACTTTTTGGCGGCCGCCCGGGCCCTTACTGTGGGCAGCGGCGACGCGGTCAGCCAGTGGGGCTTTGTCCAGCCCACCTTCGACCCGGTTGCCTTTGTCCAGGCCCGCGCCGGGCTGCTCTTTGACCCGAAGGCCGATCCGGTCTCGGCCAGGCTCGACGACGCCGCCGTGGTCAAAGCCGTGCGCTGGTACACCGACCTCTTTTTGACCCACGAGGTGGCGCCCTACTATGCTGCTTCGGGGGAGGGCGGCCCCGGCCGGATGTTTGCCGGCGAGGGCATGCGCCTCATCTCCTCCGGGCAGGCGGGCATCTGGCTCAGCTCCGGACAGTTCCGCGTGCAGGCGGTTCGGGTCGAGGGGCCGGGATCGCCCGGCCAGGAAAGCTCCGAGCAGCAGGGCGAGGCCGCGCAGCCGGCAGGCCCCGGTCCGATGGGCATGTTTGGAACAGAAGAAAGCGGTGTGGCGCCCTTTCCCGTCGAGAGCCCGGGCGACCACAGCACGCCTGCCACCGTCGACGGGCTGTCCATCAGCGCCGGCACGAGCAAGGCCGACCTGGCCTGGCGCTGGATCAGCTTCCTGGCCCAGCAGCCGGCGGGCCAGGGCGGATCGTTCACCGTCCTGTCCACCGGCTCTCTGCCAGCCCTGACCTCTGTTGCCGCCGCCTCGGGCGCGTGGGACCGGCTGGACGCCGAGACCGCGGCGGCCATGCAGTTTGTCACCGAGCACGCCTACTTTGATACCTACGACGGCGCGGCGCATGACACCTTTCGCCAGGCGGTGCTGCAGGTCATGGAGGGCGGCGCCAGCCCGGAGCAAGCCCTGGCCGCTGCCCAGACGGCCGCGGAGGCGGTCCTGGAGGAGGAGGCGGCCGCTTCCCCCACCCCCGTCGCCGGCCTGACCGTGGTCGAGACCGAGCAGCAGGCACTGGATGCGGGGGCGGTCATCATCGACTTCGGGTTGAGCGCCGGGCCGGGCCCCTTCGGCCAGGAGTCCATCTCAGGCCTGGTGGAGCGGTTCCAGGCGGAGCACCCGGAGATCATCGTCGAAGTCGATTCGCCCCAGATCTTTCGCGGCCAGCTCGACCTGGCCGGCATGGCCGCCGAATACGACTGCTTCCAGGCGCCGCCCAACTTGAACGACGAGTCGCTGGCCGCTATCGTCAACGTAGAGCCCTTCCTGGCGGCCGATCCGGGCACCCGCAAGGAGGACTTTTTCCCCTCTGCCCTGGAGCAGTTTGTCTACCAGGGCCAATTGTGGGGGCTGCCGGGCAACCTCTCCATCGACCTGGTGAACTATAACCGCGCGCTCTTCGACGCCGCCGGCCTGGCCTATCCCACCAGCGAGTGGACGACCGGCGACTTCTTGCAGATGGCCGTGGCCCTGACCCGCGGCAGCGGCGAGGACGAGCAGTACGGCTATGTCCCCATGTCCTCCGAAACGAACGACCTCATCAGCATCCTGGATCGGCTGGGGGCCAACCTGCTGGACGAGTCGCAGGACCCGCCACGCGTGGTGCTCAACACGCCCGAGGTCGTCGAGGCCTTTCGCTGGTACACCAGCCTGGTGACCGAGTACCACGTCCAGCCGGTCTTTGAGGAGTCGGACGAGCCGGGCTCCAGCATGCGCGACCGTGTGGCGCTCATCGACGAGGGCCGGGCGGGCATGTGGCTGAGCAGCGGCGGGATGAGGTCGTTCGTCGCCGGCCGCGGCGAGGTCGCGGTCGTCCGGGGCGTCATTGAGGCGCCAGGCAGCGATAACACCTACGGCGTGGCGCCGCTGCCCGCCGGGCCCAACAGCGCCCAGGGCAGCGGCTTCCAGTCGGTGGACGGCTACTTTATCTCGGCCCAAAGCGATGCGCGCCAGGCCTGCTGGACCTGGATCAGCTACCTGACGCAGCACGCAACCTCCACGTCCGCCATGCCGGCGCGCCGCTCGGTGGCCGAGTCGGCCGGGTACCGGCAGCTCGTGGGCGAGGAACGGGCCGAGGCGTACCTGGCGAGCGTCAACAGCGGCAGCACGCCATCGTTCTACCAGCGCATCTCGGACGAGGGCAACTGGCTGGGGTTCTCTTCCCTGTGGCTGACCGACGCCTACGAGCGCGTCGTCGACGGCGAAGCGACGGTCGAAGAGGCCCTGGACAGGGCCCAGGAACTGTCCGACAATTATCGCGATTGCATCATCGCCAACGACGCCTTCCAGGATATGCAGGCGATGAGCGCCTGTCTTTCGGAGCTGGATGGCTTGAACGCGATGCCGGGGGGGCAGTAGTGTCTCGTCGGGAGCGGTGCCCGTGGGCCGGCCCCGGACCGAAGGAGGGGCGAGAGGGGATCTCGTGAGCGATCGTGGCGGTTCAGAACCCATCCTGCGCGTTGAGGGCGTCACCCGGGTCTATCGGGTCGACTCCAGGGAGGTGCCCGCCCTCCGCGGCGTGGACCTGGCCGTGCAGCGCGGCCGGGTGGTGGCGTTGCGCGGCAGGTCCGGCTCGGGCAAGACGACACTGCTCAACTGCATCGGCGGCCTGGACCGGCCAAGCTCGGGCACCGTGTGGCTGGAGGGGCGCGACGTCACCCGCCTGTCCGACGACGACTGGGTCGCCTTGCGCCGGCACCGCATCGGGTTCGTCTTCCAGGCCCACGCGCTGCTGGCCACCTACTCGGCCCGCGAGAACGTGGACCTGATGCTCCGCCTGGCGGGCGTGAAGCGCGGCGAGCGGCAGCGGCGGGCCGAGGAGGTCCTGTCCATGATGGGCCTGGCGCGGTGGATGGAACACCGTCCCTTTGAGCTTTCCGGGGGGCAGCAGCAGCGGGTGACCATCGCCCGGGCCATCGCCCCCCGGCCGCCTCTCCTCCTGGCCGACGAGCCCACGGGCGAGCTGGACAGCGCTACCGGCCAGCAGATCATGGCCCTCTTTCGCCGCGTCGCCGACCGGGACGGCACCACCGTCCTCATCGCCACCCACGACCTGGCCGTGGATGCCTTTGCCGACGAGGTGATCCACCTGGAAGACGGCCAGGTCGTGGAGCGGAGGGCCGGCGGCTGGGGCGCCAGGGCCGACAGCTTTTCCATACCGTCTGCATGACTTCTGCACATCTGTGTGCTATAATGGGGCAAAACGAGACAGGGGTTAGCAACGTGAATGGACAGAGTCTGTTTTCAAGGCAAAGCGCCCGCCTTCTGGCATTCGTCCTCCTGGGATTGGTACTGGTCAGCGGCGCCGCGTGCAGCACTTCGAGCCTGGTGTCGATGCTGCGAGAGGCAGGGGAAGGGCAGGCCACAGCCGAGCCCGTAACGACGGCGGCCCAGGAAGCCATCCAGGACCTGGCGACCGCCACCGCGCCGGTGGCGCAGGTCGAGGAAGAGCCCTCGGTCCGGAATCAGAGCGAGAGTGAGAACGCGAATGAGGCGCAGCCTTCGGTAGAGGCCGAAGCGCAGCCGGCGACCGAGACGGCCGCCCAGGCGTGGGTCGACGTCGAGGAACAACTGGTCATCGATGTCTATGCCCGGGTGAGCCCCGCGGTGGTGTGCATCACCGCCCCGCAGCGCTTCGGCGAGTGCATCGGCTCGGGCTTTGTCGTCGATGAGGAGGGCCACGTCGTCACCAACGACCACGTGGCCACCGCCGCCCAGCAGCTCCTGGTGACCCTGGCCGACGAGCGGTCGGTCCCGGCCGAGCTGGTCGGCACCGACCCCGGCAGCGACCTGGCGGTGCTCCAGATCGACGTGCCTGCCGAGGATCTGACCGTGGCCGAGCTGGGCGAATCGGCCACCATCCAGGTCGGGCAGCGGGCAATCGCCATCGGCAACCCCTTTGGCCTGGAGCGGACCATCACCACCGGCGTGGTGAGCTCCCTGGGGCGCACCCTCTCGCGCACCGACAGCAATTTCCAGATTGCCGAGTTGGTCCAGACCGACGCGGCCGTCAACCCCGGGAACTCGGGCGGGCCGCTCCTCGATTCGGCGGGCAGGGTCATCGGCGTGAATACGGCCATCGCATCCACGACGGGCACCAACGCGGGCGTCGGCTTTGCCGTCCCCGTGGACATTGTCAAGCGGGTGGTGCCGTCCCTCATCGAGACGGGCCGCTATCAGCACCCGTGGATCGGCGTCTCCGGGCGGTCCATTTCCCCCGAGATGGTCGAGGCCGCCGATCTGCCCGTGGAAACCGGCGTGCTCGTCTTTACCGTGGAGCCGGGCAGCCCGGCGGAGAGCGCCGGCCTGCGCGGAGGCAGCCGCGAGGTCGTGGTTTCCGGGATCCCCATGCTGGCCGGCGGTGACATCCTCATCGCCATCGACGGGGTTCCCGTCAAGCGCTTTGACGACATGGTGAACTATCTGGCCAGCCAGACCAGCGTGGGCGACGAGGTGATCCTCACCGTGATCCGCGACGGCCAGGAGACGGAAGTGCCGGTGACCCTTCAGGAGCGTCCGGAAGGGCTGTAGGGCCGGCTGCCGGCCGGTCCCCGAGCGGCGGGTGCCCCCCGCCCGGGCAAAAGACACACGGCTAGAGGTGTCCGGGATGGTTCAAAGGATCCTCGTCGTTGACGACGACCGCGAGATCGTGCGCCTGGTCAAGGCCTACCTGGAACGAAGCGGATACGAGGTGCTGGTGGCCTATGACGGCGAGTCGGCCTTGCACATGCTGCGGCGGGAGCGCCCCGACCTGATGCTCCTGGATCTCATGCTCCCCGGCCGCGACGGGCTGGACGTAACCCGGGTGGTGCGCAGCGATGGCAGCCTGGCCGCGCTGCCCATCATTGTGCTCACCGCCCGGGTTGAGGACCAGGACAAGATCGTGGGCCTGGAATTGGGCGCCGACGACTATGTCACCAAGCCCTTTAACCCGGGCGAGGTGGTTGCCCGGGTGCGGGCGGTCCTGCGCCGCGTCCACGGCGAGATCGCGCAGCCCATGATGCTGCGGGCCGGGGACGTGGTCGTCGACCTGGACCGGCACCAGGTGACGGTCGCTGGCCAGGTGGTCCACCTGACCCCCACCGAGTTTGGGCTGCTGCGCGCCCTGGCTGAAGAGGCGGGCCGCCCGCTGACCCGCCTGGAGATGATCGAGAAGGGGCTGGGCTACAACTACGAAGGGCTGGAGCGGACGGTGGATAGCCACGTCCGCAACCTGCGGCGCAAGCTGGACGAGGCGAGCGGCCCGGCGCAGCGCATCGAGACGGTCTTTGGCATTGGCTACCGCCTGGCTGCCCCCGAGGAGGAGGCTTTGAACCGGCGATGAACCGGCTGCGCGTGCAACTGGTCCTGGCCTTTAGCCTGGTGGTCCTCATCGCCGTGGGCGCCATTGCCACCCTCGTCCTGCGCACCACCGACACCCAGTTCCGCCGCTACATCACCCACAGCGACATGCAGGCCTCGGGCAGCGGGCTGCAGCAGTTGATCACCTATTATGACTCTACGGGCAGCTGGGACGGGATCGAGCGCATCCTCGATCGCGCAACCTTTGTCGGCCAGTTGCCGCCCGAAATCCCGGGGTTCACCTCTTCCCCCTACCCTTACCCCTATTCCTATCCCAGGCTTGGCCGCAGTTTCGCCGCTGCGCCCGGCGCGGTGGACGTCATCCTGGCGGACAAGAGGGGCCGCGTAGTGTACGACAGCACCGGCGAGGCAACGGGCGACAGGCTCCCCAGCGCCGACCGGTCGCAGGCGCTGCCCATTGCCCGCGACGATGGCGAGGTCATCGGCTACCTGCTTCTCTCGCTGCCCGGCGGCGACGACCGGCTGGGCGAGCTTGAGCTGCGCTACCTGGACCGGATGCGGAACATCCTCTTTACGGGCGCTGCCCTGGCCGTGGGCGTGGCGTTGATCATGGGCTTTGTCCTGAGCCGCAGCCTCACCGCACCCTTGCAGCGGCTGGCCGCCGCCGCAAGGGCCGTGGCCACCGGCGACCTGGGCCAGCGCGTGCGCGTCGAGGGCAGCGAGGAGATGGTCGAGGTGGCGCGCGCCTTTAACGACATGACCCTCGCCCTGGGCGAGTCGGAGCGGCAGCGCCGGAACATGGTGGCCGACGTGGCCCACGAGCTGCGCTCGCCCCTCACCGTCCTCCAGGGCAACTTGAGGGCCATGTTGGACGGCGTCTACGACCTGGACGTCGCCGAGATCTCGAGCCTGTACGACGAGACGCGCCTCCTGTCGCGCCTGGTGGACGACCTGCGGGACCTGGCCCTGGCCGATGCGGGCCAACTGCGCCTGGCCCTGCGACCGGTGGATCTCGGCTCCCTCATCCGGAATGCCACCGACACCCTGGCCTCGGCCGCTGAAGGCCAGGGCGTGACCCTCACGGACCGCCTGGACGGCGACTTGCCCCCCGTCCAGGCCGACGCCGACCGCCTATCCCAGGTGTTGCGCAACCTGCTGATCAATGCCCTGCGCCACACCCCCTCCGGGGGCTCGGTGACGGTGACCGCGGCCCGCAACGGCGGCGGCGGCGTAGAAGTTGCCGTCAGCGACACGGGGGAGGGGATCGCCCCCGAAGACCTGGGCCGCGTCTTTGAGCGGTTCTGGAGATCCGACCCGGCCCGCACGCGCACCGGCGGCCTCGGTCGGATGGGCAGCACCGGGCTGGGGTTGAGCGTGGCCCAGAGCCTGGTCGAAGCCCACGGCGGGCGCATCTGGGTCGAGAGCGCGCCCGGGCGGGGCAGCACCTTCCGTTTCACAGTCCCCGCCGCGCCGGCGGCCCCCTGAGCCCCCGGCCCCCCGGCCTGGCAGCCGCCCTCTCGTCCCCGGGAATCCCATCTTTGGTTCCGGGGCCCGACCGATGATATAATGGGCCTGCCGGTGACGGCAGCCGTCTGCGTCGACGCGAGGCAAGGGCATTCGCCGCTCTTCTTTCCCTGCAGCATCCCACAGGAGAGGATTGTGGCCAAGCAAATTGTCGACGTGAACGTTACGGGCATCCCCAGCGTCGTCACCGCCAGGGCGCCGGGCGTGGAGACACTGACCAACGACGAGCTGCTCGCCGCACCGGTGTCGGTCCTCATCCCCGCCGCCCTGCAGCAGCAGGTGCGCGCCGACAACGTGGCCGGCGTGCAGGCCGGCATCATCGTCGAGGGCGCCAACAGCCCCGTCACCCCCGAGGCCGACCGCATCCTGCAAGACCGGGGGGTCGTCGTCGTGCCCGACATCCTGGCCAATGCCGGGGGCGTCGTGGTCAGCTACCTGGAATGGGTCCAGGACCTGCAGAGCTTCTATTGGGACGAGGATCAGATCAACCAGAAGCTGGAGACGATCCTGGTCCGCGCCCTGAACGCCGTGTGGACCGTCGGGGAGCGCGAGGGGGTGCCGCTCCGCCAGGCCGCCTACATGCTCGCCGTGCGCCGCGTGGCGGACGCCATCCAGATGCGGGGGATCTTTCCATGATGGGCTGCACTGGATGAACCGGATGAGGCCGCCGCTGGTCCGCAAGCCAGCGGCGGCCTCGTCTTTGTCAGGGGCTCGGTGGCTCGAGCCCAGCCTCTCGCGCCCGCCACACGAGCGCTTCCAGCCCCAGCCGGTAGCTGTGCCAGCCAAAGCCGCTGATCTGGCCCAGGCAGGCCGGGGCGACCACCGACGTCCGGCGGAACTCCTCGCGGGCGTGGATGTTGGACAGGTGCACCTCCACGGCCGGCAGGCTGACGCCGGCCAGGGCATCGCGGATGGCATAGGAGGTGTGGCTGTAGGCGCCGGGGTTGATGACCAGGCCGCCGGCCCAGTCCGCCGCGTCGTGGATGGCGTCGACGATGGCCCCTTCATGATTCGACTGGAGGGTGCGCAGCTCCACCCCCGCCTCGGCGGCCCACGCCTGGAGCCGGGCGTCGATCTCGGCCAGGGTCAGGCGCCCGTACACATCCGGCTCCCGTTTGCCCAGCAGGTTCAGGTTCGGCCCGTGGATGACCATCAGGCGCAGCGGTCCCTCTTCCGTCATGTCTCTTCCTCCCTCATCGTCTCCAGGACGGCCAGCACGTCCTCCCGCGGCACGGCGTCGCTCACGACCACGTCGCCCAGGTCACGGGGGAGGACAAAGCGCAGGCGCCCCGCCTGGCGTTTCTTGTCGGTGCCCATGGCCTGCCAGACCTGCTCCGGGTCGTAGCCGCCATAGCCCGTGGGCAGCCCCAGGCGCCCGAGCACGGCGGCCACGCGGGGGGCCAGGCCCGGATCGCACAGTCCCAGCCGGGCGGCCAGGCGGGCAGAGGCCACGAGGCCGGCGGCCACCGCCGCGCCGTGGGGCAGCGCGTAGTTGCTCAGTCGCTCCAGGGCGTGGCCAAAGGTATGTCCCAGGTTCAGGGTTGCCCGCACCCCGCGCTCGTAGGGGTCCGCCTGGACGACGGCCACCTTGACGTCAACGGCCCGGGCGACGATCCAGGGCAGGGGCGCCGGTCCGTGCTCCTCGATCTGCCGGAAGAGCAGCGGATCGCCGATGATGCCGGTCTTGACCGCCTCGGCCAGGCCGTTGGCCAGCTCGGCCGGGGGCAGGGTGCCCAGGGTTTCAACGTCGGCCACCACCAGGGACGGCTGTTTGAAGGCGCCCACCAGGTTCTTGCCCTGGGGCAGGTCGACGCCCACCTTGCCGCCCACGCTGGAATCGACCATGGCTAGCAGCGTGGTGGGCAGTTGCACCAGGGGCACGCCGCGCAGGTAGGTGGCGGCCGCCAGGCCGGCCACGTCGCCCACGACGCCGCCCCCCAGGGCCAGCACCACCCCCTGGCGGTCCAGGCCTGCCTCCACGAGGGCGCCGTACAGGTCCCGCAGCGTGTCCAGCGTCTTGTGTGCCTCGCCGTCGGGAATCTGGCAGACGGCGGGCGCGAAGCCCGCAGCCCGCAGGCCCGCCAGCAGAGCGGCACCC
>ERZ1026792.1889-NODE-1889-length-12059-cov-3.942927_pt1 | contig 12059 bp, 6 predicted proteins | sample MGYA00520884_ERZ1026792 | MGnify/ENA primary metagenome ERZ1026792 (study PRJEB33270, sample SAMEA104284473) | anaerobic digester metagenome | biome: Anaerobic digester microbiome; feature: mesophilic sludge digester; material: Anaerobic digester biomass | place... | reverse complement strand
CCTACTTATCTTACCCGTTATGATGCTCAGGGAAATCCTCTTTATAGTGAAAGATATGCCGTTTGGGGATATGATGCTCAAGAAATAGCCAGAGAAGTTGAAGGTATTGATATTTTCATTGGTGGACATATGCATAAGGGAATTCCCACCCCCTGGATTGACCCATACACTCATACAATGGTTATTCAAGGTTATGCTTACGGTTCCAATTTGGGATGGATAACCCTGAAAATTGACCCTGAGACCAAAACTGTAAGCGGTTATGAAGTTCCTGCCATTCGCGAAGGTAGTATGGTAACCCTTTTTGAGGATGAATTTATTCCCGATGAAGAAATTGGAGAAATGATTGCTGAGCAGGTTGCTATAGCCGAAGAGGGAATGGATGAAGTTGTTGGCTATGCAGGTGTTTATTTATCCAGAACCAATGTAGATGCTCAGTCCTTAATTGGAAACACAATTGTAGATGCTATGCGCACTGAAGTAGGTGCTGATTTTGCTTTTCTGAATTTGGGAGGTGTGCGTGCCGATATTAAAGCAGGTCCTGTAACCTATAGAGATATTTTTCAAGTGATGCCTTTTGATAATATGATAGTTTCTTTTCGTTGTAACGGTGAATTTTTACGCCGGATTATTGAAACCCGTGTGGAGGGTTCCAGACATGGATTAATAATTTCCGGCGGGAAAGTTGTCTATTCCAAAAAGCGAGAAAATTTTGACCGGGTAGTTCATTTTGAAATTGGAGGAGAACCTTGGGACCCCAATAAAATTTATACTGTTGCTACTACGGATTTTATTATGCAAGGTAATGCAGGACTCACAATGTTGATTCAAGTGCCAGAAGAAGACATTATCTATCACCAAATTAATTTGCGAGATGCAATTGTGCACTATTTTCAGAATAATAGTCCCATTATGACGAAAATAGATGATCGCTGGGTGCGCAGAGATAATGCCAAGCCCTCATTGGAAATGCTGCAATAAATATAACCTCTCACAGATTACAAAGATATCACAGATTAGGCGAATTTTCCAAGCAAAGAGAAGAGAAAGTTAATTAAGTCAGAAGTTATTATTGTGTAGACGGAGGACACCGTTCCTCTGCAAGAAAGGAAAAACGAAGTTTCAGCGGGTTCCGACTACACTTACAACCTATACTCCGCTAAAGATATCTTTAGGAATGAATGGGTAAAAGTGGATATGCCTTTTCCCTTAACGGAACCCTGAAAAGAAAGTTAGAAAATACGGAATAATTTTAAGCCGGTTATGCATTATTTTCATTCTACATTCTTCGTTGTTAATGGAGTTTTAGTGTCTCAAATAAGTATAGTTGAATATGATCCCATTTATGCCCACGCCATAGCTGAAATGTGGAATAACAGCAGTGATGGTTGGAATGGTAGAGTTTTTAACAGTACGGAAGAAAAGGTTTTACAGCAGGAATCTAGCACTAAATATCTGAATTTGTATTTGGCAGTAGAAAGTGAAAAAGTTGTCGGTTATGTAAAATTAACCAGATATCCCGAAGAAAAAGGAGTTGCCTATATTGAAATGCTCTCCGTTTTACCTTCTTATCAGGGAAAGGGTATTGGCAGGGAATTAGTTCAGAAATGTATATTACGAGCTGCGGAACTTGGCTATGAACGCCTTGACTTATTTACCTGGCCCGCCAATTTAAAAGCAGTTCCTCTCTATAAAAAATGCGGTTTTTTCTGGGAAAGAATGGATAGTCAAGAAACACATCTGATGAATTTTCTTCCCGGATTGCTCAATAACGCTCTCTTAAAGCCATATTGGAACTATTTTCATTGGTATAAAGACCTTGTAAGAGAACTGAAAATAGAGCCGGATGGTAGAAATGAAAATGGCTTTGATTTCTATGATTATCTTTGGGAAAAAGAAGGAAAGCGTATAGAAGTTACTTTTGAGCGTTTTGGTAGAGGCATTGTTTCTCTAAAGACCTCTGATTTTTCATTAAAGGTAGATGTGCTAAATGCCAAGCCGGTTTTTGGCTTAAATTATCCTATTCATTACACTCTGGAAAATTATCGGGAAATTCCGTTAAATATTTTTTTACAAGGTGAAAATGATGCTCTTGTTGAATACAATTGCCAGCAGGAAATAATGTTAAGCGACATGAGTGAATTAGATTCCACATTTTATCTGAAACCTTTAGTGCGTAAAATATCAGAATGGGAAAAAAGCCCTACTGTTAATACCCGTTTTTATATTGAAGGTAAGGAAATAACCTTCAAAACCGGCTTAAAAGTACAGTTTCCCTTAATAGTTGAATTGCGTGCTGTGGATAATGTTTTTCTTCCAAATCGTAATTATAAAATGTATTTAAATGTCCATAATCATTTTGAGGTAACTTGTTCTTATCACATAGAATTTCCTGTTGATGAGCGTTTACAGCTTATTCATAGCAGTTTTGATATCACCTTAACTGCCAATGAGCAAAGTTTTATAGAACTTGATTTTCGCTTAACCAAGGGTTTAATTTATAATCCTTGTTTCCAAATTACTGCCAAACCTGAAGGTGATAAGGAAATGCAATTTACTACCAGTTGCAATTATTGTTTTCAAATGCTTGGCTCTAAAGATGGAATTGATTCATCGGAATACCTTCAACTAATGAACGGAAATAATTGTCTCTATATTTCTAAAATCGGTCAGCGTAACATTGCCACTTTAACAAATATTAGCACAAATTATATTCTGTTTATGGCACCTGAACCAGGTAAGCCCTATTCCGAAGAATTGGAAAGTGAATTGCCTTATGAAACAATTGTTGAACAAATGGAAAATGCTATTCAGGCAATTTTGAAATTTCGTCCACCGGATTTTCCATCTCTTGATTTTGGATTTGTTTATCGTTTGTATGACAGTGGCTTAGTAGAATATTTTGTTACAGTTTATGCACTACCTGAAACCGCAGATGAGAGTTGGTTAAGAATAAGGTTTTATCCTTCCCAATACAACATTGGCTTCGCTTATAAAGGCAAATTATATCAGGTAGGGAATGATTTGCCGGATGTTTATGAAAGTAATTTTCCTGCGGATGGCTTTAGCGAAAACTGGCTGTTTATTCAAGGTGTAAATTATACTCAAGCACTAATTTGGCATCCAAATTTAACTCTCAAACCGGAAAGCTATTATTTTTGTTGGGAGCTAAACTTAAGTGAACTTGTCCGTAACGGCAAAAATACTTCCCCTCCGATTCAGCTCTATCAAAATGTTTTTCTAAATCCCTGGCAGGTTCGGAATGTTGCTTTAGGCAGAAAGGATCCACAATTTATCTATCCCCCTCTGAATTTAATTGCTAATAAAGGAAATCCCTTTATTACTATGCCTTGCACTATAGAAATGAACCAAATTCTGGATATTGAGCCAGAGGGGATTTATAGTTTATTTTCCGGTTGCTTAAATGATTCACAACCTCAAAAAATGCAAAAAAATGCTTTAGGCAATAGTAAATGCAGCTGGGAATTGAAACAAAAAACCAATAAACCGTTGGAATTGCTAAATTGCAAAGCTGAATTATATTATACTATAGTTGAGAGAAAACAGCTTATCTTCTTTCCGGAAGGAGAGGTTTGTTTTCAGAAAAAAGATAAACTGCTTATTGCTGATAATGGCTGTTTACAAATCACTTCGGCAAGGGATTCAATAATTCCCTGCCTGATGTCTTTACAACATAAAGGAATTGAATGGCTGGAAAACAGTTATCCTGATTTCCTGCCCAGGTCATTTTTTAATCCTTTTACGGGAGGAATTTTTATTAGACCTTATAGTGCCGGCGCAGGGGTTCTAAAATCAGAAAACCATAAAGCAGATTTCATATCCCTGAAAGATAACTATGAAAATTGCTGGCAAGGGATTACTATCACTACCACAATAGAAAAATTTGAACCGCTAAAAGGTTATATTCATAAACAGTATTATTTATTGAGACCAGGAGTTCCGGTGCTGGCAATTTTTGCCGAGGTTGTTAATGCTCAGGGAATTGCAAGATACCACACTTTTAATTTTAGTTTCCACAGGAAACATCGGCAGGGCGAAAAAGATGGCTTATTCTATATTCAGCAGGAAGATAATACCTGGCAAATGATTACTCAGACAAAGGAACAGGACGATATTAGCTTGGACTATAAGACATTAGCAATGCAGATATCAGATAGCGATAATTATTTGCAATTGTTTAAGCTGAGAAGATTTTCTACCGGATGGTTGTATATGGACCCTTCTGTAGCAGTTTTAGATACTAATATTTATACTGAAATGGTTACCCAAACCCCGGCAAGAACAGAACCAGTATTTATCGTAATTTCGGAGGATCTATATCAGAATGACTGGCTGAATCAGTTGCTGGACCTGCAGTTTCCTGTTTGATTTCCTGCAGATAAATTTTGTTAATAGGTATGGGATGAACAGGATTATTGGGATTTACAGGATTATTTGGAATAAAATAATGAAGGTTGAGAGGGTTTCATATCGGAAGGTTGACCTCCTGGTCAACCACCCTTTACTAGCTATTTCGTTAACGAAAAGCAAGCGGTAACGAAACACCCAGGTTGCCATTAAACGACGAGGACGTCGTTTTTCCGGAAGGTTGACCTCCCGATCAACCACCTCTCAAGATTTATTACCGGAAGGTTGACGAGGATGTCAACCTTCCGGTATTTTATAGTTTTCATATTGAAAATGCAGAAGAAAATAATATTTGCCTTAACCTTTTTTCCCTATTGCCTGTTCATAATTTATAGTGTCCAAAATAAAAAATTTATTCTCTGTTGCCATAAATTAGCTTGTAATTGGCAAGCCCTTTACCTGTTTTTATGCCGTACATTATTTCCTGCCAAGTTGAATCTTTTATGCTGCATTAACACTTCTTTAACGATTCCCTAACGAAGTTAAGGCAGTGTTACAGGATCGTTACGGCAGCGTAAAGGGATCGTTAAATAAGTGATTAAGCAACAGGCAGTTATACGAAGTCCACAAAGTAATTTTATCAATCAAGATAATGAAAGGGGCATAGCTTCTGTATTGTAATTTCATTTAGGAAAAAGCTGTGACTATCATAGGTCTACGAACTACGGAACTATCGGGTAAAGTATCTATTGCCCGCTCAATTTCTTCTCATATCTGAGCAACAAGACATTCTTTTCATCGTCCTATAGTATCCCTCCTGATTTTTTTATCACAGGACAATAAAATTATTATTTATGGCTTAACAATATAAATGTTATATAATAAGTGACTTTCAATGAATGAATAATATAATATAATTTATTTATTTATAAATTATAAATGGTTGCCTCTTAACTGATTTTTAACTTCCAGATAACCCTTTTCGGAATCAGAATATTAGATTTGGAATGGGGGTTGTATATCTCTTCTTCCGAGGGGCTTACGCACCCGTCGCTATCATTTTTTCGCCCTGACGAGTTTTAATGTATCTAAACCCTCTAAACCTTCTCAACCTTATTTTCTTTATGAATTTTCCTTTTATGTATTTTCAATATGGAATGTATATTAAACCTTCTCAACCATCTCAACCTTCTCAACCTTCTCAACCCTCTCAACTTTAAATCTATTATCCTAAAAAATCCTGTAAATCCCAATAATCCTGTTCATCCCAGACCTATTAATCATTTTCACTGTGAACTTCAAAAAAGCTTTCCAGACGCAGTAAAGTTCTGGCATCAATATCTTCGGGTTGGTCTCCTTCCAGGGTTAAAAAAGGGAGGTCTATATGTTTTCGTAAGAGTAAGTTATCCAGCTGAAGATGGCAAAAGCTTTGTGTATAGCTAATTACTGCTTCTATTTGGCGTCTTTCAAGTTCCCGTTTAATATCCTGCAAACGGTCAAAAACGCTGTAAGGATAAGTATAAGCAAGATATTGAGAAACAATATCCGGAAGCAGATAAGGCATAGAAAATTGGCGTTGCACTTCGTTGAAAAGGACATCTCCACCCAATTCTATAATAGTTTCGTAAATATTTTTATAAATGGGCGGCACACCTAAATAAGCTAAACGCAGTTTTGCAGGTAAAGGGTCTCTTTTTTTTGCTTTCGTTAAAAAGGCATCCAATTTGCTTTCGTAGCGATCCGGATTGCCCATAAAATCGGAAGAATTAACCAACCAGAAATGATTTTCCAGTCCGCTAACGAGGCGTTCCTTCCAGGTCCATTCATCTAAAATAATAAGTTTACGGCGAATTTTATCCAGGCGTTGTTTTGCTTGCAATGTCTCTTTACGGGAAACGCCAAAATAATCTTCCAGACGGGTAATTTCTTTATCCAAGTCCTCATAATTTTTATCTGCTGGAAAGGAAAAACGGTAAACCGGAAAATGGTCTTCCGTAAATATATCCAAAAGCGAATTGCTGTTGGAACAATCCCCTTCCACAATTCCGATAATTAAATCCGGATTAGTGGAAAGGGCTGCTATATAGTTTCCTTTAATCCAGCTGCAAAAAGTTCGGGGAAAACCTTTAAGTTCAGCATTTTGCACTTTTGCGGAAGAATCATTGGTGATAAAAACATTATTTAAATCTACAGGAATATGCCCTGCTGCAAAAATAACTTCCACTGGAAAGGAAGAAGTAAATGCTATGTGTTTAGGAATCATAGCTCAACTCCAGATATTGGGCTTCCAGTTCAGCAATATGTTTTTTGCTGTTTTCAATTTGGCTAATCAGCAAATCAATTTTTTGGTGTAATTCTTTAGCCCGCATAGCATTGCTGTAAGTAGAAGGAAGTGCCAGTTCAGAGTTCATTTTTTCAATTTGGCTATGGTTTTCTGCCATCTTTGACTGCTCAATTTCAATTTGCTGGTGAATTTGTTCCAGATACCAGGGATTGATTTTCTTTTTCCTTTCCCGCATAGCTGCTTTAACTTTTGGCACTTCGGGAATTGTAAATGCCAAGTTTAATGCTGCTTCCAGGTTTGTTTCCATTTCGCTGATTGTAGAGTAAATTGTCTCATTTTCCAAAGCATTATGAAACACCCAGTATTTTGTTGCCAACTGACGGATAAAATAGCGATCGTGACTTACAAAAATAACGGTTCCCTGATAACTTTGCAAAGCAGCAAGCAAACTGTCACTCATTCCGATATCCAGATGGTTTGTCGGTTCATCCATAATGAGTAAGTTGGGGTTTTGATGAATTAAAACACAGAGCATTAGGCGTGATTTTTCACCTCCGCTAAGGACTTTAACCTTCTTGTCTACTTCCAAATCCCTAAAACCAAAACGCGCTAAATAACTTAACACATAGCCCTTTGTTTCACTTGGAACTATTTGCCATAAAGTATCCATCACGGTTAAATCATTATCCAGAAAAATCTGATGCTGATCATAATATCCTATTTCTAAAGAAGCCCCGATTTTGAGTGAACCGGAAAATATCTCCCGCTCTGCCAGCAGAATTTTCAGTAAAGTTGTTTTACCGCAACCATTTGGTCCTATAATACAAACCCTATCGCGATAGTGAACTTGCAGATTTACCTTTTTGGCTAAAAGAGGCCCTTCCGGAATACCGAAAGTAACATCTTTAAGAGTATAAACATCATTTCCGCTGCGGCCAGCTGTCTGAATATTGAGGTTTAGTTTTTTTTCCTGTTGTGGTTTTTGGATTATCTCCATTTTAGATAGCATTTTTAGCCGGGATTTAGCCATATTGGTTTTCTGACCGGCAATGTTTTTACTGATAAAATCCTCGGCGGCATTGATGAACTTTTGCTGCCTAGCAAATTGCCTTTCCTGTGTTTTCAGCTCTATTGCCTTTGCTTGTGCAAAAGAAGAATAATTGCCCTTGGTAATACTTAACTGCGTATTTTCCAGATGTAAAACAGTAGCAACAGTATTATCCAAAAAAGTGCGATCATGAGAAACAAGCAAAAAGGGTGCTTTGCTGGAGTTCAAATATTTTTCCAGCCAGGAAATCATTGCTATATCCAGATGATTTGTGGGTTCATCTAAAATCAATAAATCATAAGGCATTAACAAAATAGAGGCAAGACACAGGCGGGTTTGTTCTCCTCCGCTGAAAGAACCTAAGGGTTTTTCATAATCATTTTCACTAAAGCCAAGTGAAGTAATTACATATTTCATTGAGTTGGCAAATTCATCACCACCGCTTGCTTGAAACTTATCCAAGACAATTTTCAGCTCGTTTTCAATTGTTTCTGTATGATTACTTTGCAATAATGAGGAGAGTTCATTTACTTTTTGACGCAAACATAAAAGATCAGGACGAGAATTTTGGATATAATCACCCATCAGGATGTCCTTTTCCAGCACAGGATTTTGGGGTAAATAAGCAATCCGGAATTTTTTGGCTTGCCAAACTTTGCCTTCGCTTGGTGGAATTATACCTAACATCAATTTGATAAGAGTTGTTTTACCACTGCCGTTTGAACCAATAAGTCCAATCCTGCTGTTATGTTCTAAAGTGCAATTGATTCCTTTTAGAACATAGTTACCGGCAAATTCCACACCGGCATTTATAACCTGAATTATACTCAACTTTCTCTATCCCCGTTCTTTTTTTTCTACCGGAAAAAAACATTCCAACTTGCTTAAAGCTATTTTAGGAATATACTTCTGCTGTCAACCTCATTTTTTGCTTGTCAAAAAACTGCCCTTAATATTTTAGGTAAATAACCGGTTCGGGATGTAGCGCAGTCCGGCTAGCGTACTTGAATGGGGTTCAAGTGGTCGCAGGTTCAAATCCTGTCATCCCGACCAGTTTTTTTGTCTCTCACAGATTTCACAGATAACACAGATAAAAGGTCTCACGCAGATTTCGCAGATGACGCAGATTTGAATAGGTAAGGGATGAACAGGATTATTGGGCAGAGGGCTGAGAGCTGAGGGCTGAGGGCAGAGGGCAGAGGGCTGAGGGCAGAGGGTTGAGAGCTGAGGGCTAAGGGCAGAGGGCTGAGAGCTGAGGGCGTAGAGAAAAATAGGTAAGGGATGAACAGGATTAAAAGGATTTAAGGGATTTTAGATGATAATTATTTTAAATTGATTTCAAGGAACTGTCTTGCAAATATATTTTAGTTGCTGGACAGCCATTATTTCTATCATTTAATAGCTATCCTAGCATTTATGAAATCTCAACCTTCTCAACCCTCTCAACCTTCTAAACCCTCTAAACCCTCTAAACCTTCTAAACACTCTAAACCCTCAAGACCTTTTGACCTCTTGACCTCTTGACCTCTTGACCTCTTGACCTCTTGACCTCTAGACCTCTTGACCTCTTGACCTCTTGACCTCTTGCTTTTCAGACCCTAAAGAAAGTAATTGACATCCAACTGACAATTAAAAAGATGACTTGAAAAATGAAGCTGCTTGCTTCTACCTTATGGCTTTTTTATTGTGCTGATAAGGTTAAAAACCCATATAAAAAAGAAATACAAAAGTATTTACTGTGAAGCAAGCGGTTTTCTGAAAAAAAGAGAACCGCTTGTTTTGTTTCCGGTAAGAAGGAGGTTCTTATAATCCGGATTAAGAAAGGAAAAGCACGCACGCATGAAGTTGTGCCTAAAGAAAAAATCAATAATCAGATAACAGCAGAAAAGGTTCGTCTGATAGGTCCTGATGGTAAACAGATAGGAGTTGTTTCATTGAAAGAAGCACTGCGCAAAGCAGAAAATATGGATTTGGATTTGGTGGAAATTTCTCCTAATGCTGTTCCTCCGGTATGTCGGATTCTGGATTTTAGCAAGTATTATTTTGAGAAGGAAAAAAAGGCAAAAGAAGCAAGAAAAAGACAGCATGAAGTAGAAGTGAAGGAAATCAAGTTCGGTCCCAATACGGAAGAGCACGATTATAACTTCAAGAAAAACAACGCTATTAAATTCCTGAAACAGCATAACAAGGTTAAATTTACAGTTCGTTTCAGGGGCAGACAAATGGCTCATAAGGAACTTGGTTACAGGGTGTTAGATAAATTGAAAGAAGACCTTAACCACCTGGTAGATATTGATGGTGAACCGGTTGCTGATAGAAATATGATTTCAATGGTGGTTTCACCCAAAAAGGATATTGACCGCATCTTAGCCAGTGAGAACAAAAAAGAAGAAACTGCTATTCCGCCTGTAGAAAAGTCGGAATCGCAAACTTAAAGACATACTTCAAAACACATTTCGGAAGTTCCCTTTCCGCTATGCAAATTATTAATTGAGGGAAAAGAGTTACTATATAAGGAGATAAAAATGCCTAAACTCAAAACCAACCGTTCGGCAGCTAAAAGATTTAAGATTACGGGAACGGGGAAAATTGTGCGGCACCATGCTAAAAGCGCCCACATTAAAACAAAAAAATCACCTAAACTGAAACGCTATCTGCGAGGTAGTGAAATTGTCAAAAAACCAGACGAAAAGAGAATCTATCGGATGCTGGGTTTATAAATAAGGGAGGATGACTAAAAATGCCAAGAACAACTAATAATGTTTCTGCTCACCGCAGAAGAAAAAAATATATGCTACAAGCTCGTGGCTATTATGGAAGTAGGAGTAAAACATATCGTGCTGCCAGACAAACAGTTGAACGAGCTATGGCTTTTTCTTTTGCCCATCGTAAACTGAAAAAAAGGCAGTTTAGAAGTTTGTGGATAACCAGAATCAATGCGGCTTGCAGGATGAATGATATCAACTACAGCCAATTTATCAATGGTCTGCATAAAGCAAATATTCAAATTAACCGGAAAACATTGGCACATCTTGCCTGGCATGATGCTCCGGCATTTGCAAAACTGGTAGAAATCGCCAAAGGTTAAAAAAAAAGGGTAAGAGCACGCAGATTACGCTGATTACGCAGATTTTTGGAATGTTTAGGTGATGTTCTTAAGAACAAAATTGTTTCAAGCAGAATAAAGCAAGTGAATTTGAGCAAAAAAGTAGCTGATAATTACCTTAAAAAGAATTATGCATAAGAATATTTTAGAGTACTGGAAAATATGCGTGTCAGAAAAATTAGGAAACTACCCGCTAATAATGATTGGTAAAAATCTGCGCAATCTGTATACCGATATATGAGGGTAAGGTGGAAGAGGAATTACAACAACTCATTGAACAAGCTGAGAAGGATATTTTTGCTTGCTCCAGACCTAATGACCTATTGAATGTAAAAGCTAAATATTTGGGCAAAAAAAGTTTGCTGAGCTCTCTTTATGCTCAAATGAGAGAGTTGCCCGCTGAAGAACGTCCTGCTTTCGGCAGTTTGATAAATGAAACCCGTAAACGCCTAGAAGACCTTATAGAAGAACAGAATAGAGTTATCAAAGAAAATACCTGGAAGAAAAGCGAGTTAAAATCAGCTATTGATCTAACAATGCCCGGTATTTTCAGTTCGCGTGGAGGGTTACATCCATTAACTGTAATCCATCGTGAAATTGATGAGGTCTTTTTGGGTTTGGGTTTTGAAATTGCTGAGGGACCTGATATTGATGATGATTTTCACAATTTTGATGCCCTAAACACTCCTTTAGACCATCCTTCGCGGAATCTTGCTGATACTTTTTATTTAGAAGGAGGGGGACTTTTAAGAACCCATACTTCCACTGTTCAGGTAAGGGTAATGGAAAAATACCCGCCGCCGATAAAGATAATTTCCCCTGGACGCTGTTATAGAAATGATAAACCGGATCCTTCTCATTCACCTGTTTTTCATCAGGTGGAAGCATTAGTTGTGGACAAAGGAATATCATTGGCAGATATGAAAGATATGCTGTCTCAATTTGCTTCTATTATGTTTGGTAACAATGTTTCCAGCAGGATCAGACCTCACTTTTTTCCTTTTACAGAGCCTAGTGCGGAAATGGATATTTCCTGTGTTGTTTGTGGCGGAACAGGTTGTAGAGTTTGCAAATATTCCGGGTGGTTGGAAATGGGTGGAGCGGGAATGGTTGATCCTAATGTTTTTGATATATTGGGTATTGATTCCGAAGTTTATACCGGTTATGCTTTTGGATTAGGAATTGAAAGAATAGCGATGTTGAAATACAATATTCCGGATATGCGTATTTTATATGAAAACGATTTAAGAATG
>ERZ1026792.1888-NODE-1888-length-12060-cov-3.131065_pt1 | contig 12060 bp, 9 predicted proteins | sample MGYA00520884_ERZ1026792 | MGnify/ENA primary metagenome ERZ1026792 (study PRJEB33270, sample SAMEA104284473) | anaerobic digester metagenome | biome: Anaerobic digester microbiome; feature: mesophilic sludge digester; material: Anaerobic digester biomass | place... | reverse complement strand
AAGACAGCAACGCGCGTCCCAGAACTGGGCCGGAGTCCTCACGGCGGGCCAACCAAGCGCGAGGTCTTGCGCGCGGGGACCGACGGGCTCGTGCGCCGCGGCGTGAACCGCTTCAAGGATCTGGCAACCGGCGCCCTGGTGCGCCTCGGCGTCTCCGCGAACGCGGTCACGGTCGCGGGTTTCTGCATCGCCTGCCTCGCCGGGGCCTCGTTCGCCATCGGCCGCTTCCGGCTGGGCGGCGTGCTGATACTATTTGCTGGGGCGTGCGACGTCTTTGACGGGGCGGTGGCGAAACGCGCCGGGGCGGTGACCGCGTTCGGCGGGTTCCTGGATTCGTGCCTCGACCGCTACTCGGATATCGCCCTGCTCGGCGGGGCGGGGCTGTACTACGCCGCGCACGGGCCGCTGCGCAACACGCTCCTGGCGCTCCTCGCCGTCGGCGGCTCGCTCCTCGTCAGCTACACGCGCGCCCGGGCCGAGAATGCCGGGGTCTCCTGCGCCGTGGGTTTCTGGGAGCGCTCCGAGCGCACCTTCATGATCATGATGGGGGGGATCTTCTGCAGGATGCCGAGCATCCTCTGGGAACTGGCGATCTTCGCCAATGTCACCGCCGTCCACCGGATCGTGCACGCCTGGCGCCGGCTCGAAAATCCGTCATGGAGGCCGCCGCGCGTGCCTATTCTCACCGACATCCTCTTCTGGGAGTATCCGCGCTACTGCTGGCAGTACGACGTCTACGTCGGCCTGGGGATCGTGGTGCCGCTGCTCCTGCCGATCCGTTAGCGGCCCGCCGCCCGGGCGGCACCCGCTTCCCGCGTGCCCCCCCACGTGGAGAGGACCACGGGCATGGCGCTCAGGAAGCCGCGCGCCGTGTAGAGGGCCTCGATCTCGCCGCGGCAGTTGTACCAGCACGACCGGCAGCGGTTCTCCCTCCACGCGCGCTCGAGCCGCGAGGAGATCACCCGGGCCGGGTCGGCCAGGATGTCCCCCAGCGGCGTGTCGAGATCCTCCACGCATTTGGCGACCCGCCCGTAGTTGTCGATGTTGAAGAACGATCTCCCCGCCCGGCACCCGGGCACCCCGCCGTCCATGGCACGGTCGAACCGCTCGAGGAAGAACGGGTTGGAGATGAAGTTCTGATATCTCCGCCGCAGCGAGAGGAGGTGCGCCGAGACGTCCCCGTCCAGCGAGAACTCGCGCCCCCCCCCCTTGAGGCTGCAGAAGGGCTGCACCATGAAGAAGGCGCCGTGGCGCGCCGCGAGGCGGATGAGCGGCTCGATCTCCTCGATATTGTCCTTCATGAGGACCGCCATTACGTTCACGCGCTGGAACCTCCCGGAGCGCCCGCGGGAGAGGTGCCCGATCGCCTCGACCGCCCTGCGGTGCGCGCCATCGACCCCGCGGGCGCGGTCGTGCCTGCCGGGGTCGGCGTAGTCGAGGGAGACGCTGGCCCCCCAGAGCCCGGCGCGGAACGCTGCGCGCGCGTTCTCGGCGGTGACGCGCCAGCCGTTGGTCGTGACGAGGGGCATGTGCCAGCGCGCCATGGCCGCGATGATCTCGGGCAGGTCGTCGCGCAGGAACGGCTCCCCGCCGCCGATGGAGATCATGAGGGAGCTTATCCGCGCGAGGTTCCGGGCGCCGCGCTCGATCTCGGCCGGGGCGAGCTCCCTGGAGGGATCGACGCCGCCCTTCCAGTAGTCGCAGAAGGCGCAGCGGAAGTTGCAACGGTAGGTGACCTGCCAGGTGCACCAGACAGGCCTCCCCATCGCGAAGCGGGAGAAGATCCTAACTTTTTTCCAGACCGCCGGGTGCGCTCTCATCCGAGGGGCCGCGCCTACCCGCCGTACGTCTTCCATTCCCCGACCGGCACGGCGTGCGCCCGTTCGACGCGCTGCCGGTAACAGGGGCCGGAGTTGTAGGTGCAGAAGGAGTAGAGCTTGCCGTCCGGCGAGGAGAAGTGGATGACGCAGCGGCGGATCCGCGAGAGGTCGTAGTTGTAGGCGTCCATGAAATGCATGCCGCCTACCATCATGGTCCGGAAGGTCCGGGCGCCCTTCCCCCTCCCCACCTCCTTGTCCAGCATCCCGTTCAGGGTGTGGAGGTATTTGGTGAAAGAGAGGCCGCGCGGGGCGCGCCCCTCGTGGTAGTGCCGGCGGAGGGAGTTCCACGCCTTGATCTTGGCGAACGCCTTGACGCGCGACTTGGCGGTCCTTCCCGCCATGCGGTACATGTCCGTCACCAGCCCCTCGACGTCTATGAACCGCGACATCGGGACCGCCTTCCCCTCGTCGTCGATGACGAGATAGGTGCAGAGGGTGCAGTGGGGGTGGCAGGTGAAGTTCGTGATCTCCTCGCCGCGCAGCGCCCCGATGAACATCGAGAACGGGCTCACGAACGAGAGCGGGTAGAAGTCCGTGCGCTTGACTATCCCGGTCTGCTCCTCGAGGCCGATCATCACGTCCGGCAGCGTGATCCGCTTCGCCATCCGCTCCGCGTGCGAGATGCGCCCCGTGAAACAGACCGGCTGGAAGCTGATCCCGGCTATCACGTCCGAGTTGGCGATGGCGAAGTTGAGGATGTCGCCGACGGCGCGGTCGTTCACCCCGCGTACGATCGTGCAGACGAGGGCGATCTTCATCCCCGCCGCGCGGATGTTCTCGACCGCCTTCATCTTGACGTCGATGAGCGGCCTGCCGCGCGTGACGCGGTAGATCGAGTCGTCGAGGCCGTCGAACTGCAGGTAGATGGTGTGGAGCCCCGCCTCCTTCGCCCTGAGCGCGAAGTCGAGGTCGCCAAAGGCGATGCCGTTGGAGGCGATCTGGATATGGGTGAAGCCCATCCGCGCGGCGAGGCGGACGATCTCGTGGAAACGCGGATGCAGCGTCGGTTCGCCCCCCGAGAACTGGATGATCCTCCCCTGCACCGGGCGCTCGTTCCGGTACGCCTGGAGCATATCCCGCACCTGCTCGATCGAGGGCTCGTAGACATAGCCGGTCACGTTCGCGTTGGCGAAGCAGATCGGGCAGGTGAGGTTGCAGCGGTTGGTGAGGTCGATATTCCCGAGCACCGTGTGGTTGAGATGCATGCCGCAGAGGCCGCAGCTCCACGGGCAGTTCACCTCGCCCGTCACGTTCGGATTGCTCACCCCGCAGCCGGTGTCGAACGTCCACCTCTCGTTGCGGAGGTACATCCCCGCGTCGCCCCAGTAGATGTCCCGGCACTCCCCGTGCTCGGGGCAGCTCTTCCTCATAAGCACCTTCCCCCCCTCCTCGTAAAGTTCCGCCGGGATGACCTTGAGGCATTGGGGGCAGAGGGAGCTTATCGTCTTGGGAAGCCCCTTCTTGAGCGGCTCCCTCGGGTAGCCCGAGAGCGTGTATTTCCCTTCCGCGACGGCGGCGGCGCGGCCTGAAAAGATGCTCACTTCGACCTCCGTTTTCTTCTCCGTTCAGAGGGGCGTAATATTACGATATTTTTCCCGCCGGGTCAAGCGCGCCCCCCGCTTGCGACGGCGCCGGGCGCTGTGCTATCCTTTGCCGACCCCGGGGCGCGGTCCCGCGGGTCAGGGGCCCGGCAATGGAAACCAAGATGGATCTGTCCACCGAGCAGGGGATCGAGACGTACCGGCACTCCGTTTCGCACGTCATGGCGCAGGCGGTGAAGCGGCTCTTCCCGGCGGCGCGCCTCGCCATCGGCCCGGCGATCGCGGACGGGTTCTACTACGACTTCGCCCTGGACGAGCCCCTCACCCCGGAGATCCTCGAGAAGATCGAGGGGGAGATGCGGAGGATCGTAGCCGAGGACCACCCGTTCGTCCGCGAGGAGCTCGACCGCGGCGCCGCGATCGAGCTGTTCAAGGCGTTGGGGGAGCATTTCAAGGTCGAGATCCTCGAGGGGCTGCCCGATGGGAAGGTGAGCCTCTACCGGGACGGCGACTTCACGGACCTCTGCAGGGGTCCGCACGTCGAGAGGACCGGCGCCATCCGCGCATTCAAGCTCCTGCATGTCGCCGGCGCCTACTGGCGCGGCGACGAGAGAAACCCGATGCTCCAGCGGATCTACGGCACCGCGTGGGGGAGCGAGGAGGAGCTCAACGCCCACCTCGCGAGGATCGAGGAGGCGAAGGCGCGCGACCACAGGCGCCTGGGGCGCGAGCTGGACCTGTTCAACATCTACGAGGAGGCGGGCGCCGGGCTCGTATACTGGCATCCGCGCGGGGCGATGCTCCGCAGGATCATCCGCGACTACTGGGAGGAGATGCACATCCGCAAAGGGTACCAGCTCATCGCCATCCCCCATATAGCCCACTCCCATCTCTGGAAGACCTCGGGGCATTTCGAGTTCTACAGGGAACATATGTACACGATGAAGGCGGAGGGGGAGGAGTATGTCCTGAAGCCGATGAACTGCCCCGGGCACATCCTCGTCTACAAATCGGCCGTGCGGAGCTACCGCGACCTCCCGGTCCGCCTCGCGGAGATGGGGACGGTCTACCGGCGCGAGCGCTCCGGCGTGCTCCACGGGATGCTGCGGGTGCGGGGATTCACGCAGGACGACGCGCACATCTTCTGCACCCCGGGGCAGCTCCCCGGGGAGATCGCCTCGGTCCTCGACCTGGTGCTCGAGGTGCTGGAGCGGTTCGGCTTCACGGAGTATGAGATCGAGCTGAGCGCCGGCGATCCGAAGCGGCCGCAGGATTACGCCGGCCCGCGGGAGTCGTGGGAGATGGCGGAGCGGGTGCTCGCCGATGCCCTGGGCGCACGCGGCCTCCCGTTCAGGCGGATGGAGGGGGAGGCGGTCTTCTACGGGCCGAAGATCGACATCAAGCTCCTCGACGCGCTCGGGCGCCGCTGGCAATGCTCGACCATCCAGTTCGACTTCAACCTCCCGGGGCGTTTCAACGCCTGCTACGTCGGGGCCGACAACGCGCGGCACCACGTGGTGATGATACACCGGGCGCTCTTCGGCTCGCTCGAGCGGTTCGTCGGCGCGCTCATCGAGCATTACAAGGGCGCCTTCCCCCTCTGGCTCTCCCCGGTCCAGGCGGCCGTCATCCCGGTCTCGGAGAAGCACCTGGAATACGCCGAGTCGGTGTACGCGTCGCTCCTGGAGAACGGGGTCAGGGCGGCGATCGACCGCCGGAACGAGAAGCTGGGCCTGAAGATACGCGACGCGCAGCTCCAGAAGACCCCGTACATGCTGGTCGTCGGGGGAAGGGAGCGCGACGCCGGCTCGGTCTCCGTGCGCTCGCGGGAGGCGGGCGACCGGGGTGCGGTCCAGCTCCGGGAGTTCATCGCGATGGTCGCGGCGGAGTCAAGGGCGCAGCGATGACGCCCGCGCGGCCCCCGGCCGGCTTGGGCGCGGAATCCGAGCGGGGGCGGTCAGAGGGCGACCCTGCGCAGCCGCAGCGCGTTTGAGACCACCGACACGGAGCTCAGGCTCATCGCGGCCGCGGCCACCATCGGGGAGAGCGCAACCCCGGTGAACGGGTAGAGCGCGCCAGCGGCCACCGGGATCGCGATCGCGTTGTAGCCGAAGGCGAAGAGAAGATTCTGCCGGACGACGCGCATCGTCGCGCGGCTGAGGCGGCGGGCCCGGACGATGCCGCGCAGGTCGCCCCTCAGCAGGGTGATCCCGGCGCTCTCCATCGCGACGTCCGCGCCGCTCCCCATCGCGATCCCGACGTCCGCGCGCGCCAGCGCCGGCGCGTCGTTTACCCCGTCCCCGGCCATGGCGACCACCCTCCCGGCGCCCCGGAGCCCGGCGACGATCCGCGCCTTCTCCAACGGCGTTACCCCGGCGTGGATCTCCGTTATGCCGAGGCCGGCCGCCACCGTCTCCGCCGTCGTACGGCTGTCGCCCGTCAACATGACGACCGACATCCCGTCGCCGAGGAGTTCGGCGATCGCCCCGGGAGCGGACGGCTTGATCGGGTCGAAGGCGGATATGAGCGCGGCCGCCTTCCCGTCGGCCGCCATGAAGACGACGGTCTGCCCGTCGGCGCGGAGCCGCTCGGCCCGCGCCTCCAACCCGGCCGTGTCGATCCCGAGCCCGCGGAGGAATCCCGCGCCGCCTATCGCGACCGGCCTTCCTTCCACCCGCCCGGCGACCCCCTTGCCCGTGACGGACCTGAACCCGTTCGCGGCCGCCGGCTCGATCCCGCGCTCGATCGCCCCCCGCACGACGGCCTCCGCCAGCGGGTGCTCGCTTCCGCGCTCGAGTCCGGCGGCGAGGCGGAGGACCTCGCGCTGGGAGGCGTCCCCGGCCGCGAAGACGGAGGCGAGTCTCGGCCTCCCCTCGGTGAGGGTGCCGGTTTTGTCAACGACGAGCGTCTCCGCGCGATCCAGCGCCTGGAGGGCGGCGGCGTCCCTGATCAGGACCCCGGCGAGCGCCCCGCGGCCGGCCCCCACGGTTACCGCCACCGGCGTGGCGAGGCCGAGGGCGCACGGGCAGGCGACTATGAGCACCGCCACGGCGGCGGTGATCGCGTGCGCCAGGCGCGGCTCGGGGCCCCAGAGAATCCATGCGCAGAACGCGAGGGCGGCGGCGGCGAGCACGGAGGGGACGAAGCGGGAGGCGACCGCGTCCGCGAGCTCCTGCACGGGGGCTCGCGACCGCTGCGCCTCGGCGACGAGGGCGACAATGCGCGAGAGCACGGTCTCCGCGCCGACCCTCTCCGCGCGCATGACGAGCGTGCCCGTGCCGTTGATCGTGGCGCCGGTGAGCTCGTCTCCCGTCGATTTCGCCACGGGAACCGGCTCCCCCGTGACCGTGGACTCGTCCACCGCGCTCACCCCCTCGACCACGACCCCGTCCACGGGTATTTTCTCGCCCGGGCGGACCCGCAGGAGGTCGCCGCGGCGTATCCGGTCGAGCGGGATATCCTCCTCGGCCCCGCCGGGGCGGACGATCCTGGCGGTCTTCGGCGCGAGGCCGAGCAGCGTCCGGATCGCGGCGCCGGTGCGCGCGCGGGCGCGCAGTTCGAGGATCTGGCCGAGGAGTACGAGTGCCGTTATCACCGCCGCCGACTCGAAGTAGACGTGAACGGTCCCGTCCGGCATCCTGGCGGCGGGGGGGAACGCGGCCGGGGCGAGCAGGGCGATGACGCTGTAGGCCCACGAGGCGGACACTCCGAGGCCGACGAGCGTGAACATGTTGAGCGACCGGGTCAGCACGGATCTCCACGCGCGTCCGAGAAGCGGCGCCCCGCACCAGAGGACGACCGGGGTCGCGAGCGCGAACTCGATCCACTGGACGGCGCGCGCCGTGAGGCGCGCCGGCATCACGGAGGGGAGGATATCGAACGCCATGGCGAGGAGAAAGACGGGGGCGGCAAGTACGGCGGCCGCGGCGAAGCGCCGCGTCATCAGGTCGAGCTCGGGGTTATCATTCTCGCCGGCGGCCGCCCCCCGCTCGAGCGCCATCCCGCACGCCGGGCACTCCCCCGGCGAGGCCCGGACGACCCCCGGGTGCATCGGGCAGGTGAACATCCCCGACCCCGCCGCGGCCGGCTTGGGCGGCTGTTTCCCCTCGATATAGGAGGCCGGCGCCTTCGCGAACTTCTCGCGGCAGGCGTCGCAGCAGAAGTAGTACTCCGTCCCGGCGTGCCTCAGCCGATGCGCGGAACCAGGCGCCACCGCCATGCCGCAGACAGGATCCCTCATCGCCATGGCCTCGGAGCAACCCGGGGCAATGCTAGTGGAACGGGCGCGCGAACTCAAGGCCTAAAGGGCCGCGGGGGCGTTCCGCGGCGCCGTTTTGGGCTTCACAGGCGCCCCCGCTCCTGTTACGGTAATGGGCGTTAAAGAAGCGACGGGGCTTGGGCCGCCGGGGGGAAGTGATGAGAATGATATCGTGCATGGCCGCCGCGGCGCCTATCGCCGTGTCCATCGCGCTCGCCGCGCCCGCCGCTGACCGGACGATCGTCGCCTTCGGCGACAGCATCACCTACGGGAAAGGAAGCGCCGCGAACGGGCCCCGCACCGGTTATCCCGCCTACCTCGGGGGCATCCTCGCCCACAACTGCCCCGGCACGACGTTCTCGCTCGTGAACGCGGGGGTATCCGGCGAGACGACCTCGGGCGGCCTCGCCCGCCTCGGGAGGGTGCTTGACGCCTACCGTCCCGACCTCGTCCTTATCATGGAGGGGACAAACGATATCGCCCTCGGCGTTCCCTTCGGGGTGATTCGGGATAACCTTGCCCGGATGGCCGCGATCGCCGCCGCCCAGGGTGTCACGCCGGTCGTCGACACCGTGATACCGCCTCATCCCGCGCTCTGCCGCGCGCAGTACGCGCGAACGGCGAGGTTCTATTCCGGGGGGTATGTCCAGGACGCCTGCGCGCGGCGCGGCGTCCGCTGCGCCGACCAGTGGGCTGCGTTCCACGCGGTGCCGGGTTTCGGAAACGCGCTTTTCAACCTCGCCTCGCCCGAGCACCCGAACAGCGCCGGTCACGCGTACGTGATGGCGCCCGCATGGTACGAGGCGCTCGCGCCCGTTCTCGGCGTTCCGCTCGCGTCCGAGGGGCCGAGCCTCTCCCTCGCAGGCGGGGGAGAGGGCGTCGCGCGCGGGGAGGCGCTTCACGCCCGATACGAACTCGCGCCGGGCGACGACCTTGTCCGGAACGCGTTGGACTGCTACGCGGCGGTCATGGCGCCGGGGGGTCGTTTCGCTTTTCTCGATTCGCGCGGGGCCCTTGCGGGCGGGGCGCCCCTCCTCGCCCGGGCGATACCCCGGGACAGGGCGCCGCGGTCCGGCCCGCTCCCCCCCATCCTTATCCCCAGGGGGGCTCCGGCCGGCCGCTACACCCTCTTCCTCGCCGCCGTTCGTATCCTGCACGATCCGCTCGACCCCGCAGCGCGCACCGCCCTGGCGGAGCTGCCGTTCGACGTCCGGTGAAACCTTCACCCGGCCGGTCGGGAGCGGGGAGAAATTTTGGCTTGTGATCGGGCGCGCGCGGATGCTATACTTCGCCGCATAACGCGCTGCGGCATGCGCCCGCCCCGCCGCGGATTGATCCCGGCGGACACGGGCGCCCCGTTTCGCCGCTCGCACGGGGAGGTGATACGTATTCGGTCTATCGTAAGGGTCAACGGACAGATCAGGGCCAGGGCGGTACGCACCATCGACAAGGATGGCAAGCAGGCCGGGATCATGACCGCCGAGCAGGCGCTTGCGCTCGCGCGGGCGAGCAAGCTCGACCTGGTGGAGGTCGCGCCCAATCTCGACCCGCCGGTGTGCCGGATCATGGATTTCGGCAAGTACCAGTACCAGCAGATGAAGAAGAACCGCGTGGCCCGGAAAAAATCGGTGGGAGGCAAACTCAAGGAGATCAAGCTCCGCCCGCGGATCGAGAACCACGACTACCAGGTCAAGCTCAGGCAGGCGCGGGAGTTTCTCGAAAAGGGGTGCAAGCTCAGGATAAGGCTGGTGTACCGCGGCAGGGAGCTCGCCCACACGGAGCTCGGCAACAACCTCCTCAGGCGGTTCGGGGAGGACGTGAAGGACCTCGGCCAGGTGGAGATGACCCCAAAGACCTTCGGCAGGAATGTCGTGATGATGTTCGCGCCGCGGCCGGGGGCGTCGAGGCCGAGGCCGCCGGCGGTCGAGAGGAAGGGCGCAAACGATGCCAAAGATGAAGACAAACCGCTCGGCGGCGAAGCGGTTCAAGCGTACGGGGCGCGGCAGCTTTAAGAAGAAACAGGCGTTCACCAGCCACATAATGTCGAAGAAGAGCCGCAATCGAAAGAGAAAGCTCCGCGGGACCAGCGTCGTGAACCCGGTGGAGCAGGGGATGCTGAAGAGGGTGCTGCCGTACCGGTGATGCCCGCCGGGAGGAGGAACACGTGTCAAAGGTCAAGACCGCCCCGGCCTCGAGGGGGAGGAGGCGGAGGGTTCTCAAACGCGCGAAGGGGTACCGGGGCGCGCGGGGGAAACTCATCCGGCTCGCTACGGAATCCGTCGAGCGCGGGCTTGCATATGCGTTCAGGGACCGCAAGGCGCGCAAGCGCGACATCCGCGGCCTCTGGATAACGCGCATAGGGGCCGCCTGCAGGATCGAAGGGCTGTCCTACTCGCGGTTCATCTCAGGATTGAAGAAGGCCGGGGTCGCGTTGGACAGGAAGGTCCTTGCCGACCTCGCGGTGCGCGACCGGGGCGTTTTCAAGGAACTGGCTGATGTCGCCAGGGGTGCAGGGAACAAGTAGGGCGGGAGAGGGGCACCAGAGAGACCAGACACGATGGAGAGCATGCGCTCCGTTTACCATACAGACCGACGCACCGCGCGCGAAGCCGCCGGCGGCGCACCCGCGAGATAGTGCGGCGCGCGCGCGGGACGGGTCTGTCGCGCTCCGTTCGCTTCCCGCGCTTTCTGTAAGCCCCGTTCATCCCCGCCCGAGCCGTATGCCCGGGTGCAGATGAAAGAGAAGATCGATTCCCTTCGCGCCGAAGCCGCGCGCCTCGCCGAGGCGTGCGCCGACCGGGAGTCCCTCGAAGCGCTGAGGGTTAGGTTTCTCGGCCGAAAGGGCGAGGTCACCGCGATCCTCAGGGGGCTGCGGGATATCCCCCCGGAGGAGCGTCCCGCGGCCGGGCAGGCGGTCAACCGCCTCAAGGACGAGCTCTCCGCCGTTCTCGACGCCCGCGGCCTGGAGATAAGGCGGCTGGAGGAACGGGGGGCCTTCCTGCGGGAGACGGTCGACGTCACCGCCCCCGGCGTCCCTGTCCGGCGTGGCGCCCGGCACCCCGTCTCCATCGTGACGGAGCGGATCGCGGAGATATTCACCGGCCTCGGCTTCGTCATCGAGGAGGGCCCCGAGGTCGAGACCGACCGGTACAATTTCGGGGCGCTCAACTTCCCCCCCGACCACCCCGCCAGGGATATGCAGGCGACCCTCTACGTCGGGGAGGACCTGCTGCTGCGCACGCACACCTCCCCCGTCCAGATCCGGGTGATGGAGCGGCGGAAGCCGCCGCTCCGCTGCATCATGCCGGGGCGGGTCTACCGGTGCGACAGCGACATCTCCCACTCCCCGATGTTCCACCAGGTCGAGGGGCTCGCGGTAGGGGAGGGGGTGAGCTTCGGCGACCTCAAGGGGGCGCTCGGCTTCTTCGTGAGGCGGATGTTCGGCCACGGCACGGGCATCCGCTTCCGCCCGAGCTTCTTCCCGTTCACCGAGCCGAGCGCGGAGATCGACATCTCGTGCGTCATCTGCGGGGGGAAAGGGTGCCGCGTCTGCAAGGGGACGGGGTGGATAGAGATCCTCGGCGCGGGGATGGTCCACCCGGCGGTATTCGAGGCCGTCGGATACGACCCGGAACGCTTCACCGGCTACGCCTTCGGCATGGGGGTCGAGCGCATCGCGATGCTCCGTTACGGGATAGACGACATCCGTCTCTTCTTCGAAAACGACGCGCGTTTCCTGGGGCAGTTCATATAGGATCGGGGATCCCCCGCCGCGGAACGGCCGGCCCCCCGAATCCGCGCGCACGCGGGGCGGCGGGTACGCCATGAAAATACTATACCAGTGGCTCAGGGAATTCGTCGACGTGGCGCTTCCGCCGGCGGAGCTGGCCGAGCGCCTCACACTCTGCGGCCTGGAGGTCGAGTCGCTGACGCGCCTCGACCAGGGGCCGGCCGGCATCGTCGCCGGGAAGATCCTGTCCGTCGAGCCGCACCCGAACGCAGACCGGCTCTCGCTCTGCCGCGTGAGCGATGGGACGCGCGAAATCACCGTCGTCTGCGGAGCCCCTAACGTCCGTGCCGGGGAATCGGCGCCCCTCGCCCTTCCCGGCATGCGGCTGCCGGACGGGACGGTGCTCAAGAAGACGAAGCTCCGCGGGATCGCCTCCGAGGGGATGCTCTGCTCGGAGCGGGAGCTCGGCCTCGGCGAGGACGCCGCCGGGATAATGCTTCTCGGCGCCGGGGTCCCGGCCGGGGCCACCCTCTCCGCGGCGCTCGGCCTCGACGACTGGCTCCTCGACATCAGCGTGAGCCCCAACCGGCCGGATTGCCTGAGCGTCATCGGGATCGCCCGGGAGGTCTCTGCGCTGCTGGACATACCGCT
>ERZ1026792.1883-NODE-1883-length-12101-cov-2.613746_pt1 | contig 12101 bp, 12 predicted proteins | sample MGYA00520884_ERZ1026792 | MGnify/ENA primary metagenome ERZ1026792 (study PRJEB33270, sample SAMEA104284473) | anaerobic digester metagenome | biome: Anaerobic digester microbiome; feature: mesophilic sludge digester; material: Anaerobic digester biomass... | reverse complement strand
TCGTCCGCCGAGACGCTCTTGAGTTCTTTGGATGACCCGTCGGCGTTTCAGCCCGAGGTGGATCCCTCCGGCACATGGGTGTACTTCCTGTCGCTCACGCCGGTGGGTCCCCGCATTGCCCGGGTGCCTCGCGACGGTTCGGCGGCACCGTCCATCGTTTCCGGCGACCGGCGAGACCACCGATCGGTGGACCTTCGATGACTGACCTCACCACGGTGATCGTCAACTGGAACACCAAGAACCTGCTGGACGACTGCATCGCCAGCGTCCGCTCCGAAGTGCCCGAGGGCTTCGCCCATCAGCTCGTCGTGGTCGACAATCATTCCCATGACGGCTCCGCCGCCTGGATACGGGACCGTCACCCCGACGTCACCCTCATCGAGAGCCCGGAGAACGCCGGGTTTTGCCGAGCCAACAACCTGGCGCTGCGCGCCACCGACTCGGAATTTGTGCTGCTGATCAATACCGACGCCCGCCTCACCCCCGGTTCGTTCCGCGCCATGCTCGGGCATCTGGAGCGCGACCCGAACGCGGCGATCGTGGGGCCGCGGTTGGAATACGGCGATGGGTCCTTTCAGCGGTGGACCGCCGGTGCGCCCATCGGGCTCCGTTCGATGGCGGCCTACCTGTTCGGCCTTGACCGCCTGCCCGGGCGGCTTCCCGGCTGCGAGGGGATCTACGTGGGGCATGACACCGCAACGTCGTTTCGGCCCGGGTGGGTGTCCAGCGCCGTCATGTTGATCCGACGTGAGGGACTTGACGACTTCGGTTTGCTCGACGACACGATCTTCGTCTACATGGACGACGTCGACCTGTGCCACCGGGCCCGGGCGGCGGGCTGGAACGTCTGGTATGCCGCCGATGCCACCGCCGTTCACCTCATGGGCGCGTCCACCAAGCGGGTCACGGGCAAGGCCTCGCCCGAGGCGCTCCGTGCCCTGAACCGCTGGTTTGCCCGCATCCACGGGGACGGTCGCGGCCGAGTACTGCGGGCGCTGGAGGTGGTCGGATTCGGCGGACGGGCCGCCGCATATAGCGGCGCCGCGGTTGGGTTTCGCCGTGACGCAGATCGTTCCGCCGAGGCGCGGGCTCAGGCCGACGCGCACTTCGTCCATTTGAAGTTGGCTCTGGAGGCCATCGATGCTGCTCACTGATCCGGACACGATCGGGGTCCACGACCGCCACGATCATGAGGCCGAAACCTACGACGCCATGGCCGAGTGGATCCTGGCCACCTGGGACGACGACGACTACCGGATCCCACCCGGTCCGATCCCGTTCGCGAACCGCGAGCACGTCGACTACCTCACCGAGGCGATCGATCAGATCCGTCCGTTGTCCGGGAAGCGTATCCTCGAGGTGGGCGCCGGGGGCGGCACGTTGGCGGTGTGGTTGGCCCACGAGGGAGCCGAGGTGGTCGGCATCGACGTCTCCCACGGCATCCTCGACGTGGCCCGCCGCCGCGCCGACCTCAGCGGCGTCGGCGATGCCTGCAGGTTCGTGCACACCCCGATCGAGGAGTTCGCCCCCGAGTTGTTTCCCGATGCTGAGGGCGGCTTCGACGCCATCATCGGAAACAACGTGGTGCATCACTTCGACCGAGACCTGGCGATGGCCCGGCTCGCCTCGTTGCTGCGGCCGGGCGCCATTGCGGTGTTCTGTGAGCCGATGCTGTTCGTGCCCGAACCGGTGCGCGCCATCCGCTACTCATCGTTGGTCACACGCCGATTCCCCCCGCACACCCACACCGAGGACGAGGCTTCGCTGAACGACGGCGACCTCGGGGTCATGGCCCGCCACTTCCGCCACGTCGACTGGAAACCGTTTCAGCTCACCGCCCGCTTGCAGAACTTCGTCGAGCTGTCCGACGCCTGGTGGAACCGGCTGGAAGGCCTCGACCGCCGCCTGCTTGCCGGCGTGCCGGCCTCCAGGCGGCTGTGTCGTATGGCCGTGATCACCCTGGGGCTGCCGCGAGCGGCACCGCCCGGCAAACCCCCCTCCAGTTTCGGCCACGACCCCCAGGAGCGTTCACTATGAAAATCCTTGCCACCGGAACCGCAGGAATGCTGGGCAGCTCGCTGGTGCCGGCGATGGCGGCGGCGGGCCACGAGGTGGTCGCCACCGATATCAACCTGACCGACCGGCATCCGTGGGGCCCAGCAGGGCCCGAGCTCGGCTATCTCGACGTGCGCGATCGGCACGCCATCCGAGACGCGTTCGACGCCGTACGCCCCGACTTCGTCACCCACCTGGCGGCGGAGACCTCCCTCGAGTTCTCAGACGCCGACCCGGCCCACGCCTACCTCACCAACGCCACCGCCACGAAGCTGATCGCCCAACAGTGCGGCCGCCGCGAGATTCCCATCGTCTACATCTCCACGGCGGGTGTATTCGACGGCACCAAGACCGGTCCGTACACCGAGTTCGATGCACCCAACCCGATCAACACCTACGGCGACTCCAAATGGCGGGGCGAACAGGAGGTGCGCCAGTTCGCGCCATGCCACTACATCGTGCGGGCCGGGTGGATGGTGGGTGGCGGCGCCGCCAAGGACCACAAGTTCGTGTCTCGCATCGTCGATCAGCTGCGCGAGGGCCGTACCACGCTGCACGCCGTCGGCGACAAGCTGGGCACCCCCACCTACACCGCCGACTTCGCCGCGTGCCTGCTTAACCTCATCGATTCGGAGGTGTACGGGCTCTACCACATGGCCTGCGAAGGCGAGGGCACTCGCTACGACGTCGCCGCAGAGATCTTGTCGGTGCTGGGACGCGATGATATCGACCTCGTCGAGGTGACCTCCGAGTTCTTCGCCGAGGAGTTCCCCTCCGCTCGGCCCTACAGCGAGATCATGGTCAACCAAGCGCTCGATCTCCAGGGTATGAACCTGATGCGACCTTGGCGCGAGGCGCTTCGTCACTACCTGCACCACGAGTTCGCCGACCTGATCATCCCGGCGGCTGCCGGCATCGCAAGCTAAGTCGTATGCAACAACCCCTCACACCGGGCGGAGACGCCGAAAGGCCCATCATGAGTACCCCAGCAGTCCCCAAGCCCCACAGCCGGGAGGAGGTGTCGGGCGACGCGCGGTCGGTGGCCGTGGTGATCCCCATGCCCAACGATCCGCCGTGGGAACTGTTCGATGAGATTCCCTCCGACGTGGCGATCATCGTGTCCGACGATTCCAACGGCAACCTCGCGATGCCCACACGCGACAACGTCTACATCTACGACTACGCCGCGCAGGAGGCCTACGCCGGCCCCCATTACGAGGCGATGCCCCACCGGTCGGCCGCCTCCCGAAACATCGGGCACTACATCGCCTACCGGGAGGGCTTCGACGTCATCGTCGCCCTCGACTACGACTGCGGCACCCGGCCGGGCTGGCTGGAGTCGCACCTGACGGCCATCGACAAGGTGGTCGACGCCCCGGCGGTACGGCCGCTGCTCGACGACGGCTGGGTGAACTCGATCGACACCCCCGGCTTCTACTCACGGGGCTATCCCTATGAGTTCCGCGCCGAGGATCGCTCCGCCGTTGAGACCATCACCGCCACCGGCGAAGTGAAGCTCAACATGGGTGTGTGGGACGGCATCCTGGACCTCAACGGGGTCGACAAGCTGCAGGGCGGAGAGCCGGGCGACCCGATGCTGGCCTCGCCGATCAACCGCATCGCCCTCGGCAACATCCCGGTGTGCGGCATGAACACGGCGTTCAACGCCGAGATCACCCCGGCGTACTACTTCCTGCCCGATCTGTGGATCAATGGCTGGCAGCTGTCCCGCCACGACGACATCTGGGGCGGCTACGTGGTGAAGAAGCTGATGGACGTGCGCGGCGACCTGTTCGCCTATGGCAACCCGGTGGTCGCCCACACCAAGCAGACCGCACTCGAGCGGGTGGTGGTGCTCGAGCAATGGATGCACCTGATGTCGATGGGGTTCTACGGTTTGATCGACGAGGCCGTCGACGAGATTCTGCCCGGAAGCTACGCCGACATGTTCTCCCACCTGGTCGAGGAATTGGAGCGCGGTATCTCCCGCTCGACCTTGCCGTCGCATTACCTGTGGACCTACGGCGAGCTGGTTACCTGGATGGGGAGGTGGGCCCGTGCATTCCAGTGACCACAGCCGTTCCGGTGGGAACAGCACTCCGGTGAACACATCGAGGAGCGAACCGGTCGAGTCGCTGCGCTCGCTGATCCGGTCCGACCTGAACGAGCTGGCGAAGCTGAAGGGCACCTCCACCCGCTCGCCTCTGTGGTGGGGCGACGTGCTCACGCTGCCTGGTGCGTGGAGCGCGATGTTGTGGCGGCTAGGAACCTGGCTCAACGGACGCGGCGTCAAGGTGCTGTCGCGGTTGTGCTATTTCGCCAACATCGTGCTCTTCGGCGCCGAACTGCACCCCGGTGCCGAAGTGGGTGCCGGCATCACGACGCCTCACCCGGTCGGGCTGGACATCAGCTCGGAGGTGCAGTTCGGTGAGCGCTGCCGGGTGATGGGCAAGGTCAGCGTTGGAGGGAGCGGTCACCCGGACAAGCCGGGACACCCCAAGATCGGCGACGACGTGTGGCTGTTCGATTCGGCCCAGGTGTTCGGGCCGGTCACGATCGGCGATCGCAGCATCATCGGCGCCCGGGTCACCGTCACCGCCGACATTCCGCCAGACAGCTTCGTCACCATGGACGCCAAGATGCGTATCCGCACCTTGGCGGAGGTGGGGCTGGAGACCCACGGCGGCAGCCTGCCGCCGTCCAAGATCGCCCAGCTTTCGGGGCATTAGTGCAGCGTTGTGGAAGTGACCGCCACGTTGATTGACCAGGCTCACCGCAATGCTGCGATGAACCTGTTGGGTTCCAAGTTGCAGCAGACTTGCGCGGGAGTGAACTAGTGCGGGTCGCGTTCGATGCCAGCTCCATCGGCTCCGGCCTGGGGGGCGACGAAACCATGGCCCGGGCGATGGTGCGAGCCCTCGTGCTGGGTGCCGGCGCCAACGACCGCATTGAACTGCTGCTCGCCGATGGTGCACCAACGGGCATCGATGTCGTCGACACACGGGTGCGCTCCACCTCCGAGCCTCGCTCGGGAGGGTCTCGTCACTTCCTCTGGGACCTGCCCCGCTGGGTTCGTGGGCTGAATCCGGCGCCCCACCTGGTGATCTCGTTCACCCACTCCCCGGTCGGTGGTGGCGTGCCCGTGGCGCTCATGGTGCCCGACCTGAGCTTCGAGCACCTGGGCGACGCGTATCCAAGGTCCACCCGCCTGCGCCTACAGACGATCGTGCGACGCCAGGCCCCGAGGGCGGCCGGGGTGTTGACCATCAGCGAGTTCTGCCGGGCCGACCTGAGGTGCACCTACCGCCTCCCCGGCCATCGGGTGCACCACGTGCCCCTCCATGTCGACCCGCCGGCCCCCGTCCCGACGACAGGTCAGCTTGAGGACCTCCGCCGACGCCTGCGCCTCGACGCGCCCATCGTGTTGTACCTGGGCAACCTGCACCCTCGAAAGAATCTGCCAAATGCCATCGAGGCGTTTCGGCTGGCCCGTCGTCGGCACCCCGACCTGGCCGCTCATCGTTTCGTGGGTGCGGGCGCAACCTGGTGGGGGAACTCTGGCCGCTCCAACGACGCAAACTCACCTGCAGATGATGGAGACGGAGTGCGGTTCCTCGGTCGAGTGTCCGACGGCGATCGGCACCTGCTGCTGCACGCCGCCGATGTGTTGTTGTACCCGTCCCGTTTCGAGGGCTTTGGTTTGCCTCCCCTGGAAGCGATGGCGCGTGGCACGCCGGTGGTGGCATCCAACGTCACCTCCATCCCCGAGGTGTGTGGCGATGCCGCGCTGCTCGTCGGGCCCGACGACGTCGGCGCCATGGCCGATGCATTGACGGCCGCCATCACCGGCGACTCGATCCGAGCTCGCCTCATCGACGCGGGCCACCGGCGGGCCCGCCACTACGACGTCCAACGAACCGCCGATGGGTTGTGGAGCGCGTTTCGGGCAATGGGCGCCGGGGGTGCAGCGTCGGCCGGCACCGCAGTTGCATGAGCGGAGCGGGCCCCGTCGCGGGCGAACCGGTCGGGCCCGCCGGTGCACCTGCGTTCCCGTCTGTGCCCAAACGACGTTCACGACGGCGGCGAGGTTGCCTTATGGCTGTTGCCGGGCTCGTGGGCATGGTGATCCTGGCGGTGGTCCTCGTCATCGTGGGGGTGAAGCGGTTCGACCGACCCGCAGCGGTCCCGGAGAGCTTTGCTCCGCCCGGAAACCTTCCGACGGCGACAGCGTTGGGCGCCGACACGCTCGCCTTCGATTCCGACCGAACCGGCAACTTCGAGATCTTCGCGGCGTCCATCGACGGCGACGTCTCGGCGCCCAAGCAGCTCACCGACGATCCGAGCCTGGACTCGTGGTGGCCGCGCATCTCCCCCGATCGTCGCACGATCCTCTTCTACCAGGCGCCCGCCGGAGTCCACGATGTTGACGCCACCAAGGTCAGCTTGTGGGCGATGGGCTCCGACGGACGTGGCCTGGTGCAACTCCGGCCCGCGGGCCTGGACGGGTGGACCCTGCAGGGTCACGCTGAGTGGCATCCCGATGGCACGTCGTTGGTGATGTTGGGCGGCAGCCGGTTGAACCCGCAGGTGTTCGTCACCGACCCTCTGGGACAGCGCCCCCAACAACTCACCGATCGTGGGGGTCGCAATATCGACCCGGCGTTCTCCGCCGATGGGAAGCGCGTCTGGTTTGTCGGATGCCCCAAGTCGATCTGTTCGGATGCCGACCAGGAGATCTACTCCATCGAGCTGAACCCGTCCGGAGATGGTCCGGCGAGCGAGCCGGTCCGCCACACCGACGACGACGTGCGCGACAACGATCCGTACGAATCGCCGGACGGGTCGATGCTCGGCTGGCTGTCGCAGATGGAGACCGGCGGCATCGGCGTCTGGGACGTTCGGGTGGCCGACATCGGCGACGGCGGGCGCTTCACGTCGAAGCCGCGTCGCGTGGTGAACGACTCGGCGGTCACCAGCCGTCCGCAGTGGTCCGCCGACGGGACGTCGATCGTCACCCATCGTCTGGAACCGGGCCGCGACGGCTTTGACCTGGTGCGGATCGACGTCGCCACCGGCGAGATCGAGCCACTGGGTTTCAACAGCTCCGCCAACGACGAGTACCCCTCGCTGTAGGGCGTGCTCGGGCCGCAACCCGAACGACCAGCGCTTCACCCAATACTACGACCAGCACGCGCCTGGACAGGCGCGCCGTGGGGGACCTCGGTGTCGGCCGAGGTCACATCTCGTCCGGTTCGCTGAACCAGTCGGGGTCCGGCTCGTTGGGCCAGCCGGGTGGCTCGTCGCGCCAGTCGGTGTACCCGTCGTCGTAGCATCCGTCGTAGGAGATGCTGGCGTTGTACCTCTGCCTCCAGAATTCTGCCGCCGTCCGAACACCGCCCTCGCGTGGTGGCGAGTCCAACTGCCAGCGGACCGTCCAACGCTCGTCGAAGGTCCAGCCATACTGGTGGCGCTCCAGGCCCTCCTTCATCCAGGGCAACTCCCACAGGCCAACGTTGTTGATGGCGGTTCGCAGATCCTGGTGGCGACGGTACTGACCGTTGCCTCGTGAGTCGGGCCTGGGAGGCGGGTAGTAGCGATAGGCGTGCCCGGCGTCGTCGAGGTTGATGTAGCGACGGGTGTGACGATGCTTGTACAGCACGATGCTGGGTCGGGGTGAACGGATCAATCGGGTCATGATCATGAAGTCGTCGAGGTCGAAGAACGAGTCCGCCACCGTGGCGCCGGGTTGGGCGAGCACCCGCTCGATCATCCTGAGGGGTTCGATCCATGCAACGTCCAGCGGACCCTCCTGGTTTGGAAACTCGTAGCGCATGGTGTCCTCCCTCGGTGGTGGAGCGTCCTCGTTGACATTGGGCGTCCGCCTGGCGACGGGCATCCGCCTGGTTGTGGGTCGTCCTCCTCGCGGTGGGCGTCCTGCCCGGTCGTGGAGCGTCCTCCCCGGTAGTGGGCCATCAAAGGATCATCCCGGCGGTTGCAGCGGGGCACAACGGGGACCGCTCCCCGGGGAGACCGACCCGGAGCTCCACGTTGCACGTGCTTCTCAGGCCGATGGGTAGCATCGGCCGCCTCGGCCGAGCGCCGTCAACGGAGGGTGTGATGGGGGAGTTCGCAGGGAAGTACGGGCCGTGGGCGGTGGTCACCGGCGCAGCTCAGGGCGTGGGGCTGGCGTTCGCCGAGGCTTTGGTCGGCCGCGGCCTGAGTGTGGTGATGGTGGACCTCTCGCCCAAGGTGGTCGATGCAGCCGCTGCGCTTGGCGACGAATCGGTCGCCAAGCCGCTCATAGCGGACTTGGCCGACCCCGCCTGGATCGAGGCGCTCGAGGCTGCAACGACGGGCATGGAGGTCGGCTTGGCCGTCGCCAACGCCGGGGTGGCCTTCGTCGGTCGCTACCTCGACATGGATCCTGCACGGCGCCGGGCAATCCTCGATGTCAACTGCGTCGCCACCGCCGATCTGGCCACGTGGGCGCTGCCGGCCATGGTCGAGCAGGGCCGCGGCGGATTCGTCGCCACCAGCTCCGGTTCGGCGCTGGCGGGCACCGGCGGAGTCGCTTTGTACAGCGCGACCAAGGCGTTCTCGGTCAACTTGATTGAGGCGCTGGGCTGGGAGCTGGCCGACTCCGGGATCGACACGCTGGCAGTGGTAGCGCCCACCATGGATACGCCCATGTTCCGCTCCGGCGGCGCCGACCTTGAGCGGGCCTTCGCGTCGCCGGTCGACCCTCGAGTGGTCGTCGAGGGGGCCCTCGACGCCCTGGGTGATGGCGGCCGCTGGCTGGCCGACGAGGGCTTGGAGTTCGCCGCCACCGTTCCAAGAGACCAGCGGGTCGACCTCATGAGCGCCGCCACCACGGCAATGTACCCACACATCTTCGAGGCTCTTTGGTCCGACAGCCTCCCCCTGACCCAGCCACATCCGACACCCATCACTCCGATATAAGGGACATCCAGTGACCGAGCCGAGCAGCCCAACCACCACCTCAACCGGCGACGCGAACCTCAACTCGTGTCCCAACATCAGGGTGAACGATGCGGACCGGATCCGCACGGTCACCATCGACCGGCCAGAGGCCAAGGGGGCAATGCGGGGCGATATGTGGGACGCCCTTGGTGATGCGTTGGCCGATGCCCAGGACAACCCGGAGGTGGCCGTCGTGGTACTCACCGGCACCGGCGATGCGTTCTGTTCAGGGGTCGACCTGACCGAGATGGCCGAGATCGCCATGGGTGCCGGTAGTGCCGATCCGCATGCGTTTCCCCGCATGGCCGACACGATGGCCGCCTTCACCAAGCCGCTGATCGTGGCCATCAACGGCATCGGGGTGGGCTTCGGTGCCACGGTCGTGGGCTTCGCCGACCTTGCGTTCATGTCATCGACGGCCCGGATCAAGTGCCCGTTCACCCGTCTGGGCGTGGCGCCTGAACTTGCCAGCAGCTACACCTTCCCCTCGCTGATCGGGCGGCAGAACGCCAGTTGGGCGCTGCTCAGCTCGGAGTGGCTCGACGCCGGAGCGTGCGCCCGCATGGGCCTGGTGTTCCGGGTGTGTGAGCCCGACGAACTGCTCGCCGCAGCGATGGACCACGCTCGGGTACTGGCCACCAAGCCGATCAGCTCCCTGGTGGAGTCCAAGGCGGCGATCCTGGCGGCGATGGCGCCGCAGATCGCCGCCGCCCGTCAACGCGAGGACGAGGCCTTTCAGCGGCTGCTCGGCACGCCCGAGAACCTCGAGGCGATGGGTGCATTCGCCGAGAAACGCGAGCCCGACTTCACCAACCTCGGCTGAGCCGCGATCTCGGCTGGGCAGACGTCGACCCTGGCCGACGTGGTCCCGCCCGGATGAGCGGCAGGGGAGAACACGATGGTCAAGCGGACGCAATCGCGCCCAAGGGTGATCAGGGCGCGATTTGGTCCTACGGGTGGATGTAATCGCGCCCAGTCTGGGCATGGGCGCGCTTTGGTCCAAGTCGCCAACCGCGGGTCGCTCACCCCGGGGCGAGGTCCCCGGTGACGATTTCAGCGGCGTTTCGTACCGTCGGCTCCATGAATGTCTCCACCGTGGTCGATGATCTGGCGAGCAACCAGGGCGGGGTGGTGGCGCGTCATCAACTGCTCGACTCCGGCATCGCCCCATCAACCCTACGACGATCGATCGAACGGGGTGCGTTGGAGGTGGTGTGTCGCGGCGTATTCCGGCTGCCGGGGTCCCCTCGGAGCGAGGAGCAACGGCTGTGGGCCGCCCACCTGCGGGTCGGGTCCGAGTCGGTCGTGGCCCATGGATCGGCAGCCCGCCTGTGGGGGCTCAAGTCGATCGAGCAGTGTCGGCCGACCCTGGTGGTTCCACATCGGTTGTCGCCGCGGGTCGGCTCCGGGATGATCGTGCACCGCACCCGCCGTCTCGACGAGCCTGATATTGGTGACGTGAATGGGCTGCCGGTGACTCAGCCGGCGCGCACGCTCGTCGACTTGTCGGCCGAGACCGGGAAGGCTCGGCTCACGGCCGCGCTTGAGGAGGCGCACTACAACAAGTTGGTCGGCTACCTGGAGGTTGGGCGGACGCTGCTGCGGCTCGGTGAACCGGGACGCCGGGGCGCGGTGCTGCTGGGTGAGTTGCTCGATGCGCGGACCAGCGGGCGCAACCTGGAGCAGTCGGTGCTGGAGCGGCTACTGAGCGAGCTGTTCGAAGCGGCCGGGATCACCGAGGTTATCCGCCAGAACCCGCTGCAGTCACACGGTGGCGTCGACGGGTTGGTCGACGCATTCCTCCCACGCGGCGCGGTGATCGCCGAGGGCGATGGCCGCCGCTGGCACAGCCGTTGTGCGGACATGGTGAAGGATCGCCAGCGGGATCTGGCCGCCGCCGAGGTGGGTATCCAGACCGTCCGGTTCATGCACGAGCAACTCACCTCCGACCTGGCGGGGTGTGCCGCGCAGCTGCGCAACACCGTCGAGCTGCGAGCGAGCCAAGGACTGGGCATGAACGCGACGGGGAACCGCCTTGGCCGGTAGCCTCGCCGGAGTGGCTGAGTGAGGGGCGAGCCCATTCAGACGCGTTCGATGATGATCGCCGGGGCCATGGCGCCGTCTGCGCACATCGTGACCCCTCCTCGATGGCCTGGCCGGCTCACGTCGGCGAGTGCGAGGCGGCTGCATGCTCGTCGAGCGCGTCGTGGCCGATTCCCTCCATGCTGGCTATCGCATCGGGGCACCCGCCCTGGTGAGGCTGCTGATGCAGGTCCTGAATCTGAAGATGGGCGTGGGTGGCGCCGATCGCCAACATGGCCTTCTTGGGTGGCACCATCATCTCGATGTGCGGCAGCCATCGATGATACAGGCGTCGGCCATGGTCAACCCCCAATGTCGAGAACGTGGTGACGTCATGGGTAGCTGACCCTCACGGTGCCGCGCCACTGCGGTGCCGGCTTGGCGTCGCTACGACACGGCGTTGCGCAGCGCAGGCCCGGTACCATGGGGAGTTCTCGACCGGCAGGGGGACCGTCGTGGGTTCGACGTGGATACTCGGTGGCTACCAAAGCGACTTTGCCCGCTCGTTGATGCGTGAAGGCCTTGGCGTCTCGGACCTCACTCGCGAGATCACCGAGGGAACGTTGCGTGCGTCCGGGGTCGAGTTCGGCTGCATCGAGGCGATCCACGTTGGCAATGCCTTTGGTCAGCTCTACACCGGACAGGGTCACCTGGGGGCGATGCCCGCCACGGTGGTTCCCGAGCTGTGGGGAGTGCCGGGGATGCGTCACGAGGCGGCGTGCGCGTCCAGCTCGGTGGCGGTGCTGGCAGCAATGGCCGAAATTGAGGCTCGCCGTTACGACTGCGTGTTGGTGCTGGGCATCGAGGTGGAGCGCACGATGCCCGGCGATGAGGCGGCACGCACCCATCAGGCAGCGGCGTGGGTGGGCCAGGAGACCGAGGGCGTCGACTTCATCTGGCCCGCAACGTTCGACGCGATCGCCGATGAGTACGACCGCCGCTTCGGTCTTGACGATGCCCACCTGCGGGCGGTGGCGGTGACC
>ERZ1026792.1881-NODE-1881-length-12112-cov-4.291030_pt1 | contig 12112 bp, 10 predicted proteins | sample MGYA00520884_ERZ1026792 | MGnify/ENA primary metagenome ERZ1026792 (study PRJEB33270, sample SAMEA104284473) | anaerobic digester metagenome | biome: Anaerobic digester microbiome; feature: mesophilic sludge digester; material: Anaerobic digester biomass... | reverse complement strand
TCGCCGACGGCATCGCGTACATCTTGCGTCGCTTGGGCAAGGGCCCTCTCTGTGTGCGGGCGGTTGTCGAGGATACCCGACAACTCACCTTTGCCTCGCTTCTATAAAAAACGGGGAAAGTCCTGATCGCTATTACATCTTCAGCGGCGCCCCTCGTTCTGCTATACTTTTGCCTGCGGCCGCCGCATCCGCATACAATTCGGCCGCTGCGCCCTTGGGAGCGCCGTGTCCCCGATGGACGGCTCGTCCCATGACGTTTTTTCGTCCCTTCTTGGAATCCCCAAGGGGGATATGACACTCTCCGGGTGCGGTGTCGATAAGGAGGAGATCATGCCCCACGGAGGACGCGAGCCGGAACGGGTATACGCACCTGCTGCGCCCCGCGAAACGGAATCCGCCGGGCGGGGGGAAAGAACCGTCCTCGTCATCGGCGGGGCGGGATACATCGGCTGCGTTCTGGTGCGGGATCTCCTTCGGCGGGGCTACAGGGTACGGGTGCTCGACAACCTCATCTACGGCCATGGTTCTTCCCTGGCCGATTTGGCGGAGGAATCCTCATTCTCGTTCATCCACGGCGACTTCTGCGACACGGGCGTCATCGATCGCTCCCTCCGCGGCGTCACCGACGTCGTGCTTTTGGCGGCGCTCGTGGGGGAGCCTATCTGCAAAAAATATCCGGGGTTGGCAAAGCGCACAAACAGCGAGGGCCCGGCGGCGCTGTTCGATCGGTTGCACGGGCGCCGCATCGGCAGGTTCATATTCACCTCGACATGCAGCAACTACGGGGCGGTGGCCGACGAAGGATACGCGGATGAGGAACGGGAGTTGAAACCCCTCTCCCTATACGCGGAGACGAAGGTGGATTTCGAGAACCGGATCGTCAGGGACGCGCAGCGCGCGGACTTCTGCCCCGTAATCCTGCGCCTCTCCACGGCGTTCGGCATATCTGCGCGCATGAGGTTCGACCTCACCGTGTCGGAATTCACGCGGGAGCTCGCATTGGGGAGGGATCTCCGAGTGTACGATGAGGACACCTGGCGACCCTACTGTCATGTCGCCGACATATCGGAAGCCATCTGCCTGGTCATCGAGAGGCCGAGCGGGACAGTGAGCGGGAGGATATTCAACGTCGGGGGCAGGGAGAACAACTACACGAAGAAGATGCTGGTCGATGCCATTCTGGGGGTCATCGGGGGGGGGCAGGGTGATCTACCAGAGGGGAGGCGTCGACAGGAGGAACTACCGCGTATCCTTCGATGCGATACAGTCGGGCCTCGGCTTTCGCGCCCGTTTCCGGATCGAGGATTCCGTGCGCGCGTTGGCCGCGGCGATACGGAACGGCATCTTCGACGATGTCGACTCGCGAAGAAATTTCTACGGCAACTACTCCATAGGGGCTCGCGAACCGCGATGAAGGCGCTGATCCTCGCCGGCGGCCTGGGGTCCAGACTCAAACCGTTCACGGAGGCGATCCCCAAGCCGCTCCTCCCCATAGGGGAAAGCTCCATCCTGGAGCTGCAGATATCGCGGCTGAAGAAGTTCGGTTTCAACGAGATATTCATAGTGACCTTCTACAAGGCGGACTATATAAGCTCGTTCCTGGGGGATGGTTCGCGCCTGGGGGTCAAGCTCACGATCAGCAAGGAGACGAAACCCCTCGGGACCTGCGGACCGGTTTCCATCCTGAAGGACAGGCTGGACGAGCCGTTTATCATGATGAACGGCGATATCCTGACGACCCTGGATTTTCACAACCTTTACGAGTACGCCCTCGCCAATTCCGCCCTGCTGACCGTTGTGACGAAGAAGATACTTACGCCGTTCAACTTCGGCAACGTCCGGACCGTCGACGATCATATCGTGCATGTCGAAGAGAAGCCCAATTTTAATTTCGAAATCCTGGCGGGCATCTACGTGTTGAAGCCGGAGATATTCCCCCTCATACCGGATGGGCAATATTTCGGGATAGACACGCTCATCGAACGCATGCTGGCCGCGGGCCAAAAGGTCGCGCGCTACCTTATGACCGAGTATTGGATCGACATCGGGCGCATGGATGATTTCGACGAGGCCCAGACGGCGTATGAGAAGCATTTCAGGGTCGAGGGCTGAGGCATGATCCCTTTATCGGTGCCCCACATCTCGGGCAACGAGTGGAAGTACGTCAAGGACTGCCTGGATACCGGCTGGGTATCTTCCGTCGGGAAATACGTGGACAGGTTCGAGGGCGATATCTGCGGGTACACGGGCGCAAGGCACGCGGTAGGGTGCGCGAACGGCACGGCGGCGCTTCAAGTCGCCCTGCGGTTGGTCGGCGTCGTCCCAGGCGATGAAGTGATCGTTCCCACGCTGACGTTCATAGCCCCCGTAAACGCGGCGCGCTACCTGGGAGCGGAGCCCGTGTTCATGGACTGCGACGATTTCTACTGCATCGATGCGGAAAAGACCGCCGATTTCATCCTGAAGGAGACCGCCTTCAGGAAAGGGGAGACCCGCAATAAAAGGACCAACAGGCGCGTGTCCGCGATCGTTCCCGTCCACGTCTTCGGCAACGCGGCCGCCCTGGAAGACCTCGTCCGGATATGCGCGGAGAGGAAGATACGGATCGTGGAAGACGCCGCCGAAAGCCTTGGGACATACTATACGTCGGGGGCATTGCAAGGCAAATTCACCGGCACCGTAGGGGAAATCGGCTGCTACTCCTTCAACGGCAATAAGATCATCACCACCGGCGGCGGGGGGATGATCGTGACGGACAGCGACGAATACGGCGAGAGGGCGCGCTATCTGACGACACAGGCGAAGGATGAATCGCTTAGATATATTCACAACGATGTGGGCTACAACTTCAGGCTGACGAACATCCAGGCGGCCATAGGCGTCGCCCAGCTCGAGAGGCTGCCGGAGTACCTTGAAATAAAGAGGCGGAATTACATGCACTACGCACGGGAACTGCGCGGGGTCCCGGGAGTGCGCCTGGCCGGGGCGCCCGGCTACGCCCGCTCAAACCATTGGTTCTACTGCCTCCAGATCGACGCAACGGCCTACGGCAGGAACAGGGATGAGCTGATGACGCATCTCTCGGCACACGGCATTGAGACCCGCCCCGTCTGGTTCCCCAACCACCTGCAGAGACCGTATCGCGACTGTCAGCGCTATAGGATCGAGAAGGCATTGGGGCTCCTCGAAAGTACGCTAAACATACCGTGCTCGGTGGGCTTGGACCGCTCCTCTATCGAAAAGGTGACACGGATATTGAAAAATGAATAGCATCGTGATACTGGGCGGCGGCGGGCACGCAAAGGTGGTCATCTCGATACTGAAGAAACTCAGCGACTACGATATCGCGGGGTATGTCGATCCATTCGACCACGGCAGCGTCCTGGGCGTGCGGTGCCTGGGCGGCGACGACGTGTTGCCTCGTCTCCTAAACGAGAAGCGCGTGACAAACGCGGTGCTCGGGGTGGGCCATCCGGAGGGCGCCGCCCTGAGGCATGCGCTCAGTCTAAGGGCTTCGGCGGTCGGCTTTGCCTTCCCCGCGGTGATCTCACCCTGCGCCATCGTCAATGAATGCGTCTCCATCGGGGATGGTACCGTCGTCATGGACGGGGCGGTTATCAATGCGGGGACAAGAATAGGGTCGCACTGCATCCTCAACACAAGTTCATCCGTCGACCATGATTGCGAGATCGGGGACTTTGTCCACCTATGCCCCGGCGCGACGTTGAGCGGCGGGGTGAGGGTGGGGAGCGACTCCTTTATCGGGACGGGGGCCTCCGTGATCCAGGGCATGACCATCGGCATGGGCTGCTTCATAGGCGCGGGGGCGGTGGTCGTAACGGATTGCCGGGAAAACGGAAGATACATGGGTGTCCCCGCCAGGCCGACGCGTTGAAATCGATCGATATCATAACCGCCGTCCGCGACGAGGAGCAATGCATCCCTCCCTTCGTCGAATCCGTGAGTCGGCTTCCCATCCCCGAATTCGTATCGCTCGGCATCATCTTCGTAGAGGACAGCAGCACTGATGCCACAGTGCGTATATTGCGGGAGATATCGAAATCGAGAGGCAATGTCAGGTTCTACTCGCTGGCCAGGGGGTTCGGCGAGGGCCCGGCCGTGGTGTTCGGGATGAGCCGCTCCTCCGCGGACGCGGTGATAATGATGGGGGTTGACGGCGGGCATCCGCCGGGGCTGATTCCTCGGATGATCGACTATCATCTGGCCGGGGCTGATCTTGTCCAGGCCGTCAGGTTGACCCTAAAGAAGAGAAGGATATACCGCGATGCGGGCGCGGCCTTGTTCAGGGCGGTCGCGAGGGCGATCACGGGCGTAAACCTGGCTGAACAGAATGTCTACTATCGCCTTGTTTCACGCGCTTACAAGGATATGATCGTAGATACCAAGAAATGGGCGCACTTTCTCAGGCTGAGATTGCCGCGGAATTCCTCCGGGTGCGTTCAGAAGATATACTTCCACTCGGAGGAAAGGAAACTGGGCAGAAGCAAATACACCCTCCTGCGTCTGGCCGGGCTATCGCTCGACGGCGTTCTATCCCTTGTGTCCGCACCCCGCCTCGCCGCCCTCACCGTCCTTCTTGCCGCCGCTGGCCTATCAGCGGCAGTAGCCGTACACCCGTTCTTCTCCCTTCCGTTCGTTCTCATCATCGTGCTGATTCTGCTGAGGTATTACTGGATTTCGCACGATGATATCCTGGGAAGGATGAAGGCGCGGGAAGAGGGATAGGTCCGCGCCCCCGCAAACCGCAGTGCGACATGGCGGGATACGGGCGCTTCCAGGCCCGCTTCAGTCGCCAAAGAGGCTGAAGCGTATCACGTTGACCCCGCCGCGGAGGATGCGCGCGACCTCCGCCGGGCTCTTCATCCGCCGCAGCCACCGCAGGAGGTAGCGGGGGCGGAGGTAGTACTCGCGGTACGCCCTGCGGATCCTGCGCTCGAGGTCGTCCCTCGACACTGAGGTGTACCACTCGTTGTACGTCCCCGCCGTGTGGAGGTCCTTCAGGCTCAGCCGGTTCTCGTCCCCCAGCTCCGGGTGTTCGCGGAGCAGTTCCCGGAAGAGCTCCGACCCCGGATAGGGGGAGCATATGCCGATGTCGATGGTGGTGGGGTCCACTTCCTTGATGAAGGAGATCGTTCGGTCGAGCGTCTCGCCGGTCTCGCCGGGCATGCCGAACATCAGGTGGGCGTGCGTATCGAGGCCGGCCGCCCTGGCCCAGGCGAAGAGATCGCGCGTCTGCTCGACCCTGATATGCTTCCTGGAGCGGTCGAGGATCTCCTGGACCCCGGATTCCATGCCGACCTTGATCAGGCGGCACCCCGCCACCTTCATCGCCCTGAGGAGGTCGAGGTCGGCGCTCCCCACGCGGACGTTGCAGAGCCATGTTATATCCAGGCCCTCCCGTACGATCCGCCCGCAGATCTCCCTCACCCGCCTCCGGTTGAAGGTGAAGGTCTCGTCCCGATAGTAGATCTCCCTGTACCCAAGACCGATGAGGTACCTGATTTCCTCGATCACCCTGTCCACGCTCCAGGAGCGTATTTTCTTCCCCGAGAATGCGGGGGCCGTGCAGAAGGTGCACAGTCCGGGGCAGCCGCGCGAGGTGCAGCTCGTGGTGTACGGGTAGCGCTTGACGATGGGGTTGAAGTAGGTCGCGCCGGGGGGGAGCAGCGTCCGGTCGGCGATGGGGATATCATCCATGTCGTCCATGAACGGGTACTCCTCGTTCAGGACGATTCCGCCGCCCTCCCGGTAGCCGATCCCCTTCACCCGCTTCCAGCCCCCGTCCCCCTTCCGCATGGCGCGCAGGAGGTCCCTTATGATCAGGTCGGGCTCCATCCTCACGATTATGTCGATCGCCGGGTTTTCGAGGCACTGCCGGGGCATGAAGGAGGGGTGCGAGCCGTAGAATATCGCCTTGAGCGAAGGGTTCCTCTCCTTGAGCCCCCGGACCGCGGCGGCGTCCTCGTCGATCGTCATCGAGGAGGAGAGGACGAGGACGGCGTCGAAGGACTCGATGCCGCGCGCGAGCCCATCGAACGTCATCCGCTGCTCGATGGCGTCGCGGAGCTCGACCTCGACGCCGTCGTTCTTGAGGATCGTGGCGATGGTGAGGGCGTTGAGCGGCGGGACGGAGCCGCCGCCGATCCTCCTCCCCTTGCACCAGCAGCCGTAGAGGACGTCCCTGACGACATTGTCGGCGTACTCGGACGACGGGATGAGCACCAGGGCCTTCATGAGTTGGAGCGCCTTTGCATCGGTGGGGGGTCAGGGGCGAGCCGCCAATTTTCTCCGCTGCTCCTCTCTGAAACGCGCGAGGGACGGCGCGATCTCCCTCCGGAGCCGGCCCATCTCCCTGAGTATGTCGAGAACCACCCTCGGCTTTGGGATATTCAGGAGCTTCCCCTTTCCGATCTCGAAATATCCCCCCCCGGCGATCCTCGGGAAATGATCCACCCCGACCTCTATGATCTCGAACCCGGCGAGACGCGCCTTAACCAGGAGCTCGGTGTCCGAAAGCCCCGTCCTGCAATTCAGGGAGATCGTGTCGAAGATGTCCTTGCGGCAGAGCTTGAAGGCGCAGTCGACGTCGCGCTGCTCGAGCCCGAACACGATCCGCATCATGATGTTGTACACCTTGGCCACCATGATCCTCACGATCGGGTCCTGGCGCGAACGCCGGTACCCGACGACGAGGTCGACGTGGTTGATGAGCGGAAATATTTTCTCCAGCTCCCTCAGGTCGAATTGCCTATCGGCATCGGAATAGAAGACATACTCATGGCGCGCATTCTCGTACCCCATCCTCATGGCCACCCCGTAGCCCCGCTCGCCGATGGGCTGGAGGATCAGACGGACATGTGGGTTCTCGCGGCTGAACTGTTCGACGATGGCCCTCGTCCGGTCCGTCGACCCCTCGTATAGGACGACGAGCACCTCGTACTCGTCGGCAATCCGTGGAAGCACCGAGAGCGCGCTCTCTATGACATGGCGGATGTTCTCCTCCTCGTTGAACGCCGGGAAGAAGGAGCTGATTGAATGGAGCCTATCGTTCCCTGGCGTCATATGGTCACACCCCTACTACTCCCCGGCGAAGAGGGCGCACTCTCCGACATATCCCCGCCTAAAACAAATAGGACCATGCCCTCTTGGCAAGGTATCCGAGATTCTGCACGGAGCCGATGCTTCTCACGAAACTCGCGAGGTATTTCGGTCTCAGATAGAATCGAAGGAATGCCGCGCGCTGCAGCCGTTTCAACCGCCCCGAGGGAATACCCTCTGGGGCATACACGACCCTTGACGTGATAAAGTCCCCCCATGAGTCGAACGAGATGCGCCCGCGCGCGGCAAGCACATTATATATCTCCGTTCCCACCAGGGGCAAGAAAAGGCTGAACCCGGCCGTTTCCAAATCCAGCTCGCGGGAGAAGCGTATCGTTTCCCTGATATCGTCTACCGTCTCCTCCGGATAGCCAAGGATGAAGAATCCATGGGGTTTAAGGCCGGCCTTGCGTATAAGCGCAACCTTTTCCTTCACCATTTCCTTCCTCAGCCGCTTCTTCATATGGTCGAGGATTCTCTGCGAGCCGGACTCGATGCCGAGGGCTATGCGATACGCCCCCGCCCTCTTCATGTCGCGCAGCAATTCCTCGTCCAGGGTGTCCAGTCTTACCCCGTTGGGGCAGCACCAGTCTATAGCCAACCGCGCCTCGATGAGACTGCGGCAAAAAAGCCGGACGTATTCCCTGTCGCCCGTGAAATTATCGTCGACGATCTGGATCTCCCTGATCCCATAGACCGTATGGAGGAGCCGGATCTCCTCCAGCACATGCGAGATGCTGCGGCGCCGCACCCTCCTTCCGTTGATGGTGTGGGCGGCGCAAAACGTGCAGGGGAATGGGCAGCCCCTGGTGACCATTATGGGGGCAATGGGATAACTCTTGTAGATAACGCTATGAGGTGCGGGAGGATAGTCTTGGGGCCGGAGGATATCCCACGCCGGCAGGCCGAGGGAATCCAAATCCTCCACAAAGGCAAGCGGGGCGCGTTTGATCACGGAGTTGTGCCGCCAGACCAGACCGGGTATCTTCTCCCCCGGCAAATCGGACGCCCCCCCGCCTGCATCGAGGTAACGCGCCAGAAGCGGCAGGCCGCTCTCCCCCTCCCCCCGGAACGCATAGTTGACGTCAGGGAGAAAGCTCATCGTGCCGTCGGGATCACCCGAGGGATGGGGCCCGCCGACAACGATGACCGTTTCCGGGTTCAGGCCCTTTACGATCGCCGAGCTCCTGCGCACTGAAACCATATCTGACGAATATGTCTGAAAGCCGACGAGGCGAGGCGACCCCTCACGCACCTCTTTTTCAAATCCGTGGAAGTCCAGCCGGCGCCTGGTACAATCCAGGATGGAGACCTCATGGCCTTCGCGACGAAGGGCGGCGGCCAGATAGCCGAGCCCAAGGGGCGGAGTTACATAGTAGCCGATCTTGCCCTCTCGCACCGGGGCGACTAAAAGAACCTTCATGATCATCTGCCCCAGCCCCGACAGGTTTCCGCTGCCGGGGCGATATCGTCATCCGTCACTTCTGCCGGTCACCGCTTGCGGCCCACCATCACGGTCAGCCAACACCACCTCCCGAGGCGCGGGAATAGGCGGAGAAGGATGCCGTCAATTTGTTGTGCGCAGCGATAGCATCTCCGGCACGCGATGCCGTAATCGAGGTCGCGGAACCATCCCGCATGAAATGCGCCCGTCAGTTTTAATTTGACATAGTGCCATGCGAGCACCGCCAAGGCAACAAGCTTGAACTCCGCATGCTCAAACGAGTCGAACGCCGCGGCGATGCGCGCAAAATCGCGACGGCGTATGGGCGTCTCCATGGGGGAGCGGATCGATCGGTTGAGCCGGCGGTAGACGTTCAGCACGGGGTTGTCGGCGAGCGGCTCCGAGAAGACGGCGAGGCCGCCCCCTTTCAGCACGCGGTACACCTCATCGAGGGTCGCGGACACGTCCACGTGGTGGAGCGTCCCCCTCCCGAAGACGATGTCGAAACTGCCGTCGGGGAACGGCAGTGCCTCGGCGGCCGCCCTCACGAAAGCGACAGCCCCCCCCACGCCCCGCCGGGAGGCAAGCCCCATAGTGAGGGCGAGCATCTTGGGGGATATATCGATCCCGACAGTGGAGGCGCCCTGTTCGGCGAACCAGACGGCGTCCTCGCCCCAGCCGCAGCCGAGGTCGAGGACGCGGCGCCCCCGGAGATCCCCCATCACCCCGGCGGCGTACCGGTTCTCGAATGCAGACGGGCTGAACAGGTGCAGGCGGGCCAGCTTCTCGACGGCCACCTCGTCCGCGTAGCGGTCGAAGAATGCCTCTTCGCTCTTCTGTCGCTCGGACATTATCCCCATCGCATCCGGCGCCTTTCATCCGACAGCGCGGAACCGACACGCCCGCCTCTCCGTTGCGGCTGTCCGCGATCCTCAGATTCGCACGCTGTGATCCTTGAAAATGCGGAGCCAGAGCTCGAGGCTGACCGCCGCGTACCGGGCGCGGTCGAACTCCCCGCGGGAGCCGCCCTGTTTCAGGGGGAGGTTCCGCTTCGAGAGCGAATCGATCAGCCCCGTGCTCCACCCGCGAAGCTCGTGGTCAAACCACCGGTTGACGGGGACGACCAGCCCCTTCTTGTCCTCCCTGTCGATGACGGCGTCGGGGACGATCCCCCGCGCCGCCTCGCGCAGGATGTACTTGGTGGTGAACCCGCGCACCTTCATCTCCATCGGGAGCCGGAATGCGAACTCGACGATCCGGTGGTCCAGGAACGGCGTCCGGTTCTCGAGTCCCACGGCGGCGGCCGCCTTGTCGTTCATGGTGATGAGAGAGGGAAAGGTGAGTTTCAGGTCGGTGTAGCCCATCCGGTCGACAAGCGACCGCTGTTTCTCGAACAATCCGCTGAAGAGCGCGAAGACCCTGCCCGACGGATCGTCCCCGCGCTTGACCAGATCGAAGTACCGCTCGCCGTGGGGGCGGAACATCCTCTCCGACCAGAAGTGCCGGGCGAGGGGGAGGTAGCTCTTGAGGATCGGGACCTCGGCGATGCGCGCCTCTTCCAGCATAAGAAGATAACGAACGTAGCCGCCGAATATCTCATCCGCCCCCTGCCCCCCGAGCACCACTTTGACATGCGGCTTTGCGAGCCTACCGAGGGCGAATTCGGCGATGCTCGACGGGGTGGCGATCGGGTAGTCCAGGTGGTAGATCACCTGCGGGAATCCGGCGCGGAAATCCTCCGCCGTCGGCTCGATGACCAGGTGCTCGGCCCCGACGTGCCTCGCGACGATACGCGCGTAGTCGAACTCGTCGTACCGCTCCCCGAGGGCGAACCTGCACGAGAAGACCTTCTCCGGCTTTGCGAGGCAGGCGATGAGGCTCGAATCGAGCCCGCCGCTCAAAAAAACGCCGAGCGGGACATCGCTCCGCAGCCGCAGTCTGACCGCGTCCCGGAGGAGCCACCGGAGTTCCTCGACGTACTCCGACTCTTTCCGTTCGGGGCCGTCGTACGGCTCGATGTCCCAGTAGCGCGTGACGGTGGGATGCCGATCCCGCACCACCATGCTGCACCCCGGATCGAGGGATCGGATATTTTTGAACATCGTGTTGCCGAGGAGGGGCGCCTCGAAGACCTGGTACTCCTCGTCGACGACGAGCTCGGCGGGGACCTCCGTGAGAAGGGCCTTGACCTCCGAGGCGAAAAGGAATCGCTTCCCGTCGGCGTAGTAGTAGAGCGGTTTCTCCCCGAGGCGGTCGCGGGCGATGAAGAGTTCCCTCCCGTCCCAAAGAGCGAAGGCGAACATCCCCATGAACCGCCGGAGGCAATCCCTCCCCCACTCCTCGTAGGCGTGGACGATGACCTCGGTGTCGCTATCGGTATAGAAGGTGTGTCTCGGCTCGAGCTCCCTCCGGAGCTCGCGATAGTTGAAGATCTCGCCGTTGTGGACGATCCAGAGAGTGGAGTCCTCGTTCCGGATCGGCTGGTGTCCGGTGACGAGATCGATGACGCCGAGCCTCCGTATCCCCAGTTTGAGCGCGCCGTCCTCGTGGTAGCCGTGGTCGTCCGGCCCCCGGTGCGCAAGCGCGTCCGTCATCGCGCGTATGTCGCCGTCCCCCCACACCCCCGCTATGCCGGACATCGGCTCCCCCTCCGCATGAGGCGGTTGAGGATCAGGAACTCCCAGAAGGCCTTCGGAAGATCGCGGAGCGATTTGATGGAGAACGAGAACGGATTCGTGATGAACGAGCTCCCCCACTGCCGCGCGTAGAAGATGATCGGGACCTGGACGATGCTGTAGCCCTTGCTGACGGCGGAGATGGTGACGAAGTGCTGGAAGTAGCGGTACGAATACCTCACGTCGAGGACGTCCCTGAAGACCTCCCGCTTGAAGACGATGAAGCCGGACTTGATGTCATGAAGGCGCCGCCAGAAGATCAGGTTCAGCGTCCAGCAGAGGCCGAGACTCAGGACGTACCGCACCGGCGCGGAATAGTTGTGGCCGATCCGGAACCCTTGGACGATATCGGCACGGGTCTCCCGCGCCTTCGCGATGAGCTTGGCGTCATCCTCGGGGGCGTACTGGAGGTCCGCGTCGGTGATGAGGACGTACTCGCCCCGGGATAGCCTCAGGCCCGTGCGCCACCCGCCCGCGATCCCCAGGTTGCGGGGGTGGGTCTCGGTGACGACGTTGGGCCACCGCCGCATCACTTCGCGTATCTTCTCCGCGGTCCCGTCCGTGCTCGCGTCGTTGACGAGGATGATCTCACCGTCGATGCCGTGTTTCCGGAACGTCTCCTCCGTCCGCGACACCAGCTCCTCTATGTTCCCCTCCTCGTTGTAACAGGGGACGATCACGCTTACGCTCGGCACGGTCCCTCCTCCTCATGAGCCCAAATGCGACCGATTATAAGGATGGCGCGGGGCTCGGACAAGTGAAATGTACCCCGCCCGTTCACGGAGCCGCTCACGAAGGGGGCGCTCAGACGGAGGCCGCCAGCCAACGCGCGGCCTGCCGCCCACGTACCACCTTCGAGCACGCAGGCCAGGGG
>ERZ1026792.1867-NODE-1867-length-12190-cov-2.527812_pt1 | contig 12190 bp, 9 predicted proteins | sample MGYA00520884_ERZ1026792 | MGnify/ENA primary metagenome ERZ1026792 (study PRJEB33270, sample SAMEA104284473) | anaerobic digester metagenome | biome: Anaerobic digester microbiome; feature: mesophilic sludge digester; material: Anaerobic digester biomass | place... | reverse complement strand
GGCGTGTCGAAACGTGTAGCCTTCCCGGGAAAGAAACGCTTGGGCAACCTGACGAGCAGTCGCATCATCGTCGACGATAAGCAATAGCGGAGAGTCCGTAGTCATTTGTCCTCATCGTCAAGGCAAGTGCCATCGGTTCGTGGATGACGTGGCAGCGTCACGGGCTCGATGTCATCGGCTGAATACACATCGACATCCGGTTCCACACGAGGCAGCACAATCGTAAAACGGCTTCCCTGGCCGGGCTCCGAAACCACATCGATGTGCCCCTGATGCAATTCAGCGAGGCGTCGCACGAGCGCAAGACCAAGCCCCGTGCCTTCATGCTGTCGCGCCAGAGAGCTATCGATTTGTGTGAATGGCTCAAAAATTCTGCGTAAATCCGGTGGTGAAATTCCAATGCCCGTATCGCAGACAGAGAAAAAAACACTGTCGTTTTCCATCCAAGCTTCCAATCCCACCTGACCTCCGGCGGGCGTGAACTTCACCGCGTTGTCGAGCAGGTTCACGGTCACGATGCGCAGCAGGTTGGGGTCGCAGCACACCGGGGGGAGGGCCGGAGAAGGGACGCAGACGATGAGCTGCATGCCGTGCGCGTCCGCCTGGGGGCGGACGATGTCGACGGCGTCGTCGAGCACCTCGCGCATCACGTCCACCTGGGAACGCGTCTGCAGCTTGAGCTCACCGCCCTCGACACGGGCGAGGTCGAGGTACTCGCGCACCAGACCGAGGAGGTACTGCCCCTTGCGGATCATGCTCTCGCACTTGGCCCGTTGCTCGTCCGTCAGATCGCCCAGATAGCCCTCGGCGAGGATCTGGGCGTCGGTGACCATGGAGGCGACCGGGCTCTTGAGCTCGTGACTCACGAAACCGAGCATCTGCGTGTAGGCGTGGTTGGCCTCCTCGAGCTGCTCGATGCGCCACGCCTTCTCGACCGCCTGGCTGAGCCGCTCGGTGATCGCCATCTGCAGCTCGATGTGCTGGGGGCCGTACGAGTGCGGCGTGCGTGAGCTGCGGAAGATGAACCCGACGACCCGCCCTTCGACGCTCAGCGGGCAGGTGAGGCTGGAGCGTACGCCCTCGCGGATGAGCAGGCGCGTGGAGCGGCTGCGCGGGTGCTCGCGGGCGTACGCCTCGAGGTCGCTGATGATGCGCGGGAGACCGTTGCTGAGCACCCTCAGGAGCGAGCTGCCGCGGAGCGCCTCGCGGTAGCCGTCCCGCACGTGCAGTTCGTCGTATGTGGCGCGGTTGTAGTAGCTGGTGACGAACTCGTTGCCCTCGTCGACGAAGGCCAGGCCCATGCGGTCGCAGGGGATGAGGGTCTGGGTGTGCTCGAACAGGTAGTCGACGATCGCGCGCAGGGAGGGGCGCGCAGCGATCTTCTGGTTCACGGTGTGGAGCAGCTCGCGCGCCTCCGGAGCGATCGGCTTCAGCGCGGCGCTGTCGCGGAACGGATCGACGTAGGTGACCGCGTGCTGCGGTGTGTGCTGTGGCTCGCTGGACATCGTCACTCAGTCTACTCGAACGGGCGGGCGAGCCGCCTTGACTCAGGTCAGCTCGCCCGCAGCGGCGTCGGTGGGGAGGCGCCGCCGGGGGACCGGCGGCGCCTCCACCATCCGTCGGCTCAGACGTCCTGGGGGATGTGCTTGCCCCGAGCCGTGTAGTCCGTATGCAGCAGCTTGTGGCTCTTCTCCCCGCACGGACCCTCCGTGAGGAACTCCGTGTAGGTCTGGATCACGGCCGGGTTCTCGTACGACTTGCGGATCTCGTACGCGGAATCCTCGGCGTAGATGGCCTTGGCGCGCGCGGCGCGGATCTCCGGGCTCGTGGGGATCGGCTGACCGCCGCCGCCCAGGCAGCCGCCGGGACAGGCCATGAACTCGACGAAGTGGCACTCGGAGAAGTGTCCGCCTGCCTTGATGTCGTCCATGACCTTCTTGGCGTTGGCCGTGCCGTGCGCCACCGCCACCTTGAGCGTGGCTCCGTTGAGCCAATCCCAGTTCGGCACGAGGTGCGCGAGGATGTCGGGCACCGGGCCGACCTGCGGGATGGTGATCTCGGCGTACTTCACGCCGTCGAAGCCGCGCACCGGCAGGATGTCGCCGTGCTCGTAGATGCTCTCGACCTTGAGGCCCGTGACCAGCTCGATGACGGTGCGCAGCGCGCTCTCCATCACGCCGCCGGTGGCGCCGAAGATCACTCCGGAGCCGGTGGCCGTGCCGAAGGGGTCGTCGAAGTCGCTCTTGGGCAGGCTCGGCACGTGCAGGCCGACTTCCTTGAACATCTTGCCCAGCTCACGCGTGGTGATGCCGAAGTCGACGTCCTGGTAACCCGAGTCGACCATCTCGGGCCGGTTGCACTCGAACTTCTTGGCCGAGCAGGGCATGAGCGCGCAGCTCACGATCTTGGCCGGGTCCAGTCCGAGCTTCTCGGCGTAGTACGTCTTGATGAGCGCGCCGAACATCTGCTGCGGGCTCTTGGCGCTCGAGGCGTTGGGCAGGTACTCGGGGTAGAAGTGCTCGAGGTACTTGACCCAGCCCGGGGAGCAGCTCGTGAACTGCGGCAGCGCCACGTCCGGATCCTTCTCCACCAGGGCCTTGTAGAGCCTCAGGATGAGCTCCGTACCCTCCTCGATGATGGTGAGGTCGGCGGTGAAGTTCGTGTCGAACACGTGGTCGAAGCCCATGCGACGCAGCGCCGTGTTCATCTCGAAGGTGACCGGCGTGCCCGGCTCGAGGCCGAAGAGCTCACCCATGGCTGCGCGCGGCGCGGGCGCCGTCTGGATGACGACGTGTTTGTCCGGGTCGTCGATCGCGGCCCACACCTCGTCGGTCTCGTCCTTGGCGTACAGGGCGCCGACCGGGCAGCGGTTGACGCACTGGCCGCAGTTGATGCACACGACCGAGCCGAGCGGCATGTCCTCGAAGGTCTCGATGGTGACCTTGTCGCTGCGGCCGACGGCCTCGAACACGCCGACCTCCTGCACGTCGATGCAGGTGCGGATGCAGCGGCGACAGCGGATGCACTTGTCCATGTCGCGCATCACCGAGTAGCTCGAGTAGTCCGGGTCGAACTGGGACTCCGTGGGATGCCCGAACGGGTAGGCGTTGATGCCGTACTCCTCGGCCAGCGACTGCAGCTCGCAGTTGCCGTTGCGCACGCAGCTGTAGCACTCGCCGTGGTGTCCGCTGAGCAGCCGCTCCAGCACATGCCGGCGCGCCATGCGCACCTTGCGTGTGTGTGTCCTGACCCGCATCTGATTGACGACCGGGAACGTGCAGGCCGGCTGCAGCGTGCGCTGGCCCTCGACCTCCACGACGCACATGCGGCAGACGCCGGCCACGTCGAGGTCGGGGTGATCGCACAGGGTCGGGATGGAGACGCCGCAGCTCTTGGCGGCCTCGAGGATGGTGGTGCCGAACGGCACCTTCGTCTCGATGCCGTCGATGGTCACGCTCACCTGGGCGCCGATGGCGTCCGGGCTGGTGGTGGTGATGACGCGCCGATGCTGCTGCGAGAGCGGCGCGCGATGGATCGGGGTGGTGGGATTGCTCATGCTCACTCCTCCGCGATCGTCAGGCGCTCGCGGCGCGGTTGTGGATCTCGTCGCCGAAGCCCTCGAGGATCGAGAGGAAGGCGCTTGGGCTGGTCTGCCCGAGGCCGCACTTCGAGGCGACCTGCATCGTGCCGGCCAGCTCCTTGACGTTCTTGAGGAACTCGGGCGGGCAGGCCCCCGCCTTGAGGAGCTTGACGGCCTCGAGCATCTGCGGGTTGCCGAGGCGGCAGGGAGTGCATTGGCCGCAGCTCTCCTCGACGAAGAACTCGAGGAAGTTCTCGGCCACGTCAAGGATGTCGCGGTCCGGGCCGATCACCATGACGGAGCCGCCGGTCGGGATGTCCTCGAACGCCAGCCTGCGCTCGAAGTCGCGGGCCGGGACACAGACGCCGCTGGCCCCGCCGATCAGTACGGCCTTGGCGCCCTCGCCGCCGACCTCCTTCAGCAGCTCGGCGACGGTGATGCCCCACGGGAACTCGTACACGCCGGGCTTGTCGCAGTCGCCGCTGACGCTGAAGAGCTTGTAGCCGCTGGACTTGTCCGTGCCGAAGCTCCTGAACCACTCCGTGCCCTTGGCCATGATGGCCGCCACGGAGGCCAGCGTCTCGACGTTGTTGACCACCGTCGGGTTGTTGAGCAGGCCGGCGACCACCGGGAACGGCGGCCGGTTGCGCGGCTCGCCGCGGAACCCCTCGAGGCTCTCGATGAGCGCCGTCTCCTCGCCGCACACGTAGGCGCCGGCGCCCATGGCGACGATCACGTCGAAGTCGAAGCCCTCGACGCCGCACACGTCGTGCCCGAGCAGGCCGGCGGCGCGACGCTTCTGGATCACGTCGTTGAGGTGGGGCCGCAGGTACGTGTACTCGGCCCTCAGGTAGATGATGCCGAGGCTGGCCCCGACGGCGTAGCCGCCGATCGTCATCCCCTCGAGGACGAGGTCGGCGAAGCGGGTGAGGATGACCCGGTCCTTGAACGTGCCCGGTTCACCCTCGTCGGCGTTGCAGATGACGTACTTCTGGTCGGCCTTCTCCGCCGCGCAGAAGCCCCACTTCATGCCGGTGGGGAAGCCGGCCCCGCCGCGGCCCATGAGTCCGCTGTCGCGGATGGTGTCGACGAGGTCGGCGCGCGACGTCGCGAGCGCCGCCTTGAGTCCGGCCTCCGGCTCGATGGTCTCGTAGGTGAGGGCGTTGCCCTGGGTCTCGATGATGACCGGCATGGCTCTCACGCCTCCTTCGCCACGGCCGCGGCCCGGCAGGCGGCGACGACCGCCCTCGCCTTCTCGGGGGTGACCCGCGTGTGGACTTCGTCGTTCACGAGCAGGGCCGGTCCTTGGTCGCACATGCCCATGCAGCTCGTCCACTCGAGCGTGAACAAGCCGTCCTCGGTCGTCTCGTCGAACCCGATGCCGAGCTCGGTCCTGAGCGCGTCGGCCACGGCCTGCTTGCCGGCGAAGTCGCACGGCAGGGTGCCGCACAGCCGGATCACGAACTGCCCTTCGGGGGCGGAGTGGAGGAACGCGTAGAACGAGGCGACGCTGTGGACCTCCACCGGATGGATGTCGAGCACATCGGCGATGGTCTGCATGGTCTCCGAGTCGATCTCGTGGAAGCGCCGCTTCACGTCCGCGAGGATGGGGATCAGAGACGCGCGTCCGGGGCCGAGCCTCTCGACCAGCGCCTCGATGTCGGCTCTGAGCTCGTCGTTGGTCATGGTGGTTGCCATCGGGGATCTCCTCCTACCGCTCGAGGAGCTTCTTGACTTTGGCGACCAGCGTCTGCGGCTCGACCGGCTTGGACTGGAACTCGTCGACCGGGACGATCTCGCCGTCCTTGTCGATGTTGAGGCCCATGGCGGCGTTGACGCTGGTGAGCATGATGATCGGTACCTGGTTGCCGGCCTTGCGGATCTCGCGCGCCATGCGCAACCCGTCGTCCGGCTCCTCCATCATCACATCGAGGATGAGAAGGTCGGGCTTCTCCTCCTCGAGCTTCTTCATGCCGTCGGCACGGTTGGGCGCGCCGACGACTTCGTGACCCTCGCGCTCGAGCACGAGGCGTCCGGCATCGACGATGTCCGGGTCGTCGTCGACAATCAGGATCTTCGGCACCACGGCCTCCTCTGTCCGTTTGCGTTCCCCCAGGCGCGACGCTCGCGCCCACCACCGGAGCCGGCGGGCGGACGCCGCTTGCGGCGGTCCCGGCGCACGCCGAGGCAAGGCCGGGACACGCTTCGGAGACGGCGACCGACTGCCGCTGCACGCTCCGCGGAGTGGCCACACCTGTGTTCCGTCTGTCCGCGCCCGTTCCCCGATAGTCGGCGCACTTTGTGCGCGAGGTCACGAGCGTCAGAAGGCAAGTATCGCATATCGGGCAGCAGGGACAACCCGGCATCCTGGAGGGCGGGCCGAACAGGACATGGACATCTTGGCGCGGATGAGCGGGATCACGGCTCCCGCCGGTCCAGCCGTCAGAGCTGTGGGGCGGCCTCGGAGGCGGTGTCGGGCGCCGGTCTGCGCGTCTCTTCCCGCGGCGCGTCCCGCAGCGTCACCGTGAACGTGCTGCCCACGCCCGGCTCGCTGGTCACCGTGGCCTCGCCGTCGTACATGTTGGCGATCTTGCGCACCGTACTGAGCCCGAGTCCGCTGCCGAGGATCTTCACGGTGTGCTCGTTCTTGATGCGGGTGAACTCGTTGAAGAGCTTGCCGGCCTCCTCCGGGGTGAGTCCGATCCCGGTGTCCGTCACCGCGATGGTGACGGCGTTGCCGTCGCGCGACAGCTTCACGGTCACGCTGCCGCCGTCGCGGTTGTACTTCACCGCGTTCGAGATGAGGTTGTTCAGGACGATCTCGGCCTCGCCCGGGTCCGCGGCGAGCTCGATGTCCGGTTCCGTGTCGAGCTCCATGCTTATGCCCCGACGCTCCGCGTCCAGGGCGAACAGCTCCATCGACGCATGCGCCAGTCCGTTCAGGTCGAGGCGCTTGATGGTCCGTTCCCGTTGCCCGGACTCGATGCGCGTCATGTCGAGCAGGTCGACGATCAGCTTCTTCATGCCGTCGACGCGCACGATGCTGCGCTCCACCATCTGGCGGTCCTGGTCGTTCTCGGTCGTCCGCAGGATGTTCAGGTAGCCCTCGACCGCGTTCAGCGGCGCCTTGAGCTCGTGGGCGAGCACCGAGATGAAGTTGAAGCGGATCTCGCGCTTCTCCTCCGCCAGCTTGCGCGCCTGTTTGCTGAGGATGAGCTGGTTGGTGGCCTTGCGCAGCGCGTAGCGGAGTTCCTCGGGGGTGAACGGCTTGGCGAGGAAGTCGTACGCACCCAGCTTGGTGGCCTTGACCGCCGTCTCGAAGGTCGCGTAGGCGGTGATCATGATGGTGAGGACCTCACGGCCCTGCTCGCTCATGGCGTCCAGGACGTCCATGCCGCCGACTCCGGGCAGCTTGAGATCGAGGAGCAGCAGGTCGACCTCGCCGCCGTCTTCCAGCCAGGCGAGGTACTCCTCACCAGTGGTGAAGTAACGGAAGTCGTAGTCGGCGTCGACGAGCACGTCCGCCACGTGCACCTTGTACTTCTGGATGATGCGGCGCACGCCCAGGCAGAGCGCCTCCTCGTCGTCCACCATGACGACCCTGAGGGTCGTCTGCTGCGGGTCCATGAGGCGTTCGCGGGTGGTCGTCTCGGACGGGCTCATCGTTCGGTGATCTCCTGGAGACTGGCTGCGACCTCGGTCTCCGCCTCGAGTCTCGGCAGCGACATGTGGAAGGTGGTCCCGGTCGGTCCCCGGGAGGGATCGGCGTTGGATTCCACCGTGATCTGGCCGCGGTGCATCTTGACGATCCCGTGCGTGACGGCGAGGCCGAGCCCCGTCCCCTTGCCCACCTGCTTGGTGGTGAAGAAGGGGCTGAAGAGCTTGTCGAGGTGTTCCTCGGCGATGCCGGTGCCCTCATCCTGCACGGTGATGGAGACGTTCTCCTCCGTGTCGTCCAGGGTGACGACGATCGTCCCTCCGTCCGGCATGGCGTGCTGGGCGTTGGTGAGGAGGTTGGTGAGCACCTGCACGATCTGGTCGCTGTCGAGCTCGGCGACCGGGTCGTCCAGGTTGTCGACGACCTCGACCGAGACGCCGTCGCTCACCGGCAGCGTGCGGAGGACCTCCTCCATGAGGGCGGGGAGGTCGGTGGGCTGGCGGACGACCCGGCTCTGGCGGGCGAAGTTGAGGAGTCCGGAGATGATCTTCTTGCAGCGGTTCGCCTGGTTCACGATGAGGGAGACGTCCTCGGCCTCCTGCGAGTCGGCCTCACAGTCCTCCAGCAGCAGGTTCGCGTGCAGCAGCAGGATGCCGAGCGGGTTGTTGACTTCGTGCGCGATCCCGGCGGCGAGCTGGCCCATGCTCGCCAGCCGTTCGCTCTTGACCAGCGCCTCCTTGGTGGTCTTGAGCGAGTGGTTGGACTCCTGCAGCTCGTCGACGGCCTTGTGCAGCTCCTCGATCGAATACGGCAGGCACATCTCGACTTCCGCGAGGCCCTGCCAGACGGCGACGGCGTGGTCCCGGCAGCTGTCGTACCCGCAGGCGCCGCAGTCCAGCTCGTCCTTGTCGTCGTACTTGTGCATGTGGCCCAGGATCGTCTTGATCTCGTCCTCGGTCGGCATGTCGTCGAACCGCTGGTCGAACGGCGCGAAGGTGCGCGAGAGGTCGACGTCGGCGAACTCCTCCACGGCGGCCTTCCAGGCCTCGTGGTCGAACCTCGCCTGCCGGGAGCGGGTCTCGGCGCTGACATCCGAGCGGCGCTTGAAGACGGGCGCCTCGCGGCCGAAGCCGGCGCCCATGATGCAGCCGTCGCAGCAGAGGATGTCGAGCAGGCGCGCCTCGGTATCGCCGTGCTCGAAGTCGGTGATGGCATCGGCGAGGTTCTGGTGGCCGTCGGCGCTCACGATCTCGCCGTCCAGCAGGTCCTCGTCGAGGGCGGCCGCCTGCAGCATGCCGCGCGTGATGGGGAAGAGGGCGCCCAGGCTGGCGTGCGGAGGGTCGAAGTCGTCGTCGGACTGGTCGCGGGAGTCGAGGCTGATACCGCGGGTGGCGAGGAGCGTGCGCAGCTCCACGTAGGTGAGCACCGCATCGACCTCGCCCTCGAACTGGTCGTAGCGGGACTCGCCCTTCTTGGCGATGCAGGGCCCGATGAAGACGATCTTGAGCTCGGGCCCGTACTTCTTGTGCAGCACCCGGGCGCTCGCCAGCATGGGCGAGACGATCGGCGCCAGGTTGTGGAGGATGTCCGGGTGGTACTTGCGCACGTAGCTGACCACCGCCGGGCACGTCGTGGCGATGTGGCGTTCGTCGTCCTGCTCGAGCAGACGTGCGTACTCGGCGGCGACGAGGTCGGCCCCGAAGCCGACCTCGTGGACGCTCGCGAACCCGAGCTCGCGGAGGGCCTCGACCAGTGCGGCCGAGCTGCATTCCGTGAACTCGGCGGGGTAGCTCGGCGCCACGATCGCCGCCACGGCGGCCTCGCCGGTGAGCAGTGCCTCGGTGTCTTCGATGCCGCTCAGGACCTGCTTCGCGTTCTGGCTGCAGACCGTCACGCAGTTGCCGCACCCGATGCAGCGCGTCTGGATCACGCTCGCCTGACCGTCGAGGATCCGGATCGCCTTGGCCGGGCACTCGCGCACGCAGGTGTAGCACCGGCGGCATTTCTCTCCGATGGTGGTGACCAGTTCGATGCAGGGGGTCATCTCGACGTTCATCGTCTGCCTCCGCTCACATCAGTCCCGCGCACCGAGGAGCTCGCGGACCTTGGCGAGCAGCGCGCGCGCGTCGATGGGCTTGTCGAAGTAGGCGTCCACGTTCATCTTCTCGAGGTCGTCGGCGGACTCCGGCCGGAAGTCGAGTCCCAGCGCGCTGCTCACCGAGGTGCTGATGATGACGGGCACCTCGGCAGTGCGGGGGTCCTCCTTGAGCCGGGCGGCGAAGTCGAACCCGGCGTCGATGCTCGTCATCATGAGGTCGGTGATGACGAGTGCCGGCGCCTCCACGTCGATGCGGGTCAGCGCCTCGTCGGGGTTGCTGGCGGTGGCCACGCGGTATCCGGCCCCCTCGAGGATGATGCGGTTGATCTCGAGGAAGTCGAAATCGTCGTCGACGATGAGGATGAGTGGCTGGTCGGCGCTCATGTTCCTTCTCGATTATACCGGGTGGGCGGCGGGTCGACGGCGGCCGCGGGGGCGGCTCCGGTCTCCCGGAGCCGCCCCACGGGCGCGCCGCCCACGCGCCCGGCCGCTGTCTCGGTCGGCTGTGTCCCCAGGACTCAGACGCAGTCGTGCTCGAAGTAGTGGGTGTGCAGCAGATCGTGGGAGATCTCGCCGCACGGCGCCCCGAGGTACTCCTCGTACAGGGCGCAGACGGCGGGGTTCTCGTGCGACTGCCGCAGCTCGCGGCCCTCGTCCTCGCGGTAGATGGCCTCGATGCGCTTGCGACGCACCTCGTTGGTCGTGAGCCGAGGCTGTCCGCCGCCGCCGATGCAGCCGCCGGGGCAGGTCATGACCTCGACGAAGTGGTACTCGGCCTCGCCGTTCCTGATCTGGTCGATGACCTTCTGTGCGTTCCCGAGGCCGTGCGCCACGGCCACCTTGAGCTCCGCTCCGTCGAGGAACGCCCAGTCGCCGACCGCTCCGTCGACCTTGACCGACGCCGTCTTGACGCCTTCAAGACCCGCGATCGGCTCCACGTGCAGGTCGGGGAACGGGAAGGGCTTGGAGTCGGTGACGATCGCCCACGCGGTGCGCAGCGCCGCCTCCATGACGCCGCCGGTGTTGGCGAAGATGTCGGCGGCGCCGGTGCTGATGCCCAGGGGCGCGTCCATCTTCTCGTCCGGCAGGCTGCGGAAGTCGATGCCGGCCTGCTTGATGAGAGAGCCGAGCTCCCTGGTGGTGAGGACGATGTCGACGTCCTGGACGCCGCTGTCGTTCATCTCCGGCCGGGCCGCCTCGAACTTCTTGGCGGTGCACGGCATGATGGAGACGACCACCATGTCCTCGGGCTTCACGCCGATCTTCTCGGCGTAGTAGGTCTTGGCGACGGCCCCGAACATCTGCTGGGGGCTCTTGCAGGTGCTGAGGTTGGCCAGCATGTCGGGGTTGAAGTGCTCCATGTAGTTGATCCAGCCCGGAGAGCAGCTGGAGAACTGCGGCAGCGCGACCTCCTCGCCGTCGACGAGCGCCTTCTTGAGGCGCCCGAGCAGCTCGGTGCCCTCTTCCATGATGGTGAGGTCGGCGGTGAAGTCGGTGTCGAACACGGCGTCGAACCCGATCCGCCGCAGCGCGGCCACCATCTTGCCGGTCACCAGGGTGCCCGGCGGGTAGTCGAAGCACTCGCCCAGGGCGGCGCGGATCGCCGGCGCCGTCTGGACGATGACCGTCTTGGTCGGGTCGTCGAGCGCCGCCCAGACCCGGTCGATGTCGCTGCGCTCGGTGATGGCGCCGACCGGGCAGACGGCCGCACACTGGCCGCACTGCACGCAGACGACGTCGCTCAGGTTCTGGGCGAAGGCCGGGCCGATCAGCGTGGCGAAGCCGCGTCCCTGCGCGAAGAGACCGCCCACTTCCTGCACCTCGTTGCACACCGTGACGCAACGACGGCAGGCGATGCACTTGCCGGTGTCGCGGATGAGCGCCGGGGTGCTCTCGTCGATGATCCTGAGGGTCTTCTCGCCCTCGTACCGCAGGTCGCCGATGCCGAGCTCGTCGGCCAGCGAGCGCAGCTCGCAGTCGGCCGAGCGGCTGCAGACCTGGCAGTTGCCGTCGTGCTCGGAGAGCAGCAGCTCGAGCACCGTGCGGCGGGCCTCACGCACCCTGCCGGTGTTGGTCTTGACGACCATGCCGTCGGTGGCCGGTTGACTGCAGGAGGCGACCAGCGTGCGCGCTCCTTCCACCTCGACCAGGCACACGCGGCAGGCTCCGATGGACTGGACGTCCTCGAGGTAGCACAGGGTCGGGATCTTCACGTCCGCCTGTCTGGCGGCCTGAAGCACCGTCGTGCCCTCGGGGACCTCGACGGGCATCCCGTCAATGGTAAGCGTTGGCATCTTCTCGCTCTCCTTGCTCACGAGCAGTACTTGCCGTAGTCGCAGCGCAGGCAGCGTCTCGCCTCGGCGAGCGCGACCTCCGCGGCCCAGCTCAGCTCGACCTCGTCGAAGTTGGTGACACGCGCGCCGACGGCCAGCTCCTCGACCTGATGGCGGTCGACCGGCTTCGGGTCGGCGTCAGGGTCGAAGAAGGTCGGCGGCTCGATGTCGCGGCGCCAGAAGGCGTGGTTGGCGCCGGTAAGGAACTGGTCGATCGCCGCGGCGGCCTTCTCGCCGGCGCCGATGGCCTCGACCACCGAGGAAGGTCCGGTCGCGGCGTCGCCGCCGGTGAACACCCAGTCGACCGAGGTCTGGCCGGTGTTCGGGTCCGCGGCGAGGTAGCCCCAGCGGTTGAGCTCCACAGGGGTGCCGTCGAGGATGGCGGGTGCGTCGAGCTTCTGGCCGATGGCCGCGATGACCGTGTCGGCCTCGACCACGAAGTCCGGGTTGCGGCCGGCCACCGGGCGGCGACGTCCGCTGCGGTCGTAGTCGCCCAGCACCATCTCCCTGCAGCGCACGCC
>ERZ1026792.1861-NODE-1861-length-12208-cov-3.853903_pt1 | contig 12208 bp, 10 predicted proteins | sample MGYA00520884_ERZ1026792 | MGnify/ENA primary metagenome ERZ1026792 (study PRJEB33270, sample SAMEA104284473) | anaerobic digester metagenome | biome: Anaerobic digester microbiome; feature: mesophilic sludge digester; material: Anaerobic digester biomass... | reverse complement strand
CTGGGGTTCAACCCGTGCTGCGCAGGCAAGGACCACTTCAGCACCTCTCCGTTCAAGCCCCGCCGGGGGAGACGGCACGCCATGGGGTCGAAATTCTTCCAGGTCGACGCCGTTGTGAATCGTGAGGCACTTCCCGCGGGCCGCCGCGAAATCGAATCGTTCGCGCAGCGCGTCGGCCACGAGAATGAGCCTGGAGCAGAGTCTGCAGAGCAGACGATCATAACGGTCCCGATCGGAGGAGCGGATGTGCCAGACCAGGGGGATCCCTTCAAGGGATGCCGCAAGGCCTGCGTAGAGGGTGTTTCGCGGCCCGTCGGTGTGGACGAGATCGAAGTCTCCTTCGCGGAGGATCGAATGTATGCGCCGCACGGCGCGCCCGCAGACAAGGGCCCTGCCGGGCTCAGCCTTCGGCAGGTCGAGCGGGCTGACCGCAACCCCCCGGGCGCGCAGCCTCTCGGCCAACTCCCCCTCGGCCGGGACGATGACGTGCGGAATGAAGGCCGTCCGACCAAGATTGCAGACCAGGTGGTAGAGGCTCCGCTGCCCGCCATAGCGGAAGTTGGCAAAGCTCGAAAAGTACAGGACCCGGATCGGTTCAGATCGCATTGGCTCTCCCCTGCAGAACGTCGTCGTACATCCGCTCGATCCGTCCGATCATGACCTGCCGCGAGAAGCGGTTGTCGTAAAGGATCCGGCTTCTCTGCCCCATGCAACGGCGCATCCCGGGGGCGGCGATAAGCCGCTCCAGGGCATGGGCGAGTTCCCGAGAACCGCCCGGCCTGAAGAGAAAGCCGTTCGCCTCGTGTTCGACGACCTCGGGAATCCCGCCGAGGTCGGATCCGACCAGGGGCAGCCCCGCCGCCGCCCCTTCGATCAGGGCGACACTCAACCCTTCACGGGCGACCGTGCACAGGACCAGGACATCGGCGCGCTCGAGGAACGGCAGGATGTTCTGCCGCATGCCTGCCAGCAGAACGCATCCGCCGAGGCCCAGCTCGCTGATCCTCGACTCCAGAAATCGCCGCTCCGGCCCCTCGCCGACAAGGATACTCTTGACGCTGCCATGGCGCAGAGCAAGTTCTCTCATGGCCAGCAGCAGGACGTCGTGCCCCTTGTTCCGGGTCAGTGAGGCGACCGACAGGATCACGAAATCCCCCGGCGACAACCGCGAGAGGATATCCTGTCCCTCCTCGCGCGGAGCGGCGCGCTGCCCTGAGTCGGCAAAAGCCGTGTTGTAGACGACTTCGATTTTCCGGGGGTGCACCCCGAGGCTCTCCATGGCGAATTGGCTCACGGCCCGCGAGACACAGATGACCCGGTCGGAGCAGAGAGACAGGAGCGACTCGATCCTCCGGTTCCGGGCCTTGAAGTTCAGGTCGGTCGTGTGGAGGTGATGGACGACGGCGGGCCCCCGCGCCAGCATGAGCGCCAGCCGCGCGAAGGTGCCCGCAAAGTAGCCGTGCGTGTGAACGATGTCGAACCTCTCGCGTTCGAAGACCCGGGCCAGGTCTCCGACCCGGGCCGGGTTGTAGTAGGACGTGAGCCCGAGGGTCTTTACAGGCACCCCGGCGCCGAGGAGCTCCTCGGCAATGACTCCGCCCCGGGCCAGGCACCAGACCTCCGCGGCGTACCGCCGCGGGTCGATACCGAGCACGATCGTCTGGATAACACGCTCCAGGCCGCCCATCTTCAGGTCCTCCACGATGTGAAGGACTCGCTTCTGTCTCTCAGGCTCTGCCATGACCCTGCCCGTTGATCGCCGCAACCAGTTCTGTGAGACGGTGAACGTAGGTGTGGCGTGCAAGGACCTCCGCACGACCCCTTTCGGCGATCGCCCGTCTTTCCCGCGGGCGATCAAGATAGTGGCGGATCTTCCTACGCAGGTCGTCCGCGTCGTCGAAACCGACGAGATGCCTCCCGTCCTGGAAGAGGCTGAACGTGTCGCGCTGCCGGTCCGTCACCAGGAAGGCCCCGCAGGCCATGACCTCGAAGACACGGGGGCTCGCCTGGTGCACGGCGTAGCGCCCGCCGGGATCCCGGTAGTGCGTGGCCAGCACGATTCGGCTGGCACTGTAGATCCGGAGCCAGTCGGACGGGACCGTGTGGGCCTTGCGGATCCGGCCCTGGAGGGGGGAGCCATCGCGGAGATTCCCCCAGCCCGGCCCCCACAGGGCAAGATCGAAATCCGCCAGCGCCTCGAACAGGGCCTCCCTCTCTGGGTAGTGGGAGCCGACGAAGACGACGTCGCTGCCCCATAGGCGCCGTTCCTCCTCCGTCAGCTCGATGGGGTGATGGCTTGCTGGCTCGCAGCCTACGGGCAGCCATCGCGCCCTGTCGGTGCCGGTTTCGCGCAGCAGCTCGACGAATTCCGAGCCCTGGCAGAAGATGTGGTCGTAGCGCGGGGCGACCTTCAGGTGGGGCACGTGTCCCTTCGGCGGGTCCGTGGTCCACAGCGCCGTGACGATTCCCATGGCGCGGATCCGGTCGACGGTTTCCGGAAGGATGCGATCGCCCCCTGTCACCACGACGGCGTCCACTGCACCCCGCCGGGCCGCCTCAGCGAGCCGGCGGTTGATGCAGGCGAGGTCGAGCCGATGGAGCCAGCCGACGCGGCTTCGGATGCGGCCGGGAATGACGTGCCGGCGGTCGTCGTAGACAATTACCTCGTGGCCGAGCGCCCGCAGCGCCCGCTCCATATACTCCGTAACCGTCTCGTAGTGAGGGTTGTGGTACCCGGAAAACAGAATTTTCATGCGCCCGCCCTTCATCGTACCCGCCCGCCCTCGGCTGTTCCCATCTTCGAGCCGCATGCAGCCCCCGGATCCTCTTCCCCCCTACCCCTGAGCCGGGATTCCTGTTCCGCAACGGCCAGTGCGCCCAGCGTGCAGCCTTCCACGCCGAGACCCCTGTACTCGCCGAACATCTCCTCCAGGTGCCGGAACACACCTTCCGCCTCTTTTTCCGTCGGCGTCAGCGGGCTTGTCCCCGGGGCAAGCTCGGAGGAGTGGATCATGAATTCCAGCACATCGATACCGTTGCGCACCGCTGCGCGGTGGATCGCCCGCCAGTCCTCGTGGCGGCTCTCCGGGCTGATGCGGAGCCACTTCTTCCGGAATACGATCCGGTTGAGGAGCCGCTTTGCGGAAGACTCCGGCAGCAGGGAAAAGCGCCGCGCCGCCCTGGATCTCTCGCGAACCAGCGGTCCCGTGTAGAGGACGGTCATGGGCGCTTCCAGAAGCCCCGAGTCGCCGGGTAGGCACACGTCCTTCCCCGAGAGCCAATAGGGCGCCGCCTGTGCGCGCCTGTAATCGGGCCCCTTCGAAGAGGAACCTCCTCGTTCCGCCGTCCACGACGTCTTCGGCGTAATCGAGCAGTCGACCCGGTACCCCTGCCGGGCCAGAATGCCGACCATGGGGGCGCTGAAACCCCAGCGCGCCGCGCGGAAACTTCGCGGCGGCAACCCGAAGCGCGTCGCAATGTCTTGCGTGAGAGTTCGCAGCTTCCGTTCAAACCAGGGCGCAGGCAGTTCCGACGGGAACATTTGCAGCGCAGGGTTTTCCCTCTCGATTGCCATGAAGGGCGGTGTCGTCCATGGCTCCAGGTGTGCCCCCACTTCGGCAACCCCCTCTCGCTGCCAGCAGTGCAACTGCTGCACGGTCTCGAGGTCCTGCAGAACCTCCGAGGCCAGCAGATATGTCGCAGGGAACCGAAACCGCTCGCACAGGGCTTGAAAGCGGGGCAGGCAACGCAGGTTGGAGAGGCTGACCTTCCCGTCGTAGTCCCACTGGTTGTCCGCCTCGGTGTCCACGGTAACGATCAGTTTCATGACGCCGCTCCCGCCGCGATACCACCCCGCCCGCATCGCTCGGCTTCTTCGAGGAGTTCCCGGAGCCGGCCTACGTAGGTGTGATCTCGCAGGACCGCATCCTGACCCCGCCGCGCGATGTGCTCCCGCTCGCCGGGGTTGCCGACGTAATGGCGGACCTTCTCCGCCAGCTCCGCGGCATCACCGAAGCAGGCCAGGTGCTCACCCTCTCGAAACAGGGCAAGCACATCCCGCTGGCGATCGGACAGGACGAAAGACCCGCAGGCCATGGCCTCGAAAACCCGGGGGCTCGCCTGATGGCAGGGTATCCGGCCCCGGGGATCGCGGTAGTGCGCGGCCAGGACGATCTTTGAAGCGTGATAGATCCGCGTCCATGCCGCCGGCGCCGTATGAGCCCCTTTCAGATGCATCCTCAGCGGCGAGGTCATCGGAAGCTGTTCCCAACCCGGCCCCCATATGGCAAAGTCACTGCCGGCAAGCCCGGCAAAGAGCTGCTCTCTCACCGGGTAGTGGGACCCCACGAACACGACGTCGTGCCCCCGGCCTCCCTCCGCCCCACCGGGGCGACGGCGGTGGCTTTCTGGGTCGCAGGCCATGGGGAGCCACCGGACCCCGGCGATGCCAGATCCGCACAGGATCTCGACAGCCTCCGTGCCTTGGCAGAAGATGCGATCGTACGCCGGGGCCGCCCGAAGGATGGATTCGAAATTCCATGGAGCGTCGATGGTCCACAGCAAGGCGACCGCCCCCCCCGTCCTGGCGCGATGAATCGTTTTCGGATCGACGAGTTCGCCGCCCAGCACGATCAGCACTTCCGGCCGGACCGAACCCGCCCTGGCCTGCAGGCGACGGTTGAGCCAGGAGCGGTCCGCGCGTTCGAACCACCGGTTGCACTCTCGGAATCGGCCCGGGATGCGACACGTGCCGTCGTCGAAGACCACAAGCTCGTGCCCGAGGGCGCGAATGGCCCGTTCGATGTATTCCGTCACCGTCCAGTAGTGCGGGTTATGGTATCCGCTCAGCAGGATCCTCATCGTCATGAATGGCGCGACGGTTTTTTTCGGACCCGTGACACGCCGGTCCGTTCCCCCGAAGCGGGCTCGAGGCTCGACAGCCAGGACTTCAGGAACAGGTAGTACGTGTTGGGAAAGAAGGGGTAGCTCCGGAGGGCCCGCCGGAACTCAGGGAGCGCCTCCCTTCGCCTGTCGTTTTCCAGAAAGTAGATGCCTCTCATGTAGTGCACGTCGTGGGTGAAGCGCCCGAGGATGTCCCTGACCTCCCGATGCCTGCCGGCCAGCCTGCGCAGATGTTCGAGAAGAACAAGCCGGGCTTCCTGGAACTGCTCGCTCTGCGAGTAGTTGCGGTCGTGCCGGACCCATTGCTGAACTGCCCCCGGTTCGTAGTGAAGGGCCGCACCGGACACGAAAAGCCTCGTGAAGAATTCTGCGTCGTCGAGGCCCGTCAGCAAGGGGTCTTCAGAAAAGCCGCCGATGCGGAAAAAGGCCTCCCTGCGGATCATGATCGTCTGCATGGTCACGAGCGCGAGGTCCGTCGCCATGGCCTTGAGGCACTCGGGGCCGGAAGCCTGGCGGCTCACGAACCGGTCGATGAACCGACCGTCGTCATGAACTCGCTCGTAATCCGAATAGACGGCATCGACGAAGCGGTTCGAGCACATGGCCCGGACCTGCCGCTCCAACCGGCCGGGAAGCATGATGTCGTCCTGGTCGATGAAACACAGCAGGTCGGCTCTGGCCCGGGCGGCACCCGCATTGAGCGCAGCGCCCTTGCCCGCGTGATCGATGCGAAGGCACCGGAGCCGATCGTCGCGCAGACCGTGAACGTGCGGTTCGGCAGGTTCTGTCGATCCGTCGTCGACAAGGATGAGTTCAAATGGAATCCCCTGCTGACCCAGAGCACTGGCCGCGGAACGGCCGATCCACCGCGGCCCCTCGTAGTAGGGCAGGATGATCGACACGCGCGGATCCGCCGTGATGTCCCATTTCCCGGTCACGGAATGTGGAAATGCAAAAACCTCACCAGAGCGGCCGGTTATGTCCGTCCTTTGCACCCGGCGGTCCCCGCGAGCGTGCGCCGCACGCGGCTTGGTCCCTGCCGCGCCGGAACGATTCTTGTACGCTTTTCTCTTCAACAGAGCCGGGGCAGCCTGGCGGCCGACCCCAAAGGGCCGGAGGAGACAGCGGCGATGGAACATCTCGAAGTTTGTCCGATCTGCAGGGAGCAAGGACTCCCCCTTTACCGGGGCCTGACGGACGCCATCTACGGCGCCCCGGGACAGTACCATTTCAGCCGGTGCCCCCGTTGCCGCCTGATCTGGCTCGAAAACCGACCCGATGAGAGGGTACGACTCATCAGCTACGAGCATTACTACACCCACGCGCCATCCTCGGAAGCGCCGTCGCATTCTCCCGGGCGCCGTTTCGGAAGTTTCCGGGACACCTTGCGCACCGCAATCCTCTGCGGCCACTTCGGCTACCGGAACGGCCATTGCGACCACCGGTTCTGTCTCCTGGGCGCCTGGCTGGCCCGAGTGCGATTCCTTCGCCTCCGGGCCCCCTATGACGATCTTGCAGAACGATTCCCCGTATTCTCCGATCGCCCCGACAATCTGCTCGTCGATGTGGGGTGCGGCCGGGGAGACTTCCTAGTGCGCATGAAGGCGCTCGGATGGAATGTGCTCGGGATCGAACCGGACTCCATCGCTTCGGGGCTGGCCCGCGCGCGCGGGATCGCCGTCTTCACCGGCCGCCTCGAAGAGGCGAGACTGGCCGACGGCATCGTCGACCAGATTACCCTCAATCACGTCCTGGAGCACACCGACGATCCTGCCGGCCTTCTGAGGGAGTGCCGCCGCGTGCTGCGGCCCGGCGGGAGGCTCGTCATCTACACGCCCAACGCGGAAAGCCTCGGACACCAGTGGTTCGGAAAGGACTGGCGAGGTCTGGAGCCGCCCAGGCACCCCTTTGTCTTTTCCCCGCAGTCCCTGCGGGCCATGCTTCACGCGTCCCGGCTTCATTCCTTCCGCATGACCACGCGGCCCACCCTTGCCGGTGGGATCTACGATGACAGCGTCCGGATCCGCCGCAATGGCACGACTCCGGTCTGCCACGGAAGGCGAGAACGGGGAAGAGCCTTCTTCATGCTGATGGAGCGTCTGCTCTGCCTGGCCGGCCGGGAGCGCGGCGAGGAAATGGAAGGGGTCGTCTTCAGGCAACACCGGTGATGCCCGCGGGCATCCCGTAATCACCGCGGACGCTTCTCCGCAGACAGGACCGCTGCGGCCTCGCCGACCATCGGGGGCGCAGGATCGGCGCCGCGGGCCTCCGAATGCAGCAGCCCTCCCGCCAGCGCGATAAGAAGCCGCCTGTAGCTGCCGGCTGTGACCGCGGCGTCGGTGAGAAGCAGGAAGGCTCCATACAGGACGACTCCCGCTGCAACGAGCGACAGGAACGCGACGAGACTCGAGGGCGTGGCCACGTGTTTCAGCGCCGTCACGGCTGCGGCCATCGCAGCCGAGGCGACAAGCGGAACGGCGACCAGCGTCGCGACGCGAACGGGCTGAATCTGCGTGACCCGGCAGGACGCTCGGAGAGCAGCGACCACGGCGACGAGACCCGTTCCCGCCATCGTGACGGCGGCTCCGTGCAGCCCCCACCGCGAGATGCACGGGTAAAGCGCCGCGACCAGGACCGCCAGTTGAATCGCTGAGAGACCCGTCACGATCCCCGGCCGTCCCACGGCCATCATCAGGGAATTCATGGGGCCCTCCAGGGCCTTGGCGATCCCCATGATGCTCAGCGCCTGCATGACCATGGCGATCCCCAGCCACCGCTCTCCGAGGACAATGCGGACGAACTCGGGAGCCACGGCACAAATTCCGAACGCGATGGGCATGCAGACCATCGAAGAGACCTGGAGAACCTTTTCGAAGGATTCCCTCAGGCGGACAGGCTGGCCCTGGAGCATCGAAAACGATGGAAACAATACCATGGAAAAGGCAATGGCCACCTCCGACGAGGGGATCACCGCCGTCAGGTAGGCCATCTGGTAAAAGCCGAGTTCCTCGGCACCGAGCAGCCTGCCGATGAGGATGTTGTCCATCTGGTATGCGGCGAAGAGCAGAACGGTGTACCCCGTGACCCATTTGCCGAAGCTCATCAACTCGCGAAAGCTCTCCGGATGAAACCGGAAGGCGGGCCGGTAGGGATGCAGTACGTAGGACAGGGCAACCCGCATGAGATTTCCCGCTAGCCCTCCCCAGACAAGCGCCCAGACGTCCCTCAGGGTCCAGGCGAGCCAGACGGTCAGCGCGAATTCCAGCACCGAGGCCCACCACTCGAAGTTGAACTGCTTACGGAATTCAAGATCTTTCTGAAAAAAGACAATGCCGATATTAGCGAACCCACTGAGAAGAACCGACAGGGAGACGACCCGGATGATGCCAGTGAGCCGAGGCGAAGCGAAGAAATCCGACACGAAGGGCGCGCACAGCACGAGCAGGAAGCACAGGACGCAACTCCGGACCAGGGCAACCGCCCAGGCGGTGTCGAGGCATTGCTCGGCCCCCCGTTTTTTCTGGATCAGCGCCTGCGGAAATCCTGTCTGACTGACGCTGTCCAATCCCGTCACGACGACCATCGCCATGGCGATGAGTCCAAAATCGGCCGGAAACAGGAGCCGCGCGAGCACGATCGTGCGCACGAAACCCAGCGCCCGGCTGGAGAGACGCAGACCCAGCGTCCAGAGTCCGCTGAGAAGAACTTGCCTGAAGATCGATTCCTTGCGGTTTGGGTTCATGCGCTGTCCGTTCCTGATCAGGGGCGCACCCGGGCGTACACCGGCCGGAGACGCGTGATCTAGCGGCCCCAGCCGCGTTCCGGGACTCCGTCGACGCCTTCGAACTTCGGGATCATGACGACCAGGGCCGTCAGGAACCAGAAGGGTTCCATGATCCGCACGATGATGAAGGTGTTGGCGCCGACGCTGTGGACGAGAAGTCCTGCGAGACCGGCAAGATAACCCAAAGAGATCGCCTCGAAGAGGGGATCCCGGCTCGCGCGGAGCGCCCGCAGACCATGCCGGAAGAGGAGCGCGATGAGGGCGAAGAAAGCCGTCAGACCCAGCAGCCCCGTTTCGACGAGGACCCTCGGGATCTGGGCGTCAACGAAGGAATGGCCCGTCACGCCCCAGCCGATGATCGGGTGATGAACGAAGTCCTCCGTGAGGATCACCTTCCAGGAGATCAGGCGGGCCGATGTCGACGAGTCGACCTTAACCCGCCCGATCTTGAGCTGTTCGTCGTTTTCAGGCTGATTGAAGGTGTAGTTGACCCGGTCGGTGACGCCCTTGGGAAGCAGGTAGGGCAAGAAGGCGAGTACGATGACCAGCGGGATCACGATGAGCAGCCGGTGGCGGCTCAGCGCAATGAGAGTCAGGAACACAAGGGGCAAGGCAAGCCAGGAACCGCGCGACAAGGTGGCTGCCAGGGACACGATCATCAAGCCGAGAAGGATCAGCAAAAGCGGCTTTTTCCTGATTGCGTTAGGCGTCACGAGGAGGCTCACGACCAGGGAGAGCATGAGCACAAGATATCCGCCCAGCGTGTTGGGCTCCCCCTCCTCTCCTTCGAAGGGCGCGGATACACGCTCCACGTAGGGAATCTGGGAAATGGCATACACGCAGACGCAGAAGCAGACGATCAGCATGGCAACGATGAACCGCCGGATCTGGTCTTTCTCCCGCAGGTGGTTGACGGCCATGAAGTAGATCAGGAAGTACTCGAAGTACTTCAGGATGAAGAAGAAGCCGACCACGGGGTTGAGGCGCCGCATCAGGTAGTAGCCGTGAACCGTGGCGACGATGCAGATGATAAAGTAGGCGGCGATGGGGATGTTAAGGGGCGTCCGCAGGAAGAAACCAAGTTCCTTATTGATGGCGACCCGCATGAACCAGCTCAAGCCGATGGTGGCCACAAGGATGTCATCTGCCCTCAGGGCGATGCCGCGGCCGCGCACCGCCGTGATCTCGTCCCCGCCTCCGACGGTGAGCTGGGGCCCCAGGAGCATGGAAAAGATGAGCATGTACAGGGCAATCTCGGTGCTGACAAAGCTGAAGGTAAAGATGATGACGGCAAGCACGGAGGCAACGGCGATCCCCAGCGAGAGCTTGTTGGCCAGCATGGCCCCGCACAAGGCAATGGCAACTGCCACGAGCAGAAAGACGGCCGCCCGCGTATTTCCCTCCAGCTGTTGAGTCTCGATCATCCGTCTCGTCTCGACCCTTCGATTTCCCGCCCTCCCTGCCGACCGTTGCAGAGCGGGCGAAGGAAGCGGGGTTCCACCCCTGTCAGACGATGCAAAAACCAAACCACGGCGCGATTGGCGTCTTCCGACAGGGAGTCACCGGATGAGGCGGGGATACGCTGTTGCGGGGAAGCGTGCGGCGGGGCGGCTATCGACCGCTCGATGAGTACGTTTGCTTTTCGGCGGCCTCCTTCATCCGCTGCATCTCATGATACTTGCGTTCGATGTCCTTCGGCCGGTAGGAACGGTCCTCGAGGTTCTCGAAAATCCCCGCAAAGCAAACAAGGATCAGAGAGGTGAGGGCAGCGGCAGCGAGGATGACGAGAAACCACTTCCACGTGATCCCCCTTCCTTTCGCCCGGACCCGTCGCCTCTTTCGCACCAGCCCGGAAGAAGCGGCTCTTTCGTCGGCCCTGGTCTCATCCATCTCCCGCTACTCTTTGCGCTCCGGCGTCGCGGCAGCGGCGACGACGGGTTTGGGTGACCCTTCGGTGGCCCAAGGCGTCGAGGGTTCCTGTTGTCCCTCAGCTTGCCCGACTGCGGGAACATCCACCCCGAGTCCCGTTGCGGCCGCTGCAATCCGGTTCTCCCGTTGCATCGACTCCCCCCGGTGCTGGATCTTCCGGGCATCGAGGGGAGGCATGGCGAAATGGAGAACCCCCATCTGGTAGAGAATCCCGGCGATCAGGCAGGTGACGGCAATGAAAAACACGCTTGCCCGGACAATCGATGCCTTCTTCCCCTCGGCAGGGTCAGGCACGATGGAGGGGGGGGGGTTCCCTCCTCTCCGGAATCGATCCCGCAGTGACCGGAAGGCCATCGACGTCCCGGATTTTTGCGCCGCTTCCCTTTCGGGCCAGCCCCTGACGAGCCCGAGGCGGGACTTCAGCAGCTCCGGGATGGCCCGGATTCTGTCAGAGGGCGTTTCAGGCGTGCCGTCCGCCTTCTTGGAGGAAAAGTAGTAGTAGTACTTGTACTTGTAGTCGGCATAATCGGTGCTCAATTCCGCCTTCAGGCCGTTGAGGATGACCTCCCCGGCGTTGCCATAGACCTTCGCCATCTTGGGCTGGAAGCGCGGGTACAGCCCGAACATGTCGTGGAAGATCAGCAGTTGGCCGCCGGCGTGCGGGCCGGAGCCGAGGCTGATGATCGGGATGCTGGCCCGCTCGGTGATGATCTGGCAGACACGATCCGGCACCATCTCCAGCAGGATCGAAAACGCGCCCGCCTCTTCCAGAATGGCCGCGTCCTCGATGATGCGCAGCGCGCGCCCGGCATCGCGCCCCTGCACCTTGAACCCACCCAGGCTCGACGCGCTCTGCGGAGTCAGCCCCAGGTGACCCATGCAGGGAATGCCAGCGGCGACAATGGCCGCGACGCGGTTGGCCATCTCGCGCCCGCCCTCCAGCTTGACCGCGTCGCAGCTTGCTTCGGCCATGAAGCGCCCGGCGTTGCGGATGGCGTCCTCAACCGACGCCTGGTAGGTCATGTAGGGCATGTCGCCGATCAGCCAGGCGGTCGGCGCGCCGCGCCGCACGGCCTGGGCGTGGCGGATCATGTCGGCCATGGTCACCGGCAGCGTGCTCTCGTAGCCGAGGATGGTCATGCCCAGGCTGTCGCCGACGAGGATCATCTCCACGCCCGCCTCCAGGGCGCCCTCACAGGCGGCGGCCACCTCGCGGCTCATGCGCTGGCCAAAGGCGTGGTAATCCGGCTTTTCCTTGATGGTCTCGCTCCAGGCGGAAATGCCGCAGGTGCCTTCAATGTCCGCTGAAATATAGAGTTTCTTCATCCCTGTACCCCCCGTTTGCTCCATTGGTTTTCCAGGTGGATGTTTTCATCCCAGATGGTCAGTTCCAGCGCTTCGCCGGACACCAGGGTCAGCGAGGCGCCCTGCCGGTTCATTTCGAAGTGGATGATCCGCCCGCGGTACTCAAAGCGGAAGGAGTAGGCCTCCCAGCCCGCGGGCAGGAAGGGGTACAGCGACAGCCCGGAGGTCTCGGTCCGCATGCCGGCAAAGCCCCGGGCGATGACCAGCCAGGAGCCGGACATGCTGGTG
>ERZ1026792.1860-NODE-1860-length-12210-cov-2.528180_pt1 | contig 12210 bp, 9 predicted proteins | sample MGYA00520884_ERZ1026792 | MGnify/ENA primary metagenome ERZ1026792 (study PRJEB33270, sample SAMEA104284473) | anaerobic digester metagenome | biome: Anaerobic digester microbiome; feature: mesophilic sludge digester; material: Anaerobic digester biomass | place... | reverse complement strand
CTTCAGCAACGCGGTCAACGGCTTCTCGGCCGTGCTCGACTACAACCAGGCCGTCGAGATCGCCAACGATCCTCGGGTCTCGATGGTGCTGCCCGACGAGCTGCGCCAGCTCACCAGCACCGACACGGTCACGCACGGCGACGACGGCCGCAACGTCGACGACCTGGGCAACTTCCTCGGCCTCACCGGCAGAGGACGTGCGTGGGCGAGCGGTCTCACCGGTGAAGGCGTCATCGTCGGTGTCATCGACACCGGCATCTGGCCCGAACACCCCAGCTTCGCCGACGACGGCAGCTACTCGGCGCTCGACCCCCTCGACGACAGCCGGCCGAACTGCGAGTTCGGCAACACCGCCAAGAACGCGGCCGACGCCCCGTTCGTCTGCAACAACAAGCTGCTCGGCGCCCGCCAGATGCTCGACACCTACCGGTCGCTGGCCGGCGGCTTCGAGGCCGACGAGTTCGATTCGGCCCGTGACGACGATGGCCACGGTACGCACACGGCCTCCACCGCTGCCGGCAACGCCAACGTGCAGGCCAGCGTCTTCGGCCGCAAGGTGGGCATCATCTCCGGCATCGCGCCGCGCGCCCGCATCATCGCCTACAAGGCGCTGGGCAACGACGGCGGATACAGCTCCGACCTCGCGGCTGCCATCGACCAGGCCGTCGCCGATGGCGTCGACGTCATCAACTACTCCGTTGGCGGCGGGGCCAACCTGCTCAACCTCGACGCGATCGCCTTCCTGTTCGCCGAAGACGCCGGAGTGGTCATCGCTGTCTCCGCCGGCAACGACGGGCCTGGCCCGGAGACGGTCGGCGGCCCCTCCGACGCCCCCTGGGTCACGTCCGTCGGCGCCAACTCGCAGACCCGGTTGTTCCAGGGCACCATCGAGCTCGACAACCACCGCAGCTACACCGGCGCCTCCATCACTCGCGGCACGGGCAAGCACGCGCTCGTCGATGCCGCCACCGCCGGCACCAGCGACCTGTGCCTGGCCGGCACCCTCGATCCCGCCAAGGCGGCCGGCAAGATCGTGCTCTGCCGTCGCGGTGGCAACGGTCGCGTGGCCAAGAGCCAGGAAGTTGCCCGTGCGGGCGGCGCAGGCATGGTCCTGTACAACGCCACCGACACCGACAACCTGTTCACCGACAACTTCTTCGTGCCCACCGTGCACGTCGACAACAGCGTCGGGCTCAAGATCAAGCAGTACATCGCCGGCACGCGACGCCCGCGTGCCGCACTCGAGGACACCGCCGAGATCTCGAAGATCAAGTACGCGCCGTCGATGACGATCTTCTCGTCGCGTGGCCCGAACCTCACGTCGGCCGACATCATCAAGCCCGACATCACCGCACCCGGCCTGCAGATCCTCGCGGGGGCCTCCCCCGTCGTCGGCGCCGACGAAGTGCAGGGGCAGCTGTTCCAGGCCATCGCCGGCACCTCCATGTCGAGCCCGGTGGTGGCCGGCATGTACGCATTGCTGAAGCAGGCACACCCCGACTGGACCCCGGCCATGGCCAAGTCGGCCATGATGGTCACCGCCAACACGCGGGTCACCGACAACGATCGGGTCAGCCAGGCAGGCCCGTTCGCAATGGGTGCCGGCCAGGTCGACGCCGGGATGGTCAGCGATGCCGGCTCGATGTTCAACCCCGGTCTCGTCTACGACGCCGGTTTCGACCAGTACCTGGGCTTCATGTGCGAGGCCAACCCGGGCATCTTCACCAACCCCACGGCAAGTTGCGCCGCACGCGTCGCCAGAGGTGTGCCCACCACCGCCCAGAACCTCAACTACCCGTCGATCGCCGTACAAGACGTTGCCGGTGTCGAGACCATCACTCGAACGGTCACCAGTGTCGCCACCGACACCACCACCTTCCGAGCAGATGTCAAGGCCCCGCCCGGGTACACCGCAGTCGTCAGCCCTTCCGCTCTGACACTCGCTCCCGGGGCCAGCGCCAGCTACACGGTCACGCTCACCAACGTGTCGGCCACCACCGGCGAATGGCGCTTCGGCGAAATCACGTGGAAGGGTCGTGGCTATCGCGCCCGCAGCCCGATCGCGGTGAAGGGCGTGCAGCTGGCAGCACCGGCCTCGGTCGGCGGCTCCGGTGCCGACGGTTCCGCCACCTTCGACATCCGCTTCGGGTACTCCGGCGCCTACAGCGCCGCCGCGCACGGCCTGGTCGCTGCCACTGCCACCGATGCCGTGGTGCTGCAAGACCCCGATCAGACGCCGTTCACGGCCGATGACGGTGGTGGCCTGGTCACGCTCGACTACGTCGTCACCGATGCCGCGGTGGCCCGCTGGGCACTCTCGCTGCCGGGCGACGACGACATCGACCTGTACCTGTTCAACTCGGCGGGCGACCTCGTCGGCCAGAGCACCAACGGTGGCACCGACGAGCTGATCGAGCTGCAGCTCCCGGCCAACGACACGTACACGTTGGCCGTGCACGGCTGGGCCGTGGCCGAGCCGACCGGCCTGGCGTTCGCGATGCAGAGCTGGTTGGTGCCGTTGGCCAGCGGCGGCAGCCTGTCGGTGGTCGCCCCATCCGTGGCTGTTTCCGGAGCCGGTGCGTCGATCACCGCCAGCTGGGCCGGCCTCACCCCGGGCAGCTACCTCGGCGCTGTCTCGCACAGCGATGCCAGTGGCGTCATCGCGCTCACCGTGGTGGCCGTCGACGCCTGACGACCGAGCCATCCCGGCACGTGCCGTTCGTGTGCCGACCGAAACCCCTTCGGTCGGCACACGGCACCCCGGTAGCCTGCCCGCCGTGACACGCGTGCTCTCCTGCATCCAACCCACCGGCGAAGTGCACCTCGGCAACTACTTGGGTGCGCTGCGCAACTGGGTGTCGGGGCAACACGAGAACGACGCCTTCCACGGCATCGTCGATCTGCACGCGCTCACCATCACCGAAGGCCCCGACACGCTCGGCACGGCCACGATGGAACTGGCCGCGATGCTGTTCGCCGTCGGCCTCGACCCCGATGTGGCCACCGTCTTCGTGCAGAGCCACGTGACCGAGCACAGCCAACTGGCCTGGATGATGGAGTGCACCGTCAGCTTCGGCGAGCTCAGCCGCATGACCCAGTTCAAGGACAAGTCGGCCAAGCGTGAAGCGGAGTTCATCTCCGCCGGGCTCTTCACCTACCCGGCGCTGCAGGCAGCCGACATCCTGCTGTACGACACCGACGAGGTGCCGGTGGGCGAAGACCAGCGGCAGCACATCGAGATCACCCGCGACATCGCGGTCCGCTTCAACCATCGCTTCGGCGACACGTTCGTGCTGCCCAAGGCCGTCACGCCCAAGACCGGGGCACGCGTGATGGATCTCCAAGACCCCACCTCGAAGATGAGCAAGTCCAGCGAGTCGGGTGCCGGGCTGGTCAACATGCTCGACGATCCGGCCGCCATCGCCCGCAAGTTCAAGCGGGCGGTCACCGACAGCGACAGCGAGGTGCGCTTCGATCGAGCCGAGAAGCCCGGCGTCAGCAACCTGCTCGAGATCCTGGCGGCATGCACCGGCGACACCCCGGAGGCACTGGCCTCCCGCTACACCCAGTACGGCCCGCTGAAGCGCGACACCGGCGAGGCGGTGGTCGAGCTGCTGGCTCCCATCCAGGCTCGCTACCACGAGCTCATCGCCGACCGGGGCGAGCTGCAAGCACTGCTGCGCACGGGCGCCGGTAAAGCACGCGCCGTCGCCGCTGCCACCCTCGCCAGAGCCCAGGCCGCCGTCGGCATGCTGCCCGCCTGACAGCCCGGTCGCCGGGTCAGATGTCGTCTGCCTGCCGCAGTGCCGCGGCCGCCGGGCCGGCTCCTTGCACCAGTTCGAGCGTCGCCGCCGCCGACCCGGCGGCCCGCAGCATCTCGGCTCCCAACCGTTCGTGATCGTGGTACTGGCGGAACCGGGCGGTGCGCGGGCCGACGATGGTGGCCAGCACCCTGGCACAGGTGCCCAGCCCGCTGGCCAGCTTCCCCACGTCGTGCAGCAGCGCCGCGGCAGTCTGTTCCCGACTCGGCTCATCAGCGAGGTCGACGAACCGGCGAGCGACCAGGATCGAGTGCCGCTTGTCCTGCACCGCCATCCGCTGCCACAGCGCCGCCTCGGCAGGCAGCAGCTGCGCAACCGCCCACGAGGCATCGGCCTCGCTGGGCGGCCGGCGCGACAGCGAGCCGGCGAACCGGCGAGCGAGGTGCCCGAGCGACGTCATCGCTGCTCGGCTCGCGGGTGCGCCTGGCGGTACACCTGCCACAGCCGTTCCTGGCTCACCTTCGTGTACACCTGCGTCGTGGAGATGGAGGCATGACCCAACATCTCCTGCACGATGCGCAGGTCGGCGCCATGGTCGAGCAGGTGCGTCGCGCACGAGTGACGCAGCACGTGCGGCGACAACCTGTCGCCCAGCCCCACTCTCTCGCCGTACTTCTTCACCACCGCCCATGCCGCCTGACGTGACAGGCGCGAGCCGCGAGTGTTCAGGAACAGCGCTTCCTGATCGCCGCGCCGGGCCCAACGAGCCGGCTCGAGATGCGAACGACCCGCCGACAACCATTCGTCGACTGCGGCACCGGCCGCACGACCGAAGGGCACGATGCGCTCCTTGGCACCTTTGCCGAACAGGCGCACCAAGCGGTTCTCGCGGTCGATGTCGCCCAACGACAACCCGCACGCCTCACTGATCCGGGCGCCGGTGGCGTACAGCAGCTCCAACAGCGCCCGATCGCGCAGCGCAGCGGGGTCGGTGGCCACCACGGCCGCCAGCAGCCGGCCCACCTCGTCCTCGGTGAGCGGGTGCGGGATTCCGGCAGGCACCCGTACGCCCTCCACGTCGGCCGCAGGGTCGTCGGGGCGCACGCCGTCCTCCGCCATGAACCGGTGCAGCATGCGGATCGCGGCGAGCTGACGAGCAACGCTCGACGGCGCCGAGCCGGATGCTCGCCGACCTTGCACGAACCGGTCGAGTTGTGCGCGATCCACGGTGTGCACGGTGGCCCGTTCGCCCACGAGCCACTGGCAGTAGCCGTGGAGGTCGCGGCGATAGGCACTCAGCGTGTTGCGCGAGCGCCCGCGCTCGCTGGCCATCCACGACAGGAACTCCTCGACCTCCATCGGCACGACCATCGGCACCGGCACCCGCACGACCACCCGCCCGTCAGCGGGAGGACCGCCGTTCATCCGTGGCCGCCCTCGCGCAGGCGTCGCTCCACCAGCAGCAGCCCGACGACGGTCTTGGCATCGTGGATGGTGCCGTTGAGCACCATTTCGACTGCATCGCCGAGCGCCAGATCGAGCACCTCCATGTGCGCCTCCTCCGGCCCATGCGTGTCGCGTGGCACCTCCGTGAGGTCGGTGGCAAGGTAGAGCGTGAGCACCGAGTCGGTCATCCCGGCCGATGGGTACATGTCGATCAGGTGCTCGAGGCGGCCCGGCCGCAACCCCACCTCCTCCACCAGCTCGCGAGCGGCCGTGATCTCGGTGGGTTCGCCGGGCACGTCGCGCATGCCGGCCGGCACCTCGATCACGAAGTCGTCGAACGGTGGCCGATACTGCCGCACCAGCACCACTCGGGCGCTGCCGTCGGCGGCAACACGCAAGGGCACCGCCGCGACCGCACCGGGCGAGCGCACGATGTCGCGCTGGAACCGCTCTCCGTCGGGTGACTCGTACTCGGCGACGGCCACGTGCCAGATGTAGCCCTGGTGCACCAGTCGATCGCCCAGATGGCGAAAGCCGCTCACGGCGTCGTCATGCCACCGACGGCGTTGCCGGCTCTTCCACGACCCGCAACGTCGGTGTGCGGGCTTCGCGCCGAGCCAGCGCGGCAGCGGTGAGCTCGCGGAACAACGGGTGCGGCCGGTCGGGGCGGCTCTTGAACTCGGGGTGCGCCTGAGTGGCCACCCAGAACGGGTGGTCGACGAGCTCGATGAACTCCACCAGTCGCCGGTCGGGCGACAGGCCGGTGCAGCGCAACCCGGCTGCCTCCAGGCGCGGCTTCCACTGCGCGTTCAGCTCGTAGCGGTGCCGGTGCCGCTCGCTGACCACCGGCTCGCCATAGGCCCGGTGCACCCGGCTGTCGGGTTCCAGGATGGCGTAATAGGCGCCCAACCGCTGCGTGCCGCCTTTGTCGCTCACGTCACGCTGGTCGTGCATCAGGTCGATGATCGGATACGGCGTGTCGGGGTTCATCTCGGTGCTGTTGGCGCCCACCAGACCCATCACGTTGCGAGCGAAGTCGATGGTCATCGCCTGCAGGCCCAGGCACAGGCCCAAGCAGGGGATGTCGTGCTCGCGGGCATACCCGGCAGCAGCGATCTTGCCTTCGAAACCACGATCACCGAAGCCACCGGGGATGACGATGCCGTCGAGGTCGGCGAGGCGCTCGGCCACCAACAAACCCTCCACCTCCTCGGCCTGGATCCAGTCGATCTCCACCTTGGCGCCGTGGTGGAACCCGGCGTGCTTGAGGCTCTCGACCACGGACAGGTAGGCGTCCTGGTAGTCGACGTACTTGCCGATGAGACCGATCTTCACCGGTTTGGTGGCGGCCTCCACCATGGTGACCATGTCGCGCCACGGGGTGAGGTCGATGGGTGCATCGAGGCGCAGGCGCTCGCACACCACCGTGTCGAGGCCCTCGTCGTGCAGGATGAGCGGCAGCTCGTAGATGTTGCGGGCGTCGGCGGCGTTGACCACCGCGTCGTTGTCGACGTTGCACAGGCTGGAGATCTTGCGCTTCAGGTTGTCGCTGAGCGGCGCCTCGCTGCGGCACACGATGATGTCGGGCTGGATGCCACGGCTGCGCAACTCGGTGACGGAGTGCTGCGTGGGCTTCGTCTTCTGCTCGCCCGAGGGGCCGATGAACGGCACCAGCGTGACGTGGATGTAGCAGATGTTGTCGCGACCGACGTCGGTACGGAACTGACGCAACGCTTCCAGGAACGGCAGGATCTCGATGTCGCCGACCGTGCCGCCCACCTCGGTGATGACCACATCGACGTCGTCGGTGGCCAGGCGCCGGATGCGGCTCTTGATCTCGTCGGTGATGTGCGGGATGACCTGCACGGTCTTGCCCAGGTAGTCGCCTCGGCGCTCCGCCGCGAGCACTGCCTGGTAGATGCTGCCGGTGGTGGCGTTGGAGTTGCGCGTCAGCGGCTCGTCGATGAACCGCTCGTAGTGGCCCAGGTCGAGGTCGGTCTCGCCGCCGTCGTCGGTGACGAACACCTCACCGTGCTCGAACGGGTTCATCGTGCCGGGGTCGACGTTGATGTACGGGTCGAGCTTTTGCATGGTGACCCGCAAGCCACGCATCTTCAACAGACGACCCAGCGATGACGCGGTGAGACCCTTGCCCAGGGAGCTGGCAACGCCTCCGGTCACGAAAATGTGCTTCGGCATTGCTGACGACCTCCGCTTCAGGTGAACTGACAACGGGAGTGCAGCGTACCGCGTTCAGCAGGACGCGCGCGGATGCTCGCCTACTCTCCGGTAACAATTCGTGCCGCCGCCTCCACGCCGTTGGCTGCACCGGGCGGCAACGCCGGCAGCAGCAGGGTGCGCAGGCCGGCACGCACGGCACCGGCATCGGCCACCGGGTCGTCGCCCACCATCAGCGCGTGCTGCGGCTGCACGTGCAGCGCGCGGCAGGCGTCGTGGAAGATCTGTGGGGACGGCTTCACCGCACCCACCTCGTACGACAGCACGAACGTGTGCACCAGGTGCTGCAGATCGCGTGCAGCGAACACCGTGCGCACATCCCAGCCGGTGTTCGACACGACGGCGATGGGCACGCCGGTCGCATGCACCCGCTGCAGGGTGGCCACCGTCGCCGCGTACGGCTGCCACTGCAGCGGATCGTGCATCGCTCCGTACAACTCGGCGCCGAGGCCGGGGATCTCGTCGTCGGCAAGGGCGTAGAGCACGTGCCAGCGTTGCCTCCACACCCGGTCGTCGAGGTCGCGGGGATGGCGCAGCTCGTCGGCGGTGTGCGCCGCCGACTGCACGCGGTCGGCGAGCGCCTCCGCCCACTGCGAGGTGACCTCCGTGCCGAGTCGCCTGCTCGTCGACATGATCGTCGCCGCCAGCGGATCGTGGGCGAACAACGTGCCACCGAAGTCGAACAGCACACCGAGCACGTCGTTCATGGCGCAACAGTACGCGCCGGCACGGCTACCGGCGCAGAACCGGGGGCTAGCCTCTCGGCCCGTGATGCGCATCTGGCGGCGACTGGTCGATCGGCCCCTGCTGTGCGTGACCGCGCTCGCCATCGTGCTACGCCTGCCCACCTTCACCACTCGGCTGTTCGACGCCGACGAGGCCGCCATCGGCGTGCAGGGCTTGGTCGTTCGCTCCGGTGGCACCCTCTACCGCGACATCTTCGATCGCAAGCCCCCGCTGCCTCCGCTGGCGTACGCCGCGTCGTTCACGCTCACCGACAGCACCGACATCCGACCGATGCGAGTGCTGGTCACGGTGCTCTTGGTGCTGGGCGGCGTACTGGTGGCGCACGACGCCCGGCAACGGTGGCGCAGCAACTCGCACGCACTCTGGGCCGGGACGCTGTTCGTCGCCGGCGCGATGGCGTTGTTCCCTGCAGATGCGGGCGCCGCCAACTACGCGCACTTCGCGCTGCTCCCCGGCACCGCCGCCTTGCTCTGGAGCCGCCGCGCTCGGTGGTTCTGGGCACTGGCTGCCGGCATCGCGCTGGGGTTGGCCCTGCTCACACGGCAGAGCTGGCTGCTGGCGCTGCCGGCGGCTCTCTACGGCGCATGGCACAGCGGTCGCTGGCGGCATGCAGCGTTGCTGGTGGCGGGCGCCGCGATGACGGTCTCCACGGTCGCGCTGTACGCACCGTTCGGCGCGTACTGGGAGTGGAACTTCACCAACAGTCCCGGGTTCGTGTTCGCCGCTGCCGGCGTGGGCACGTCGTTGCTGCGCGCGCTCGGCTCCGTTGCCGGGTTCGTCGGCTTCCACGTGACGGCGGCGGCCTGCCTGTGGTTGCTGCTGCGCCGCCGAAGCCCGCTGCGAGCCGCGAACCGCGATGACCGCGACGTGTGGCTGTGGCTGCTGTCGGGGCTCGCCGCCGTCGCCGCCGGCTTCCGGTTCTTCGGGCACTACTGGCTGCAGGTGCTGCCGCCGCTGGTGGTGCTCGCGACACCCGTCGCCGCCGAGTTCGCCGGCCGCGCCCGGCGGCTCGCGCTCGCCGGGGTTGCGCTCCCCGCGGTCGTGGCGTTCGCACTGCTCTTCGTCCCGGGGTCGTTCCACCAGCGCCCGGACGCGAGCGCGTTGGCCAGCTACGTGCGCTCGCACACCACCGACGAGCAACGGGTGTTCGTCTGGGGTTCGTATCCCGAAGTGCTCCTGGCGGCAGACCGGTTGCCGGCCGGGGCGCTGGTGCACAGCGACTTCGTCACCGGCCGATCCGGTGGGCGCGAAGACCCTGCGGTCACGCTCGAGCTGGCCACGCCCGGCGCGCTGCAACTGATGCTCGCCGACCTGCGCGCACACCCGCCGGCGCTGGTGCTCGACACCTCCACGGCGGCCGATCTCGGCTACCAGCACTACCCGCTGGCCCTGTTCCCCGACGTGGAAGCCTTCGTACGCGCCGGCTACGAGCTCGTCACCGCCATCGACGGCGTCACGGTGTGGCGCCAGGTGACCGACATCTGAGGCCACACGCTCTAGAATCGGGCACATGGAGACGTGCGCCGAACCAGAAGCCGGCGCGCCACCGCACTCCCCGTCCACTCATCCGGCACCGCATGCGCTTCGGCAACTCAACTCGAAGCCACCCAAGCACGCCTGGCTGCGCGAGGTGGGCATCGTGCTCGGCTTCTACTACGTCTACCAGACCATCCGCAGCCTGGCCGACGTGAGCGGAGTGAAGAACCGGGCGCAGGGCAACGCCCAGTGGATCGTCACGGCCGAGAAGACCATCTTCATCTACCACGAGCAGTCCATCCAGCAGGCGTTCCTGGGCGCCACCTGGTTCATCAAGGCGATGAACGTCTACTACGGCACGTTGCACTTCATCATCACCGCCGGTCTGCTGGTGTGGCTCTACGCCCGGCGCCACAGCGCGTACCGGGTCATGCGCAACCTGCTGGGGGCCACCACCGGGCTTGCCCTCATCGGGTACTGGACCTTCCCGCTCGCGCCGCCGCGGCTCTATTCGAAGTGCAGCGGCCGCATCCCCGCGCTCGGTCCCGAAGGCGGCCTGGTGAAGCCCAGCTGCTTCGTCGACACGCTCGACAAGGTCGGTGGCCTCTGGGACTACCAGAGCAGTGCAGCCAAGGCCATCGCGAACGCCTATGCGGCCATGCCCAGCCTCCACTTCGGATGGTCGCTGTGGTGTGCCATCGTCATCTGGACCCAGGTCGGCGGCCGCCGGGGCCACGTGCTGGCCGTGCTCTACCCCACCCTGACGCTGTTCGCCATCGTGATCACCGCCAACCACTTCTTCCTCGACGCGGTCGGCGGCGCCCTCATCCTGTGCGGCGGCCTGGGCATCGTGCGCTGGTCCGAGCGCCGCCGCTCAGCCCGGTTGGCCCCTGCGCTCACCGGTGCCACGGCCGAACAGCTCGCCACGGCGCAGTAGCGCCACCATCGCGGCGAAGGTCGCGACGCCCGCCGTGCCCGCCACCAGGAACGCCGCCAGTGCCTGCGGCCGCGTGTTGTCGAACTGCCCGGCTATCCATGCCATCAGCATCGACGCCACCACCGCAGACAGCAGCGACTCTGCGGTCAGGCGTGCGGCTCGACGCCCGCCCATCGACCCCGTGAGCCGGTGCACGCGCATCGTCAACAGCACCGCAGCCACGGTTTGCGAGGCTCCGTACCCGATGGCCAACGCGGCAGCTCGGTCGGCGGGGGCCATCACCGCGGAGGCGACCGACATGGTGACAACGCCCACGACAGCGCCGGCGATCATCAGCAGCGAGGCTCGACGCACGTCGCCGAGCGCGAACAGCACCCGGGTCATGACGAAGGCCACGCCGTAGCCCAGCAGGCCGGGGCCGAAGGCAGCGAGCGTGTGGGCGATCGGGGCAAGGCCCTGGCTGGAGGTCTGGCCGACACCGGCGACCAACCGAGTGAGCGGCCATGCCAGCGCCACCATCCCGGAACCGGCGAGGGCCAGCAGCGGCACTGTGGTGCGCATCGCGCCATCGATCGCCGACCGCACTTCGCCGACATGGCCTGCTTGCCACCCTTCTGCAACCCGCGGGGCCAGTGTGGTGGCGATCGTCACTGCGACGAGCGCGTGCGGCAGCACGTAGAACGCGAAGGCGTAGACGAACACCGCGACGCCACCGGGTGCGCCGTTGCCCAGCGCCAGCGCCGCCGCGGTGGGCACCAGCGTGCCGACGATCGACAGCGTCGCCCAGCCGAACGAGCGCCGCAACGTCGTCACGGCCGGAGCGTTGCGTTCAGCTGCGCGGGCGTCGTATTCGTTGCTTGTAATGCCGGTTACGCCGTCGTCCGTCAGCAGCGCCCGGCAGCGGACACGGTTGGCGGGGTCAGCAAAGCATGTGAGGGCATGGCGGGCGATGGCGGCCGGCGTGGATTCCATGCCGCAGTGCGGGCAAATCACACGTTTTGGCTTCGCCTGGCGGGGCGTTTTCTCTACCTTAGGGCGCTTGGCGTTGTACGGCAGCGGGGTCAGCAGGTCATACGCTGCGCAGACCGCTGCCCATGTGCCACCGTGTCGCTGCGTCAGCGTGGCATCGCCGGGGGCGTCGAACATGCTGCGCCGGGCATTATAGCGGGCGGCGCTGACGGCGCGCGTGGGGGTTGCGGCCATCGAGGTGATCCGCCCGCTCCCCTATCTCAAGGCCAGGCCGGCGCGCGTGCGCGACATCCTGCGATCGGTCGACGAACTGTCGGACTTCGCGCGTGCGTCCCGCGACCATCTGGCAGGACGCTTGCGCATCGGTATCATACCGACGATCGCGCCATATCTGCTGCCAGCCGTCATCGGCAATCTGACCCGGACCCATCCAGGGCTGGAAATGCAGGTGCGCGAGGCGCTGACCTCCAAGCTGCTTCGCGAACTCTCCGAAGGCCGTCTGGATGCCGCAATCGTCGCGCTGCCGATCTCGGAACCGGCGCTGACCGAGATCCCGCTGTTCTCCGAGTCGTTTCTCCTGGTGCGCCCGCGCGCGGCCGAAGGCCTGCCGGTGCCGCCGCCCGACAAGCTCAGGGA
>ERZ1026792.1855-NODE-1855-length-12234-cov-4.983150_pt1 | contig 12234 bp, 8 predicted proteins | sample MGYA00520884_ERZ1026792 | MGnify/ENA primary metagenome ERZ1026792 (study PRJEB33270, sample SAMEA104284473) | anaerobic digester metagenome | biome: Anaerobic digester microbiome; feature: mesophilic sludge digester; material: Anaerobic digester biomass | place... | reverse complement strand
GGCATCGACGCGGTCCGGCTCTCGGGGCTGACCAACATGCTCGACCGGCCGGTCGTCGCCCGGTTGGCCGGGGAGCTCGGTTATCCCGACGCCGCGCGCTGGATTGAGGAGCACCCGAAGGAGTATGCCGAGGGCGTCTTCCGCGGTTTTGTCGTCGATCCGCAGGGAGGGAAACCCTGATGTGCGGGCTCGCGGGCGTCATCTTCGGAAAAAAACGGCGGCGCGCCGAGGAGCGGGAGCACCTCGCCTGGCTCTTCACCCGCCTGCTGCTGCTGAGCGAGGAGCGCGGGCCCCATGCCACGGGCGCGGCATGGCTCGATGTCGACGGCGGGCACCGGCTCTTCAAACGCCCGGTGACGGCCGAGCGGTTCGTGACAGACAAGGCCTTCGCCGAACTCCTTGCCTCTATGGACAACCGCGCCACGCTCCTGCTCGGCCATACCCGGTGGCGCACCCGCGGGGACGAGCGGGTCAACAGCAACAACCACCCGATCCGCGCCGGGGAGGTGATCGGCACCCACAACGGCACCATCTACAACGCCGATTACCTGTTCCGCCGCTGGAAGCTGCGACGTTTCGCCGAGGTGGACAGCGAGATTCTGTTCCGCCTGGCCGCGAACGCCGCGCGGGACGGGGCCATGGATATCGAGCGGTTCAAGGCGCGCCTCCGGCGCTGCCGCGGGCAGATCACCGCCGTCATCGCCTGCCGGACCGATCCGGGCACCGTCTTTGTACTCAAGGGGAACAGGCCGTTGGAACTGCGCTGGCATCCCCGCCGCAAGGCGATTCTCTACGCTTCGGACCCCGCATACCTCGACGCCGTGCTGGCGGAGGAAAGGGGCTGGAGGGAGATTCCGGTCCCGCCCATGAGCCTGGTGGTGTTCCGGCGCGAGGACCTGGCTGCGTATTCGATGGAGCCGTTTGAGTTCATCGCCCAGGAGAGAAAGGGAGCAGAACCATGATAGACACCCCAATGAACCCAATGAACCAGGCAATGAACCCAACAGAACCCTTGAAGCCGAACACAAACGGAATGCTGAGACTCTTCGTCTACGGGACCCTGAAGCGCGGTTTCTGGAACCACGACCGCTTTTGCCGGGGCGTCCTGACGGTGGAGGACGCCGTGGTCCGCGGCCGCCTCTTCGAGACATCCTCCGGAATCCCCGTCCTGCAGGTCCCGGAAGAGGACATCCTCGCCGTCGGTACCACCAACCCGCGCGCCGACGTGGCCACACAAGCGCACGTGACGGCCCGCCTTTTCACTCCGCAATCCACAATCATCAATCCGCAATATGAAGGCGCGCCCTGGGGCCCCGTGTATGGGGAGCTTCTGACCTTCGACGATCCCGAAAACCGCCTTCCGGCCATCGACCGGCTGGAGGGGTTTCATCCCGGCGGTCCCTGCCTCTACTGCCGTGTTCTGGTCCCTATCCGTACAAACGGAACCGGGCTTCCGGCCTGGCTCTATGTGGGTGAAGATCTCTCGGGCAGGCTTACCCCGCTCGGTGGGTCCCGCTGGCCCCGGAAGCCTTGACTCGGTTACACTCGGTCAAATACAGAAAATAACCGGACAAACTGCTTGACATTGGACCTCCATCTGATATATTGTAACCCTGTTTGTCCTGGTTTATTGGGATGTAAGCGACGAGGATTAGAACGTGGGACACCGATCAACCAAAGGAAAGAGGCTGTTGGGAGTCAACCGATGAAGCCAACAGTGAGCGGGGTCGAATGATGGAAGACCGATGGCTCTCCGTGGATGAGATTGCTGACCATCTCGGTATCAAGCGGGATACGGTCTACAAGTGGATCAGTGAACGGCAGATGCCGGGTCACAAGATCGGTCGGCTTTGGAAATTCAATCAGCGAGAAGTTGACGAATGGGTGAGAAGCGGTGGTGCAAACACTTCTCCGTCGGAAAATGAACAATCCAAAATCAGACAACGAGAATCCTAATGGCCAGACTCGAAGAACTAAAACGCGGTGCGACCGTCAAAGGTATTCTGCCAGAAGGTTTCATAACCGTGGTCGATGTGTCTTGGATTGGTTCTGTCGCCATCGAACTGACCTACAAAGACAGCAAAGGGAAGCTGGCTAATGAACTGATATATCGTGACCGCGAGGGCGACCTCGAAATAATGGAATCCGGCAAGCCTTGGAGCTTCGATGGCGATTCCGACCTTTTCAGGCTGGTTTCGGAGGCACACCGTATTCGCCTCGCTTACCTGTTCGATCCGCTCCTGGCGGTCCACACCTCACTCGTCGATCCGCTTCCGCACCAGATCACAGCCGTTTATGAGTCAATGCTTTCTCGCCAGCCGCTTCGTTTCCTTCTGGCCGATGACCCTGGGGCCGGAAAGACCATCATGGCAGGACTGTTGATCAAGGAGTTGATCGCGCGGGGCGACCTGCAACGGTGCCTCATTGTCTGCCCGGGCAACCTGGTCGAACAGTGGCAGGATGAACTCTATCGGCGCTTCCACCTGCCCTTCGAAATCATGACCAATGACAAGTACGAGGCGGCCCGGACCGGAAACTGGTTCGCGGAGAACCCGCTCTCCATCTGTCGTCTCGACAAGCTCAGCCGAAACGAGGACGTACAGGAGAAACTGAAGACCACAGATTGGGACCTTGTAGTCTGCGACGAAGCCCACAAGATGAGCGCATCCTTCTGGGGCGGCGAAATCCGCAGGACCAAACGCCACCAATTGGGACAGATTCTTTCCGCCCTCACTCGTCATTTTCTGCTTCTGACGGCCACGCCGCACAACGGAAAGGAAGAGGACTTTCAGTTGTTCATGGCGCTGCTCGATGGCGACCGCTTCGAGGGCAAGTTCCGCGACGGCGTTCATTCCATCGATGCCAGCGATCTGATGCGTCGGATGGTTAAGGAGGACTTACTCAAGTTTGACGGTCGTCCGTTGTTTCCGGAGCGTAAGGCCTACACTGTCGAATACGAGCTTTCCGACGGTGAAGCGGACCTGTACCAGCGTGTGACGGAGTATGTTCGCGATGAGTTCAACCGCGCCGAACAACTGGCCAACGACGGCCGCAAAGGAACGGTTGGGTTTGCCTTGACGGTCCTGCAGCGTCGGTTGGCCTCTTCGCCGGAAGCCATTTATCAATCGCTCCGCAGGCGTCGGGAGCGACTGGAAAAGAGATGCCGCGAGGAGGAACTCCTCAAACGTGGCGCGGAGGTCCGTATCGATTGGCACAAGGATGTCCCGTCCCTGTCCGAAGATGACCTTGAAGATCTCGAAGATGCGCCGGATGAGGAAGTCGAGAACACGGAAGATCGCGTTGTCGATCTGGCCTCGGCGGCCCAGACAATCGCCGAGCTAAAGGCGGAAATTGCAATTCTCAAGGATTTGGAGCAAGTGGCCCTGCGGGTTCGTCAATCACGCACGGACCGGAAGTGGGATGAGCTTTCGAGTCTACTGCAGAACCAGACGGAGATGTTCGATGCCCATGGTCATCGCCGCAAGCTGATCGTTTTCACCGAGCATCGCGACACATTGAACTACCTTCATGATCGGATTGGGTCGCTGATCGGGAAGCCGGAATCCGTCGTGACCATTCACGGAGGCATGGGCCGTGAGGAACGAAAGAAGAACGAATCGCTCTTCACGCAGGATAAGGACACAGAGGTGCTCATCGCCACGGACGCGGCGGGCGAAGGTATCAACCTGCAGCGGGCCCATCTGATGGTCAATTACGACCTGCCCTGGAACCCGAACCGTCTCGAACAACGGTTTGGCCGCATCCACCGCATCGGGCAGACAGAGGTCTGCCACTGCTGGAACCTCGTCGCGTCAAAGACGCGGGAAGGCGATGTGTATCGCCGTCTGCTGGAGAAGTTGGAGGAGGAACGTAAGGCGCTGGGCGGAAAGGTATTCGACATCCTCGGCAAACTGCTTTTCGGCGACAAGCCCCTGCGGCACCTCCTCATGGAGGCCATTCGGTACGGAGACCGTCCGGAAGTGCGAGCAAAGCTGAACCAGGTCGTCGACAACGCCTTGGATCGGGACAAACTCCGCGATCTGATTGAGGAACACGCCCTGGCGCACGACTCCATGGATGCCTCCCGCGTCCGGGAGATTCGGGAAGACATGGAACGGGCCGAGGCTCGCCGTCTTCAGCCCCATTTCGTTGCCGCCTTCTTCAATGAATCCTTCAAGCGGCTCGGCGGAACCTTGCGGGAAAGGGAGCCGAAGCGTTACGAGGCGACCCACGTTCCGGCCGTCATTCGCAACCGGGACCGGATCATCGGCATGCGCGATCCCGTCCTCACGCGATACGAACGCCTGACGTTCGAGAAAGAACTGATCAGCGTCCCAGGCAAGCCCCTGGCAGAGTTCATTTGTCCTGGCCATCCGCTTCTCGACGCCACCATAGACCTAATCCTCGAACGGCACCGGGACCTCCTGCGACAAGGTGCCATCCTGGTCGACGAGAACTCTATGGACGAGGATGTGCGTGCACTCGTTTACCTGGAGCACTCCATCCAGGATGCGCGCACGGATCGGAGTGGAAATCGGCGCGTGGTCTCTCGCCAGGTTCAGTTCGCGGAGGTGACTGCATCCGGCGATGTTCGTGGTGCTGGATATGCGCCATACCTCGACTACCGGCCGCCCACTGAATCGGAACTGGCCTTGATCCGGCATATGGAAGAACCCGGCTGGTTGCGCGACGAGATTGAATCTCGCGCCCTCGACTATGCTGTCCGGAACCTGGTGCCCTCCCACCTGCAGGAGGTCAAGAGCCGCAAAGAGCAGATGGCCGACAAGACCATGGCCGCAGTCAAGGAAAGGCTTACGACGGAGATCAGCTACTGGGACCATCGGGCGGAACAGCTCAAGCAGCAGGAACTGGCGGGCAAGGTTAATGCAAAGATCAACTCCGGCAAGGCCCGTCAGCGGGCCGACGAGTTGACGATGCGGCTGCAGAAACGCATGGAGGACCTCCAGCAGGAACGCCGCATCTCGCCGCTTCCGCCCAACGTCATCGGCGGAGCACTGATCGTACCGGCAGGACTTCTCATGAGGTTGAACGGAGGGCAACCCGCCACGGTGCAGGCCAAGGAGACCAAGCGCGTCGAAATGGTCGCCATGAGGGCGGTAATCGCGGCCGAACAGGGGCTCGGTTTCGAACCCCGCGACGTGGCGGCCGACAAGTGTGGCTACGATATTGAATCGCGTGATCCAGCAGGCGAGTCGCGGCTCCGCTTCATCGAGGTGAAGGGACGAGTTCAGGGAGTGGACACTGTGACCGTCACCAAGAACGAGATTCTGACCGCACTAAACAAGCCGGATCAGTTCATTCTGGCGATTGTGCAGGTGAACGGCGAGCAGGCGGTGGACATCACCTATGTGCGCGAGCCGTTCGGTCGGGAACCAGACTTCGGCGTTACGAGCGTGAATTACCGGTTATCAGAGTTGCTGAGTAGGGGAGGCCCGCCACGATGACGGATGCGCCTCCCTATTTCGAGGATGTCCGGGCAACTGCTGCCAGGCGTTGGGTTCAACTTGAACAGGACCCCGTATTGGCCGGACCTTGGCACCAATTGTTCAAGCAGGTGCAAAGTCCTCGTCATGTCGTTTCCGAGCTTCTGCAAAATGCGGACGATGCGGGCGCAACCATGGCTTCGGCGGGCATCCAAGATGGGGAGTTCATATTCATTCACAATGGCGAGGACTTTACCGAGGAGCACTTCATCTCCCTTTGCCGGTTCGGGTATTCCAACAAGCGATCCCTTCACACCATTGGATTCCGAGGGATTGGCTTCAAGAGCACATTTAGCCTTGGGGATGAGGTTCGGCTCAGTACTCCTTCACTATCGGTGGCCTTCCGGCGCAGCCGTTTCACCGAGCCCATATGGATGGCCCGGAACGGAGTCCCGGCCCGTCACACGGAAGTTCGTGTTACGATTCAGGACCCACACCGCCAGCGAGAACTGAAGAAGAACCTTGATGACTGGACGAAGAGTCCGGCATCGTTGCTTTTCTTTCGTTCCATCCGTTGCTTGACCATCAGCGGCCGAGAAATCCGTTGGGAGTCACAAGCTGCTGGGCCTGTACCTGGATCGAGCTGGTTCTCGTTGGCAGGCACGCCGGACCGACGGGTACTGCTGATCCAGTCCGATCCAGAGCCTTTTCCAGCTGAAGCCCTCGACGAAATCCGTCAGGAACGAATGGTCGCGGTTGACGAGGAAACAGCCCTGCCTCCGTGCACCGTCGATCTGGTTCTCGGCATGGAAGGCCGCCTTTTTGTCATTCTTCCCACAGGAGTGCTGACCAAACTTCCATTTGCTTGCAACGCACCGTTCATCCAAGACCCGGCCCGCGTGAAAATCAAGGACCCGGAGACTTCGCCGACAAATCGTTGGCTCCTGGATCGTGTGGGCAGATTGGCAGCGGAGACTCTGCTTCATTGGGTTGGAAATGTGGCCGTGGGAATTGAGAAACGATGCGATGCCTACGCGCTGCTACCTGATCTTGATCGCGATGATCATTCGCTGGAAGGCGACTGCGGACGGATCGCCGAAGAGGCATGCGAATCCGCAATGGCAGGTAAGCCATTCCTTTTGTTGGAAGACGGATCGTTGGCAAAGGAAAAAGGCTGTGTTGCCGTGCCTCGGGTTCTCCTCGACGTATGGCCGAACGATCTTGTCTCTCGCCTGTTCACCGACAGCGCCCGACCGATTCTCTCTCATCACATATCGGCCGAGAACCGAAAGAAGCTGATCAACTGGAACAGCATAGACCAAATCAGCAAGGAAGATGTGCTGACCACACTCAAATCGAAGCACCTGCCCAAACCGGATTCCTGGGCGCAGCTTCTGCTGCTGTGGGCCTACGTCGCGGAAGATGTTGTCGGCTATCACTACAATCGAAATCATAATGATGTTCGCATACTTCCGGTCCACGGTAAGGATGTTCTGTATGCCGCCAACGAAATCGTGCGGCTGGGAGAGAAGAAACTGCTCCAGTCTCAGGAGGATTGGGAGTTCCTCGCGGCCCACCTGCTTGTACTCAATCAGAACTGGCCGCGATTCCTGGCTGAACAGCGCCGAAGGGCCGAGCAGGACAAGGACGATGATCTTGGGCGGCAAGTTGAATCCGCCTACAAGGTCTTCGACGCCGTGAACCTTGGACAAGCCAGCGACGTGAGTCAGGTGATCCAGCAAGCCGCTGAGAAGTTTTTCGGTGAGCAAGAATGCGATATGGAGGACTGCATTCGGTTGGCACAACTGGCTGCAACTTTGGGAGCTTCGGTATCGGAGAGCTTTCAGTTCGTCACCCGTGATGGTTGCCGCAGGCCAGTCAACGAACGTATTGTTTACGATGCAAACAATGACCTTGATGCGTTCGTTCCCGATCAATGGTACCAAAGCCACGTGCTGCACGAGGACTATCGTGTCCTTCTGTCTTGCACCGAAGAAGACTGGCAGCAATGGGTGACATCAGGGCGAAGCGGGCTGCTTACATTCCTGCCTTTGCAGCAGGTAACAAAAAGAGTATGGAACAAAAAAGATATCATCACGCTGCTGAAGGATCGTGGGTTGCAAGGCGAGCCGGCATTTCCGTACCAAAGGGACGATTTCACCATTGATGATTTCGATTTCTTACAGGAACACTGGGAGTTCTGGCAGGAAGTTGCTCGAAATGATCCTCTGATATGGGGTAAAGTCATGTCCCGAGTCTTGGTGCAACCGAAAAACTATTGGACAACAGCACTTTGCTTGAAGGTCTGGCAAAACGGGAACAAGTACAAACAGACGATAACAAATGAAGACTTGTTGCCGGCTTGGGTTGCTAAATTCCAATCTCTCCCGTGCCTACAGGACACCAACGGCCGCTACCGTGAACCGGCAGAGCTTCTCCGCCGGACCCCAGAAACCGATCCGTTGTTCGGAGTCGAGTCATTTGTTCGCTCCGAGTACGATACCGAGCAAACCCGTCCCCTTCTGATAAGGCTGGGCGCGAGAGGAACACCCACGGGCCCCCGACGCCTTCTGGATCGGCTTCGCGCCCTTGCCACGGTGGAAAACCCGCCTGTCTACGAGGTGGAAAAATGGTGCCGCCGACTCGATCAGTTGCTCACCAAGTGCTCTACTCCGGAGTTCAACGAAATCAAGTCTGCCTTTGTGGACGAGAAACTGATCCTCACTGCCGAGTCCGAATGGGTCACGGCCGCCGAGGCGTTCCTTTCCGCCGACGAGGAGGACGCTCCTGGGGCGGCCGTAGTGCACCCTGCCATTCACGACTTGTCGATGTGGCGAAGGCTCGGCGTTGCCGACCGTCCCACGGGCGACCTGGCCATGCGCTGGCTTGCCGACATGGATTCGGGAAAGAAGCTCTCCAAGGACGAGTTGCGAAGGGTCCGCGCACTTCTGCCCCGGTATCCTGAGCGTATCTGGCGCGAATGCGGACACTGGCTCAACCTGGAAGGCGAATGGGTCCCGGTGGAACAGTTGTCCTACAAACTGACCATGCAAACGCTCATTCCCTGGGCGAACCTGTTCAGGCCGATCAAGCAGAAAACGGCCGACTTCCAGAAGTTGACTGTCGAGATGTGCGGACAACACCCTTTTGCTGCATTGCCGACCCTTGCCGATTGCATTGAAGACCGCTTTGACGAGCGGCTTGACGATTCAGCAGAAAAGCTTGAGAAGGTTTGGCTAACAGTGCTGGGTGATGGTTTGGCGCGCATCCAACTCGACGACCCGGAGGAGACCGCTCGCATGCGCGAGTTGGGATGCCGCTTGGCAAGAACGCAATTTCGTTTCGTGACCGCCCTCGAAGCCACGCCCTACATCGATGGTGTCCCATCCGGCACGCCACGACGTGTCGATGTGCTGTGGAAGAACCACGTACTCTACGTCGAGAGCAAGTCGGTGGCAAAGATGGCAAAAGCCATCGCCCTTGAGTTGGGGCGACATTTCGGCCGTCCCGACATTGCCGATGCCATTAAACTCTGCTTCGAGCGAGAACGGGAGTTTATCAACGAGTATCTTGAAGAGAACTTTAATCTGTTGCCGCCCTCATCCGGTACAGCGACCCCGGAGTTTCGGTCTGAGACGGAACCGTTCGATCAACCTTCACCAACTGGATTGGAAGACGCGGCACAGATTACGAAACCACCCACAGGCGAAAGCGGGGCAGTTCAGATCGATGGACCGACTCCTGACGCACTCGAAGGTGAAGCGGCTGGAGAGCCGACGCAACCTGATTTGGATGAAGATGACAACAGGAACGTAGCCCCCGCGCCACGCAGGCATCCCCAGCAACCGACGAAGCCGAAGCTGATCGAACGATTCGCGGTCGCCAATGGATATGTTAGGGACAACTCCGAGGGACGGTTCTATCGTGAAGACGGCGGATGGATCGAGCGTGCGTCCGGCGCGAGCTTCCCCTGGGAACGGTACTCACCCGCCGGCGAGCTGCTCCAATGTTACTGGGTCAAAGATCATTGTATCGAGCGCGAACCGCTTCAGATCGAGGCGGAGGTGTGGGAGTTGTGCGCCAATCATCCCGAGAAGTACTCGCTCCTGCTGGCGGCCCCGGACGATACGCCGGTCGAGTACTCCGGCAAGCGCCTCTGCGCACTTCGTGACAGCGGTCGGGTGACGCTTTTCGCTGCAAGCTACCGGTTGGTATACGAACGTGACGAGCAGGCGAACACAACACAAGAAACCGCCACTGGAGGTGGAAAGGACAATGGGTAAACCGCTCTTCGACAGCCTTGAAATACGCCAGTTCCGGGCGTTCGACTACATCAAGATCGACCAACTCGGCCACATCAATCTGTTTTTGGGCAAGAACAACGTGGGCAAGTCCACGCTGCTCGAAGCATTGTGTCTGCATGCCAACCTCGGTTCGCCTCAGACCATCCAGTGGATTCTGGACGGCCGGGACGAGCCCGGCGAGGTTCGCCACGGCAACACCGCCGATCCGACAGTTTGGAGCCTGTTTCATGGCCATCCGGCCCTTGAACGCATCAAGGAATCCATCCAGATAGGCCGTGTCGGCGCTCCGGACAGCGCCCTGTCCTTGTCTATCGCTTGGCTTCGCAAGACCAGTGACATGGACGCCTCCGGTGGATTCGAAGACGGCAGCGGTTACGGCGGCGGCGTGCAACCCGGCCAGCAATACGTGGAGGTCGGACCGCCCGAGGCGACTGCCGGCGAAGGCCCCATCCCGGCCCTTGTCGTAAAGTATGGCTCGATGCGGAGGGTTCTGCGTCTGGATGAGGCCTTTGACGACCTATGCCGCCGCTGGAATCTTCAGACCCGGTCCCATCGTGATCTCGCAACGCCGTGCGTCCATGTCGGTCCGGGCGGCCTCGACGATGCGGGGTTGCGGAGCCTCTGGGAGAAGGTCGTCCTGACTGACGCCAAGATGGATGTCATTGACGCGATGCGGATCATCGCGCCGGAGACGGAAGACTTCGCCCTCCTGCATCTTCACGAGCGCGTCTCGTCACTTCGCCTGCGCGTCAAGGACCGTGAGGACTCGGTTCCGATCAAGACCATGGGTGACGGCATGAATCGCCTCTTTGGGCTCGGTATGGCCCTGGCTTGCGCGAAGGGCGGCATCCTGCTTGTGGACGAAATCGAGAATGGCATTCACTGGTCCGTGCTTCCCGAGGTCTGGAAGTTCGTCGTGAAGGTCGCCAAACGGCTTGAAGTCCAGGTCTTCGCGACCACGCACAGCAACGACTGCCTGAAAGCCTTCCAGATGGGTACGAAAGGCGACCCGGACGTGGACGGCGTTGCCGTTCGGATCGAGAAGAAGAACGGCGAGTTCAGCGCCGAGATCTTCGACGAGAAGCGGCTGGCGGTCATCGTAAAGGAGGCGATTGAAATCCGATGATGGTCAATCGACTCATATTCGAAGGCCCGGACGACAAGCACGTGGTGATGAACCTCCTGTTCAATCACGAGCACAATGGTGAGCGTCTGTGCGAGCACTTTTCGGAGAAGGTTAAGGACGGCGTGGACCACCTGATCGACACGCTGAACGAGGAATTGAAGGCAACCGATCTCGGCCGTCTCGGTGTGGTCCTCGATGCCGATACCGACCTCGCCAAACAGTGGGCGCGGGTCACGCGGGTTCTGGACGAACACGGATGCCGTGCGGTCCCGGCCGCGCCCAACGCCGACGGAACCATTGTCGAAACGAACGACAGCAAGAAGATCGGCATCTGGGTGATGCCGGACAACAAAAGCGCCGGGGCGCTGGAGGATTTTGTCGGCAAACTGATCGCCGAGGGGGACACGCTGTGGCCAAAGGCCCAGGCCGACGTGAACGGTGCTTCTACTTCGACCCCGAAAGAGAGGTCTCCTGCCCCAGCACACGCTGCGGGCCGGACTGCAGACACGGCAACCGCAGCGACGGGAGACGCATCATATGGGTGCGCCCCGACGCGCGAGGGAGGATATGAGATGACACAGGAATTCCAGATCGGCGATTTCGTCAGCTGGGGGGGGGCAACGGGGAAAACGAATGTGGCGTGATAATGCGGGTCGAGGCGGAACCCGACGGATCAATAGAGTACACCATACGGAACCGCGATCTAGGTTGGGAGTACATCAAACGAGGCGAGCTGCCCATGACCTTGCTGGGCAACAATAAGCTCGGCTTGGTAAGGCACTGGGTGGCGCTCTATGACCTAATGTTAGACTTCTCTCCACGGGAGCTCTTTGGCGACAACACAAAATTCAGCGAGACCCCAGGGGTGGTCTGGTGTAAATACGAAGAGATGGGAGGGCCACCAGAGCTAAAGGAGTCGATACAGCGCAAGCTGCAGGAGGAGATCAAGTGGTTATCGCGAGCCCGAGAAACCCTATCCAGTATAGCCATCGAGCTATACGAAGAACAGTTCGGTGCCGATGCGTACAAAACTCGCTCTCCGCTAGTGTGTCGCTGGATATTAGTGGGGGCAGCCAAAGCCACGGTGTCAATAGAACGTGCCGACCTTGCTAGGGCACTGACTAGCGGGGAGCTGGCGGCTAGCGTACAAAAGCTATGCCGCGATCTGTACGTCACCGAGGAGAAGCGTGACCGCCTAGTATCAGACGCGAAGAAGGCAACCGAGCAGTACAGGGCGGCGGAGCAGCACGCAAGAGAGATTGCCGAGCTTCTCCTGCGCTACACAGACAAGGAGCATGTCTACTGACAAAGATCGGGGCCGGAGAAATCCGGCCCCTTTCTTTTTTATCACTGATCAGCA